>Ga0307475_10000010_pt1 | contig 106513 bp, 94 predicted proteins | sample atmos_gasesECM1C_FD_203317 | JGI IMG/M metagenome (GOLD analysis project Ga0307475, IMG submission 203317) | Hardwood forest soil microbial communities from Morgan-Monroe State Forest, Indiana, United States - atmos_gasesECM1C_515 | ecosystem: Environmental > Terrestrial > Soil > Temperate... | reverse complement strand
CGCCAAGATAGTTCGATTCGCGCGCGAGAGGAGTGGTCGTGGCGTTGATACTTAAACTCGATCGAGTCAGCAAGAACTTTGCGGGCCTCGCGGCGCTGAAAGAAGTCAGCTTCGAACTCGAAGAAGGCGGAATTTTTGGCCTGATTGGCCCGAACGGCGCGGGAAAAACCACTCTGTTGAGCATCATCGCCGGATCGCAAGCGCTCACCTCAGGCATCATCCTGTTTCGCGGCCGCGACGTCACCGGTGCGCGATCTTTCCACGCCGTCCGCAGCGGCATCGCGCGCACTCATCAGGTGCCGAAGCCATTTCGCTCGCTCTCCGTTCTCGAAAACGTGGAAGTCGGCTGCCGGTTCGGCTCGCGTGAACGCTCGGCGACCCCTTCGAGGGAAGCTGCGCAGATTCTCGAGTGGGTGGGAATCGCGCATCTCGATCGCATGCCGGCTTCCCGATTATCTGTCGGTGATTTGAAGCGTCTCGAACTGGCCCGCACGCTTGCAGCGCGCCCTGCTCTTTTGCTCTGCGACGAAGTTTGCAGCGGCCTCACCGAGACCGAAGCCGCATCCATCCTTCACTTGCTGCGCGAGATTCGCGGTACTGGCACGACGATCCTCTACGTCGAGCACAATCTCCGCGCGATTATGTCGATCTGCGATCGTGTGATCGTCATGAACTACGGCCAAAAGCTCGCCGAAGGGTCGCCCGAAGCCATGCAAAACGATCCTTCGGTAGTCGAAGCGTATATCGGCAGGGCGGCGAGCTTCTAAATGTCGAATCCGCGCAATCCGGAACGCTTGCTCGAAGTCGAAGAGCTCGACGTAGCCTACGCCGCGATTCAAGTGGTGTGGGCGGTGACCCTCAGCGTGCGCCGAGGCGAGGTCGTTAGCATCATAGGCGCGAACGGCGCGGGCAAGTCATCCACTTTGAAAGCCATCGCGGGCCTGATTCCTTCTCGCAGCGGTAAGATTGTCTTCGACGGCCATGAAGTCACTTCTGAATCCGCCAACGACCGCGTGCGCCACCATCTCTCGCTGATTCCTGAGGGCCGCCAGTTGTGGCCGCGTATGACCGTAGAAGAAAATCTTTTGATGGGCGCGTTCCCCGCGCACCTGCGCCCCGGCGCGTACAAAAACCTCGATCGCATTTACGACTTATTCCCAAGACTCAAGGAACGTCGCACGCAGTTGTGCGGAACTCTCTCGGGAGGCGAACAACAAATGTGCGCCATCGGCCGCGGACTGATGGCGGAGCCTGTTCTGCTTCTTCTCGACGAACCTTCGCTGGGACTCGCCCCGATTCTGGTCGATCAAGTTTTTCAGTTGATTCGCCGGATTGCTGCCGAAGGAGTCACGATTCTCGTCGCGGCGCAGAACGCGAATTACGCTCTGCAAATTTCTAACTACACCTACGTCATGGAATGGGGTCGCGTCCTGCTCGAAGGGCCCAGCGACGAGCTCCGCTCGAGCGACCACGTTCGTCGCGCGTATCTCGGCGCTACTGCGTAGCGTAGTACTTTGCGCTGCCCCCATCCAATTGACACCACCCGAGCGCCTGTGAAACTCTTCCATCTGGCCCGCCCACGACGCCGACATGCGCCGCTTGGACGCATGGAAGCATCGAATGACTTGGAAGGAGGCCAGCCATGGAACTCACGCGCGAGCTCCTCTACGAGGCTTTGCGGAAGTGTTACGACCCGGAGATTCCTGTCAACATCGTCGACCTCGGCCTGATTTACGATGTGCGGCACGACGCCGAAGGCAACGTCGCCGTAAAAATGACGCTCACCACGCAAGGCTGCCCGTCGGCTCTCGCCATCCCGGAACAAGTGAAGCAGCAAATCGCCGCAATCCCCGAAGTCCGCGACGTCAATGTGGAAGTCGTCTGGGAGCCCGCCTGGAATCCCAGCATGATCAGCGCCGCTGCGCGCCAGCAACTCGGCATCGAGGTCTGAAGAACCATTTACTTTTCCGGTCCTCTCCGCTAACGTTTGAGTCCCCGGCCGTTCATCCAGACGTTGCCAAAATTCCGCTCGATCACGAGGAGCAAGACCGTGGCCAATGAACCTGGTCAGAAGAAATCTCAAACCGGGTCCCGCACTCCGATCCGTATCGTCCCCATGTATCGGCCTGAAGGTGAAGCTGCAGGCGCAGCCGCCGCACAAGCGGCCCCTCATCTGACCTACCGTAACGGCCCCTTATTAACGGCAGTCGAAGTCTTCACAATCTTTTGGGGCTCGTCTTGGCAGCAGTCGCCCCAAATCGATTTCATCCCGCGCGTCAATCAGTTCTTCGATTTCATTCTTAGCAGCGCTCTCCTCGACCAGCTCGCCGAATATAGCGCACCCGGGAAACCGATCGGCCAGGGCAAGCGTATCGGAACCACCACGCTCATCACACCCGCTCCCGGCAAATCCGTTCAGGACACCGCCATTCAAAAAATGCTCCAGCAGGAGATCTCCTCCGGCACCGCTGTTCCGTCTCCGACCGCCAACACTCTTTATTTCGTCATGCTCCCTCCCGGCGTCGAGGTAATCCAGGGAGGCAGCGCGTCCTGCACGGCATTCTGTGGCTATCATGACGCCATCGGTAGCAGCATCTTCTACGCCGTTATGCCCTATCCCGGATGTTCGGGATGCACGGGCGGTCTCGCCGTCTTCGACGCCCTCACCTCCACCACCTCCCACGAACTTTGCGAATCCATCACCGATCCCGTTCCAGGACAAGGTTGGTACGACGACGACAACGGCGAGATTGGCGACATATGTGCCTGGAAAACTCGCAGCCTCGGCGGTTATACCATTCAGCTCGAGTGGTCGAACCAGCTCTCTTCCTGCGCTTGATTAATTCCCGGCGCGCAAAAAAAAGCGGCGAACTCAACAGTCCGCCGCGCTCGACACTTCTAGCCCTCGCCCGCGCCGCCCAGAGCTCGCGGGAAAAACCTGACTTAGGCCTTCTTGGTTTTATACCAATCCGCGTTGATTGGCGTGAAGTTCGCCCACTTTTCCGGTAGATCTTCGAGAGCGAATATGGCCGTCACCGGGCAAACTGGAACGCACGCGCCGCAATCGATGCACTCGTCGGGATGTATGTAGAGCTGCGTCTCGGCTTCGAAACCCGCCTCGTCTTTTCGCGGGTGGATGCAATCCACCGGGCAGACGTCCACGCAGGCGGTGTCTTTCGTTCCGATGCACGGCTCAGCAATCACGTAAGCCATTCTGCTGTCTCCTATAAAAAGGCTGACTACAACCACTATAGCCAAAATCCCGCAGCCACTCAAAGTTGTTTTTTATATCACCAATCCCCGGCACGCACAACCGCGGCGGGGCTACTGAAAACATCGCGCGCGGGTTGCCGCGCCCACCGCCGACCCGATAGAATAGCGAGGCGAGGAATCCGAACTTGAGCAAACTGTTTCGCACTTTTCATCCGCGGCTTGGCTTCATCGTTTTTCTTGTTCTGGTCGCCGTCTTGGGGCGCTCTACCGGAGCTCCACGCGCATCGCAGAAGGCGCCGGGCGCCGCGAAGAGCGCGGTTGCTGATCCGGGGCTCATCGATCTGGCCGGATACCATCAGATCCTCGCCAAGTATCGAGGAAAGCCCGTGCTAGTGAATTTCTGGGCCACTTGGTGCGAACCATGCCGCGAGGAATACCCCATGATCGTTGACCTGGCCAAGCAATTTGCCTCTCAAGGTCTCGTCGTTGTGGGCGTCAGCATGGACGACGATTCGGACATGAATCTCGTCCGCCGATTCCTGGTGCGCCATCATCCCGGCTTCCCGAATTACCGCCAGAAGCCTGGAATCGACCTCGATGCCTTCTATCCGGCCGTCAATCCTGAATGGCACGGCACGATGCCGGAAACAGTCTTCTATGCCGCAGACGGGCACATCGTCGGCTCTTTCGTCGGTTCGCGCCCACGGGAAGTATTTGAACAGGACATTCGCGCGATCCTCGCCACTGCAGCGACTGCCGGAAAATCGGCCCACACCGTCGGATCGAGCAACTAGTCTCCTCACCGATTCATCGAAATCATTCCACCGGAGGCAGCCATTCATGTTGCAAACTCGAGGAAACAAATTTACCTGGCTCGGTCACTCGGCTTTTCGAATCACCACTCCCAGCGGCAAGACCATCATCATCGACCCCTGGATTCAGTCGAACCCTGCGTGCCCCGATGCGCTCAAAAAAATCGATCGGCTCGACATAATGCTGGTCACCCACGGCCACTTTGATCACATCGGCGACGCCGTCGCTCTCGGCAAACGGCTCAAGCCGCAGATCGTCGCGATTCACGAAACTTCCGTGTGGCTCGAATCGAAGGGGGTCCGAAACATCAGCGGGATGAACAAAGGCGGCACGCAAACCGTCGGCGAGATCGAAGTCACGATGGTCGACGCCGTCCACTCCTGCGGCATTCAGGACGGCGACCAAATCGTTTACGGCGGCGAAGCGTGCGGTTACATCATTCGCCTCCCCGGCGGACTCACCGTGTATCATGCCGGCGACACCGCCGTTTTCGGCGACATGAAACTCATTGCCGATCTCTACGCCCCCGACCTCGCTCTGCTCCCCATCGGCGATCATTACACCATGGGACCGCGCGAAGCAGCCCTGGCCATCCGCCTGCTCAACGTCCACCACGTCGTTCCCATGCACTTCGGCACATTTCCGTCGCTCAAAGGGCGACCAGAAGCGTTACGCGGCGCGACCGAGGACGTCGCTAACCTGGAAATCCACGCGCTCAGACCGGGTGATTCGCTCGGCTAGTTCTTCGGTATCGGCCGTCAAATTCGCCGCACATGCCTCCCTGGTCTTTGGTTTTGGGTCATCTCTAACGAGGGAGGCTGCATCAGGCCGCTCTTCTCCGCAGTTAAACCACTCGGAGAGGAAGAATAATTTGGTTCACTGGGAAAGTGGCCAGGGTGTATAAGGGGGCCGACTCCCGCAATCGCAACGCCGCAATTGAGTCTGCAAATCGTAAATCGAGGTGGAATCATGAATTTGCAGAGCACGTTTCACGACCTATTCTGGCTTTGGTGGTTGGTCGGACTGGCTCTCGTCATCGTCTGCTACCGACTGATTCTGAGGTTGTTTGGCGTTGTTCTGATCCCCCAAAACAGTATCGGCATCGTGGACAAGCGCTTCGCAGTGCTTGGGAAAAACCGCACGTTGCCGGAAGGTCAAATTGTTGCTCTCAATGGCGAGGCTGGCGTGCAAGCCGATACCCTGGCTCCGGGCCTGCACTTTTTCCTCTGGCCCTGGCAATACAAAATCAAACTGCAAGAGTTCCTGATTGTCCCACAAGATTCCATTGGCGTGGTCGAAGCGCGCGGCGGAATTCCCTTGACCGAAGGGCGCGTACTCGGCAAGCGAGTCGAGTGCAAAGCATTTCAAGATGCCAGAGCATTCCTGCTGGGTAGCGGACAACGAGGTCCGCAGATTACGGTAATACCCCCAGGAACCTACCGCATCAATACAGCCGTGTTCTCCGTGGCGTCGGCGAAAGTGCTCGAGATACCTGTCAACGCGGTTGGCGTCGTCACGATCAAGGACGGCAGGCCGTTGAACACCGGCGAGATTGCCGGCCCGGAAGTCAAAGGCCACAACTCCTTTCAGGATGCACAGGCGTTCATCGACGCCGGCGGCTTCAAAGGCTTGCAGGAACAGGTCATCCTCGCAGGTCGTTACTTCATCAACCCAATGTTTGCGACCGTCGAAATCAAGCCCATGACCGCCGTGCCCATTGCCAACGTCGGCGTGGTGATCGCTTATGTAGGCCTGCCCGGGAAAGACGTCACCGGAGAAGCATTCAAACACGGCAATTTGGTAAGCAAGGGCGAAAAAGGTGTTTGGAACGAACCCCTCGATCCGGGGATGTACCCGATCAATCCCTACTCGCTGCGAGTCGAGTTGGTGCCCACTGCCAACGTCGTCCTGAATTGGGCGGACGGAAAAACGGAAGCCCACAACCTCGACAAAGATCTATCCACGATTACTGTTCGCTCTTCCGACGGGTTCAAATTCAATCTTGACGTCAGCCAGATCATCCATATTCCGCGCTCCGACGCGCCCAAGGTGATTGCTCGATTCGGTAGCATGGTGAACCTGGTCACACAGGTCCTCGAGCCGACCATCGGCAACTACTTCAGAAACGCCGCGCAAAATTCCGACGTAATTGACTTCCTCAAGAACCGCCAGACAAGGCAATCGGAAGCCCGAAAGTCCATTTCCGACGCTTTGCAGGAGTACAACGTCGGCGCGGTCGACACCTTGATCGGCGACATTACCCCGCCGGATGAGTTGATGAAAACTCTGACCGACCGAAAGATTGCCGACCAGCGCAAAGTGACCTTTGATTCGCAACGCCTTGCCGAAGACAACCGCAGAGAGCTCGAGAAGGCGAAGGCGATGGCCGATACCCAAGCCAGCGTGGTCACCGCCGAGCGAAGTGTTTCCATCGCAGGGTTCGCGGCGGACGCCACGATCAAGCAGGCCGAAGGTCAAGCGAAAGCCAAGACGGTTAACGCCGAAGCCGACGCCAGGGTCACCCGAGTGACGGGAGAAGCAAACGCTGCGGTAACCAAAGTCACGGGAGAGGCCGACGCCGGAAAGACTCTCGCGGTCGGGACGGCCGAAGCTGACGTCATCAAGTTGAAGATCGCCTCGATGACTTCCGACAACTACGCCGTGATCGAGACGGCAAGAGCTCTCTCAGCGAGCGGGTTCAAACTCGTACCCGACATCGTCGCTGGCGGTGATGGCGGTGGGTCGAGCTCCTTAATGAATATTTTCCTGGCAAAACTCATCAAGGAATCGAACCCGCCTCCGGCTCCGAAACGCTGAGGCCACACGCAGAGACTCGGTCTTGTTAGACGGAAGCGGAACGCAATTGCAGCCGTGTATTCTTTCCGAGGTGCCAACTTGAATCGGATTCTTGCCAGGATCTCATCTAGCTTGCTGGCGGGCTTCGCCGTCCTAGCGCTGTGCGCCGCATCCGCCTCTTTTTCTCAAAACCGCTCTGCGTCGAACGAGCCTGCCTCGGAAGGCCGCCCAATCTCGCCCGCCGGTTCACTCGTCCTTGACGCTACTACCGGCTACCCGGCCGTCGGATCTTTGCCGGTTGCATTCGTTCGCAGTCCTGACCACACTGCAAACGATGGCGGCGGCCGCTATATGATCAGCGTCAACAGTGGTTTGGGCATCCAGTTCAGTGCCGCCACAGCTCCGCAGCAGCAATCCATTTCCGTGCTCGATCTCAATGCTCAACCATTTCCCCAAGTCATTCAGAATGTCTATTTTCCCAGCCCCCAAAGCGCTCAGGTCGGTGCGGTGTTTTCTCCCGAACCTGATTCCGCCGGGTCCTACGCTCTTTATGTGTCTGGCGGATTCGAAAACAAAATTTGGATGTTCCGCTTCCGTCCAAACGCACCGCAGCCTGTCTCACCCCCTTCGAATGGCCCCGATAGCAAAGTCACAGCACCCTTTATCTCCGTCAGCGGCTTCGCCACCCACGCATCCTCGCCGCGTTACAACGACAATCAGGAGCCGGTCTATCCTCTGGGAATCGCCCTCAGCGCCGACGGTGACTCACTGTTCGTCGCCAATAATCTCGGTGATTCACTCGGCATCATCCATGGCCTTCGCTCCGAGCGCCGCCTGATGCGCGTGGATCTGTCCGATGGCCAGGCCGGGCATTTCGTCTACCCGTATGGCGTTGTGGCTTGGTCAGCACCGGGTTCCCGCGCGACGCAAAAGGTTTATGTTTCTTGCTGGGCAACTGCGTCCGTCGCCGTCGTGGATGTCCATCATCCCGGAAAGCCTGCCACTTTTATTCCCGTCGGCCGCCACCCCACAGCGATGCTTTTCGACACCTCGCTCCGACGCCTTTACGTCGCCAACTCGGGTGCCGACTCCGTCTCGGTCGTCGACCCGCGCACCGATCGCGTCGTCGAAACAATTTCGGTGCGCTTGTCTGAGAACGCGCTCCTTGGCGGCTCGCCGGAAGGCTTGGCCATCAGCGCCGATGGCGCCACGCTGTACGTTGCCAATTCGCACAGTAATGCGGTCGCCGTTGTTGCTTTAGGACCCTCCGCGATGGGATCGGCTGTACGCTACGACGAAAAAAAATCTTCGCGCAGGGATGACCATGACGACGATCGCAACGAAAAAAATCCCTTGCAGCGCAGCGAAGTTCGCGGCTTCGTTCCCACCGGACAGTATCCTTCCGCCCTGGCATTTGCCGGTGGCTCGCTCTTCGTCGCCAACGGGAAAGGAACTGGCTTCGAAAACTCTTCGCTGGTCGCCAACGATTCCGGACGCGCGCCCAATACGGCCAACGATCGTTTTCCCGCCGGAACCGGCGGCACGCGCCAGGGCGGAGAATACGATGTCGCGCTGATCGCCGGAACGATTTCTCAAATCGCCGAGCCGGATCCCCGCACGCTCGTCAATTACACAAACCAGGTGATGCGCAACGACGGCTTGATCGGCGCTCCCGATATCCATCTCTTCTCGGGCGCGTCGCCGATTCATCATGTCATTTACGTCATCCGCGAGAATCGCACCTACGATCAAGTTTTTGGCGACGTCGAAAAGTCCGGCGCAGGCCAGCCTGCCGACGGCAGTTCCGCTCTTGCCATTTTTGGCGATGGCTCAGCGGCGCGTCAGCCTGGGGGCTCGCCCCAGCAAATCACTCCCAACGCCCACGCCCTTGCGCAGCGCTTCGGCCTTCTCGACCGCTTCTTCGTAAATTCCGAAGCCAGCCCAGACGGCCACAACTGGACGGACGCCGCATTTTCCTCCGATTATGTCGATAAAGCTTACCGCTGGAACTATTCCCGTCGGGGACGCGCCTACGATTTCCAGGGACTCAATCGTGAGCCCAATATCTGGGCCAACCGGGGCCAGCCGCCGATTCTCCCCATCCCGGCCACGCCCGACGATCTCGCTCATCTCATTCAGCGTTACGTTCCTTATCTGAATGGCTCCCGCGACGTCGCCGAACCGGAAACGCTCTACCTTTGGGACGCGGCCTCTCGCGCCAGCCTCACCTATCGCACCGACGGCGAAGAAGTGGCTACCATTTCGCAAGCCGAAGTGGACGCTTTTAATGCGAATCGTGAGCGGGACTATCCCGATATCTCGCCAACCGTCGTTGCTTTTCCTTTGAAAAAATCACTCGAGGGCCATTCCAGTCCCACGCATCGCGAATTCGATCTCTATACGCCCGATTCCATCACCGCTGATTCCTACACCGCCGCCGTCGAATCGCATTCTCCTGCCTCCGCATTGGTCTCCAGGTCCAATCCCGATCCGCGTTTCCGCGGCTACTCCCGCATCTCGAATTGGCTCGCTGAATTCCGCGGCTACGTCGACGCGCTCCAGTCCGGCAAGCCCGAGTCTTTCCCCTCGTTCAACATCGTCTACCTGCCGAACGATCACACCAGTGGCCTCCGTCCCCGTATGCCGACGCCACAGTTCTACGTCGCCGACAACGACTACGCTCTTGGCCTTCTCGTTCAGGAAGTTTCTTCCAGCCCTTATTGGAAAGACACAGCCATCTTCGTGGTCGAAGACGACGCGCAAAATGGCCCCGACCACCTGGACGCCCACCGCTCTCCCGCTCTGGTCATCAGCGCTTACAATCGCCCCGGCGCTCTGGTTCATCAGTATCACAGCACTGTCAGCCTGATCCGCACCATGGAGCTGCTTCTTGGAATGTCGCCCATGAATCAGCTCGACGCCTCTGCTTCTCCCATTGATATTTTCCAGCCGCAGCCCGATTTGACTCCGTACACGGCGATCCTGCCCAACGTTTCGCTGAAAAATCTGATCGTCCAGCCTCCTCCCGATCGTGAAACCGCGCGAATGATTCGCCGCAGCGAGCGACAGAATTTCGCGGCCGCCGACCTGGCCGACGCCGACGCCGTGAATCGCATTCTCTGGTTTTCCGTCCGCGGCCCCCGCGAATCCTATCCGGAGACCACCTGCCTTCCCATCTTCAATGCCATGCGCACTCGCTTCGACGAGGAAGCCGATGAGGAGGCCAGTCTCGCCCGCGCCGTGAAGGATCTGCTCGCGCGGCGTACACCTGTGCCCCGGCCCGCCGCAGGCGCGCGCAACTGAATAGACCCGTGTTCTGCTGACCGCTCGACTGCCAGCGCGTCCAGTTCCGAATTCTTTCTTAACAGTATCTCTTTAAATTCATGATTCGGGGCGGCAGAATTCGATTATCCTGAAATAACCGAATAACTATTTGTGTGCCCTCAAAACGGGGCCAGCACCGGCGTGCGCCCACACCCACGCCGGCGCGCAACACACAAATGGGGCCTCCTAGGTCTCCAGAAAGGTGAGCCGGGGGGCAGAAAACTGCCTCCCAACTGGGAGACGCGAAAGGACCTTGACATGATGAGCGCGATGAGAAGGATTGCCAACGAGAACCATCGCCGCCGGTCCATCACACACGGCAATCGCGAACGGGCGCCGCTTCTCCCCGGAACGCCTCCGACAAGAATAGCGACGGCGCTTCGGCTGAGCCTGCCGAATGAGTTCCGCCGGCTCTTTAGCACCTCGTCCGTAGGCAATTTCAGCAGCGAGGAAACGCTTCGAAAACGGCTCCCCCGAATTTCTAATCGCGAAATTCCGCGATTAGAAACCACCTTAACCTGCCCAGGATCAACACGCACTCCCTTTCGAAGGGCGGAAAAATCGCAGATTGCAAATCAGCTCTTCTGGCACGCCACGCGAGCCTGCGGCAGCGATCGGCACCCCATTTCTGATCGGCGGAAAATCGGTACTCTGCTTCGCGCGATTTCCTTCTTCCGCATCCGATTCCTGTGGCTTGCGTCGTTGCTCGTTTGTGTGTCCTTTGCTTCCGCTGCGACGGATTTAACATCCGGATATCCTGTCCCCGAAGATGGCCGCGTTAAAAATGGCGTCTACACCAACGAATACTTTGGCCTTCGCTACCCCTTGCCCACGAATTGGACCGAGGATCTCAGCGGACCCGAACCATCTGTAAGCGGCTACTACTCTCTCGCCGCTCTGAAGCCCGCGGGGATTTTGGACGCAACAATCCTGATCGCCGCGCAGGATAATTTTTTCTCGCCCGAGCCCGCCGCCAGCGCCAAGGAATTTCTAGCGCAGATGAAGCAGCATCTCGATTCCAGCCTTTCGGCGCCTGCCGCTCCTTCAGAACTGAAGATTGCAGGCCGCACGTTCGCGAGATTGGACTACGAAGGCGCGGGACTTCATCACGCCGTGGTGGTCACCGAGCTTCGTTGCCATTCCGTAATCTTCTCGCTCACCTCGAACCGTTTACAGCAAATTGAAATTCTGGCCGCTTCGCTCAACAAGATTTCCTTTGCTGCGGCTGGAGATGCTCGTTGGCCCGTCTGCGTCAAGGACTACGCTGTGCCAACCAACATCCTCGATCGTGTAAACCCCGAATTGACCGGCCCGCGCTACGCCAGCGTCCCCGTCCGCCTGATTGTTGGCGCGAACGGCAAAGTCGCGCACGTACATACCATCGCGGGCTTCCCCGAACAGAAGAAAAGCGTCGCCGCAGCTCTCGCGCAATGGGAATTCAGGTCCTACCTGGTGAATGGAAACGCCGTAGAGGTCGAAACGGGCTTGCTCTTCGAGTTCCGCCAGAAGCAACCGTAAGAAAGAGCAAGAAAACAGAACCGCGGATGGTGGCAACCATCCGCGGGCCCGGTTATTCACGTTTAGAGCGATCGCAGAAAATCGATCAGCGCTTGCGCTTGATTCGGCGAAAGCTGCTTGAAGTTGTTGATCACCTGGTTCGCTTCCGAACCTCGGCTCTGGTGCGCTTCGATCGCCTGTATCAGGTTGTTCGTCCGACCGTCGTGGAGGAAGAAGATTCGCTGTCCCACCCCCCACAGCGGCGCAGTCCGGAACTGGTCGCCCCCGGCCAGGCCCTGGCTCACGTTGTCCGCGAGACGCTCCCCCATGTGGTGGACGAGGAGGTCGGAGAAGGCGCTGACGGCCGGATTCGCCAGCCCGGTAAACGGCGAGTTGGTTCCAGGGTTAATCGTCGGCGTGTGGCACAGATTGCAGCCAATCTGGTTGAAGATCTGGGCGCCTGCGGTCGTCACTGCGGTCGGCGTTGCGGGCGTGGGAGGAGCCGAAAGGCGCGCGAACATCGCGAAATTGATGAGGTCCGACGCGTAATCGGAAGCTGGATACCCTCCGTTTACCGCCGTGTTCGTGCCGTCTTCCGGAAGCGGGTTGATCAGGCAACCTGGAGTTTCGTCCCTTTCGTTCGGGAATAGCTCGTTGGTCACACCTTGTTCCACGTTGTACGCTTCACCCGCAAACATTAGCAGCGACTTGTTCTGCGCCTTCCACCCGAACCGCGTCACCGTGCCGTCGTTTCCGCTGCGATTGGCTTGCCCGGAAATGCCGACGCTCGCGGCCGCGCGATTGGATGCATTGCTCATGATCGCCGAATCCGTGATGGCTTCCACCAATCCCGCGCCGAACAGCGGTGTCGGAATCCGGAAGATCACATTGTTCTGCTCGAGCGCGTCTTCGAAATCCGGCTGGCTGATGTTGCAGTTCCCCGCATCGTGCCGGCCGGTGATCACAAACAGATCATGTACGCCACCATCCGGCGAGCCGTCCGGGTTCCTGATGAACCGCGCTTCACGCACCGGGCCATCGGGGCGAATGAACCTGGGAATCGTGTTGCTTGCCCCATACTCGTTGGCCACCCCAATTTGAGGATTGCTCGCCGGGCTGCTCCCTCCGATTGCCGGCTGCGCGTGGCAACCCGAGCAACTGTTCAGATTGAATCGTGGCCCGAGTCCGACGCCCTTTGCGTTTGTCTCGGTGCCCGAAACGGAGTCGACTTCTTGAAATCGTGTGAGCGCGCCGGTGAAGAAATCCTGGTAATTGCTCGTGAGATTGTTGAGCATTCCGCCCGCACTCGCGGGACCGCCGCGGACGCCTGGATCCGTTACCTGCGTGCTGCCGTTTGGAGCCTGAGCATTCGTCAAACCGGCGCCCAAACTGACGGCGAACACTGTCGCGAATGAAATTCTGGCTGCCCACTGGCGCTTCGCAGAGAATTTTTTCATGTCGTACTGTTTCTCCTTGCTCCGGGGATTCAAGGAGCCGCAAACTCGACTCCCACCCACAACCGCGAGAGACACACGTACGCTCAAGTGGCCCTGAACGGCTTCCCTCTGCGGCGAGCAACTAACCCTGATTGGGACTCTTAGAACAATTCCAAAGCGGCCCTGGGAGACTGCGATGCTGGGGAAGGTATTTACTCGGATGCAGAAGGCGCGTCAAGCCAGAAAAGGTACAGGCGAAACACCTGTACTTTCGGCACCACGATTTATAATTAGAATAAAAGCGATTGCGAATTTTAACCGCCCCATCGTTTCTTCGAAAGCGTTCACCACATCCGAGGCAATTCCGATGAGATTCCAGCGAACTCTCTCGGGCGATGAGGCGCAACAGCGATTGAGGTATGCTAGGCATTCTTTCGATCGCTGCGGACCTCGCAGCAGCCAGGTGGCAACTTACGCACTTTCTGGAGGCGAAAGCAGATGAATGAGATTATCAGCGCGCCCGTCGAAGGATATCTTTACGGCATCCTCCCCAAGCGCGACCCGGTGCTCGCGGACATGGAGCGGTACGCGAAGAAGCACGACGTCCCCATCATTGGCCCCGCCGTTGGTCGCATGATTTATCTGCTCGCGCAGATTTCGGGCGCTCGCCGCATTTTCGAGATGGGTTCCGCCATCGGTTATTCGACGATTTGGCTCGCGCTCGCCGCCGGGCCAGACGCCGAGATCTACTACACCGATGGAGATTCGGCGAATGCCCAGCGCGCCCGCAATTATTTTCATCGTGCCGGCGTGCAGGAGCGCGCGCAAATCCTCACCGGCGACGCTTTGGAGCTGATCGACGGCGTGGCCGGCAAATTCGACCTCATCTTCATCGACGTGGACAAGCATCAATATCCAGCCGCGCTCCGCAAGGCGCTTCCCCGGCTGCGCAGCAAAGGCCTCCTCATCACGGACAATGTCCTGTGGTCGGGCCGCGTGGCGCGCAGCGCCAGGGATGCGAACACGCGCGCCATTCAGCAATTCAATCGCATGGTCTATTCCTCGAGCGAGCTTTTTCCTGTAATTATTCCGCTGCGCGACGGAGTCGCCGTCTGCCGCAAGGCCTGAAATGCGCGGTTTGAAAGCGGAGCTAATCAGGATCCCGAAAGCAGGTTGCGGAGGAAAAAAATCAAATTGGCGGGACGCTCGGCCAGCCGCCTCATGAAGTAGGGAAACCAGTCGGTGCCGAACGGAATATAAACGCGCAGGCGATACCCCTCACGCACAAGCTGTTCCTGCAGATCGCTGCGGATGCCATAGAGCATCTGAAATTCGAATTGGTCGCGGGCGATATTCTTCTCCCGAACGAATTGTTTCGTGGCGTCGATCATGGCTGGATCGTGCGTGGCGATGCCGTGGTAGGTCCCGCTCGGCAGGATCATTTTCATGAGCTTCAGGTAATTAGCGTCCACGTCTTTTTTTTCCGGGAACGCAATTTCGGGCGGCTCTTTGTACGCACCCTTGCAAAGCCGCAGGCGGCAGCCTGCCGCTAGCAAGTCTTGGATGTCTTGCTCGGCGCGATACAGGTACGCCTGCATGACGGTTCCAACGCCCGTGTATTTTGCGCGCACGCGCTTGGTCATCTCGACGGTCCTCTGCGTGTAGGCGGAGCCTTCCATATCGACACGCACGAAGTTTCCCTGACGGGTCGCGTGCTCCACGATTTTTTCGAGCAATTCCTGGCAAAGCGGCTCGCCGAGATCGAGCCCGAGCTGTGTCAACTTGAGCGAAACGTTGGCATCGAGCTTCTCGCGTTCGATCCGGTCGAACATCGCAAGATAGCCATCGGCCGCCGACCGCGCTCCCGCTTCGCCAGAAACGTTTTCGCCCAACAAATCGAGGCTTGCCGAGCGGCCCGCTCGATTGATGGCGCGCGCTGCTTGGATCGCGTCATCCAGCGTTTCGCCGGCCACAAATCGACGCGCCACGCGCCGGCTTAGGCCATCGCTCATCATCAACGATTCAAGGCGCTTGCTTTCGGAGAGGCGAAGAAGGAGGGTTCGCATCACTACGAGCCGAGTCCCGGTTCGCGGAGAAATCGAGAGTGGGTTGGCATTCGCTAGAGATTATGCCGCGATGCAGGCCGCGAATCTAGTTCCGCTGGAACGAATCGCCGTGCCCGGAGAGATACTTTTCCGCGTCCATGGCCGCCATGCAGCCCGAACCCGCCGCGGTGACCGCCTGGCGATAGTGATGGTCTTGAACATCACCGGCCGCAAAGACGCCTTCGACGTTTGTTTTGGAGCCGTCGTGGGTGATGAGGTATCCGTTGTCATCCATGTTGAGCTGGCCCTTGAAAATTTTGGTGTTGGGCTCGTGGCCAATGGCGACGAAAACGCCCGCGACGGAAATTTTTGAGGTCGCATTCGTTTCCAAATTGCGGAGCGTCACGACCTCCACGGACTTCTTGTCCATGTCGTGGATTTCCTCGATCACATACGGCGTCATGAATACAATCTTTGAATTCGCCTGCGCGCGATCGAGCATGATTCTGGTGGCGCGAAATTCGTTGCGCCGGTGAATCAGCGTGACGCGCTTCGCGAATTTCGTCAGGAACGTGGCTTCTTCCATAGCTGTGTCTCCACCGCCCACCACGGCAATGTCCTTATCGCGAAAGAAAAAGCCGTCGCACGTGGCGCAGGTGGAAACGCCATGTCCCAGGAGGTGTTTTTCGGACTCGATGCCGAGCATTCGCGCCGACGCGCCTGAAGCAACCACCAGAGTTTCGCTTCTGTAGGTTTCTTTTCCCGCTAGGATAGTGAAAGGCCGCCGGCCCAGGTCCACGGAGGTAACTGCTCCGGAGCGAAACTCGGCGCCAAACCGCTGCGCTTGCTTGCGCGTATTTTCGATCAGCTCCGGGCCGAGAATGCCATCCGGAAAACCGGGAAAATTCTCGACCATGGTGGTCAACCCGAGTTGACCACCGGGCTCGTAGCCATCGAGCACGAGCGGCTTTAGGTCGGCGCGCGCGGCGTAAATGGCAGCCGTCAAGCCAGCGCATCCGCTGCCGATAATGATCACCTTCTGCACCCTAGATTCAACGTCCATTCCCGCCTCTTAGTTCCAGCGTGGTTCAGCACTCCATTCGATGAGCGCACCGCGCGTAAAGACTCAACACCGCGAGCCGTGCATTGTAACATCCCACGCTCGCTCCGCCATGCTTCGCGGCGGATGCGCAGAGAGTTAGATGTCGGCCAACGCCCAATTGCCCGAGCTCGAACGTAATTCGGGAGGGGCTTACTGATGCATTATCGCCGTGATAAGTCTTCTCGCACCATCTCTACGCTTTGAGCCACCCTCTGGCCCGCAGTATCGATGACAACGTGTTCGCGATTCCATGGATGGTACTCCCGAGAGACTACTTCTTCCCACGTCGGCAGATGGAATCCGGGGATGTCCGCGCTTCGCATCTCCACCCGGCGTCGATGTTCGCGAGCGTCCGAGCACTTGACCTCGATTTCGATGACGCCGATATGCGCGGAGTTCGCCACGGCGATCCAAGCATCCCGAGTCAACTGCAAGGGATTAGCCGAGTCAGCGATCATCGTGCGTCCAACTCGAAGATTATCTTTTAGCGACTGCGTACGCGACACGGTAACCCGCATCATTAAGGGAGCCGCTAACCACACCGGAAGCCCTGATGGCTTCTTCTATCGAGTCGCCGCTTGCGAGCTCCCTTTGAGGCCGGGCATCCTTTGCCCGTGTGGTGGCTTTATCGGAAATCGCTGCTCCCAAAAGGCGGCCGGGGTGCTGCGATTTACTTCGAGGCGCAGCCTACGCGATAATGCCGCAAGAGGCGGCGATGCCGACGACCGCGAATTTGCTGCGCCTGATTAGCGAATTCATCGTATTGCTGCTCGGCGCACTCCTGATTTTACTGGCCGTCTCGCGCACGCTTGCCCTGCCCTCCCGAACCGGCGTTTGGATCGCTCTCGGCGCGTTCCTGATCTACTGGGGCATCCGCGCTTGGGCGCGTCCAGAGCTTCCCGCGGTGCGCCGGATCGCGACGATCCGCGGCGGCTCGTTGGTCCTGGTGGGGCTGCTGGTTCTCCAGGTGCCGCTGCTCCCCGTGCGTTGCGAAGCCATACTGCTCGGTCTTGCAGGAACGATCCTGGTGATCCGCGGTATTCTCGGAGGCATTCTTTTCCTACGCGCGTCCTGACCGCGCTTCCCAGCAGTAGGTCCGATTTATCCGATGGGACCATGAGTCGACCGATCCGCATATCTATCGATAGAATCAACCATTCGATCATCTAGGATCCGGACGGTGCTCGCTGCGGCGGCTTGGCGTTGCCGGCCCTCGCACATCTTGCCCTAGCAGGACGGCGCCTTCCGCGCAGGTGAAGGCTAATCCCCGATAAGCGCGCGGATCGGAAACGGAGTCACTTCTCGTCTCCCCTGGCGCTTGCAAGCGAAGTCGCTTCCGGCTAATCTCGCGCGCAGCAAGGACCGGCAAGAAACATAAGCACCGCGCCATGCCCAGCCGGCCTGACTGCACAACGCCAATCCTCGTTGCCTGAAATTCAGGAGGAATCATGCTCAAGGAATTCAAAGCCTTCGCAATGCGCGGAAACGTGGTCGATCTGGCGATCGGCATCATTATCGGCGCGGCCTTCGGAAAGATAATCACCTCGCTGGTGAGCGACATCCTCATGCCCCCCATCGGATTGCTGCTGGGAAAGGTGGACTTCTCGAACCTGTTCCTGAACGTTTCAGGAAAATCCTACGCGAGCCTCGCGGAAGCCAAGGCGGCGGGCGCGGCCACCATCAATTACGGCCTGTTCCTGAATACGGTGATCGATTTCCTGATCGTCGCGTTCGTGATTTTCCTGCTCGTGCGACAGATCAACCGCTGGAACAAGCCTGCGCCGCCCCCGGTGACAACGAAGGAATGCAGCTACTGCGCGACGTCGATCCCTCTAAAGGCCACGCGCTGCCCGAACTGCACCTCGGAGCTCGACGCCTAGGCCCGTACGGCCATCTCAAGGATTCGTGTCACGGATTCGTGCGGCGCTTGTCGATCTCGCGCAGGTGGGCGCGCAGACGTTCGACGACATCGTTCTCCAACCCCTGCTCGATTTCGCGCTCCACTTCGTCAAGCGCGAAATGCACGATGTCGTGATGGTGAACTTCCTGTTCCGGCCCAAGCCGGTCGCTTAGCCGGAGCCAAATCTTGTGCAGCAGGTCGATTTCCTTGGGAGTGAGTCGAGGCGCGTGCGGGCCCAGGTAAAAAATCTGCTCCTGACCTGAAGGCGTAAAAATGTCCAGCGTCACGCGGGGCCGCGGCTCGGGCATGGATTCCCACGCGAGGCCCACTTCGCGCGCCTGCTCGGCAATGGTCATTTTCGAAGAGCTGCCCACGGCAATCGTCGCCGATTGCAGATTCATGGCGGTGCGCAGAATGCCCTCCCACAGATTATTCGCGGCTGCCACCGCGAGGCGCACCGGCTTGCCTTCCTTTTCTGCGATGGCCAGCACCTTGGTGAACAGCAGCTGCTCGATCGTGCTGAAGAGCTGGTCGGGGGCGAGTTCGTATTCACCGGACGCCGCCCGCCGCAGCATGCGCACGTGCAGCACGACGATCTCGGCATCTCCGGTTACGCGGCGCATCACGCTTTCCAGGTGATACAACGCGTAATAGGTGCTTACCGGAACCAGAATGTTGCCCGGGCGAACTCCCACGTTCGCCGGGGTGAGTTCGGCCTCCTGGGCCAGATTAAACTGGTCGAGTTCGACGTGGGTCGCGCCGGCTTCCCTTTTGCGCATGCGATGCTCTGAAATTTCGAAGACGGTGAAGAGCAAGACTGAAAAAGTTAGCCCCGCGATGGTCGCGTCCGGCTTGGTGAACAAATTGACGACGGCGATCGCGAACAGCACCATGGTGATCAGCCCAAGGCCGACAGGAATTTCCTTGCCGAAAATCCTTGGGTTGAGCGGAACGCGATATTCGCGGTCCTGCGGATGCGTGTAGCGCAGGACCAGCACCGCGATGCCCTTCATCGAAAAGCTCCAAATCACTCCAAAGGCATACAAGTTGCCGAGGAACGTGACATCGCCGCGGCTTGCCGCGATGGTGATGATCTGAAATAAGACGACCAGGTTGATGATGCGGTGCGTGGTACCAAAGCGCGCGTGGGGATGGCGGAACCAGTCGGTGAGAACGCCATCTTCCGATACGCGGTTGAGCACGCCATTTGAACCTACGATAGCGGTATTCACGGCACCGGCGAGAATCAGCGTCCCCACTACGACCACGAAAACGTGAAAGGCCAGCTTCACCGGGAAAGTTCCCACCAGGTGCATCGAAAGGCCGCCGATGAGGTTTTCCGTAAACGTGCTGCGGACGCTGTCCGGTATGATCATCACCGCGAAGAAAGAGACCAGCGACGTGAATACCAGGCTGTAAATAAAAATTACCAGGCCGGCCTTCTTCAGATTGGGCAGCTTGGGGTGCTCGATTTCGCGGTACACCTGAGCGAGCGACTCCTCGCCGCTCATCGCCAGCACGGAATGTCCCAGGCCGACGAAAATCGCGATGGCCGTGATCAGGTGCGCCCACTGCCAGCGATCGAGCCAGCCGAGTGAGCCTCTGTCGAGCTTCATGTTCTGCGGAGTGGGCCAGGGCGGCAGGTTGTGCCAGAGGCCTTTCGCGTACACCGTGTAAATGCACCAGCTGATCAGCACCACCACCATGATGGTGGTGAGCTGCATAATCCGCAGCGCTTTGCCGCTGGACTCTGGAACTCCCTTGATGTTCTGCCACCAGAAATACAGCGTGATGAACACCGCAATCGCCGCCGCACAAGCGTTTACGTTCAGATGCAACGGCAATTTCGCATAGTGGAAAAGCTCGTTGACCACACCGACCAGATATTGGCCGGCCGAAACGCCGCTGATCGGACCGGTGAGCACGTAGTCAAACATCAGCGCAGAAACGGAGAATTTCGCGAGCGTCCCGCCGAGCGCTTCCTTCACCACGCGATATACACCGCCGCGGACGAACATGCTGCAGCTTTCGACGTAAATCGCGCGCACCGCGTAGGAAAACAGCATGATGCCGAGGATGAACCACGGCGCCGTCTTGCCGATGAATTGCTCGGCTTCACCGCCCGCGTAGTAAGCCGAGGAGGCCAGATCGTTGAGGACGATCGCCGCCGCGCGCCAAAAAGAGATGAACGCCAGCATGGCCGTAGTGGCCACCAGGACTTTGGCGACCGGGCGCGCGGAGCCCGATGGAGATGAGGAACCCCTGAAGTTTGATGCCATACGCTATTAATTTAAGATGCGGGAAGCGACTATACGTCGAAAGGAGGCCAAAAAGAAAGCAAAGCTAAGCGCTGGTTTCCTGCGCCGGAGCGCGAAAATCGTGCGCACATGCGTCGCAGGGACAAATTTCACGCAGGTACTCGAAGCTGTAGATGCCGGTCGCGTGCCCGTCGGAATATTCGATCTGGATTGCGTAATTCCCCACCGCGGAGGCCTTTTTCGCCGTTGCGCGCGGCTTGAACATCGGCAGCAGCGGGCTTTGCGTGAGTCCGCCGGGCGCCACCGTGGCGTTTTCTTTTTTCTCGCGCTGGTCTTTGCACAGCGCGCACGGGCAATGGTCACGGAGATAAGGAAAGCCGTAGCGGCTGGTGTGGCCGTCGGACCAGGCGATTTCTACGCCCTCCCCTGTGGAGACGCGCACTTTTACGTCGACTGGTTTCTTTCGTTCGTCTATCGGTATCGGCATGGCGGTATGGACATCGTGATATGGGTACGGTCGTATGGGCGCGCGAACTGCGGCAGCTCAACCCATTCTAGCAGACCCGCGGCGCGGACTCTTAGCGTGACGGGCAGCAACGTCCCGGCGGGATAGGATTGCCGTGCGGGCACGTTTTCGGGTGATCGAGAAACGTGCAGATGCGCTGGTCAAGTTCGGGGCTTATGACGTGCTCAAACTTGCAGGCGTGCGAATCCGCTTCGGTGCCGGCGATCGCGAAAGTATCGGTGAGCAGACGCTCGGCCAGCCGTCGGCGGCGCACGATATCGCGGGCGCGGCTCTCTCCACGCGGGGTCAGCGAAACTTCACTCTCGCTCACCTTGAGCAGTCCCAACGCGGTAAGCCGCTCGACGAGCCGCGTTGGATCCCGGCCGTCTTGTTCGCGCATGCGCTGCAACTCGGGTGTAATACCTTCCTCGCCGAGCACCCACACTTGCTCGAGCAGGTGGTCAAAGCTGACTTCATCCTCGGCGGAGAACGAAGTGATTTGCGCGATACGTCCGTGCGCGAGCTCGATGCGGCGGTCGGCGAGCTGTCCGATCGAAGGCGCGTGCGTAACCATCAGAATTGTGTGGCCTTCGGCGTGCAATTCACACAACAAACGAATCACCGCTTCTTCGTTCGCTTCATCGAGGTTGCCGGTCGGCTCGTCGGCCAGAATCAGTTTCGGATGATTGATCAGCGCGCGCGCCACGGCCACACGCTGCTGCTCGCCGCCGGAAAGCTGTGCGGGGAGATGCTCGATGCGATCGCCCAGTCCGACGCGATCGAGGGCGGCACGCGCTTCTGTCTCGTCCGTCGTGCTGTGAAAATACTGCGCGAGCATCACGTTCTCGACCGCCGTGAGATAAGGTACGAGATGAAACTGCTGGAAGATGAATCCGATTTTCTCGGCGCGAAATCCGGTAAGGCCCGCTTCATCGAGGCGCGCGACGTCCATGCCATCTACAACCGCTCGCCCCGAAGTTGGCGTGTCGAGCCCCCCGAGAATATTGATGAGTGTCGTCTTGCCCGAGCCGGAAGGGCCCATGATGGCGATCCATTCGCCCTCGTCGACGGTGAACGAAACGTCGTCGAGCGCGCGCACGTTGCCAAATTGCTTTCCCAGGCCTTCGACTTGGACTACTTTTGCCACGATTCGTCCTATTCACCTCGGAGAATTACGGCAGGTTTTGTCTTCCCGAGCAGCCGCAACGGGAGCGCGCCCCCCAGCGCCACGATTACCATCAATCCAGTCGTGAGCGGAAATATTTCCCAGCGCGCGGAAATCGACGCGCCGAACACTCGCTCTCCCATCCAGTATGAAAGCGCCACGCCCGCAACGCAGCCGATCAATCCGCCCGCGGCGCCCAGCACCCCTACTTCGGCTAGAAATAATCCCACGATGCGCGCAATCGAGCCGCCCAGCGCCTTCATTAAGCCCACGTCGGCGCGACGCTCCATGGCCAGAGCCGCCATCGTCGCCAGCACACAAAGCGCGGTGAGAAGGAGAATGAGCGCCACCATCGAAACGATCAGCAACTGGATGCGATGGAGCATCGCTGCTTCTGCTTCGGTAACTTGCCGGATCGGCAGCACGTCGTCTCCGGGAAGCAACTTCGCGAGCCGTGCGGCGTATTCTGCGATGCTTTGCGCCGAGCCGGTCACGCTCAACTGCGCCAGGCCGATCATGCCTTCTTTGCCGGCCAGGTACTGGGCCATCGGAAGGCTTACGAATACCTGGCTATCTTCCGCGCCGCCCGCATCCATCACGCCCGCGACCGTGAGCCGGGCGCTGCGATCGAAGTACTTCAATTCGAGGGGCGCGCCGGGCGCAAGCCTGAATTGCCGCGCGACGTTACGTCCTATCAGGCAGCGCTGCGAGTCTTCGCGCGATGTGACCCACTCTCCTTCGAGCTTCCAGGTCGGCTCGAGCTTGGGAGTTTCATCGAGCCACGTCCCGGCTACAACGAGTGGTGTGTTTGCTCGACGCGCAATCACGTATAGGTACGGGGCCGCTGCGATGACCGACGACGTGCGTGTCCGCTCGATCGCTTCGATCACCGCTTCCTTGCCCATCAATACAGGAACTGCTGGGGCGGCGTCCGTGACTGTTGCTCTCTGGCGGGGAGAGACTACGACGTTCGCGCCAAGCGTGCGGAATTCCTGCGTCAGTTGGTGTTCGACGCCGAGATCGAGATTGAGGAGCGCGGAAATTACCGCTGCTCCACTGACGAGCGCGACCGCCGCCACCGCCAGGCGGCCGCGGCTGCCGCGCAGCAATTTCCAAAGCAGGCGCGCGAACATTTCACTCGCCTCGCAAAATCGGCGCGGGATTGAAATGCGAGGCGCGCCGCAGAGGAATCAAGCTGCCGGCGATGGCGACAATCGCCGCGAGACCCAGTACCACTGGCAAAAGGACGATGCGCAGCGACGCGGGAGTGCCGAAAACGCCTGCACCCAGAATCCGCGCGAGCCCGGCCCCCAGCACAAATCCCAGCGCGCCGCCCGCAATCGCCAGCATGAATTGTTCCGCGAGGAAAATCCCAGCCACCAGAGAGTTTGTCGCACCGATGGCTTTCATGATGCCGATCTCGTCGCGGCGTTCGAGCACCGTGGTCGCCGACGTAGCGGCCACAGCGAGCGCTGCGGCTCCGAGCGCTGCAAGGGTGACCATCCACAGCAGCATCCCGACACGCGAAAGCACCCGGCCCTCGGTGTCGGCCACGCGGCGAATCGTTCGAACTTCAACACCAGGCAAGACCTGACGAATCTGAAGGCTGATCGAGGAAATGTACGGCGAGCAGTACCAGCGGTCGTATTCGGTCGGCGTCATTTTCAGCGGGTCGCGCTCCGAGAAGGTATCCGCGGGCTTGGTGAGCGCGCTTACGAAAAGCTGACGAAACGCTCCAGGACGGTTCGATAGGTTCCCCGAGACGCTCAACGGAACCAGGATCGCCTGATCCTCCGCACCGCCCGTCGAGACGATTCCGGTGATCACCAGCGGCAACGGCTTTCCGTCCCCGAGAACTGGTGCGCCCAAGGGATACACGTTGAGGGTCTGACCAATGGCAGGCTGGTCGAAATGCGCTCGAGCAAAGGCTTCGCCCACAACGCATTCATTTGCGGTATCGCCAAACCAGCGGCCCTCTATTTTCCACCACGGATGCGTGACACTCGCACCGGTCTTGAACTTTGTGCCGTCGGGGACCGGCACTTCATGGGCGTACCACGTACCGATCAGAGTCACGGGCATTCGCATTCTGTCCGTTCCAGCGAGATTCGGAGGCGGATTCGAAGTGTCGATGCGCGCAGGCACATCGAGGAAAGGAGTGAAGCCCACGATGTTATGCCGCCAGAAAATGGTTTTGAGCTTGCCGAGGTCCGCTTCCTGCAAATACGAGCCTTCATCGACCGGGCGGTAATCCACGCCTCCGATTTCAACCGGCAGCGTATCCGACTCGGGCGTAACCAGAAGGTTCGCGCCAAAGCTGCGGAATTCGCGCGCGAGGCGGTCGCCCACATCGAGCGCGACGGTCAGCGTCGAGGTGGCCACGGCCATCCCGACGACGAGCGCGGCAGCCGTCAGCATCTTGCGGCGCGGATTGCGAACGAAGGATTCCCCTAGGAGGCGAACGAACATTTCAGTGAGCGTGAATCGTTGACGCCGCGCCGGCAAGCGACGAAAGATCCACGACGACTTCTCCTCCTTCCACGCGCGACTTTAAGGCGATGGGGTTGCAGCCGCCCGATTCTCCGATGGAAGGAATATAGATTGCGGCGCCGCAATTGCGGCAAATCACGTTTGGCCCTTCCTGCCGATAGCCGGACCAGCCGCAAATCTGGCAGCCGTCGAGTGCCGCGGCGTAATCGCCGTTGTTGCGGTGAACCACCAGGAAGCGAATCGCAGTGCCGTTTGCTTCGGCGGAATAGTAATGCAGGTTCGGGTCGGCCAGTTCCGTCAGGGGAATGCGGACGAGATGGCCCTTAGCAACGAGCCGCGTGGCTTCGATGGGCGCGGCCGCGGCGTGCGCGTAGACAAACTCCACGGTGAGCGCGAACACTACGCCTACACACAGAAACGCAGCGGCGAAGCTCCAGCGGCGCTGCCGGCGGAACTCCCATTCCCGCTTTCGCCGGTCGGCAGGATTAATCGCCGCGTCCGCCGCCGGCTGCTTGGCGCTGAACCACTCGCGCAGGACCACAAGCGCAGCAGCTCCCAGAATCACGATGAAGAAAAACACTTCGTTACGCACGATGGGGCCAATCGTTGCCATTTCCCTCTTGCTCGATGGCAGCCACATCGCTTCGCTCAATTCGTGCAATCCGGTGAGAGCCAGCTGGAAAGCGACGACCATCAGGATGGCGCTGGTGGCCTTGAAAAAACGATGCAGGGGAATTTTCAGCGTGCCCTGGAAGAAGAAAAGGCCGACCGCGACGGCGATCGCCATGCCCAACGCCGTGCCAATCCAGACCTCGACGCCCGCGGTCGAAAGCTCCACCGCTCGAAGAATCAGCACCAGCTCGGCGCCCTCGCGCACGACCATCAGAAAAACAAAAAGAAGAATGGCCCAGCCGGCTGCGGCCGTCGATTGCTCGGCGTACGCCTCCACGCGCTGCTCGATTTCTCTCTTCAGGTGGCGCGCCACGCGGTTCATCCAGACGATCATGGTGACCACGAGCGCAGCGGCGACGAGCATCAGAAGGCCTTCGAATCCGTCTTCGCTGATGCGCCAACGCTGAAGCGCGGCAGCGGCAGCAAAACTGGCGGCGGCAGCCAGCGCGACGCCCGTCCACGCATAGCCGACCAAGGCCCGGCGCCCGGTGCGATTCAGGTACACGAGGACGATGCCGACGACCAGCGCGGCTTCGACGCCTTCGCGGAGAGCAACAAGGAGAGCAGAGAGCATCGGTTTTCAGTTGAAACTCATTTACAACTGACACCTTGAGTCTATACTTGCTTCTTCGCCATGGTCAAGGAAAATCAACCCTTTGGAACGCCGCAGCCGGCCCGTTACGATTCCCTGTACAATAGCATCTTAGCTCCCAGTAATGATCAATCGCAGCCAGTTACGAAGCTTGCTGAAGGCGGCCATCGGCCTAGGCACGGTCGTGTTTTTGAGCCTTCCCGCTCACCCGCAGGTACCCTCTGACCGCTCCAATTCCGAGCAAAGCCAGGCGGCGATCGCGACGGGGGCGGCCCCACATCAGGCTCCGCCGACCACGCCACGACCCGACATCAAGCCGGACGCGAAGAAGGCCAAGGAAGCGTACCAGCACGGCCTTCGCGCCGAGCAGGACGCCGACTGGCAGGGAGCTTACGACCACTATTCCGATGCGGTGAATTGGGCGCCCGCGAATGAGGATTACTTCCTGAAGCGCGAGACCGCGAAGAGCCACGTGGTTCAAACGAAAATGGATCTCGCGGAGCGCGAAGCCGCGTCGGGGCGTCTGGCCGAGGCGCGGCGCGAGATGCTCGCCGCGCGGTACCTCGATCCCAGCAATAAGATCGTGCGCGACCGCCTGGCGGAATTGACAGCCCTCGAGCCTCACCGCGAGGCTCGCGGCGCAATGGAACAGGAACTGGCCGGCGCGGTTGATCTCGAGCATCGGCCGGGAAAACGTAGCATTGATTTTCGCGGCAACACCCAAAGCGCTTACGACGAAGTGGCCCGCCAGTATGGCATCGAGGCGGCCTTCGATGTGGACCTCCGCGCGCGCGCGGTCCACTTGCATACCGAGGACGAGGATTTCCAGACGACGATGCGAATCCTCAGCACCATGACGGGAACATTCTGGAGACCGTTAGCCAAGCATCTGTTCTTCGTCGCGGAAGATTCGCCGCAAAAGCGCAAAGATTATGCTTTATCGATGGTACGCACGGTTCTATTGCCCTCTGCGGAGACCCCCGAACAGATGACGGAATTGCTGCGCATGGTCCGGGAGATCGCCGGGATCACCCGTTCCGATCTCGACACGCGTTCCCGCACGCTGACCATGAGGGCTTCGCCGCAGGCAATCGCAGTGGCCACGGACCTGCTTGAGAATCTCGAACAGCCCGTAGGCCAGATGGTGCTTGAAATCGAGATTCTCAACGTCAATCGAACCTACGCACAGGAGCTCGGCATTACGCCGCCCGAGTCTGCAAAGGTATTCACGCTCAGCCAGGAACAGATTCAAGAGGCACTCAGTTCGGAACAAGGACTGGTCACCGTAATTGAGGAGGTGTTTGGCACTCCTTCATCGTTGTCGGGCCTATCGAGCACTCAAACCGCCTCGCTGCTCGGGTCGCAGACAAACATATTAAGCACTCTGCTTCCGCCGCTGGTCCTATTCGGAGGCGGAAGCACCAGATTCCTCGCGACTCTTCCGGGCGCGGCGGCGAATTTTTCGCAGATGCTAAACGTGGTGCGGGACGGCCGGAGGATTCTGTTGCGCGCGGAAGACGGCCAACCGGCAACGTTCTTTGTCGGGAATCGCATTCCTGTGACGCTCGCGCAGTTTTCGCCAAGTGAAGGCGGCGCGGGTGTAAACATTCCGGGCCTGGCCTCGACAAACTTTCCGGAAACCGATTTTACGACTGGGAACGCTCCTGATTTCGTGGCCACGGCCAGCCTTCGAAACAACGGCGTTCAGGATATGATCGTCGCCAATCACACCGACAACACTCTTTCGATTTTTCTGGGGAACGGCGACGGCACTTTCTCGACGCCAAGCGGATCGCCGCCGGCAACCGGAACCGGCCCGGTATGGATTGCGACGGGAACTTTCAACACCACGAGCAGCCGAACGATTGTTGATCTGGCGGTCGCCAATCAAACGGCCAATACCGTTTCCACACTCGCGGGAAACGGCGACGGCACTTTTCAACCGAAAGTTGACCTGAAGACCGGAAACGGACCTTCCGCCGTCGCGGCCGCGGCGATCAACACGAACAAAGACAATAACCTCGATCTGATCGTCGCAAATCACACGGACAACACACTCTCCGTCTTCCTGGGCGACGGAAAGGGCAATTTCACAGCCGGCGCAACAGTACCGACAGGGGGCGGACCGTCAGCCATCGCCACAGGCGATTTCAACGGCGACGGGAAAATCGATCTGGCAGTCACAAATCAAAACGACAATACCGTTTCCATTTTCCTGGGAAACGGTGACGGCACGTTTCAACCTCGCGTGGACGACGCAACGGGCAATGGACCCGTGTGGGTTTCGGCAGCCGATTTCAATGGCGATGGAATTCTGGATCTTGCGATTGCGAACAATGGCGCGCCGACCGCGACGAACACTGGCGATACCGTTTCCATCCTTCTTGGCAACGCGAGCGCCACCAACGCCAGCGTAGGCAACGGCGCGTTCAGTCCCGGAGTCACGCGAGATTTTCCGGCGGGCAACGGCCCGACTTCGATCGCCGTCGCCGATTTCAACGTCGATGGCAGGCCCGATTTAGCGGTCACTGACCAGACCGACAATGCCGTCTCGGTGCTGCTGGGCATCGGCGACGGAACGTTTGGGCCGAATTTCGAGCTGCCCGTCGGCACCAACCCAGTTTCGATTGCCACGGCGGACTTTAACGGCGACGGCGTGCCGGATGCGGCGATCGTGAACAACGGGTCGAACACGGTGACTGTGATTCTGGACTCCAGCTCGTTCAACGGGGCCGTGAACGGCCTCACCGGCACTCCCTTTCCCGGGGTCGAATATCTCGACATCGGCGTGAAAGTGAAGGCGACGCCGCGCGTCCACTTGAATAATGAAATGTCGTTGCAACTCCACTTCGAGGTCAGCAGCCTTGCCGGCGTGAGCATCAACGACATTCCGGTGATTGCGAATCAGCAGGTGGAACAAACCGTCCGCCTGAAAAATGGCGAGACCGCAGCGGTGGCAGGATTTCTCGAGCGGCAACTGAACCGGAACTTGAACGGGACGCCGGGAATCGCCGGCGTTCCCGGAGTCGGATTGCTGGCCTCGGACCAAAACAATCAGAGCGCGGATACGGAATTGCTGATATTGATCACGCCTCACATGGTTTCACTGGCACCGCGCAAAGACCACGAAATCTACGCCGGGCGCGGCGCTCTCGAGGGTCCGGGAGGTCCGAGCGCATTTCGTCCGGAGCAAAACGCACCGCAACCCAGGCTGCCCGGGCCACCGATTCAGGTGCCCGGCCAACCCTCGACTCAGCCGCCCTCCCAGGCACAGCCTCCGCAACAACAGCGGCCTCCTCAGCAGGAGCAACCTCCGCCGCAGCAGCCTGCGCCCCAGCAACCGAACCCGGTGGATTCGCCACCAGCCGCGCCGCCCCAATAACGCGAGGTTAGGAAGAAAAATGGCTTCCCGAACGGATGGAGTCGAGACGCGGGCAAGTGCGAAGGCGCGCTGGGAACGGCCGCGACTAAGGCGCGACTTCCAGCACGACGATCGGCTGGTAAGTACGCGGAACGACCGGCTCGGCGATCGCGATCAAATGGCCTTGCTGGTTGAAGACGCGGAGGCGGGCCGGCTTCCAATCGCCGGAATCGAGTTGCGCGGGAGCGCCCTGCGCTGCTGTCATGCGGCCGGGCTGGACTTGCGCAAGGGGCAGATTGAATTTCGCGCCGTGGCGGATGCGTTTCTCGACGACCGGCAGCACGGTGGCACGCGCCAGATCGGGTAGCAGATTCTCGAGAGGTATGATGCGAGTGGAAATTTTGCCCGCTCTGGCGTCCTGCTCGAGCTCCGAGAGCGAAGCAGCTTGATCGAGGGTGAATTCGCCAACCGCGGTGCGCACGATTTCCGCAAGGTGCGCGCCAGCTCCGTGCAGTTTCCCAAGGTCGTCGGCCAGCGACCGGATGTAAGTACCAGAACCGCACTCGACCGCGAACCGGGCAATCGAACCTTCCATGCCGGTCAGCTGGAATTCGAACACTTCGACTTCGATCGGATCGAGGTTCACTGGCTTTTTCTTGCGCGCGAGCTCGTGCGCGGGGCGTCCGTGAATTTTTTTCGCGGAAAACGACGGCGGCATTTGCTGAGTTTTCCCGATAAACTTTTGGGCAAACGCCCGGAGCTGCTCGGAATTGAGCGCGGGGGCAGAATCCGCGCCGAGGGGTTCGCCATCGGCATCGTAGGTATCGGTGGCAAACCCGAAGCGTATGGCGCAGGTGTAACGCTTGCGGCGGCTGCCGTAAAAACGCGCTAGGCGCGTGGCGCGTCCCAGCGCGAGGACCAGGACGCCGGATGCGAGCGGATCGAGAGTGCCGAGATGCCCGATCTGGCGAAAGCCAACCAGGCGCCGAACGGATTCGACGACATCGTGCGAGGTTTTCCCGCGCGGCTTATCGACTACCAGAATTCCGTCAAATGGAGGAGGCTGCGGGGTGCGAGGCATAATTTCAGAAGTGACGTTTCGGAATTCGCACTCTCGCGCGACGGCCGCTACGTATTCGTTTCGGGGTCCTTGACCTGAACTTTTCGCAGCAATTCATCAATGTGCAGACCGTACTCCTCCGAATCGTCGGGAATGAAAATCACTTCGAGCGCACGACGCAACTGCAGACGCTCGACCAGTTCGTGGCGAACGTATCCTGCTGCCGCTTTCAATCCAGCGAGAGTTTCTTTCGGATCGGAGTCGTCGCCTAGAAGCCGCACGAAAACACGAGCGGTTCGAAGGTCGGGCGTGATGCGGACTTCGGAGACGATCAGAGGGGCCGCCAGGCGCGGGTCTTTGAGTTCTCCCGCCAGCATCAGGCTGACTTCGTTGCGAATCTCCTCGGCGATCCGCTCGACGCGGTGACTTTGTCCGCCGAATGTCATTCGCCGTCCTCGAAGTACTCAATCTCCTGCGACACCAAGTTGCGCTCCAGAATGCGCTCTGATTCCGCGGCCACCGCCGAGAGGGATTCTTCGAGATGCTTACCATCGCCCGAAATGCTGACCACACCGACTTTCGCACGCTGCCAGAGATCCTGGTGCTCGAGCTCTGCGATCGCAACGTTATAGTGGGCCCGCAAGCGGTCTTTCAAACTGCGAAGCACCTGCCGCTTGTCCTTGAGGGACCTTGCGTCGGGGATGTGAATTTCCAGAGTTAGGAGGCCGATCGGCATAGGTGTCCAGTGGAAAACGGAATCAACGAGTGGATCGGATAGCGAGCGCCGTCAGTTAATTCCGGTTCGCTTCCACACTGGCCTGCATGTTCATTCGTCCATCGAGATTCACGGGGAGAGGCGCAACCCGCTCCATTTTGAAGCACTCCAGAATGTCGCCGGTCTTGACGTCGGCGAAATTCGAAACGCTGAGGCCGCATTCAAAGCCGGTGCGAACTTCGTTGACATCGTCTTTGAAGCGTCTCAGCGAGCTTACTTTGCCGGTGTAGATGACGACGTTGTCGCGGAGAACGCGAACGTCCGCGTCGCGCTTCACCAGACCGTCCTGCACGTAGCAACCGGCGATCATGCCGACGCCCTTGACGCGGAACGTGTCGCGCACCTCGGCCCGGCCGAGGTAAGTTTCCTTGATGACCGGCGCGAGCAAGCCGGCGACGGCTTTCTTCAGTTCGTCGAGCAATTCGTAAATGATCGTGTGCAGGCGAATGTCGACGCCTTCGCGCTGCGCGAGATCGGATGCTTTGCGCTCCGGGCGAACGCTGAAGGCCACGATGATGGCATTCGATGCAGAGGCCAGGAGCACGTCGGTTTCCGTGACCGCGCCGACGCTGGCGTGAATCACCTTGAGTCTTACCTGATCGTTTGAAAGCTTGGGCAGCATTTCGCTCAAAACTTCCACCGAGCCCTGCACGTCCGCCTTGATGACCACCGGCAATTCCTTGAGCTCGCCGGCCTTTAGTTGTTCGTGCAGTTGATCGAGCGTGAGGCGGCCGGAGGAAGCGGTTTTCGCGAGCGTGGCTTCGCGCTGTTTCCCCTGGCGGTACTCGACAATGTGCCGCGCCTTGGCTTCGTCGGCCACCTGGAACTGGTCGCCCGCTTCGGGGACGCCCTGAAGACCGAGAACTTCGACGGGAGTGGCTGGCGCAGCTTTCTTGATAGGGAGAGCGCGATCGTCAAACATGGCGCGAACTTTCCCGTAGACGGAGCCTACGATGAATACGTCTCCGACGTGAAGCGTACCATTTTGCACCAGCACCGTGGCCACAGGGCCGCGTCCTTTATCGACTCGCGATTCAAGAACAGTTCCGCTTGCCGGAGCGTCCGGATCGGCCTTGAGTTCTCGCAAATCGCCGACGAGCAGAATCATTTCAAGCAGTTTCGGAATGTTTACCTTCGTTTTGGCCGATACTTCCACCGTGACCGTGTCGCCGCCCCACTCTTCCGGCATCAGGCCGCGGTCGGCCAGTTGGCGCTTGACGCGTTCGGGTTGCGCGTCCGGCTTATCGATTTTGTTGATGGCGACGACGATGGGAACTTTTGCGGCTTTGGCGTGGTCGATGGCTTCTTCGGTCTGGGGCATGACGCCGTCGTCCGCGCCGACGACCAGGACAACAATGTCCGTAACCTTAGCGCCCCGCGCGCGCATGCGCGTGAAGGCTTCGTGACCCGGGGTGTCGATGAAAACAATGCGGCGGCCGTTGAGGTGCGCTTCGTAGGCGCCGATGTGCTGCGTAATTCCGCCCGCCTCCCCAGCGGCGACTTCGGTTTCGCGAATGGCGTCGAGCAGGCTCGTCTTGCCGTGGTCGACATGGCCCATGACGGTGACGACCGGAGCGCGAGGCTGAAGGTTTCCGGTGCGATTCTCTGTGATCTTTTCTTCTTCTACGAGCTGTTCCTCGTAGGTTACGACTTGCACGATGCCACTAAACGCCTCGGCGAGATTGGTGGCGGTGGGGACGTCGAGCGCCTGATTAATGCTGGCGAAAACTCCGCGATCGAGCAACGTCTTCAGGAGCTCTTTGGCGCGGATGTCCAGCTTCTCGGCGAGTTCGCGGACGGTGATGCCCTCGGTGACGGTGACTTCGCGCGGCTCGCGTTTCACGGGCGCGACAGGTTCAATCTGGGCGGAGCGTCCGGGACCCGCACCGGGCCGCGTACGAACGGGATGAAGCTTGCGTTCGCCTTCTGCGAATCTTTTTTCTATGAGCGGACGGCCGCGCGTCGAAGTAGGAGGCTTACGCGCATAGAGAGGTTTTCCGGGCTCAGCTTTCGGAACGCCGGTGGCGCCGGGCCGTTGGCCGCCCACCGGTTCATTCGAAGGGCGTCCGCCGCCGGGCCGCTGCGGAAATCTGGATGGCGGGCCTCCGGGACGAGAGGGACCCGCGCCGCCGGGTCTACCACCGTAGGAAGGCGGTGCGCCTGGGCGTCCCTGACCCGGCCCAGAAGGGCCACCAGGACGAGCTGGAAATCTTTGGCCTGCGGGCGGAGCCCCTGCGGGTCGCAGGGCGCCCGGGGCAGTCGAGGGACTGGCTGCTGACGGGCGCGCGGTTACATGTGAGCCGGGCTGGCCTGCTATGGAAGGCCGCGAAGTGGGAAGTGGTCTCGGAGTCGTAGAGGGAGCACCTGGACGCGGGGCGACCGGGGCGGCTGGCGTTGCTACCGGGGCCGAGGCGGAAGCGGGTCTGGACGATGAGGAAGCGCCAGGTGCGGCCGGACGCGGCGGCACAGTCGCGGGCTTGGCGGCTGCCGCGGCTGCAGGCGCCATCGGAGAGACGGGCGGCTTCAGCGCGGTCGCTGGAGCTGTAGTTGTGGGCGGCCCGGAAGCTGCAGCGGCCTTCACCGGGGCAGAGACAGCGGGTCTTGCGGCGGGGCGCGACTTCCCGGCAGTGGCTTTAGCCTGTTTCTCGGCTTCGGCGGCTGCTTCCTGTGCGGCAAGCTGGCCGAAATGTCTCCGAACCAGCTCAGCTTTGTCGGGATCGAGAGAACTCGAGTGGGTCTTTTTCTCCGTGACCCCAATTTCGGGCAAAAAGTCGATCAGGACCTTGGCCTTGATCTCGAGTTCGCGGGCCAGCTCGTTAATGCGGATTTGATTGGAGTCTGACATCAGCCTCTATTCTTGCGCTCTTCGTTTCCACCTCATCACTCAGAGGTCGTTTGTTTACGGGCTTTTTCTTCCGATTCAGGCGCCGCATCCTGCGGGGCCCCGTCCCCTTCCGCCTGGGGCGCCGCAGGCACTTCTTCGGTGGCGTTAGATTCTGACCCGGATTCGATGGACGAATCGGGCGCCGATTCCGCAGGCGGTTCGGGCTCGCGTTCCGTCGAACTTTCTTCGACGGGCGCGAGTTCTTCGCCAACCGATGTATCAGCGCCCTCCACTGCCGCCGCCTCCGGCGGCGCAGTGGCCGCCTGTTCCAGCGCCTCAAAATACGCGGCGACGGATTGGTGAATCTTTTCGACCATCTTCTCGCCGATGCCCGGAATTTCGACCAGCTGTTCGGGCGTCATATCCGCCAGTTTCTCGACCGACGAGATTCCAGCCGCTTCGAGCTTCTCGATTGTTTTCGGCCCGACGCCCTTCAATTCAGAAAGCGGCGTTCCGGGAGCCGTAAGGGCAGCCATCTGCGCTTCGATTTCGCGGCGCTTCTCTTCTTCGCTCTTGATATCGATGTTCCAGCCGATGAGCTTGCTCGCTAGCCGGACGTTCTGGCCTTTCTTTCCAATCGCAAGCGAGAGCTGAGTATCCTCGACGATCACTTCGAGGCGCTTTTCTTCCGGGTCGATGATTTGCACGCGCGTGACCTTGGCGGGACTAAGACCCTTCTGCGCGAAGGTGACGGTGTCTTCGCTAAACGGGATGATGTCGATTTTCTCACCGCGAAGCTCGCGAATGATGGATTGCACGCGCATGCCCTTCATGCCGACGCAAGCGCCGACCGGGTCGACGTCTTTGTCGCGGCTTTCGACGGCGATCTTGGTGCGTTCGCCGGCTTCGCGCGCTACCGCACGAATCTGAACGGTGCCGTCGTAAATTTCCGGCACTTCCATTTCGAACAAGCGCTGCACCAGAGCCGGATCCGCGCGAGAGACGATTACCTGAGGCCCTTTGGCGGCGCGTTCCACGGCACGAATCGTGACTCGCAAACGGTCGCCTACGTTGTAAGCCTCGAGGCGCGACTGTTCGCGCTTGGGCAGGCGCGCTTCGGTGCGGCCGAGATCGACGATGATGTCCGGGCCTTCCATGCGTTTCACGACCGAATTGATGAGTTCGCCGACGCGGGTATGGAACTCGTTGTAGATGGTGTCACGCTCGGCTTCGCGCACTTTCTGCAGGATCACCTGCTTGGCAGTTTGCGCGGCGATTCTTCCGAGAACGTCGGTGGGCTTCGCCTCGGTGACTTCTCCTCCGACTTCGATCGCAGGATTGCGCTTGCGCGCGTCCGCCAGGGAAATTTCGCGCAGCGGATCGGCAACTTCGTCGACCACCACGTGAACGGAAAACACGTCTACCTGGCCGGTTTCGGGATTGAACTTGGAGCGCAGATCTTCCTCGGTGCGGTAGTATTTCCGCGCCGCTACCACCATCGCGTCTTCAATGGCCGCGACAATGATCTCCGGTTCAATGTGCTTTTCCCGGCTGATCAGCTCGATGCTCTGGTACAGCTGACTCGCCATCCCGTTTCTCCCTAGAGTTCGACCACTAGGTTCGCCTTGAGAATCCCGGCGTACGGCACCGACAGCTCGCGATCCTTCACCGCAATTTTCACGACTCCATCGGCGTAACCCGCCAGCCGGCCCTCGAAAAACTGCTGCTTTTCAACTGGCTGGTTCAGCCAAATCTTCGCCAGCCGGCCGACGAAGCGCTCGTAGTCCGCCGGCTTGATCAGCTTGCGGTCAAGACCTGGCGAGCTAACCTCGAGTATGTAGCTCGGACCTGGAACCAAATCCTCGACGTCGAGGATCACGTTCAACTGCTCGCTCACACGCTCACAATCCCGGTGCGTGATCCCCAAACCTTCTGGGTTCGATGGGCCCGGCAGCCGGTCGATCGAGACTCGGAGCAGCCGCTGCTTGCCTATCTTCCACTCAATATCGAATACTTCGAGGCCTTCTGAACGGGCCACCCGCTCGGCTGCCTCTCGAATCTTTTCCAGGTCCATTTTGTTCGAACTGCGGCATTTAGGCTTTGCCGATACCTCCACGCCCTGGGCAATTGTCGCGCCCAACAAAAAAGTGGGCTCGCGCCCACTGGGTCGTCCGACCAATCTGGAAGCGTCCCAGTATAGTTTCCTGAACCTTAAAACGCAAGGCCAATGGACACTTGAGACACTCGAAAGGGGACGCTCCCGGATGAAAACAAAGGCCCCCTCCGGGAATCGGGAGAGGTCTCAGAAGTCCAGCAGGCCGCGCTACTGCGGCTTGCTAGCCTGTGGTGCGGGCGGAGTTGCCGGTTTTGGAGTAGCCGGTTTTACTGCGGCCGGTTTCGAAGCACCCGCCTTCACGGGATAGGTCTGGTCGTAGAGCCGAATGACTTCCTGAGTGAGATCGAGCTGGTTCGAGGCGAACAGCACCAGGGGAGTCTGCGAAGAGGTATCGAGAACGATCGTATAGCCGTTTCCCTTCGCGTACTTATCGAGCACATCGATCATCTTGCGGCCGATGCGATCCACTGCTTCGCGCTGTGCTTCATTGGAATCGTCCTGAAAATCCTGCTGCTTGCGCTGGAACGAGCGGGCCAGTTGATCGCCTTCGCGGCCGAGGCGTGCCTTTTCGTCATCGCTGAGCGTGGTAGCGCCGGTGCGCAACCGAGTCTGGATGTCTTCGATTTGCCGTTGCATGTTCTGAAGCTCGGTCTGCCGCGGCGAGAACTGGGATTGCAACTCAGCGGCCGCTTGCTTGCCTTCTGCCGTGTTCGTGATGGCGACCTGGATATTGATTACCCCTACTTTCGTCGCTGGAGCAGCGACCGGGTCCGCGGGGCGTGCGCCGCTCGTTTGCGCCCAAAGAGCAGGCACTGCCAAGACCGCCGCTAAAACTGGAATTGCCAATCGAATCTTCATTCTCACTCCTTCAGTCGATATTCCATTTAATGGAAACTTGGGATTATAGACGCGGCCGACCGAGGCGGTCAATTGGATTCAAGAAAGTACCTGACGGGTCAGCCGCTGAATAGCGGGGAAAAGCGGTCACCCCATCCCATGATTCCCGCAATAGTTGGGATGCGTCTCCGAGGGGATAGGGTTGGCCCCAAGCAGTCGCCGTGGGTTCACCGATTCACCGCGTCAGTGCGGAAGCGGGATGAGCAGCAACCGGTTATTGGCTTTGTCCACAACCACAGCGAGATTCAATTTTGGATCGACGGCGACGGCAAACTGCAGCAGAGTCGAGAAGGACTGAGATCCGCTTAACTCGAGTACCGCACGGACACGCGGAGCGCCGCAGGCGGGATTCACTCCCGTCGGCGGACAGGTGTAGTCGAGTACGGAAATAGAATTACTCGCGGAATTCACGGTGACCAGCGTGCTCGTTTGGAAGTTGTAATCGAGAGAAGTGGGATCAATTCCGGCGCGAAGAGTCGTGGAATTGAACGTGACAGGATCGACGATTACGATTTGGTTCTGCGCGCTGTTTGCCACCAAGAATACCTGGCTCACGGGATCGAAAATCACGCCAGTCGGAATCTGCAGACCGAAAATACGGTCCGTCGATGGATTCCCCTGGACGGTGCCGATATCGAGAGCTCCCGCCTGCGCCGTCGTCGACGTTGGAACGAGCTCGCAGGCTGTCGCCACCAAATTGAGAGTCGGGTCAATGGCCACCGCGATCGGATCCTGATCGATTGCTGGAGGATTAGTGGTGCTCGTCGCTGTCGAAATGTCCACGAAGCTGACCGACGAAACGGCGATGGGATTTGTCGGACTGCTTGTCGCACTGTTGGTGACGGCGGCGACCAGCGTATCCTCGTTTATAGCGACGCCGACCGGTTGAAAGCACGACGGGCACAACGTGACGGTTTTGGGTCCTACCGTCTGGGTTTCATCCACGATGGAGACATTGTTGCTGCCGAAGTTCGCGACGACGGCCAAGCCGAGCCGAGGAACAACAGCAATTCCTTCCGGGTTCGTGCCCGCAAGAATCGGAGCGCCGACGACCGTTCCGCTAATGAGATCCACGACCGATACGGTGTTGTCGGCGTTATTCGTTACCACCGCAAAGTCACGGTCCGTATCTACGGCGACTCCAAATGGGGCGTTGCCAACGGCCACGGGTTGAATCACCGTGAAATCGGTAGCGTTCGACACATTCAGGCTCGCGCCAACGCCATTCTCGACGGCAACGATGAAGCGCCGCGCGGAGGCAAGATATGCCACCGGAACCGTGGCAATGATTTGGCGATCGCTTGTGGCATTGACTAGGTTTGCAGGCAAAGGCGCGCCATCGAGCAGCACCTGCGTGCCAGGCGCTGAAAATCCGTGGCCGGTAATAGTGAGATTCACCGAGCTAGAAGCCGGAGTGAACGTGACAGCAGGGCTGGCATCCACGATTTGGAGATTCCGGACTGTGCCGAGCGAAACGATAGAGACGCTGTTCGTCCCCTGATTCACTACCACGGCCTCGCCGGTGCCCTGGTCAACAGCGACCGCCTGGGGAAAGCTCCCCGAAGGTAGCTTTACACTATTCTGCAGAGGCTGTCCGGTGGCGAGGTCGACGACCGAAGCGCTGTCGTCGTTCTCATCGACGGCAATTCCGACGTTGGAGAGAGAATTTACGCCAGTCGCAGTGAATCCCGTTTCGATTACCGGGAACGACACGCTGCCTGTTGTCTGATCGAGCAGGCTGAAGGTGAAAAGGGTCGTGCTCGCGGGGTCGCTGAGCAGCACCTGGTGCGTTTCGGTGTCGATACTCACGCCCTGAGTGGTTGGAGTCAGCTCAAGCGTTGCGACGAGTACGGGCGCGCGACCGCCGTCTCCGGGGCTCGGTGCGCGGCCGAGGTCCACGATATTAATGGTTCCCGCGCCGCCCGGTGTGACCACGGCCCAGTTTACTCGCGGATCGATGGCGACTTGAGGATTGACGCCAGTGCCGAACAATGTGAGATTGCCGCCGATCTGCGCGATCGGGCAAGGGGCGGTGTTACAGGGAAGCATAGCGTTAGGATTCGCGTTCACGAGATCGACGACCGTTCCTACGTTTGTTGAGGCATTCGCCACAAAAGCCCGGTGAGTCGAGGAATTGACGCCAATGGAGAACGGCTTGCTGCCCACCGGCACAAAACCCGTTAGGTTTACCGTTCCGGTCACTGTCATGGTATTCAGGTTGATCACCGAAAGATCGGGAGTCGCGTCGCCACTATTCACCACCACGGCAATCGGTGGCGACAGCAGATAATCCACCGCTACACCAGTGGGCGCAGCGCCGACCGGAATCGTGGCGATCACCACCGGCGTAGCAGGCTTGAGGTCGATTACGGAAACAGTTCCATCGGCGGTGTTGGCGACAATCGCCTCACCTGTCGCGGGATTGATGGCGACTGCCGAAGGAGTCTTTCCAACCGCGATGCTGGGCACCAGAGGCGCGGTCGGGATGGAAGCTGAAGCCGGCTCTACCGCTACGTTTACAGCGGAAACTCCGGCTGGCGGCGGAATCAGGGGATTCAGAACCGCCGGTGGAGCGAGCTGGCTATTCTCGAGTACCAGCGGATACAACCCGGGCCCACTCAAATCACCGGGAGGAACCGTCACGGAAAGTTGCCGCGTGCTCGTGGGAATAATTGCGCCCAGCGACGCGCCGTTGAAAGAGGCCTGAACGGTCGGTGAGAAATATCCGCCGGTGAGGGCGATGCCAACCGATGATGCATTCTGGGAAACGCTGGACGGCGCCGAGGCAATGATCGCCGGGCGCGTGGGAACCAATGTCAAGTCGATCGTCTGGGAAACATCGCCGTTCTGCCGCTGTATTTGAATGGGAACAAGCGAGGGATTTCCGGTTAGTTGAGCGGCAGGAATCGTGGCGCGCAAAACACCCGTGCTCGAGGTGATCAAGGTCGTCGGAACGGGCACGCCGCTAGCGAGCACTACGCTAGTTGAGAGAACATTCGCGCCGGATAGAAAGATATCCTGCTGAACGGAGCCCTCGATTGCCGTTGGCGGATCGATGGCGGTGAGGGTTGGGTCCGCGGCCTGAGACACGCTGACCGACACCGACGCTGAGACGGCCGGATCCGCCGCCGAGGTAGCCGTGAGCGTAAAGGCGCCGGCTGTGCCCGGAGCCGTGTACAAGCCGCTAGGCGTGATTGTTCCGGTCACCGAATCTCCGCCAGGAACATTCGTTTCCCCGCCGCCGCTTACCGTCCAGGCAACGGCGGTATTGGAGCTGCCGGTGACGGTTGGCGTGAATTGAAGGTGCTCGAGCGTGCCCATCGAAGCGGAGGTCGGAACAACCGTTATCTGAACGCCGGAAATAATCGTGGCGAAGGCAATGCCGAAGACCCTCGGATTGAGAACGCTGGTTGCTACGATAATGAAACTGTCGGGACTGGGAATCGTGGACGGCGCCGAATAGAGGGCGCTGGTGCCCGTCGCATTCGGAGTAATCGTGCCATATCCTGACAAAGCGGTTTGGCCGGTGTTCGCCGGTGAACAAATTGTCGGTACCTTGCCGGTGGTCGCCGGGGGCAGGCAGATTTGCCAGTTCGCCGCGCCCGCCGGGGTGACTGCGGCGTTGAACGTTTCCGATCCATTTCGAAGGATGGCGACTGCGGTCGCAGCGGAAGCCGCTGGAGGCGTGACCGTGACTCCGACAGGGGTCGAATTCCCTCCGCAACCCGCGACGGAAGCGGCTAGCAGCGCTGCCGTGCCTACTCTCCAAACTCTCATTCCCGTTCCTCCAACATCTCGATCCAATTGTTTCTTTGCAGAGGAGTTATGGCTCTCTGCAGCACTACGCAGCGCGTCGGCTACATTTAAAAGGTGCGGCTCACCGTGAAGCGGAACGTATGCTTCGGCTCGACCAGATTCGCGGGAAGCCGCTGCGTCTCCGTCTGGCTGATGGTGTTCAAGTCCGGAAGGATCTGCGTCTGCAGGACTCCCGGAGGCAACGAATTTTGAACGGACTGACTAATACTAAAGAGCGGCGCCCCACCGAGGATGGTCGAGTTGAGGCGCAACCAATTGTAAGCGTAATAGATTCGGAAAGGCGCATTCACGATGGGCAACTGAACCACCAATTCGGCCCCGCTCGAGGTGTGCGGCCGGAAGTTCGTGTTGCCCAGAATCGGAAGACGGCTCGAGACTCCTACCGGACAAGACGTCTGGTTCGAGCAAAACTGTTCCTGAATTTGCGCGAAAGCAGCCGGGTCGATCTTGAGTTGCGATTGGTGCGCGACGCCATCCATACCCAGATCGCTGAACAAGCTTACACTCACAGGACCGGCGATGGGGATGCGGTACTCGACGTTCGTGACTAGCTGGGTGTCTCCACCTGGACGCGTGGGAAAGAATTGAATCGTCGGTACGGCCAGATTTTGCGGAAGCGGCGAACCAGTCGGACCCAGCCGCGTCGGGTCGAGATAAGTAACGTTGGTCGTCGTGAGGCTAGGGATATCGACGAACGGCGAAATGGTGAAGAAATCGAAGCCTCGAACATCGTTCTCGCCGCCCAGATAGAAACGATTGTAAGGGACAATATCCTTGCCGCCGTAGCCGGTTTCTGTCGCGGCCAACAGCCGGAAGCCAAAAACATTCTTACGTTTGCGGACGGGGTGAAAGTAGGTCATGGTGAATGTATTCGATATCACGTTGACGTTTCCTTGCAGCGGCCCGCCTTCAAACGTCGACCCGATGTAAAAGCTCCTCCCGTGCGTTGGATTGATCGGGCTGTCTACCGTGCTGTAAGAAAGCGTCGGCGTGACTTTACTTTCGCGGATGCCGCGAAGCGCCGAAGGGCCGGCCAGCCCGCGGAACTGGATCACCTCAAACAGCAACTGCGCGGATTGGCTGAACGTGGTTATGTTCGTGGCGGAAAACCCGTAGGTAAGGCCCAGGCGCGTGAACGAAAATCTCTTGATCGGATAACTGGCGAAGAGCGTGAAACCCTTCGAATCCTGCGAGTAGTTTTCCTCGAGGGCGGGGTTGAGGGCAATTTGCTGGCCCGAAAGGATGCCCAGCTCGCGCGCTTGGTTGTAGTTGAACTTGCTGACGAAGATCGTAAAGCCGGTGGAAATCGGCCGGTCGAAAAGATAAGGCTCGGTGAACCCAAACGTAAGGTTCGTTTGCCGGTTGCCGAGTTGACCGCCCAGGGTGAGCGTTTCGCCCAAACCTAGGAAATTGTTGGTTTGATAAGTGAGGCCGATAAAACTGCCGGCGATTCCGCTAACACCGCCGGAAAAGCTGATGGTTTGCTTTCCTTTTTCCTTTACCTTCAAGCGGATGTCTACGGTGCCGGCCTTCACATTTCGCTTCAGCTCCGCGTTTTCAGGCTTGATCGTGTCGAAAAAATTGAGCTGGTTTAACCGCAGAATGCTGAGTTCCCAAAGGCGGTTATTGAAGATCTGCCCTTCGTCGAGCAGCAGCTCACGGCGGATGACTTTGTCGCGAGTCGTGGTATTGCCGGCGAATTCGATGCGCCGCACGAAGAATTGCTTCTCTTGCTCAAACTCCATGGTGATATTTACGATACGGTTTTTAGCGTCCATGTCGATGAGCGGCGTGGCCACGAAATCGATATATCCATATTCGCCGTAGAGCTTCTTATAAGTGTCGATGCCCTTACGGATCTTGTCGGCCGAGAAAATGTCGCCCTGCTTCAACGGAAATACACGCAGCAGAATTTCGGGTTTGAACACCAGACCCTGCTCCGGATCGTTGCTGCGGAACGAAAGTTTCCCCATCCGGAACACTTCGCCTTCTTCGATTCGGATGGTGATGTCGGTGACCTTGCCGTGCCGGGCGCCGAAACCGGGCCACGGACCGGGAATTCCAGCCCGATTTTCATCCACCGTCTTCAGGCTGGCCACGTCCACGGTCGCTTTGAAGTAGCCGTGGTCTTGATACAGCGCGCGAACGCCGGCTTCCATGTCTTCGTCGAGTTTGCGGCGGTCGAAGGTCTTATTCATGACCGGAATGTAGGTGATGTACAGCGGAATCGCGTAAGGGCGATCGTGGTGCATCGAGCGAATGATTTTTCGGTCAGAAAAAGCCTTGTTACCCACGATGGTGATCGTGCCCACCTTTACCTTCGGACCTTCGTCGATATTGAACACGAGCTTGACAGCGTTGGTTGCGGCGATCCGTTCGTACGTCGGCTTCACGGTGGCAAATTGCCGTCCGTGCTCGGCAAGCAGCCCTTTGATGACCACCTCGGCGCGCTTGATTTTCGTGGGATCGAACTGGCTTTCGACCGAGAGGCCGACCTTCTTGTCTTTGAACGCATCGAGAATGTCCGATTCGGTGATGGACTTGTTTCCCTTGTATTCGATCCGGCGAATGATGGGCCGCTCCGTTACGTAGAAAATGAGGATCTTGCCGAATACTTGATCGGGATCGTCCTCCACTTCCAAACGAACGTCCTCAAAGAATTGCGTGTTCCAAAGAGCCTGAAAATCACGGCGCACGCCCTCGTAGGTAAACGGATCCCCCTTGCGCGAGAAAATGCGCGCGAGTAAGGTGTCGCGCTGGACGCGGCGGTTACCCTGAAACTCGATTCTCGAAATAACGTATTGCGGACCGGGGTTCTGCCTTTGTTGACTCCAAAGGGATTTTGCGGCGGGGAACCACATAAGACACACAACAACGGCCAGTTCGAATAGGCGCAGAAAAATTTTCCTGCTCGCGGCCGTGGCTGTCAAGGCCGCAGTCCCCCGCCCAAAGTTTTTTTGCTCCCCCGCCGGACCGCTCCAGCCCGGCTTGCGCGTAGGATTCTTAGTGGGCCACTGGGGTTGCTTCTACAACAGGACGGAACGCCAAGCCGTCGGCGGAGAGAAATACCTCCAGGGTCGCCGGACGTTGCAATCCGCCCTGAATCAAAGCTTCCGACAATGGGTCTTCGACGTACTTCTGTAGCGCGCGCCGGAGCGGCCGCGCGCCATAATTTCTATCGCTGCAGGTCTTCTCGAGAACCCACTGGCGCGCCTCAGGTGTCATGGCAATTTGCACCTGTCGATGCACCAGCGTGTCGTTGATCTGGCTCACCAGAAGGTCAATAATCCGCAACAGGTCGTCATCGGTGAGCGAATTGAACAGAATTACTTCGTCCAGGCGGTTGAGGAATTCGGGATTGAAGACCCGCTTCACTTCTCCCATCACCATGTCGTCCTGGCTCTTGGCGACAATCAGCTCATCGGAGGAAGCAAAGCCGAGGCCCGCCTGTTTTTGGAGCTGCCGCGCGCCGATATTCGACGTGAGAATGATGATGGTGTTGCGGAAGTCAACCGTATTGCCAAGCCCGTCGGTGAGCTGCCCGTCCTCGAAAACTTGCAGCAGAATATTGTAAACGTCCGGATGCGCTTTCTCGATCTCGTCCAGCAGGATCACGGCGTAAGGGGTGCGGCGCACGCGCTCGGTCAATTGGCCGCCTTCTTCGTATCCGACGTATCCTGGGGGGGCGCCGATTAGCTTGGAAACCGAATGCTTCTCCATGTATTCCGACATGTCGAAGCGGATCAGTGATTTTTCGCTGCCGAAAAGAAACTCGGCCAAACGGCGGGCCACTTCGGTTTTGCCGACGCCGGTGGGACCGAGGAACAGGAAACAGCCGACCGGACGTCCGGGAGCCTTCAAACCTGCACGGCTGCGGCGGATCGCCCGTGCCAGCGCGGTAATCGCTTTGTCCTGACTGATGACGCGGCGATGCAATTCTTCTTCAATGCGCAGGAGTTTCTGCTGCTCGTCCTCTTTGATCGCGGACACCTGAATGCCGGTCCAGCGGGCGACGACTTCTTCGATGTCTTCGCGCGTGACGATGCCGGTGGAGGAATCGTCGATCTTCAGCTTTTCGCGCAAAGACCGCAAGTGCTCCTTTTCCTTGCGCTCTTCTTCGGAATAGAACCGCGCCTTTTCGAATTCGTGGTTGGCGATGGCGGTTTCCATCCGGTGGGTGATGAACTTCACGCGTTTCTGAACCTCGGCGACTTCATCCGGCAGCATCGCCTGGCGGAGTTTTACGCGCGCGCCCGCTTCATCGACCAAGTCGATGGCCTTGTCCGGGAGGAAGCGATCCGGAATGTAGCGATTCGAGAGATAGACAGCGTAGCGAATGGCTTCGTCCGTGTAACTGACGGCATGGAATTTTTCGTAACGGTCGCGAACACCCTGTAACACCAGGATGGCTTCGTCCTCGTTCGGGGCTACCACCTTCACGGATTGAAACCTGCGCTCGAGCGAACGGTCTTTTTCGACAGACTTGCGGTATTCGCCGGGCGTTGTCGCGCCGATGCACTGAATTTCCCCGCGGCTCAGAGCCGGCTTCAAAATGTTCGCGGCATCGAGTGAACCCTCAGCCGAACCAGCGCCCACCAGCGTGTGGAGCTCGTCGATGAACACGATGGCGTTCTGACTCTCCATTAATTCCTTCATAATGGTTTTCAGGCGCTCTTCAAATTGTCCGCGGTACTTCGTCCCGGCAACGATCAAGGAGAGGTCAAGCGAAAGAATGCGCTTATCCGCGAGAAACGGCGGGACATCGCCATCGGAAATACGTTGCGCCAGACCTTCAACGATAGCGGTCTTGCCGACTCCCGGCTCGCCGATCAGGACGGGGTTGTTCTTCGTTCGGCGGCAAAGGATCTGGATCGCGCGCTCGAGTTCGCGATCGCGGCCCACGAGCGGATCGAGCTGGCCTTCCATCGCCGCCTGAGTCAGGTCACGACTGAATTCCGCAAGCAGTGAAGCTTCTTTTGGCCGGTTCACAGGCACCTTCTCTCCCGCGCTACGTGATAGTTCTTCGCGCACGGTAGAAAGCCGCAGTCCGCGTTCCAACAAAATTTCAGCGCCGAAGGATTTCTCCTCGCGCAAGACGCCCAGAAGAAGATGCTCCGTGCCAACGTGCTTATGTCCCAGGCGCTCGGCTTCCTCTGCGGCGTAATTGAGGATGCGCTTGCACTCCTGACTAAGAGGAACTTCCACCGAGGTAGAGATTCGTTCGCGGACCGTGATACGCGATTCAATTTCTTTGCGAATGGATTCGATCGAGCCATGAGAACGCAGAAAGCGGTTCGCCAGAGCCTTATCCTCGCGGAGCAGGCCGAGCAACAGGTGCTCCGTCTCGATATAGGGGCTGCCGTACTGGCTGGCCTCATAGCGGGCGAAGAAAATCACGCGTCGCGCTTTTTCTGTGTAGCGTTCAAACACGGTTCACCCACGCTCTCCCGGACTCTTGCTACTGCTTCCCTGCCGAACCATCGAAGGCGAAGATCCGGGTAGTACTTCGCCGCCCGACGCAAGCTTTCCGTGTTCCAAGGCCAAAACTCGATCCGCGCGCCGGGCCAATTGTAGATTGTGCGTGGCGATGACCGAAGTGAGACGGTGTGAGCGATGAAGGCGCTGCATGAGTTCGAAAATCGCTTCGGCGTTGCGCTCGTCCAGATCCCCGGTCGGCTCGTCCGCCAGGAGCAATCCGGGACCGTTCACGAGGGCACGGGCAAGGGCCACGCGCTGTTGCTCACCTCCTGAGAGTTCTCCCGCGCGTTGCTCGGCGCGCAGAGCCAACCCGACTTCGCCTAGCCAATCGGCCGCCGTGCGAAGCGCCGAGCCAAATGACGTGCCGCGGACTAAAAGCGGCATCGCCACGTTCTCCGCGGCTGTGAAATCAGGCAGCAGGTGATGTCGCTGCCACACAAAACCCACAGCGCGGTTGCGATACTCCGCTAGCTCCGATTCTGAAAACGATCGAAGCGAATTTCCGGCGAAGTATACTGTACCGTTCGTCGGAGTGTCCAGCGCAGCCAGCAAATGCAGCAGAGTGCTCTTGCCCGCACCGGAAGGGCCGACCACGGCGATCATTTCGCCAAAGTCGATGGAAAGATCAATTCCGTCAAGAGGTGTGATTTCTTGCGAGCCGGACCGAAAAGACTTACGTAACCCTTCGGCGCGTAGAACTGCTTCCGCTCGCTGCTTCGCGCCGACTTGATGCGCTTCGTCTGTGAGAACTACACCCATTCCATTCGCCTCGCTCGCTCAAGAGCCTGTTATCTCTATCTCAGTTTAGATGCCGAACCGGCGGTTCTGTATGTCCTTTGTATGCTTGAGAGTGCTGATTGGGGAGGCGGTGGGGAATTCCAATATGTTGCATATTTTTGCCGTACTGTGACCTCTAGCTACCACTGTTTCGCCTGCCGGCTCCGCCCCACCGGACATACTCTCCTCCTCTTTAATTCTATCACGAGCGCTATTTAAACGAGAAAAACCGATGCGAGGGTCCAGTGAAAGTATTCGAAAACGAGACTACTCGAAGCGGAGAATCTCGACAGGTAGGATAGAGGAAGCGGAACGCGCCGGTAACATCGTAGCGGCGAGACTGACGGCCACCGCCGCCCCGGCAATCCACACCCCATCGAGCGCGTTGGCATGGAATGGAACATAGGGAATTGCGTAGACCTCGGGATTGAGCGGGATCAATCGGAAGCGGTTGGCGACCCACGCCAGCGTGTAACCGAACAGAAGTCCTGCGGCTGTGCCGGCGATGCTTACGGCCAGTCCCTGAAGGATAAAAATCTTCCGAACCTGTTGCCGCCGCGCGCCCATGGCCATGAGCACGGCAATATCTCGCGCTCGGTCCGTGACGGTCATGGTGAGTACGACGAGGATATTCAACCCTGCGACGAAGGTGATCAAACCAATGAAAAGGGCCGTCACCAGCTTCTCAAGGCTTAGGGCATGAAAGAGCGCCCGGTTTTCGTCCATCCAAGTTGTGGACGTAAACCCCGGGCCTAAACGGCGCACCAGATCCGCTGCGATGGCTTGAGTCTCGTCCATGTGTACGACTCTCACTTCCAGCAAACTCACGACGTCGCCGATACCGGCCAGTCCCTGCGCAGACGTCAAGGTGAGGAATCCCCAATTGGCGTCGTAGTCGTAAAAGCCAGAGTCAAAAATTCCCGCTACGCGGAACCGGCGGGACCGCGGGACCATTCCGAAAGGCGTGAGGCTGCCTTGCGGACTGGTGAGCGTGATATAGGCTCCGGCGGAGATTCTCATGTCCTCCGAGAGAATGCGGCCAACGATTATTGCGGGGAGGCCGTCTCTGTCTGAGGAGAAATCGTCTGAACCAGCGACGACGTGGCGCAACGCGTCACTTGCCTTTCGTTCCAGTTGAGGGTCGACGCCTTTCACCACGATACCGCGCGCGCGCGCGCCGGCCGACAGCAGAACCGTGTCGTATATGGCGGGTTCGATCGACCGGATACCCGGCGTCTCGCTGAGCGGAACCATCAGGGCGCGGTAGTTGCTGATTCCTTCCGCGCCCTTCGGCTTCAGGTTGATGTGCGCGGTGACGCTCAGCAGGCGGTCGCGAATCGCCTGACGAAAGCCGGTGTTCATCGAGAGCGCGATAACCAGAGTCGTTACGCCGGCAGCCACGCCAATCACGGCGAGAAGCGTCACCAAACGAAGCACAGCGGGCCGGTGCGGCGAACCGAAATAGCGCAAGGCCACGAGCCATTCGAATGTCATTTTCCTCTTTCACCGGAGGGGCGATCCGGCCCATGGTCGTTCAAGCGAGAGGACGGCCGAGCGGGCGGTGTGCTCGCCCGGGTGTCAGGGCCGGAGGTCTCCATCTGCGGTTCGGCAGATTCGGCTCGCAGAAGAGGGAACAGCACGACCTCGCGAATCGAGTGAGAATCCGTCAGGAGCATTACCAGGCGGTCGACTCCCACCCCCTCGCCCGCTGTGGGCGGCAAGCCGTGAGAAAGCGCGCGGAGGTAATCGACGTCCACTTCCTTCGGCGCTTCCAGGCCACCCTTTTCCACTTGCGCGCGGAAGCGGCGTTCCTGATCGTCGGGATCGTTCAGCTCAGAGAAACCGTTCGCCAGCTCCATCCCGGCGATGAACAGTTCGAATCGCTCGGTAAGCGAAGGATCATCCGTCTTCGATTTCGAGAGCGGCGATATCGCGGTCGGAAAGTCGTAGATAAACGTCGGCTGGATCAGGTGTTCCTCGGCGACACTTTCAAAAAGCTTCCCGGTCAGTTCCCCATCGGTGAGCCTTTCGGTATCCAGCAACTCCGACCCTCGAGAGCGCGCGTATACATTGTAACGTTCGCCAATTGCTCGAGGGCCGCGGTCGGCTGCAAGCTCGGCAACCATCGGGGTCGGGCCTGCGGCCGGAGGCCAGTACTTCGAGATGGCTTCGCGCATCGAGAGGCGCTCGAACTGCCCGAAATCCATCTCGATTCCACCGTATTTCACTTTCGTGGTCCCGCACACTTTCTCCGCCAGGCCCCGGAACAAATCTTCCGTTAAGTTCATCAGTTCGAGGGAGTCGCTATAAGCCTGATAGAACTCCAGCATGGTGAATTCCGGCGCATGGATTGCGTCGATCCCTTCGTTGCGGAAGTTGCGATTGATTTCATATACGCGGTCGATGCCCCCGACGATCAGCCGCTTCAGATAAAGCTCGGGCGCGATGCGGAGATAGAGATCCATGTCGAAGGTGTTGTGATGCGTCACGAACGGCCGCGCTGTAGCGCCGCCGAGAATCGAATGCATCATGGGAGTTTCCACTTCGACGTAACCTCGCTCGTCGAAAAATCTGCGCAACTCGCGGATCACTTGCGCCCGCCGGACAAAAATTTCGCGCGAGCGCTCGTTGACGATGAGATCCAGGTAGCGGCGCCGGTAGCGCTGTTCAACGTCCGCGAGCCCGTGCCATTTTTCCGGCAGCGGGAGAAGAGCCTTGCTCAAAAGGACGAGTTTTTCGACCCAGACCGTCAGCTCATTTGTCTTCGTGCGGAACAAATGACCCGACACACCAATGATGTCGCCCAGGTCCAGAAGCTGGAATAACTTGAAGGACTGCTCGCCCAGCACATCGAGCTTGACGTAAATCTGAAGGCGCGTGCCGTCCCCTGCCAGATGGGCGAAGGCGGCCTTCCCGTGCGGACGCAGTGCCATGATGCGTCCGGCGACGCGAACCTGGACCCGCTCGGACGTCAATTGTTCGGCCGGGCAAGCGCCAAAACGGTCCAAGATCTGCTTGGGCGTGTGCGTCTGGTCAAACTTGTGTGGATAGGCCGCGTGACCGAGAGCCTGGATTTCGCTCAGCTTTTTGCGCCGCTGAAGATACTGGTCGAGCGGTTCAAATTCCAACGAAACATCCTTTCCGCGTGGAGTCCTTCCGGCGAGTCGCACGGCAGTATAGCGGTCGCGTTCCAGAACCGTCAAGAAAACGCCACGGGCGGAAAACCTGTGGTATATAATGCCGCCCGTCTTGGGAGGCGGCGTGCTTTTTAGGCGAAAGCGTAAGCCTGCTTCTGTCCGTCGATTGGTATGCGACGATTGGTTTGCCACGCTACCGCGCGAAAAGGCTCAGCTTTTCGAGGCGGTTGTCCGACGCTGGGAATCCGTCTACGCGATGATGAGCGTGTCGCTGGACGAAGCGATGTGCTTACGCTCGCGGGGAGAACTGGTCTGCGCCCGCCAACAAGTATCGATCACCGGCGAGCTTCATGAGCGTCTCGCCTGGACCCTGATGGATGCTGCCGCGGCAATGGCCGATCGATGCCGCCACGTGAGTGACATTCCAGCCGTCGAGCCGCTGAAAACAGATTTCTTCCGCGGCGATACCGCGCAGAGTGCTGCCACCTGGAACGGTATTCTGCACCGCGTGCTTATGGGGGACCGCTCACGTTTCTTCCACAAACTTCGGATTCTTTCCGATACCGTTGGCCGGCTTAACTTTGAGTTCACCGAGGCGGCGGATGATATTTCTCAAGGCAGCACCGTGCATCCCGGAGCTTGCTGGAAGAGCCTCGATTCACTTCACTTTGATATCAACACGTGCCTCCGCGAGTTAGAAGTGGTAATGAAATCGCTCCTGCGCGCCCTGCCAACCGAACAGGTTTCCGCATTTTCCCAGCGATTGGATACGCCGACAAGGGCGCGACGGGCGCGCTCGCGACCGAGCCTCGCCCGGGTTCCAGCCTAATCGCGCCTCAGGACTGGACGTTTGAGCGGAATCCGACGAAAATGGGTGGAACTTGACCGGGGACCTGCGCATCTCAGAGTGGGTCCGAACGCACCACGCTACCGCCATCATCCTGGCGGCGCTGCGGTAGCGCAGTAAGAACACTAAAGTACAACTTCTGGACCGGCTGACGCATCGCAGATACGGATGCGTCCCAACGGGTAGCGTGGCCCGAACGAGACGAATCGAGACGACGGGAGAGATGCCGGAAGCGGAAGCCATCCGGCTCGCCCAGGGGGGAGATGCAGCTGCCTTTGAGCGCTTATATCAGCTGCATAACCGTCGAGTCTATTCTCTTTGTCTGCGTATGGTAAGCAACACGGCCGAAGCGGAAGATCTCACACAGGAAGCATTTCTGCAGCTCTTCCGAAAAATAGCCACCTTCCGCGGAGAGTCGGCATTTTCGACATGGCTGCACAGGCTGTCAGTAAACGTGGTGCTGATGCGGCTGCGAAAGAAGTCGGCAACCGAAACGTCGCTCGAAGAAGTCACCGAACCCGATGAAGATTCAGGTGGGCCGCGGCGCGATTTCGGGGCGCCTGATTTGCGGCTCAGCGGATCGCTTGATCGTGTCAATCTTCAACGAGCCGTCGAGCAGTTGCCCCCGGGATACAAGTCGGTCTTCGTTTTGCACGATGTGCAAGGATACGAACACAACGAGATTGCGGACATCATGGGTTGTTCGATCGGCAATTCGAAATCGCAACTGCACAAAGCGCGCATGCGGCTTCGTGAGCTGCTTCATGAGGCGTTGCGCCAGAAGGCCCGCGAGGATCGCAAAGCCGCCGGGAATGCCGGCGGCGAGGATTGATCAATGGGAACGATCGGTTGTAGGGAATTCCTGAACCACGTCGAACCGTGGATAGACGGCCAGCGCCATCCGGACGCGCGAGCGCACGTCCAGGATTGCCCGCATTGCCGCGGACTGCTGGAAGATTTCGGGGCGATCCAAAATGCCGCGCGCGAATTATCGACTCTGGAAGAAGAACCGCCGGCGCACCTTTGGAGTTTGCTGCGCGCCCAGCTCGAGAAGGAAGGCCTGATTCGAAATCGACCGAGCGGCCGGCTCCGTGGATTTTTCGGAGCCATACCACGGCCGGCCTTGGCAGGAGCATATCTGGCGCTGTTGATCGCAGCGGCCGCGGCACTAAGCGGCCCCATTCATCGCCAGATCAACGACTACCGTTGGATCCAAGGAACAGAGACCTCGCAACTGAGCGCCCATCTTGATTCGGTCGAGCAAAGTACGATCGCGGCCTTTCCGGACTCCAACCCCGTGGTGACCGCTTCCCTGCATCAGAACTTGGCGATAGTTGACAACTATATAGCTTTGTGTGAAAAAAGCGTGCGCGAAGAGCCCGCGAACGAAATGGCGCGCGATTATTTGTACGAAGCGTACCAGCAGAAAGCCGATTTGCTCGCACAGATGGCCGAGCGCGGAGAATATACGCGATGATCCCCACTCACCTCTTTCCTGGGCGTCGGAATTGGAAATCGGCGGGACTTCTGGTTCCTGGCTTGTTGCTTTTCGGAGTTCCCACGGCATCCGCCCATCGCCTCGAGAAACATTTCACTGTGGAAACGCATCCAGTGGTCACCATTCACAATCCGAATGGCATGGTCACCGTGAAGGCCTGGACGAGGCGGGAGGTAATCGTCGTCGCGAATCACAGCAGCGATAAGGTGGAAGTAGACGCGGAGCAGATGGGAAATCGCGTCGACGTGATCACCCACCAGCTTGTCGATTCGGTCGGGCCGGAAGATTTGCGGGCGGACTATGAAATCACCGTTCCGGAAGATGCCGAACTTCAGATTCACAACGATTCCGGCGCGGTCACCGTAACCAACGTTCTCGGCGATATGAACGTCGAAACTGTCGCGGCGGGAGTTGACCTGGAGGATGCAGCCGGCTATCTGACTGTGAAGACCGTCGGCGGATCTTTTCAATGCCTTCGGTGCGCTGGCCGGATCGAGGCTACCTCGATCAGTGGAAGTTTCCGGTTGGTGGATCTGCGCAGCTATCACGTTCGCGCGCAGACTTCGAGCGGAAACATTCTTTTTACTGGTGATTTTCTCCCGAATGGCACTTACCGCCTGAAAAATTACAGCGGAGTGATCGAAGTCCGCTTCGCGCCGCGCGATTCTTTCGATTTGAGCGCTACTTCGCTGAAGGGCAAAGTGAACAACGAAGCGACGCTTACTCCACCGGCTCATCCGTCACGCTTCATTCCGCGGTTCGGCAAAAGCTTGTTCGGCTCGTTCAATTCGGGCCGCGCGAAGGTCGAGCTAACCTCGTTCGATGGTACAATCAATATTCTGAAGCGTGAATAATCGCGCCATCCCGCAGCGAGAAAAATTTCTGAATCCATGACCACTCCAACGCGTCCTGCGCGTCTTGTCTGCCTGGTTGGTTTCATGGGCAGTGGCAAGTCTACGGCTGCCCGCCTGCTCGCACGCCAGATCGGCTGGCAACACGTGGATCTCGATAAGGAAATCGTGGAAAAAACGGCCTTGAGTATCCCCGCGATTTTCACGCGCATGGGCGAGCCGGCGTTCCGCAAAATCGAGTACGAGCAACTGGCGCGGCTGGTGGGCGAATCCATCGAAAGTCACAAACCTCGCATTATCTCGCTCGGCGGAGGAACCACAGCCCAACCGTCCAATGTGACACTCCTGCGTCAGAATGGCGCGGTGCTCATTTGGCTCCGATGCTCGATGGACGAGCTTTTCCGGCGCTGCGCCCGAATCACGAATCGGCCTCTTTTCCGAGATGAGGCCAGTTTCCGTCAGCTCTATCAGGAACGCCTGCCCTCGTATGAGCTGGCGGACTATCAAGTAGAAAGCAACATCGAGCCGCTGCGCGTGGTCGAACAGATTCTCGCGCTGTCAATTTTCTCAAAGGTGACCGCATGAAAAATACTCGTCCGTTTAGAGCCACTGCCGTATTGCTGTCAACCTTCGTGGCGGGAGCAGTTTTCCTCGCCGCTTCGGACAAAACAGACGGACCCCTCAGGGCGGTCGGGAAGTCCGCTGGTCGAGTCAGCGGGAGTTCTCTTCTGATTCCGGAAAAGGGCAAATTCAAGATCTTCGCGAATGGCCAACAGTTGGGTAAAGAGGAATTTGAAATTTCAGCGAGCGGTGGCGATTGGAACGTTCGTGGCAGCTCAGAAATCCAATCGCCGCAGGGCGCGACCCACGTCACTGGAGCGCTTCATCTACGGCCAGACGGCACGCCCACACACTACGAGTGGTCCATCGAAGGCCCCAAGAAAGCTTCGGCGGGAATTGAATTCAATGGAAGCGTGGCGAACGTCGAGCTTCACCTCGAGGGCGCGCGGCCTTACACTCAACAGTTCACTTTCAATTCCCCGCAAGTGCTGGTGCTCGACAACAACCTCTACCACCAATACGTCGTCCTGGCCCGCTTGTACGACTGGAACAAGAAAGGCGCGCAGACGTTCGCAGTCCTGGTGCCACAGGAAATGACCCCTGGAAATATTACTGTCGATTCTCTTGGTAAGCAGGAGGTCGGTGGCGCAAAGCTCGAGGAGCTACGCGTGAAAACGGAAGACCTCGAGCTTGACTTGTACCTCGATGGTCAAAAGCTCGTCCGCATTGCTGCCCCGAGCTCAAACGCCGAAATCATTCGCGAGTAGCCGGCCCGGTGTGATCGAAAAACAGAAGGCCCGGGAGATGGCTCCCGGGTCTGCAGTACTCTCTTCTCCAACACTAACGCAGCGTCTATAGCGGAGCGCGGCGAACGGTGTGTATCGATTCCATCGGCCGCGAACGTTCGATGGTTATGGCCACGCTCATCTCGGAGCCCTTTCGAAGAATCCCCAGGCTGACTGTCTTCTGATCGCTGTTGCCGCGCAACTGTTCGCGCAGCTCAGCGAGTGATCGAATTGGTTTACCCTGTACTTTGATGATGACGTCTCCCGCTTTCAATCCCGCCTTCTCGGCCGGAGTTGCCGGTCGGACTTCGCGCACAAGAACTCCGGCATTGTCCGGCGCGCCGAAATACGCACCGAGCTGGCCGGAGAGGTCTTCCGCGCCGATTCCGAGAAGCGGAGTGTGCCAGCCCAAGGGCCCGAAATCAGAACCAGAATGGAATTCAAAATTGGGCACCGAGAATGCGTAGGCGTTACCAAAGTCGCGCATCTTCCCTTCCATCTTCTTTTCCAAGTACGCACTGCGGTCACCGAGCTCCACCGAGATTTCCTGGCCGTTTCCATGGCGTGAAATTGTGAGGCTCACCGCTCGTCCCGGTGGCGTTTCGCGGACCAGGCGTCGAAATTGCGCCGTGCCCTCGATGGTTTGCCCTTCGTATTTCGTAATGACGTCGTTCTCCTTCAGACCCGCTGCTGCTGCCGGGCTTTCCGGCTCGACATCCGTCACCAGGACGCCGCGCACCGCTGAAAGCTTTAGCTCTTTGGCCTTCTCCGCTGTCACTTCTTCAATCTCAACTCCCAGCCAGCCGCTCTCTTCACCCATCGAATGGACAAAGACGCCAGGTTCCTGCTCGCCGATGCGGGCCACGTTCTCTTGAACTCGTTGGGAAATTGCTTCGGCGCGAGAAGCGAGTCGCTCCGCGCGAGCCTCGAGGTCCTCTCGATTCGCTTCGAGCTTGGCTGAGAGGCTCTGCAATTTGTCGAGCTCCGGCGAACTCATGGAAACCTCCTTTTCCATACGCTCCGCAAGGCCGGCAAGCTCCGCCTGCAATTCCTGTTCGATAGTACGAGCCGCGTTCCCCATTTGTTCCGTGGACGATCTGGGGCAGTCACAGTTTTGATCCGACGAGCTGAGCGTTGCGGGAGCTGGAGGCAACCCAGGCGTCGAGGTGGATTGAGCTCGGGTCTGGCCGCCGAGAGAGACTGGGTGAACTCCGAGAATCAGCAAGAAAAGGCCGAGGCTAGCAAGGGTCAAAATCTTGGCACGCTTCATGCGTTTAACCTCACTTTCGCGAAAATTGCGCCCCATTTGGTTTCGCCGAAGTACATCAGACCGCTGGCCGCTGCATGACCAAGCGAATTCCGCCGTTCACCGTACGCACGGAAATTTCTCCGCCGCCAGTTCCGAGTCTGCCGCGGAAAGCACGCGCGGCAGGACTACCGGTGGTCGAGGTGACGGGCAATTCAGAATAGAAATCGCCGTTCATATCCAGCACCTTCAGATTCGCGCGCGCGTCAGAAGGAAGTCTCAGGACCACGGAACCGTTCACCGTTTCGATATTCATGGGGCCGCCATCGAGCAGTTGCCGCAATTCGAGCCGAAGATTGCCGTTCGTCGTCTTAGCGTTGAAGCGTCCCGAGCTATTCAGAACTTCAACGTTTCCATTTACCGAGCGAAGCTCTCCGGCGCCTTCGATCCCGCGCACCAGCACGCTGCCGTTCACTGTTTCAACGCTGCCAAGAAGAACGCGATAGGGCACATGGACGTGATAATCCACCGCGACTTCCACGCCTTCACCTTTTGGATATTTCGTACGCACCGATACTTGCCCTGGCCCGCTTTCCACTTCGATTTTCACGAGTTCTAGGTCGCGCGAATCGCTCTCCGATGATTTCACAGCCCGTACTTCTACTTCGTCCCTGTCCCATCCCTCCACCTGTACCGATCCATTCACGTTCTCGAGCAGAAAACTGCCGCCTGCCAGCAGCGGGTAGGTGTGCTTGAATTCTTGATCGGAAGCAAAACTGCTGAACGAAACACACAGGAATGCCATCCACACGAAGGTGGCTGGCAAGGCCGCCCGAACCAACCGCGGCGAGTAAGCTGCAGAAAAAGTCTTTTTCATAGACACGTGCACGGTACGCCCCCTAGATGCAACCCGGGTCTCTCGGGCCTGCAAAATTCAGGTTTCCCGAATTCCGTGCGATGGGCTCGCCGCTCTCGCCCTTCAGAGCTTGCGGGCTGCCGGTTGCTTACGGCGTTTCGTCGCTGCCCGACATCGACTGCTCGAGCATTCGCATCTGCATCTGCAGCTTCCGCTGCATCTGCTCCATCTGCTGTTTGTATATCTGAACTTGCTTGCTGGCGTCACTCAAGACGACATGGATATTGCCGGCCACCGTGCGCAGGCGGATTACCTCACCACCGCCGTTGATCGCTCCTTCCGCGCGAACCGTGTGCCGGCCGTCCGAGCCGCCGCCGTAGCTCACGGTCAACGGAAACGCCGGATCCACGATTACCTGGTGCTCGTCTCCCCGCTGAATCTGAGCATCGATGGTCACCGGCAATTGACGCGGAATGTACACCACGATATCGCCGTCGCCAGACTGAAACTCGCACCTGCCAGGATGCTTCGAGGGCGCGACAAACCAGGCGGTGATTGCGCCCACGCCAGTGGACGCTTTCACGGCGCTATCCACCTGCGTCAGATAGATGCTGCCGTCACCAGTTTCGAGATTTGTCGGACCGGAAACCCGCACGACGCGGATTCCCCCGCCGCCGGTCTTCGCTCGCACGATACCCGCTGCTTCACCCACCTGGATTTGCCCACCACCAGTTGTCGCCACCAGCTCGGTTCCGGAATGCTCGAGCGTAACGTTTCCGCCTGTGGTTTCAAGACGCGCCATGCCTCCCACGGAAGCCACGCGGATGTGTCCGCCACCAGACTGGAGCACGGCATTGCCGGCCACCGAGCCAGTCGTGATGTGCCCCCCTCCTGTGGCGCCAACCAGTTCGCCCGCTACAGCTTTCACGGAAATGTGCCCGCCGTCGGTTTCCAGCCGCGCCGAACCGCCGATATTTCCGGCGACCAGATTTCCGCCTGACGTCGCGAGCGTAACGCGCCCGTTGATATCGTCGATTTCGATATTTCCGCCGCCCGTCGAGACTTCCAGGTTGTAGTTCTTCGGTACGCTAATTTCAAAGGTCACCCACAGTCGCCCGCTGCATTGCTTGCCGGAAGATCTTCCTTTGAGCGAAACGCCGTCAGGCGTTTCGTGTGCGTCGACCGTAAAGCGGGAAAGAAGTTGTTTCGCGTCCTTCTGCGAAGCATCCGCTTCTAAGCGCACCTTGTAATCCACCTTGCCGGAATTCTGAGTGTGAATGACGATATTGCCGAGGTCGGTCGAGAAATGGAGATGCTGGCCGTCACTGGATGCGAGCGAACCTTTCAACTCAGACGTGATTCGCTGGCCGGAATCGGTCTTGGCTTTCGGTTTATCCTTCGCGGGGGCGCCCGAGGAAACTGCTGAACCTGCGGCGAGTAGCGCGACGCCGAGGCTCCACGCAATCCGCGCGGGAGTGAAAGGTAACATTTTTCGTATCATTAGAATTTTTGACGCGGGCCAAGATCGCGAATCGCAGCCGCGCTCTGAAGGCGAATGTAGGTGCTCGGGTCCTTCTGCATGCGATCGCGAAGGACGGCGAGCAGATGATCATCTGACTCGACTTTGCCCGCCGCTGCAAGACCTCGCAGCGCATTGATGGCCTCGACTCGCACTCCGGGATTTTGATCGTCGACCAACGCATCGAGCAAGGTCTGGCGGACCAGGTCCTGCGGCTCCGCTCCATTCAGCGCTTCGAGCGCCTTTAGGCGCACCGCTGCGTTGTGGTCCGTATGCACCGCATGGCATAGAGCACTGCGAACATCGTCATCGTTGTTGCGCGTCCGCAGAAGATCGACCGCATCCAGTCGAACATCGGGATCGAACCGTTGATTGTTGCGCAGCACGTAAAGCAAAACGCGCTTCACGTCGTCGTTATTCACGGTTCCCTCGACCATCATGGGCTGCTGCGCCCGGAGCTGCAATTCCACGCGCGGCGGTCCGTTTCCGTCCGCCGGAATCACGTTGATTCCTGCCACCGAAGCCGAGTGCAAATCGAGCGAGCCCAGCGAAGAAGCAACCGTCGGCTCATTCGCATTCGTATTCGATTCCGTTGGAACTGACTCCGTCGGACGAAACGTCCCCGGGGCATCTGAGCTTTGCATGAATCGCGGTCCGAGAACTCCCACGGAGAAACCAATCAGAAGAAGTAGAGCGGCGGTCCAGGCCGGACGCGGCGTAATCCAACCTCGAGGAATCAGCGCGCGCGCCGCACGATCCAGCCATCCATGCTCCTCGCTGCGGTCGAGCGCGTCCTCGAGGCTCCCACGGCAACCGGCAAGCAAAGCCGCATCGGGCTCGGCATGATGCTCACCCAGGACGCGGAGCAATTCCCTTTCTCGCTCGAGCGATGCGGTGCAGTTTGCGCAATGCACGAGATGTTCGGCTACCTCGGCTTGCTCGGCGACATCAAGTTCGTCACCGGCTGCGAGCAGCACCAGGTAGAGCTCGAATTCGCTGCAAGCCGGTCCGCTCGAATCGCTCGCCTTTTTATCCTTACCGCCGCGCCACAGCATGCTCAAATTCTCTCCGTTTACCGCATACCGTCCAGGCTCACCCGCAGTTTGCGCGTCGCCCGGAACAGCGAATTCTTTACCGTCTCTTCCGAGGTGCCGAGCATATCGCCAATCGCCCTCAACTTCATGCCCTGGTAGTGCTTCATCTCAAAAACCATGCGCTCGCGCGGTGAAAGTCCCCTTAGCGCCGTCTGGATGTGCTGTCCCAATTCCTGTCCCAGCAAATGTCTTTCTGGATTTGCGGCGGCCCTTACTTCCGGCTGACGGTCGAAGAAATCTCTGGTCCCGCCGTCCGCTTCTTCCGGAACGGGCGCTTGATCTTCACGGCGGCTGGTCCGGCGGCGCAAATGATCCAGGGCGACATTCGTCACAATCCGGTAGAGCCAGGTATAGAAGCTGCACTCGAACCGGAAGCGGTGCAGGTTCTTGTAAACCCGCAAGAAACTTTCCTGGTAGATGTCCCGCGCGTCCTCAGGACGGTGAACGAGGTTCAGCGCCAGGCGCAGGACTTCGCGGTCATACCGGCGAACAAGCTCCTCGAACGCCAGACGGTCTCCCGCCTGCGCCTTCCGAACGACGGCCTGCTCTTCGGCAAGCTTCACCGCTGCCGCCTGGCGCGCATCTCCGCCGAGCGCGACGCTCATCCCCATAGTGTGAACGGCCAGTTGGGTTTCGCTCCCATCTACCCTAGGGTGATCGGCTTTGTGAATCCCGCTGGTTCCGGCAGGAGGCTTCTCTGCAGGTTCCGATTCGATAGACGCTCGAAGTGGTCGTTGGTGAGCGCCTGCGGATGCTATTTTCCCACTATCGGACATCTGCCCCAATGCGTTGTCTCCTTACAATGCGCTCGAAGCCGCACCTGTTTGTTACTACTCGACTTAGAGACACACTCGCGACTTGCTGTGGTCGACAGATTTCTTCGGCCATCCGATAGGGGAACCATTGCAAGGATTGAGCCATTTGGTATTAAAGTGAGGCGAGCGCTCTCGCGTCGGCATTCCCTTTTCGATGACCGTTGTCTCCAATTCGATCACCTTGGCCAACCCGGTGAAATACTTGCGGGGCGTCGGACCACAGCGCGCCGCTACGCTCGAAGAGCGCGGAATCACTACCGTTGGCGAACTCCTCAGCTATCTTCCCTTCCGCTACGAGGATCGCATCCGTTTCACTCCCATCGCGGAACTCGTCCCCGGCCAGGTGCACACCGTTCTCGCCGAAGTCACTTCCGCTGGCGGTACGGTTCGATTTATGCGCGGGCGCCGCTCGATTTTTCACGTCACCGTTCACGACGCCAGCGGCCAGCTCCACGTTCGCTTCTTTCACGGCTCTTATCTGGAAGGGCGATTGAAGGCCGGGCAAAGACTCGTGCTCCACGGCAAAGTGGAGTTCGATCCCTACTACCCGACGCGCCGGGAAATGGTGAATCCGCAGATCGAACTCACCGGCGGCGAACAAGCGCCCGCCGATTCCACCGAAGTTGGCCGCATCGTACCCATCTACGAAGCCATCGGCAGCATTAGCTCGCGCATGCTGCGTCGCATAATCTATAGCGTGCTGCTCCATTTCGACAGCCACATCCCCGATGCGCTGCCCGCCGGAATTCGCGAGCGCCTTCGATTGCCGTCGCGTCGAGAAGCATTGCTCTTCGCACATTTTCCTCCGCAGCAGGAGCGAATCGAGCTGCTCAACAGTTTTCGCAGTCCTGCGCAGGTGCGTTTGATCTTCGAAGAATTTTTTTACTATCAGCTCGCTCTGGCGCTGCGCCGCATGCGCGAACATCGTGAGCGCGGAATCACCATGAGCGTTCGTGAAGCGAGAATTCGCGACGCTTTGAAGCGCATCCTTCCTTTCAAACCCACTGCAGCGCAGAAGCGCGTGCTCGCCGAAATCGTGGCCGATCTCGAGCGTGACTACCCGATGCGTCGTTTGCTCGAAGGCGATGTCGGTAGCGGGAAAACGATTGTGGCGCTCGAGGCGGCCACCATCGTCATCGAAAACGGTTACCAGGTTGCTCTGATGGCGCCTACTGAAATTCTTGCCGCGCAGCACTATCTTTCTGCGCGCCGCATCTTCGCCCCGGTTGGTTACGGTGTTGAGTTGATCGTCAGTGGCCGCAAGCGCGCCACCAAAGACGCCGCACTCGAGCGCGTGGAAAATGGCGCCGCGCATTTCGTCGTCGGGACGCACGCGTTGATTGAAAATCCTGTCTCCTTCAAGCGCCTCGGCCTGGTTATCGTCGACGAACAGCATCGCTTCGGCGTCCTGCAGCGTATGCGGCTTATTGAAAAGGGCGCTTCGCCGCACGTTCTGGTCATGACCGCCACGCCGATTCCGCGAACTCTGGCTCTCACGCTATACGGCGATCTCGATATCTCCGTAATTGACGAATTGCCCCCGGGACGCTCGCCGGTCGAAACACGCTGGTCGGCTGGGGAAAGCTTGAGCGGCGTTTGGGAATTCCTCCGGCGCGAAATCGCTCGCGGCCGTCAGGCCTATGTGATTTACCCCGTCATTGAGGAATCGAAGCAGGAACTGAAAGCTGCGACCGCGGAATACGAGCGCTTGGCGAAGTCCGTTTTCCCGACGTTGCGTGTCGGCCTCCTGCACGGCCGCCTGAAAAACGACGACAAAGACGCGATCATGGACCGTTTCCGCCGCGGCGACATTCAAATTCTGGTCGCCACTACGGTAATCGAAGTTGGCGTGGACGTGCCGAACGCCACCATGATGGTGATCGAACACGCCGACCGTTTCGGCCTCGCGCAGCTTCACCAGCTCCGCGGGCGCATTGGTCGCGGTACGGAAAAATCCTACTGCATCCTGATCGCCTCCCAAGCGGTCGGCGGCGAGGCTCGCGAGCGCCTGGAAACCATGGTTGCCACATCGAACGGCTTCGAGATAGCCGAGCGCGACTTGAAGCAGCGGGGTCCCGGCGAATTTTTCGGAACACGCCAACATGGCGATGCCGCATTCCGTGTGGCTCAGCCTCTGCGCGACCACGAACTCCTCGATCTCGCCCGGCGGGAAGCATTCGCACTTGCCCAAGATCAAGAACGCGCCAATGATGTCATCGCGAAACTCGAATCGTTCAGCCCTGCCTGGAGGAAACGATATCAACTCGCTTCCGTCGGTTAGCTCGAAGGACCTCGAATGAACCAGAACGGAACGGACAAAGCTCGAAACCAACAAGGATCGAAACAGACAAGCTGGAAAGGACGAAGCTCGAAGGACTGATTGGTGCGCGTAATCGCAGGCAAATACCGCAGCCGAGTGCTAAAAGGCCCGGGACGTCTTCACTTGCGCCCGACCAGCGATCGCCTGCGCGAGACGCTTTTCAATATCCTCGGGCCGGAAATCGTGGATTCGGATTTCTGGGATCTCTTCGCCGGAACCGGGGCGGTTGGCATCGAGGCCATTAGCCGCGGCGCGCACCTGGCGATTTTCATCGAATCCCAAGCCATGTCGGTTCACCTCCTGAAGCAGAACCTCGAAGCCCTCGGGATTCGCAGCGCCGCTGAGGTGATCGAGGCGGACGTCATCGGCGGCCTCGAAAAGCTTGCCGCACGGCGGCTTGTCGCGGACTTCATCTTCCTTGATCCCCCGTACGTAAACACTGGCGACTATTTGCGCGTGCTTGAATTCTTGGACGCCTCGCACTTGATCGCTCCTTACGGAATCGTGATCGTCGAACATCACAGCCGTCTGGAACTGCCCGATCGGCTCAATCGCATCGAGCGTACTCGTATTCTCGAGCAGGGCGATGCGGCTCTCAGCTTTTATCGCCTGGCAGCCGCCGCTTGACCAGGCGCATCTCATGGCGGACGATGCGAGCCGCACCGGGTCACCGCTGGTTGAGCTATCGGCGGCGGCACGGAAACACACAAGGAATGGTTGGCGTCAAACGATGGAGCAGTTTCCGATTTGCAGGCCAGAGGTATAATCGACCGGCTCATGGGCTCCCTTCCCGAACCGGCGCTACTCGCGCCATCGCGTCCGCTCGCTCTTCTAGTGGCGTGGGAATCTGCTAGAGCGCAGTTCCGCTCGAGCCTCCTCGCGTTCTTCACCGGGCCCAAGCCGCCGAAGGTGGGAGCATCCTCGGGCGGGCCCGAACTCACCATCTATTGGGTACAAGGCAAGCTGTCGGGCCGTGCGTTCATCGCTTCGTCGCTCTGGCACATCGCCGCTGTGCTGATCATGCTGCTTCCCATTTGGAGCCTTTTGCCGAGTCGAAAGCCAACGCTTGCTCCGGTCAGAATCGAGCTCACCTGGTACGAGGCGCCGCAAGATCTTCCGACGCTGTCGCTTCCGGGTCCAGCTCCAAAACCAAATCCTCCCGTCGAAACGCCAAAGCCAATTCAGCGCGGCGCTGATGCTTTCCATCCGCGGCAAACAATCCTTTCCATGCCGGCGCATGTCACGCATCCTCGACAAACTCTGATTCAGCCGAACTCTTCTCCGGCTCCGCCGAGAATCTTGCCGCAACTTCCAAACATCGCCGAGTGGACAGCCACTACTGCGCTGCCAAGACTCCGAGCACCGCTCGCGCAGACCACTTCAGCCCCGCGTCTGCCGCATCGTGAAATGAACGACCTGTCCGCTCCGGACGTCGCGAAGCTCGAAAAGGATCTGGGTCCTCTTGACATTGCTTCGGCCTCGGCAGCCGTGCCTCAGCCGCAGATGCCAATCGCTCCAATGTCCGCTCCGATCGCGGCGCAAAGGGCTCCCGTCGAAGACCTTGCCGCGCCCGAACTCAGCGCAGCCGATTCCACAGGCGATCGAAGCCTCCACCGCCTGATTGCGCTCTCGGCGAATCCCGCGCCGCCCGCTCCTATCGTCAGTGTGCCCGAGGGAAATCTTTCGGCGCGCTTCTCAATTTCGCCTGACGGAAGACAACCGGGCACGCCAGGCGCTCTTGAGCATGGCGACTCTGCCGGTGGCTCCGCCGAGAACGCGGCGGCCACTGTGGGCGGAGCCGCTGCCGGCAGCAACCCAGCAGGCAACGGGGGAGGTGGAAGCGGGGAATCGCTGCCGAACGGTGTGGGCATCGCCGGCGGCGCAGGCAGCCATTCCACTTTCGGAGGCACCGATTCAGCCAGAGGTCGCAAGGGAGGGGGACTAATCCTCGATCGGCCGTCCCTAGGCGTGCATGCAGAACCACCCTTGGCCACCCACCGCACCACACCACGCTCTCCCGGAAGCATCGATCGCAGTTTGCCTCCCGAAAAGATTCTTTCCGACAGGCAGGTGTACACGCTCTACGTCAACATGCCGAACATGACGAGCGTTAGCGGAAGCTGGGTCTTGAATTTCGCGCAATTGGACGACGGCCTCTCGCCGCCCTACAAAAAGAAGACCGATCTTTCCGGCCCTGCCGTTCTGCGCAAAGTGGATCCCAAGTATCCGCAATCGTTCGTTGAAGCGCACGTGGACGGTGAAGTTGTTCTGTACGCCATTATTAGGAAGGATGGGTCGGTTGACAGTATTCAGCTCGTGCACAGCCTCGATCCGCAGCTCGATTCGAACTCCATGGACGCACTAGCCCGGTGGCAATTTACGCCTGCAACTCGCGAGGGGCTACCGGTCGAGCTCGAGGCGGTCGTGCATATTCCATTCCACTTCCGCCCCTCTCCGAACTACTGAGCAGCCGCGGGACGCGCTTGTTTTCTGGTGTTCTGCTCGAGCAAACTCACCAGCGCGTACAGCGTGAAATTCACAGGGGTCGCAATCCCCAGTTCCTGTCCGCGCTTCACGACGTAACCGTTCAGCGATGCGATCTCTGTGCGTTTGCCCCGAACAATGTCCTGCGCCGTTGACGAAGTCGCCTCTCCTAGCGCTTCCGCAAGTTTCAAACCTGCCGCGACGAGGTCCACGTCCGGCAATTTGACTCCCAAACCGCGCGCAACGGCCATCGCTTCCGCGATGACTTTGCTCATCAGTTCTCGGGTATCCCGATCCCGGGCGGCGCGCCCATAATTTGTTCGCGCCAGCGCCGACACCGCGTTTCCCGCGCAATTCATGACCAGCTTCGTCCAAAGGTCGGCTTCGATGTCCTCTGAAATCCGGCAGGGCACCCCGCCGCTCACAAACAGTTCAGCGACGCGCTCGGAGCGCGCCGGCTCGGAAGCAACCGGAAGGGGATTCGGAAACTCGCCGATCACCAGGTCCCCGCGCCCGGAGTGTTTCACGTGCCCCGGCTCGGGCAGTGCCGCCGCAACATACACGACCGAGGGCAGCGCATTGATTCCGGAAGCGGCGCGGATCCTTTCGACATTATCCACGCCGTTCTGCAGGCTCACCACAATCGCGCCCGGAGCGAGATTGGGCTCGAGTGTGCGCGCTGCTTCCTCGGTATCGAGCGTTTTTACACAGAACAGTACGAATCGAGCGTCGCGTGCCGCCGAAATCTCCGTCGACGCCTCGACCGGCACCCGCTCCCGAAACGAAACGCAATCTAGAAAAAGACCGTCGCGGCGAACCGCTTCGACGTGCGCCGGCCTTCCGATCAGTGTCACCGGAGAGCCTGCGCGCGCCAGCATTCCTCCGAAGTACGATCCCACCGCGCCCGCTCCCACTACCGCAACTCGTGCGTTCATGCTTCCGCCATTTTTTGACACGGAAACTTCTCCTGGCAAGAATTTGTCGGCGGTGTCCCGATCGCCGGTTTAGATGCGGCAGAATCCTAAAAGTGGCTGCGCAGCTCGCGGAAATTCTGCAGGATCAAGAGTTTTCCTACGCCGCTCTCCAGTTCGCACCTCTCGAGTTCCCAGGTCGCCGAGTGCGGGATGAAAACCGCGTTCAATCCCGCCTGGAGCGCCGGATTAATATCGCTGCGCGGGCTGTTCCCCACCATCCAGCCGTGCGTCTTTACGATTTTGAATTGCTCGATCATCCGCTCGTACACCTCATGGTTCTTTTCGAGCACCATCTCGATTTCATCGAAGTATGGCTGCAGCCCCGAGCGCTCCACTTTTGCTGCCTGCTCGGCCGGTTCGCCTTTCGTCAATAGGATCAGCCGGTTGTGTTTCGCCAGGTACGCCAGTGTTTCCGGAACCCCGTCGAGGATGCGCGGCGGTGTGGCCTCCAGCGTTGCCGCCATTTTTTCGATCGCCTGCACGATCTCCCGCTTCGCCGAGTTTCCCGCCAGTTTCAGATAGGTCTCTTCCAGCGAGCGGCGAAAACTGCGCACGCCGTATCCGTGCTGCCGGATGTTGCGGCGCTCGGTTTCATTCAGAATGTGGCGGATGTAGTCGCGCGTATAGCCCAAATGTTCCAGCTGCGTGATGAAGCTGTCGATGGTATTCTCGAAAAATATATTGTTTTCCCACAGGGTGTCGTCTGCATCGATTAACAGCGTGTGCCGGGCCATGCAAGTTTCTCCGCTTAACATTCTGCTTCATGAGCGAAAAACATGAGAAGGAAATTTTCGCAGAAGGGTCCGAGGCCGCCAGCGCTTCGTTCGCCCGGCTCTCCGCCCTTTCAACTCACTGAAGCTTTGCGCACGCCTTTCGCCAACTGCTCCAGAATTCCGTGCGCGATTTTCTGGACATCGCCGAATCGCATCAAGTAATCCTGAAACTCGCGGTTCAGATCGAGCGCTGCATCCGCATCGAGCTTGGTGCGAAGGATCATGTCTCGTAAATGCACCGGATGCGGCAGGATGGCGTCGTCCCGCAATTCATCGAGCGCCGTGTTCGGATCGTAGTGATACATTGGCCCTCCCGGCGGGGAAATCACATTCTAACCCCGATTCGGGCGGCGCGTCAGGCGGAGGCGGGAAGAAATTCGTATCGTTCGATTCGCGCCGCCACGCCGCGGCGGCCGTTGTGCGGCTCGACTCGCAGCACGCGTGCGTAACACCGGATGTGAACGTCGCCGGCCAGCGTAATCTGTTGCGGAAGAGTGAGAACGAACTCGATGGGCGAGCCCGTTTCTAGACTGGCTTCGATGAGGAAGTAAAGCCCGCGGAAGCTTACGTCGCGCGTCTCCCCCGGCTTCTCGGTGACGCCTTCTTGCGCCGAATACCGCACCTTGACCGGCAGCGTCATCGAAAAGCGCCGGGCAGCACGACGTTCGACGACGTTATCCATCGCGCCTCCCGCGAGTCGAGGAAACCGAATTGAACCTACCACTGCAGACTGCCCGGTGCAACGGGTTTTCCCTCGAGACCTCATCGCGGAAAACTGCAGCTTCGCCCGGCTTTCGGTACGGTCAGCGCCGATCAGCCGTCCGCTGGCACCCCGCACAATTTGACCTGGCTACCATCGATCGCTACGATGTTGTCCTTTCGCCTTCCGGAGTTAACTTGATCGACGCAACAAATGGCTGACAGTTTTCATCGTAGTTTTTTTCTGGCGGGGCCTGCTGGTCAGCTCCAAGCCACGCTCTGGACGACGCCGGACTCCGACCCGCCCTTCGTCGCCGTGGTGTGCCATCCCCATCCTCTGTTTGGCGGCACGATGCACAACAAAGTCGTGTTTCAAACCGCAAAGGCGCTGCATCGCCGTGGCGCGCAGGTGCTGCGCTTCAACTTTCGCGGCGTTGGATTGAGTGAAGGAGTCCACGATCGCGCCCAAGGCGAACGAGACGACGTGCGCGCCGCAATCGATTATCTCGCCAAAGAATTTCCACGCTCGCCCATTCTGCTCGCCGGATTCAGTTTTGGCTCCGTGGTAGGCCTCGGTGTTGGTTCGGAAGATTCGCGCGTCTCCCTGCTGATCGGCCTCGGGATTCCCGTGAACGATTCCGATGTCGCGTTCCTCGCGTCGAGCACGAAACCCAAGCTCATCGTCCAGGGCGGCAACGACCCATATGGCTCGCGTGAGGAAATCGAAGCCCTGTTCGCGGCGCTGAAAGAGCCGAAGCGGCTGGTGATTGTCGAAAGCGCCGACCACTTTTTCACGGGAAAACTCGAACAAGTCAGAGCGGCCATCGACGCGTGGCTTGCCGAGACGCTTCCCGCGGCGACCCTGCAGGCAGACTAGCCTTTGGACTCAAATAACTGAAGGAATTGCTCGCGCGAAGCGGGCTCAACGGAAACAAGCTCGAGATTTGTTCGGACGTGTGCCATGCGGCTCATGCCAACGAGCGCGGTCGTCAAGCCGGGAACGGAACGCGCGAATTGCAGCGCGAGCGTCGTATCGTTCTTCATCTTCAGAGCGTCGCTGATGAACGGTGGGAGATTCCTCGTCAATTGTCCCTGCAGCAAAGCCGCGCTGGTGATCAATGTCACGCCCATCGAACGCGCCGCTTGCACCATGGGCATCAACTTTCCGCCGACCGACTGATTCGGACGCGTTAGCGCCTCCGGCATCGCTAGATTAAACGGCAACTGCACGAACCGCATGTGATGGCTCTCGCCGGCAATTTCTTGCGCGATCCCCGCTATTTCTTCGAGCGAAAGATAACCCGCAGCCTTAGGATCCTCGCGAAACGCATTCCAGGTGGCAAGTCCGTAAGCAGCGATCTTGCGGTCCGCGACAGCGGACTCAAGAAACGTGAACGCGGCGCCGATTCTCTTGCGGAACTCCTCGGCGGGAACTTCCGTCAGTTGTGTTTCAGGATTGTGCAGATAAAAAACGTCAATGGTCTCGACGCCCATGTTCCGGCGGCTGCGCTCCACCTGATCCGCGAGGTATCCGGGAGCCATGCAGTGGCAGCCCGCCGCGATTTCGTCCGGCCGGAAAATGCCACGCTCGAGAAATTCGTGCGAAAAATATTCGTTCGGATCCGGCGGCATGCTGCCGTCGGGCGTTAGAAAGCCAGCTTTGGTGCAGACGAAGTACTCCTCGCGCAAAAACCCATGGGAGGCAAGCTTGCGAAGGGCCGCTCCCACCGACCGCTCGCTCCGTTGCAAGCGATAGTTGATTGCCGTGTCGACGACATTCGCGCCCGATTCCACCGCGGCGATGACCGCGTCCGTGTAGCCCTTGTCGGTCGCTTCGTCCGGCTCGCCAAGATAGGTCCCAATGCCGATCGAAGAAAGCACGAGCCCACCCCTGATTTCGCGGAAGTGTCCCGCGGCGGACCGTCCCTGAAACTTGGCGGCGTAACGCAGCGTTCCAGGCGCGGTGGCGCAACCCGCCAGGCGATCGTCATTGAACGCTGCAGGGGATGACATGGACTCCTCGTTTCAAACGGCGGTTTTCGAGCGCGCAGTATAGCAGACGCCCGTTTGCGCACCGCGAAATTGGTTTGTGATGCCGGCTCATTTCCATAGCGCTCCGGCAGCAACTCGGTCGGCAGGTTCGGCGCCAAGGAGTCCCTGCGCTGAGAGCAACTCGCGGGCCTCGAATCTCAGCTTCGGAAGTCTCCTGTAAAAGTAGGCCGCGCCCAGGATTGCGGAAAATCCTCCGATCGTTACCGTCAACGGGGCGCCGATGCGATCGGCCATCGCTCCGGCAAACAGCGCACCGATTGGCGCCATTCCCATGAACATCATGGTGTAAACGGCCATGGCACGTCCGCGAAGATGATCGGGAACCATGGCCTGAATCAGCGTATTCGAGCTCGACATCTGCAGCATCACGCCGAATCCCACCGGGATTAAGAGCGCGACGGAAAGCGGGAACCATCTGGAAAACGAAAACAGAATCAAGCTGAAGCCGAATCCCGCAGCGGCGTAGGCCACCACGCGCCCTAACCCATGGACGCCACGACGCGCGGCGAGCGTGAGTGCACCGAGAAGCGCTCCCACTCCCGCCGCACCCATCAGGATTCCAAGTCCGCGCGCACCTCCGTGCAAAATGCGGTCTGCGAAAATAGGCATCAGCACCGAATAAGGAACCGCTACGAAACTCACCAGCCCGATGAGCAGCATCAACGCCCAGATTGGCCCGGTACGGCGCACGAAGCGAAAACCCGCCACGATGTTCTCGAACGGGGTTTCTTTCGACACCGCGCGCCGCAGCGGCTCTACGTGCATCAGAAGCAGGCCGGTAATGACGGCGATGTAGCTCACGGAGTTCGCGAAAAAACACCAGCCTTCGCCGATGCTCGCGACCAGCATTCCGGCAATCGCCGGCCCGATCACGCGCGCACCGTTGAACATCGAGGAATTCAGAGCAATGGCATTCATCAAATCTTCGCGGCCCACCATTTCGACCAAAAACGCCTGGCGCGCGGGAATGTCGAATGCGTTCACGGCGCCCATCGATGCCGCCAGCACGACCACTTCCCAGACGGTCACGCGATGGCTCAGCGTCAAAGCTGCCAGCATGCCGGCTTGAATCATCGAAAGCGTCTGCGTGGCAATCACGATGCGCCGGCGATTCCAGCGATCCGCAGCCATTCCACCAAGCGGCGCGAGTAGAAAAACGGGAATCTGCCCCGCAAACGCCACGGTGCCTAATAAGAGCGATGAACCCGTAAGGCGGTAAACAAGCCAGGCCTCGGCGATGTTGTCCATCCACGTGCCGATCAGCGAAATCAATTGGCCGCTGAAGAAAAGCTGGAAGTTAGGGTGGCGCAGGGCGCGCAACATGGCGGGGATTCGCGGACGCTTTTCTGAGCTTGCTCGCGGCGAATTTTCTTTGTGGTCTGAGTCCGGCATATCTCTTGTCCATTCTACGATGCAATTGTGTTCTGCCGTTTCGATTATGAGGCCGGTTGTGGCGGAGATTTTTCCACGGTGGGCGAAGGAGGAGGAGGGCCGAGCAAGCGGCCACAGGCGCGCAGGATGCGCCGATACGGCCAATCGGCGGCGCGGAAGAATATTTCACCCTCGCGCGGCTTCGAATAGAACCATCTCGCAACGAGCGAAAGGTGTTCGGGCAATTCCGGCGGAGCGCAGCGCAAACCGTATTTTGCCGCGAGGATTACGCCATCCGGTAACTCGGCCGATTTGCGTTCATTCGCCGGGGTTCGCGGTTGCAGCTTTTCGCGCAGCAGCTCTTCGACCGAACGCGGCTGGCTCGAATCGCCAAAGCGCAAGAAAATCGGCTCGGCAAGCATTCCGCCGAGCACTGGAAATACGAGGATTGTTTTTTCCCCCGCCGCTCGCTCGAGAATCACGGCGTTCAGGTCTTCTATGCGGCGCGCGAGCTCGGGTAGAGTGCGCAGGGCCGCGTCTACTTTTTCGATGCGCTTGTGGAGCGATGCGGCGCGTTCGAAATCCAGCGCTTCGCTGGCCGCTTCGCGTTCGCGCGATAGAGTTTCCGTCAGCGCCGCGCCGCTCGAATCGAGCGTTTCGAGAACGCGCCCGGCCTCGGCGTCGTACTCTTCCTTGGTGCACCCCGCGAAGCAAGGCGCGAGACACATCCTCATTTCGGAATAAATGCAGCCCGGATAACTGGGATCGCGGCGAATCTTGATCTGGCAGCGCCGAATCTTGAAGAGATCGAGAAATCCTTCCGCGAAAGCGTCCGCCGCGCGCCGGGATGAAAACGGCCCGAAATAAAATCCTTCATCAGCGCGAATCCGGCGCGTCACGTAGCAGCGCGGGTATTCGTTGCGCAGATTCACTTTCAGCAGCGCCGGCGGACGCAGCCGCAGCAATGCGCGATAGCGCCGCGGAAAATGAGCGCGGGCGTGCTCGTAAAGGGCGAGCGTTTGCTCGAACTTCGAGCCGGTGACGCGATAACGGATGCGCGCGGCCACTTCGCGCAGATTTAACCGCTTCGATGTTTCGTCCCGCGGGCGCAGTAGGCGCTCCGCTGCGCGCCGTATGTCGGCGGTGCGCGCGAGATAGGGCTGCGCGTTTTCCGCGTTCATCTCGAGCAACAGCACGCCCGGATCGGGGGGCAGAGCCGCGAAAAACTCGGCGTCGCGTCTCGCGTCAAACTCCTGTCCACAATCGAGTTCCAGCATCGGGATTAGAATACACGTTGGTAGAAGTGCGCGCGACATGGGTTGCGGCGGAAAACGGAAAAACAAAAGAGAAAAGGGCAGCTGGCAAGCGGCGCCCCACGAAAGACGCACTTCGGGCAGGCTGTCAAAGAGTGTTCGAAAAACTAAGCGAGAGCCGCCTTGCCGGGCGCCTTTCAGTACGATCGCAGGACCCAGGCAGCGATCACCAGGCGCTGAATTTCGCTGGTGCCTTCGTAGATTTCGGTGATGCGGGCGTCACGGTAGGCGCGCTCGACAGGATATTCGCGGCTGTAACCGTAGCCTCCGTGAATCTGAATCGCTTTGTGAGTCACGCGGGTGGACATTTCGCTTGCGAAAAGCTTGGCGATCGACGCTTCCATCGAGAAACGGCCGCCGCTATCCTGCTTCCAGGCAGCGCGGCGCGAAAGCAACCGCGCGGCATCGATTTCCGTGGCCATGTCTGCGAGCATGAACTGAATGGCCTGAAAATCCGCGATGGGATGGCCGAACGCCTGGCGCTGCTTGGCGTAAGAGAGCGCCGCTTCAAAAGCGCCTTGCGCGATCCCGGTGGCCTGCGAAGCGATTCCAATGCGACCGCCATCCAGCGTTGAAAGCGCTATCTTGTAGCCTTCGCCCTCGTTGCCGATGCGATTCGCGGCGGGAACTTCGCAGTCGATGAAGAAAAGTTCGGTGCAGGCGGTGGCGTTGACACCGAGTTTTTTTTCTTCTTTGCCGACCGCGAATCCTTTCGTGCCTTTCTCGACCACGAGCGCCGTGATTCCCTTCTCGCCTTTTTCCGGCTGCGTGTTCACGTAAACCACGGCCGCATCGGCGGCGCCGCCATTGGTGATCCACGCTTTCGTGCCGTTGACGACGTAGCGGTCGCCTTTGAGGACGGCCTTGGTGGTCAGCGCCGCGGCGTTCGAGCCGGCCTGTGGTTCGGTGAGCGCGTAACAGCCGATCTTCTCGCCGCGCGCAAACGGAACCAGGAATTTCTGCTTTTGCTCCTGGGTGCCAAAGCGAAGAATCGGATCGCAGAACAAGGAGTTCTGCACGGAAAGAATCGTGCCGGTGGAGGCGCAGACCCGGGAAATTTCCTCGATCACAATGGAGTAACAGATGTGATCCATTCCGGCGCCGCCGTAATTTTCCGGAACGGAAATGCCTGTGAGGCCCAGCTCGGCGGCTTTCTGAAACGTGTCGCGCGGAAAACGGTGCGTCTCGTCGATTTCCTTGGCGTGCGGCTTTACTTCCGCCTGGGCGAATTCGCGAACGCTCTTCTGCAGAAGTTGCTGTTCTTCAGTTAGTTCGAGATTCAAAACGCCACTCCTCGGTGAAAGGGCCAATCACTGCGCGCCCACGACGATGCGGAAATGAAATTCTAGGGTGCGATCGGGAAATAAGCAAAGAACAAATAGCCGGTGCGGCCGCTAGCGTCCGGCGGGATAGGCATGTGAACCTGGGCGGATTCTGCGTGGCAGTGCCGCTGAAGTCAAGTAGCGGGAGGCTTCCAAGGCTTCCATCAGGGGCCTGGGGCAAACCAAGAGGCGGCGAACCTCGGCGGATTAGCTGGCCAGGGCCTTGCGCAGTTTCTCGTAGGTGGTGGAGAGCTCTTCAGGCTCGAGGCGCGTTTCGCCGACGACGGTCATGAAGTTCGCGTCTCCCGACCAGCGCGGCAGAACGTGCAAGTGCAAGTGCCCGACTACACCCGCTCCCGCGGCGCGGCCGAGATTCATCCCCAGGTTGTAGCCTTGTGGGTGATAGATATTTTCGAGCGCGCCTTGCACCTGCTGCGCGAGCCGCATCATTTCCGCCAGCGTTTCCGGCTCGGCCAGCGACAGTTCTGCGACATGCTTGTAGGGCACGACCATAACGTGGCCCGTGGTGTACGGGTAACGATTCAGGATGATGTAATTCTTTTCGCCGCGGAAAACGATTTGCGTTTTCGCGTCATCGTTTGCGGCAACAGCGTCGCAGAAGATGCAACCGATGTCTTTCGTGGTGTCGGCGATGTAGCGGTATCGCCACGGCGTCCACAGAAAATCCATCCGCCTCAGCCCTGGGCGCCGGAGCCAGAGGGGCCCGCAGCGCCGCCGGCCGGCCGCGGGTGATTGACGTAGTCCTTCAATTCCTTGCTCGGCTTGAAAAAGGGGATCTTCTTCGGGGGGACTTCCACTTTGGCGCCGGTCTTCGGATTCCGCCCGGTGCGACCGCGCCGTTGCCGCGTGCGGAAGCTGCCGAAGCCGCGAATCTCGATTTTGTCGTCGGACTGAAGCGCCGAAATGATGCTCTCGAATATTGTTTCGACCACCGCTTCCGATTCCTTGCGCGGCAACTCTGTGATTCGCGTGACCTCTTCGACGAGGTCCGCCTTGGTCATGGTGTGATCTTTTTCTCCCGCAGCTTCTGCCATGGAGTGAGAGCCTCCTCTCACGAATGATTGCTGTAGTAGGGCCGATTTCCGCGCCGGGGCGGGACGACGTCAAGAGCCTAGCTATCGCCAAGCCTTCGCATATCACCAAACCCTTGCATATCACCAATTAAGCGCAAGGTAAATGATTTTCCTGCCGGGCAAGCGCCTGTTGATTGACCGGACGTGAGGGGCGTCCGCTTTATGACGATTGCCGTTTCGCCATAATGGCGTCACCGATCGTGGCGTTGGGCGACGACTTCGTCGATCGAAACGTATCCATCTCCTGCTTCTCGACCTGTTTTTGGGCGGCGCGGTAGCTCAGGCTGATCTTGTGCTGTTCGGGCTCGAGCCGCAGAATCTTGAAATCGTACTCCTGCCCCTGGGTGAGCACCGCCGCCACTCGCGTGCTGCGTGGCGCCTTCTCGGTTAGCTTGTCGCGCTCGCCTTTGGGCCGCCGCTCTTCGATCTCCGAGACGTGGCAAAGACCCTCGATGCCCTCGGCGAGTTCGACGAAGGCGCCGAAGTCGGTGGTGCGCGCCACCTTGCCGCGCACTACTTCGTTCAATTTGTGCGCGCCAAACCAGTTTGCCCAGATGTCATTCAGCTGCTTGATGCCGAGCGAAAGGCGGCGATTTTCGGAATCTACTTTCAGGACTTTGGCTTGTACCGTGTCGCCCTTCTTGAATTTTTCGCTGGGATGCTTGATGCGCTCGGTCCAACTGACGTCGCTGATGTGGATCAGGCCTTCCATGCCTTCTTCGATTTCGACGAAGGCCCCGAAGTCGGCGAGATTGCGGACGCGGCCCGTGACCATCGTGCCCACCGGATATTTTTCGGCCGCTGCGCTCCAGGGATCGGGCTGCGTCTGTTTGAGTCCAAGAGAAATGCGGCGCTGGTCGATCTTGACGTCGAGCACCACGACTTCCACGTCGTCGCCCACTTTGACCATTTTCGACGGATGCTTGGCTCGCTTCGACCAGCTCATCTCGCTGACGTGCACCAGCCCTTCGACGCCCGGCTCGATTTGCACGAAAGCGCCATAGTCGGTAACACCTACCACTTTGCCCTGCGCGCGTGTGCCGGTGGGGAAACGTTCCGGCACAGTCACCCACGGATCGGGGAGAAGCTGCTTGCGACCGAGCGAGATGCGCTGCTTTTCCTTGTCGAATTTGAGGATTTGAACTCGAATTTCGTCTCCGGCTTTGACGATCGAAGAAGGGTGCGGCACGCGGCCCCACACCAAATCACTGACGTGGAGCAGGCCGTCCATCCCGCCGAGGTCGACGAACACGCCGTAGTCGGTGATGTTCTTTACGCGGCCGGTTACCACGGTGCCCTCGGCGAGCGTCGACACCAGCGACTCGCGCTTGGCTTTTTGTTCGTCTTCCAGAATCGCGCGCCGGCTGACCACCACATTGCCGCGCTTGCGATTCAATTTCAGGACGCGAACTTCGAATTCGCGATCCTTCCACGCGTCAAGGTCGTGCACCGGGCGCAATTCGATTTGCGATGCCGGCAGAAACGCTCGCACTCCGATGTCGACTACCAGGCCGCCCTTGATGCGCTCGGTCACTTTGCCCGTAACGTTTGTATGCTCGCGATAGGATTTCTCGATACGCTCCCACACGCGGCGCCGGTGCGCGCGGATGTGCGAGAGCAGGACGTAGCCGTCCTTCTGCTCGTGCAGCCTTTCGACTTCAATGGTCTGGCCTTCGCCGAACGGAATCGCGCCGCCCGATTCGAGGAATTCCTGCGCCGGCACAAGACCTTCAAATTTTCCACCTACATCGACGACTACGCCCAAATCGTTAATCGCCAGAACGCGCCCGTCGAAAATCTCGCCTTCGGCCGCAACCGGTGGCGGCGAGGAAAACTGGTCGAGCAACCGGTCCATGGTTTCGCCGGTTTCGGTGGCTTCGCCGGTTTCTGGTTCCACAGTGGCGGGGGAGCCCGCCGTCTCAAGCGAGTTCGCAGTGGCCGCCGATGCTGCGGACGCCGATCGAGCGGAGAACGATGCGTCAGGCAACGAAGCGGCGGTTTCGATGCTGGGAGGGGTTTCGCTGGCGTTTCGTTCCGAGGAATTCGGCTCGTGGTTCGTTGCGGGCGCCTCTTGGGCTCGGGCAACCGCCGCAGCGCTGCCGGTAACGCCTGCCGTCGATGCGTTCGCTGCAGTTCCAGTCGAAGCTTCGATGCTCGCGGCTGGCGCGGCGAACTGTGGTGTTTCGGTAGCGGTTTCCGCGATCGCCGATTCAGTGGCAGATGGTTGTGGTTTCGGGTCGTGTTCGGGTGACATTCGGAGCGGCCTCCATACGGAATCGTGCCCTGCTTGCCGAGAATCTGGCTTCGGTTACTCCACCCTGCGGGGTTAGAGCAAGAAGGGGATGCAGCGCCCGCGCTCGGCGCCGTATCGCGAAGATGATACGCGTCCGCTTCGAGCGTTGTCAACCAAACCATGCCTCCCCGAATGTCAAAAAGCGGCTTGCGCACATCACTTTCTCTGTGGAACGTGCTCGTTGAGAAGCGCCTGAAACGCCACAAGATCATTGGCGGCGAAGGCTCGTTTTGGAAACACGTGGAAGCCCTTTTTAGTGACGCCGACAATCACAAACTCATTCGATTCGGCGTACCATCGGAAATTGCCCGAGAGCATGTCCGCGCGACCCGTTTGAACTTCGCAGCGCAGGCCGTCACTGAAAAAACTCCAGCTCACAGGAAGCTCAGACCGCCGCCCTCGACGCTCCGGAGATCGTACCCTAGCCAGTACCGAGAGATCAGCCAAACACCCACAAGGATAACCCCGAGCGTCTGCCAGGCTTCACGCGGCATCGTTTGAGTGTGCATCCCTCGAATGGTCAAACGCGCAAAGGCACCTACGACCAACAGGACGCCAAGCACGATTGCAACTCTGCGCCGTATCCTCACATACGCCGGAAGTCCTCTTTCACGAAACAATCTTTGGGCCGACATGAATTCGTCTTCCGCGAGGGTAAACGTGACACTCACAATTCACCGTAAGCTACGCGCTACTGGCTTTCCGGATTTCTTTGCGGTAATCGGGCGCGAAAATTTCGACCGTACGGCACATCTCATAGAGGCGCGAGCGGATGCGTTTGCCGACGCGTTCGGTGAGCGAATCCTCCACCGTGGGCGCGCGCATTCCGGCGACGCGTAGATTTGTGGATGGCGTGACGCTTGACGCGGCGGCCGCGGCATCCCCATCGAGAAAATTCGTGGTCAGTATGGTGACGCGCTTTTCATTGTAGCGCGTGTTCAGAACGTGCCCCACCGTTTCGAGGGCCCACATCGACGGCTTACTGGAACCTACATCGTCCAGAACTAACACTTCAACCTTCAGCACCGGCTCGAGAACGCCCATCTCCGTGGCCTGACTTTCGGGATTGTAACTGTCCTGAATCGCCTTCAGAAGCTCGCGGTAGTCGTAGAAAAGTCCGGAATGACCGCGCAGCGCAATTTGTTTCAGCGCCGCAACGGCGAGATGCGTTTTCCCAACGCCGCACGGGCCCATCAACAGGAGTCCGTGCTCGGAGCCAACGGGAAATTCCTGTGTGAAGCGTTCTACGACCAGTTTCGCTTGCGCCAAGCTGCGGTTCCACGCTTCCTGTTGCTCGCGCGCGGCATTTTCAATCTCGTTGTCCGCTTCGAAATTGTCGAAGTCGCAATGGCGATAGCGTTCCGGGACGCGTGCCTTTGCAAGCGCGCGTTCGGTGCGGTCGCCGGCCGTGCAATCGCAAGGCACCGCCCACACGAATTGGGGCTCGCTGATCGAGGCGCCGGGGCGCGCGCGCTCCGGCGCAGCAAACGCTTGCGCACCTTGTGTCGTACGCTCCACAACTCTCCAACCGCTTCCTTGGCAGATGGGACAATCCGCTCGCGCCATCTTGGAAGAATATGCGTGACGCTCGGCGAGCGCAAGCGCATGCGCGGCTGTGCAAAGACTGCTAGCTTGTGGAAATTCAGGACCACAGGAATTCTGCGGCGCACAAGAAGAAGGCTGACCGGATAATTATTTCTCGATGCGAATGGCTTGGCGCGGAGCCGCGCGCACGATGGCGTGGCGCGAGCGGCGTTCGTCTGGCCGGTTGAAATTGCGCGCCACCTCACTGCGCACGAATTTGATGAACTCTTCCATCTGCGACTGCATCTCGCCCATTTTGTCGCGCATGTTGAGGATGATTTCGATGCCCGCGAGGTTCACGCCCAACTCGCGCGTGAGATTGAGAATGATTTCGAGGCGTTCGAGGTCCGCGTCGGTATAAAGCCGCGTGTTGCCCTGGGAGCGCGATGGCTTCAGGAGCCCGACGCGTTCGTAGAGCCGCAGCGTCTGCGGATGAAGATGATAGAGCTCGGCGACGGCGCTAATCATGTAGCCCGCTCGCGCTTTCTTTTTTGGCCGCGCCATCGTCCGTCTCCTTCCGCGCGCTCGCTAAACCGCCGCTCGCGCGAAAATCTCCTGCCGTGGATCTTGCTGGTCCACCTTGCTCAACTCTTTCAGCAAATTGCGCACACGCTCGTCTTCCGGCTTAGGCACCACGATCTGCACTTCGATGATTTGGTCGCCGCGTTTTCCCGGCTGTCGCACGGAAGGCGCGCCTTTTTCACGCAGCCGCAGTTTCTTTCCGCTATTCGTGCCCGGCGGGATGCGAACCTGAGCGCGCCCATCGATCGTGGGCACTTCCACTTTCGCGCCCAGCGATGCTTCCGCCACCGTTACCGGAACAACGGTATAAAGATCGTCGCCGCGGCGTTCAAAAAAGGGATGCGGCGCGACATTCATCACGATGTACAGGTCTCCCGGAGGACCGCCGTGCGTTCCGGCGTTGCCGCGTCCCGCCACTCGCACTCGCGAGCCCGTCTTGGCGCCCGGCGGAATCCGCACGTCGAGGGTTTCCATCCGCGACACGCGTCCTTCACCGCCGCAGTTGCGGCAAATTGTGCGCAGGTGTCCCGTGCCGCCGCAGCGCGAGCAGGAAATCTGAAACCGCATTTTGCCGCTCACCTGCGTGACTTGCCCCGATCCGTGGCACGTGGGACAAACTTTTTCGTCGCCCGGCGCTGCTCCTGTTCCGTGGCAGACGTTGCATACATCGAGCCGCGTGAAACTCAGTTTCTTAACCGTCCCGCGCATCGCTTCCGCAAACGTGATGTCGATCTGGTATTCGAGGTCCGTTCCCGGCTCGTGTTCCTGCTGGGCTTGCGCCGCGTTCGCGCCGCGGAAAAATTGACTGAACAAGTCCCGGAAGCTTGTGCCGCCTTCGGCGCCCCCTCCGCCGAAATCGAACCCGCTAAAATCGAAGTGAACATCTTCGGGCGATCCGCCGTAGCCCGCGCCCGGCGGCGGTCCGCCTCCGGGACCCGGAGCGTTGAAGCCGAATTGGTCGTACATCTGCCGCTTCTTCGCATCCGAGAGGACGTCATACGCTTCCTGAATCTGTTTGAATTTCTCTTCCGCGGATTTGTCGCCGGGGTTGAGGTCGGGATGATATTTCCGCGCGAGCTTGCGGTACGCGCCGCGAATTTCCTTCACGCTAGCCTTGCGAGGAACTCCCAGCAGTTCGTAGTAATCCTGTTTGGTGGTTGTGGCCATTCGAAACCGCTTAGAGCTTTGCCCAGCGCGCGTTCCATTCGCCTAGCTCACGCGCTTCGCGCTCTGCTTCTTCCTTTTTCTGCCGCTGCACTTCGGAACGCCCCGCCATCCCGGCTTCCTTTTGCGTCGCTTTCTCGATCCAGCGGTCGATCGAGACGAGTTTCTGCTCCACACCGGGCGGATCGGACTTGAATCGCAACAGCGTTCCGGTTATTTCCACCGATCGCGGCGTGAATTCCACCGGTGCGTCGTGCTGCGCTTCGTAAAACATCCGCCGCCAATCCGCGCTCGGCGTTTCCGACAGCGCGATCTGCACCAGGAAATAATTCTCGCGGACCTTCTGCACCGCTTGCGGCGGGCTCGCCCGCCGGACGCCGGTTGTCATCAACGCGTTCTCCTCAACAAATTTTTGGGGCGCCCGATGCCCACGATGTCGTCGACGCCATGGTTCGGACGCCCCGATTTGAGAAATCCCTTGGGCCGAAGCTTCCGGCCCAAAGGTGCAAATGGCCTCGCGGGCTATTTCAGTTGGGTTTTTTCGAGTCGTCCACGTCCACGAATTCGGCGTCGACTACGTCGCCTTGTCCGCCAGGCTTCCCGCCGCCACCTGCTCCGCTTGACGAGCCTGAACCGCCATCGGTTCCAGGCCCGCCTGCTCCCGCTCCGCCCGCGGCTGCCTGCGCCTTGTACATCGCTTCCCCGATTTTGTGCGCAGCCTTGGTCAGATTCTCCAGAGCTGCATTCAACTTCTCGAGGCCGCCGTCCGTCAAAGCGCGCCGACCTTCTTCGATCGCTTCTTCGGCCGTCTTCGTGTCCGGTTCCGCCAGCTTGTCGCGGTTTTCCTTGATCAGCTTTTCGGTCTGATACACGAGGCTGTCGAGGCGGTTGCGCGCCTCCACTTCCGAAAGCCGCGCCTTGTCTTCCGACGCGTGCGCTTCAGCTTCTTTCCGCATGCGCTCTGCTTCTTCCTTGCTGAGGCCGGTGGACGCGGTGATGGTGATTTTTTGTTCCTTGTTCGTCGCGGTGTCTTTCGCCGAGACGTTCAGTATGCCGTTCGCGTCGATGTCGAATGTCACCTCGATTTGCGGCACGCCGCGCGGAGCCGGAGGAATTCCAATCAGATGGAATTTCCCGAGCGAACGGTTGCCGCTGGCAACCGGCCGTTCTCCTTGCAGCACGTGAATCTCGACGGATGTTTGCCCGTCCGACGCGGTCGAAAATACTTCCGACTTCCGCGTCGGGATGGTCGTGTTGCGCGGGATCAGCACGGTCGTCACTCCACCGAGCGTCTCGACACCCAGCGACAGCGGCGTCACATCGAGCAGCAGAATGTCTTTCACTTCGCCGCCCAGCACTCCGCCCTGAATGGCCGCGCCTACCGCAACGACTTCGTCCGGGTTCACGCCCTTGTGCCCTTCGCGCCCGAACAGCTCCTTTACGACCTCTTGTACAAGAGGCATGCGCGTTTGTCCGCCGACGAGCACCACTTCATTAATCTTGCTGGCATCCACCCCCGCGTCTTTCATGCACTGCTTGCACGGTTCCACCGACTTCCGCACGATGTCGCCCACCATCGCTTCGAGCTTTCCGCGCGTCAGTTTCTTGACCAGGTGCTTCGGCCCGGTGGCGTCGGCGGTGATGAACGGCAGATTGAGTTCCGTCTCCATTGCCGAAGACAATTCAATCTTGGCGCGTTCCGCCGCATCGCGCAGGCGCTGTAGTGCCATTTCGTTGCCCTTGCCGTGCAGGTCGAGGCTTTCGTCTTTTTTGAATTCGTCAATCAGCCATTCCACGATGCGCTGGTCGAGGTTGTCGCCTCCGAGGTGCGTATCGCCGTTCGTGGCTTTCACTTCGATCACGCCTTCGCCGACCTCCAGGACCGAAATGTCGAACGTGCCGCCGCCGAAGTCGTACACCGCGATTGTTTCATCCTTCTTTTTGTCGAGGCCGTACGCCAGGGCCGCCGCTGTCGGCTCGTTGATAATGCGTTTCACGTCCAAGCCCGCGATTTTGCCGGCGTCTTTGGTGGCCTGGCGTTGCGAGTCGTTGAAATACGCGGGGACGGTGATCACCGCTTCGGTGACTTTCTCGCCAAGAAAGTCCTCTGCCGCGGCTTTCAGTTTCTGCAGGATCATCGCGGAAATTTCGGGCGGGGTGTACAGCTTTCCGTGCGCCATCGCCGCCACGTGGTCTCCCTGTTGCACCACTTTGTAGGGCACCATTTTCATTTCTTCGTTCACTTCATCAAAGCGCCGGCCCATAAAGCGCTTGATCGAATAAATGGTGTTCTCGGGATTCGTGATCGCCTGGCGTTTGGCCACTTGGCCCACCAGCCGCTCTCCGCTTTTCGTGATTCCAACCACCGACGGCGTGGTCCTCGCCCCTTCCTGGTTGGGGATGACGACCGGTTCGCCGCCTTGCATGACGGCCACCACCGAGTTCGTTGTGCCCAGGTCAATACCTATAATTTTGCTCATTGAAATGCGCTCCTGTTATCTTCGAGCTCGAAGGAAACGTCTTCGAACTCGGCTATAATACACGTTGAGTGTAACATTGTCAAGTTTGTGCTTTTGTTTTTTAACGCCTTTAATTACATATGCTTGACGGTATATCGGTGCCCGGCGCTTGCAGACTCATCGCCGAATCGGCGAACGCTCCGCTTCGTCATCCGCTCCTGGGTGTCGCACCTCTATTCAGATGCCGGTCGGACAAGCTGTGGGAACTGGTGTCAATTTGGAGGACGCAAATATCGGCTTTCAGAGCGGCTTCGACACCGTATAATCGCGCTACAATAACACTCGGTTCGCAGATATCTTGGGAGGTTGCGTTGACGCTACGAAAGCTGTTGTTCCCCGGCTTAATCGTTCTGGGGCTCGCCGCCGCAGGTATTCTCGTCGCCCGAACTGTATTTCCCGGAGTCTCGCTGCCACAACCCGTCACAAAGGTTGCCGCCGCGGCACCTGCCTTATCCGCGCCGGCAATCGAACCGCCGAAAGCCGAGTTAGCGCCCGAGGCGTCCGTCGACCAGAGCGCGGAGGCAGAGACGAAACCAGCCGCGACGAAAAACTCGCCAGCGCCGCGCGCAAAGGCCGCAGCCACGCAAGCTCTCCCGCTGCCGGTGAAGACGATTGGCTCGAAGAATGCCCCTATAACCATGGAAGTTTTCAGCGATTATCAATGCCCTTCGTGCGGCGCGCTCTACGAACAAACGCTCCGGCCCATGATCAACGACTACGTCGCCGCAGGAAAAGTCTATTTGATTCATCGCGACTTCCCGCTTCCGATGCACACGTACGGCTACGAAGCAGCGCGGTGGGTAAACGCCGCGGCGCGCATCGGCAAATTCGAAGAGGTCGAAGCGGCGCTCTACGACAACCAGAAGGCCTGGACCGTCGACGGCAACATTCAGAAATATGTTGCGGGTGCGCTGAGTGACGCGGATTTCAAGCGCGTTCAGAAGCTCATGATCGGCTGCGGGATGGAGGTCAAACCTCCCAGCGGTCCCGATAACCCGTCGGGCTGCCCACTCGACGCGAACATCGAAGCCGATAAACAGCTCGGCAACCAGATACCGGTGAAAGCCACGCCAACCTTCCTTACCTATTACAAGGGACAGAAATATCCAGCCGCGTCGGGTGTCATCAGCTGGCCGGTGATGAAGCAATATTTCGATTCGCTTCTGGCGCAATAGAACATGAGTGAAACCGCACCCAGAATCACGAATAATGGCAGCGCCGGCCGCATTCTTCTCCTGTTCGGACGTGTCGCGCTCGCAGGGATTCTGCTTTTTGCCGCCTATGCAAAACTGAAGCCTCCAGTGCCCGGGATGCGCTGGTCGAAGGCATCCGTGAAAACGTCGATCGCCATGTTCGCCATGAACGTGGACTCCTTTCAAATGCTGGCTACGCCGCATCAAGTGAGTGTCGTGGCTCACCTTTTGCCATTCTGCGAGCTTGGGCTGGGACTTTGGCTTCTCAGTGGCATCCTGCTGCGATTCTCGTCGGTCATTGCCATGCTCGTGTTCGGCGGATTCTTCACACTGATCGTGCGAACGTACATGCTGGGACTCGAAATTAATTGCGGATGTTTCGGGCCGGGAGAAAAACTTGGGCCCCGCAACCTGCTAGTCGATGGATCGCTTCTCGCGCTGGCTGTTGCCGTCACCCTCGGAGCGTTCTTTCTGAGCCGCAAGCGCGGCGGCGAAGGCGCGCCCTCTTCCGCCCCGGCTGCCGAGGGAGCAGGCTAGACCTTCGTTCCTGGACGCAGCGGAGCAACACGCTCCTTCGGCCCGCATGAAGAGACGCTCTTGAAAATACCCTGGTGAAGACACTCGACCAATACCTCGAAGATGCCGTCGGTTCGCACGGCCACATTTGCGCGGGACAAGTTCTGGGCGTGCGCCTCGCCATGCTCGGCCTTCGCGAACTGGGCATTGAAGATCCAGTGCGCGAACGCAAGCGCCTGGTCACCTATGTCGAAATCGACCGCTGCGTGACGGACGCCGTGGCGCTCGTCGCGGGCTGTCGCCTCGGCAAACGCGCCCTGAAGTTCTTCGACTGGGGCCAGGTGGCCGCAACCTTTGTCGACCTCGAAACCGGCCGCAGCGTGCGCATCGTGGCGCGCGAGGGGTCCAAGAAGCGGGCGAGCGAACTGTTTCCGGCGCTCGCCAATGAACAGGGCCAGCAGCAGGCCTACCGCGTACTGCCGGACGAACAACTGTTCGAAAAACAATGGGTGCGCGTCGAAATCCACCCCGAGGACTTGCCCGGTTTCAAAGGCCCGCGCGTCGTATGCGAAAAATGCGGCGAGGGAATCAACTTCAAGCGTGAGGTGACAACGAACGGACGCACGCTATGCCGCTCGTGCGCCGGCCAAAGCTACTACCAGCCGCTACCCTGAGAATCGCAACCACTCCCCGGATGATCCCCAAGCTGCCGCTAGGCCCCATGACTCAGAAACCCCGTTCCCTTTCTGCGCTCAGGCTAGACAGCCCCCCAAATACGCACCACTGTGTATTGAGAAATGGGCTGCCTCCCATAAAACTACGATTGCCCTCGGTGACGCCGCTTGAAAGTTAGCAACTTTCTTCCTGGGAATGGCGGCGAATGGCAACACGCATGAATTCATGCTTAGGATAATCTCGATGAAGCTCAAGACTTCCCTTTTATTGCTCGGAGCTGGCCTGCTAGCCGTTCTGCCCGCCCGGGCCGATCGGTATTGCCCTCCACCTTCTGACGAACCCGGAAATTTTGAGCGGCCGGTCGTCGCGAGTCTCGACACCGGCATCGAAATGGGTTCTTCCATGAACGAAGGATCTCACTCTGAACTCTCTTCGGAACTTAACCCGGACTCTCGCCAGGGCGAGATGGGAAAGGAACTAGAAGCAGAGAACGGCAAGGACGCGAGCCATCTCAAGGACAGAAAGCATCAGCTAACCGACTTTAAGGCGGTTCCTGAACCCGAGCCCTTGTCGCTATTGCTCTTCGGACTGACTGCCATCGGTTTTAAGGGTATTGCGGCCAAATTTTCCAAATAGCCGCCGGACGCCCGAAAGTCCCCGTTTAGCCTAACGAAGCGCGGGAGCAGCTTACTGCGCCCCTTGCATTTCCCAGGCGGCGAAAATACCCCATAGCATGTATTGAGGCGCCCTCGGCTTGCAGTAACACTTGGAGCCGTAACCTACAGCCCCTGCGATGCCCGTTCACTTCGAAGCACGGCTAGAGCCTCGGGTACGCAGCCGCAGAACAAAGAGCCGTGAGCGCAGAACGGGATTAGGCTATCGAAGCCTGAATCCCAATCTCGAAATGGAGGAGTTCGCCATGCAAATACGTCGGCTGATCGGTTCACTTGTTTTGTCCGCAGCGATCATCGCACCACCCGTGGTCGTCAGTAGTGCCAAAGCACAAGACGCGGAGGTACATATCCGAGTCTACGACCGGGACCACAAGGATTACCATGACTGGGACGAACGCGAAGACCGTGCTTATCGGCACTATCTCGCGGATCGGCGCAAGGATTATATCGAGTTCAAAAAGCTCAACCGCAAAGAGCAGCGAGAGTACTGGAACTGGCGCCACGCACACTCCGACGGCGACGACCGCTAGACCTCCGCAGGTTCTAAATCTGTCGGAACTTTCGCACTAAGCAATCGGATTGGACCGCGCTTCGTCTGGCCGTGTGCTGCGCGCGGTCACCGGTCCTATTCCTTGTCTCGGAAAGCCGCGTCAAAGCACCGCGTAAACCGGGGGGGGCCGGAAGCCGTTAGCGTTGGCGGTCAAGGGATTTTTGAGGCGGGCTCAGCTCGCCCGGCACTCGCCTGCCCGGCCGGAACCGCGAATTTTTGCACGTTTGCATTTCCGCTCTTCGTGCCGTGTTTCCGCCATCCGCGCTTACTTTGGGTTACGCAGATTCCGCCAACGATATAGAATGCCGCGGGCGTTGCCAAAGGAGGCGCGGGATGGTTCGTGTTACGCGCGCGGTGGTTCGCTACCTGGCTCTTGCAACATTTTTCGCTGTTTTGTCCGCTTCGTTTCTCCCGGCAAGCGCTCAGGTTCAGGCTCGGCCCTCTCCCGGCAAGGCGATCACGGTCGAACGCCTTTACAGCGCGCCGAGCCTGCAGGGTCAACTCACGCAAGGCATCGAGTGGAGTCCGGACGGCTCGCGATTCTCGTATCTCGAGCGCAAAGGAGAGGGGAAAGATTCCGCGATGGAACTATGGACCATGGATGCGGCCACCGGTGAGCGCAAGGTGCTGGTGAACGCGGAAACGCTCAAAGCCGTCACGCAACCCGAAAAAGTGCAGAACATCCAGGCCACCGGACTCGGCCGCGTCCAGGCGGACAACTATCAGTGGGCGCCAGACGGCAATTCCCTGCTGTTCGTTGGAAGCAACAGTCTTGTGCTGCTGGACCTGAAAACGATGAAGTCGCGCGCGGTGTTGAACAGCGAGCAGGAAATCGAAGATCCAAGGTTTTCGCCCGACGGAAAATGGCTCGGGTTCGTGCGCAATTTCAATCTTGAGGTCGTCACCATCGCGACAGGAGAAACCAAGGCGCTGACGACCGGCGGCAGCGAGGAGATTCTGAAAGCCAAGCTCGATTGGGTGTATCCGGAAGAACTCGACGCCGTGACGGCCTATTGGTGGTCGCCGGATTCCTCGAAAATCGCCTACTACCAAATGGACGAGCGCCCGGTGACACGCTACCCAATTATGGACATGAGCTCACCGCTGGGCGCAATGGAGTACACGCGCTTCCCTCAGGCCGGGGAACCGAATCCCATCGTGCGCGTAGGCGTCGTGGCGGCCGCGGGTGGCGATACGAAATGGATGGACATGGGCGCGGACTCGGACGTTTACCTGCCGCGCGTCATGTGGCTGCGCGATAGCCGGCGCATTTCCATTCAGCGCCTCAATCGCGCACAGACGCGTCTCGACCTGCTATTTTGCGACGCCTCCAGCGGCGCCGCGCAAACCGTGCTCACCGAAAGCGACAAATACTGGATAAACCTCGGCGATGACCTTTATTTCTTTTCCGATGGCAAGAGATTCCTGTGGTCCAGCGAGCGCACCGGCTTCCGCCACTACTACCTGTACGATCTGGCGGGAAAGCAACTCGAGCAATTGACTAGCGGCGAGTGGCCACTCACCGCCGTTGGCGGATTCGGCCCGGGAACCGAGAGCCACCCGGTGGTCGACGAAGCCAAAGGCTACATTTATTTTCTGTCGAACAAAGACAATGTAATCGAGAGCCAGCTCTTCCGCGTGTCGCTGCGCGACAAGAGCCTCGCTCGAATCACCAAACAGCCGGGCACGCACAGCGTCACGATTTCTCCCGCCGCGAATGCGTTCGTGGATCGATTTTCGACGGCCCTGGCGCCGCCGCGGCAGGACTTGTACCACATCGATGGTTCGCTCGCCGCCGTGGTCAACGAAAACAAAGTCCCCGAGCTCGCCGAGTACAGCCTTTCGCCGGTTGAATTCTCCAGCACGACAGCCGCCGATGGCACCAAACTCTACGTCGAGATGATCAAGCCGCCGAACTTCGACCCTGCAAAGAAATATCCGGTGCTGATCTTCACCTACGGCGGGCCGCACGGCCAGATCGTCACAAATTCCTGGGATCCCGGCCGTCTGTGGCACGAATCGATTGCGCAGAAAGGCTACATCATTTTTTCGCTCGACAATCGCGGCTCCTACGGCCGCGGGCACGCATTCGAAACGCCCATTTACCACCGTTTCGGAGAAGTGGAACTCGAGGATCAACTTGCAGGCGTCAAGTATCTAAAGTCGCTCGGCTATGTCGACGGCTCGCGCGTCGGCATCTGGGGCTGGAGCTACGGCGGCTACATGACGCTCTATTCGCTGTTTAACGCGCCGGACGCGTTCAAGGTTGGCATTGCCGTCGCGCCGGTGAGCGACTGGAAGCTCTACGACACAATTTACACCGAGCGATACATGGGCAAGCCTCAGGACAACGCCGAGGGTTATAAGAATTCTTCGCCCATTAACCAGGCTTCACGCCTCAAGGGCCGGCTGATGCTGGCGCACGGTACCGGCGACGACAACGTGCACTTCGCAAACACCTCGGAAGTGATTAACGAGCTGATTGAAGGCGGCCACTATCCCAATCGGCTGATGGTTTTTCCAGGACGCGGTCATCCCATGGGCGATCGGCCGGCGCGCATTCAATTGTTTGAAGGCATCTCGCAGTTCGTTCTCGACAATCTATAACTAGGAGGGCACGGGGCGATAACCGGAACAGGATGACCACAATGACAAATGCGCAGCGCCCCGCTTTACAGGCCTGCCGCTCTCGGCACTGTTCGAATATAATCGGCTTTAGCGGCGGCGTGATGCGGATTCTCCCGCGAAAACGCCGGCTTCACGGAGACTTTTTGCGAAACCAACTTGCGTGGCGGCTGCGGCGAGGCCGGATCGCTTCGGCGGTGGCCTTCTCTTTCCTGATTTGCTCGATCTCCGCCGTAGCTCAGGAAACCGAGCCGCCCCCCGAGCTGCCGCCCTCGAGCGCCGAACAAACGCCGCGAATGGAAGCGGATACTGCGGCCATCGTGCTCGACTCGGGTTTCCGCCTGCTCTATGAGCTGGATTTCAAAGGCGCGCGCTCGCAGTTCTTGAGCTATCAGAAGCTGCATCCGGAAGATCCTCTCGGAAAAGCCGCCGAGGCGGCCAGTTATCTATTCGAGCAGTTCAATCAAAAGGGCGTGCTTACGTCCGACTTCTTTTTGAACGATTCAAAGTTCCTGAACGGCATCGATGGCGATCCGGCGAGAAACCACAATACCGCGTTCATCGAGGCGAACCACGCCGCTCGCGAGCAAGCGAGGGAAGTATTGAAAACCAAAACGAAAGATCCGCACAGCCTTCTGGTGCTTACCATGACCGACGGCATGGAAGCGGATTACGATCAAGTGATCGAGAGAAAACAGATGGCGAGTCTCGGACTGATTCGGCAGGCGGAAGCTGAAGCACGCACGGTGCTGGCGCTCGATCCGACCGCGCAGGACGCCTACGTAGCGCTCGGCGTCGGCAACTACATTATCGGTTCGCTGCCCGGTTTCAAACGCGCGTTCCTATGGGTAGGCGGGATTCACGGAGACAAGCAGCGCGGCATGGAGCAGATGGAATCAGCGGTAGCAAACGGAAGATATCTGCGGCCTTTCGCGAAGATTTTGCTGGCGCTGGCCTGCGAACGCGAACACAAGCGTGACCGCGCACTGGCGCTGCTCGGAGAACTTTCGACGGAGTTTCCAGCGAACCCCCTTTTCGCGCACGAGTATGCGCTCCTGCAGCAGCATCCTGTTGGAAAACACTAGCCGGGAACGATGTGATTTGGTCGAGTTTAGGAGCGGACCAGAACCGAAGGGTTCAGCTCGCGAAGCGAATTGAAACCGCACAGCCCGAATGTGATATCGAGATCGGCAAGGAAATTCAAGACCACGTCGCGAACTCCCGCCTCACCTGCCGCCGCAAGCCCCCATATATAGAGCCTGCCGAGAAGCACCGCCTTCGCGCCTAGAGCCAGCGCTTTCAGCGCGTCCGCGCCGCAGCGAATGCCGCTGTCAAACAGCACCGGGACGCGTCCCTTCACCACTTCGAGCACCGGCGTGAGCGCATCGAGCGCCGCAATCGCACCGTCAACCTGGCGCCCGCCGTGATTCGAAACGATTATGCCGTCCACGCCCGCATCGAGCGCCCGCGCCGCGTCTTCCGGATGCAAAATTCCTTTCAGGATAATCGGCAGGCGCGTGTGTTCGCGGAGGAAGCGCAGGCTATCCCAGGTCAACGCCGCATCTGCGAAGATGCTTCCCCAAAGCGCGACCGCGGCCATTGGATCTTCTTCCGGAGGCTTGGCGAGGCGCGAGCGAAAAACCGGATCGGTGGTGTAGTTAGAGATTCCTTCACCCAACAAGAAGGGCAAGTACGCGTGGTGGATGTCGCGTTCGCGCCAGCCGAGCATCGGAATGTCAAGGGTCACCACCAGAGCCTTGAAGCCCGCCGCTTCCGCGCGATGGAGAAAACTCGCCGCGACCTCCTGGTCCTTGCTCCAGTAGAGCTGGAACCATCCGATGCCGTCGCCGAGCGCTCCGGCGACTTGTTCCATCGGCCGCGAACACACGGTGCTGAGCACCATCGGAATTCCAAGCGACGCGGCGGCGCGGGCCACGGCGAGTTCGGCGTCCGGATGCACGATTCCCTGGACGCCTACCGGGCCGAGAAGCACAGGCGCGGGAAGTTGCGAGCTGAAAAGTTCCGTGCTCATGTCGCGCTTCGAAATGTCGCGCAACATTCGCGGCACCAATTTCCAGCGATCGAAAGCTTCGCGATTCGCGCGGATCGAATGCTCGAGGCCGGCGCCGCCCTGAACGTAGTCCCACGCCTGCGGCTTCAGAGCTTCTTTGGCTTTCTGCTCGAGCAGGGGTCCGATGGCCGGAACCGACATGCGATTGCCGGTGAGCCCTCCGGCATACACTTCGGCGGCGCGATGCTCGCCTCGATGCCGGGGAGTTGGTCGCTTTTCGCTCATTGTGACGTGCCGGAGATTATACGCAGATCGCGGCCGACAGCTACTGATTCGCGCAACCCTCGCCGGCAGGCGCCCGCGAGGTTCCCTGGCACGGACTAGTATTTCACGCGGACGCGATAATCGAGCGTCGCAGCGCCATTTTTCTCTACCGGAACCGAGAAGCCGATCGCCGTCGAGCTGAGCTTGGTCGCCTGGAAATTTGAATTTACGATTTCCCAGTCGCCGCCTACTGGCTCGCGCACATCCACAGTAACCGGACCGTCCTTGTGATTACGAAGCGTGATTTGATATTCCATCTCGTAGAGATTGCCTGCGAGCTTTTTGTAGTCCATCTGTTTGCGCTCGCACACGACATCGAAAGCATTGCCGATATAAATGTTGAGTATTTCGTCTTTCGGCGTGTGGCTGATGTGGTCCTCACCGACGAATTGCGTCCCGCCCTTTGAGTCCGACTGATATACGCGCACGATTCCAGCGGGCAGCGGCATGCCGAGCCCGCCCTTTTCTTCGTTGCGAAAACGGTAGAACACTTTTACTGGCTGCGTGATCGGATTGCCGATGCCTTGCGAACTGCGGTAGTAGTAAGCCTGTCCTTCCACCCGCAGAGTTTTTTCCACCGGAACGGCGCTAGCGGTGAGCAGGCTGATCTGCTTCGACTCGTTGTTCTGAATCGAGGTGCGGCGGCCAAGCGTGTACAAGTGATATTCCGAAAAAGCTTCCTGCTCGAATTGCTGCTGCACCGTGCTATCCGCAGCCATGACAGCGGACCGCATCGCCTTAGTGGCTGCCGGGGGCGTCACGGCATGAATCTCGCCGGCGACGAGCTGGAGTTTGGCGCTGCGATAGCTGACGCCGCTGCTGTTTGTGAGCGTGACCCAGCCGTCGAGGTCCGCATTTTTTTCGTCACGCGCGACCGTGAGAACGTAGTCCGCGCTCCAGTTCATGTTGCCCGTGAGATAGGAAGCCTCGACCCGCTGCGAGCTTGCGCCTCGATTGTCGAGCATCCACAGAAGAGTGGGGCGGCTATAGAGATTTTCCGGCAGATCCGGAAAACGATACGAATCGGCGGACATTCCGGTGACAATTTCGTTGCCGATTTTCCATACCGGCCCGTTGTTGTCGGCGAGCAGGAGCGCTTTCGTTTCCACCCAGTGCGTCGAGTTGCCGTCGAGTTCCGCACGCACCAGCGTGACTTCGCGTCCCACGTATTTTTGCAGTAGCTTTTGCGGGTCGAGCAAGTCGTACTCGTAATTCTGCTCGATTACGCTGAGCTTTGCGGGCTCCGCGAGCGAGCGGAAATGCACCGTCGTTGGATTGATCGAAGCGGCGACATCTTCAAATCGCAAGGGAAAAACGTTCGAAGCCAGATGAATCTGGCGAACGTCGCGGACGAGCGCGAGGTTCGAGTTGTAGACCGTCACCGATAGATCGAGTTGATCTTTTTGGGTGGTCGAAGCAGGCGTGGTACTCGAGGCGGATTCCTCTTTTTGATCTTGCTTGTGAGCTGGCGCTGCGTTAACTCTCTCGAACATTCCTGTGAACGGTTGTAACCAGAGCAGTGCGGCCAGAACCGAACGGCCGGAAATCATGACGTTTCGAGTGAACATCGAGTCCTCCTGATTGAGCCGCTTCCAAGGTTAGTACGCCGCGAGCGGGATTTCTTGCAGGGCGAGCATAGAGGGGGGATTTACGGCGTGGCGATGTGCCAGGTCTTGCCGCCGTCTTCTGTCGTAAATACGCGGCGATCGGAGGCGGTGATGGAAGCCGAACGAGCATCGCGCGCGGTAATTGCTACGAAATCGATGTTGTCGGGCGGGTTGATTTTTTTCCACTTCGTTCCGTCAGTCGTCAAATAAATTACGCCTTCGCGGCCCACGATCCAAAAGATCCTTCCGCCGGGCGCGGCACCGGTAAGAAGCTCGGCGTTGGCGTCGAGGAGCTTCCGGTGCCAGGTCTCACCTGCGTCGGGCGAAAACTCCACATACCCATCGTCGGGCAGCCGCCACCAGGCGCCGTCGTCTGGTGACGAGTAAATCTTTAAGATGGAGGATTTTTTAGCGTTTCGTACCGCTGCTTTGTCGCTTTTCAATACCATCTTCCCCTCGGCAGAGTAGAGCGGCGCAGCTCGGGTAACTTGCTTGGAATCTGACCGCGGCGCTGGCGCAGCGGCGCCTCCGACGGCGCCGCTCCGAGACGAGCTTGCCTGCTGCTCTTCGTGTTCTCCCGGCGCTTCCTGGGCTTCTACTTGCACCGTCTGGCTCTGGACTTGCGCGCTGATTTCGTTCTGCTGTTGGCTCTGTGGTTGATTCGATTGCTGATTTTGACGCTGGTTTTGCTGTTGGACCTGATTCTGCGCGGTGAAGCCGCTCGTCGCGCCCGCACGCGAAGATCCAGCGCCGGACGATCGCACGCCTGATGATCGAGCCGCCGATGGTGCGGGCGCTACGCCTCTCGATGCGGCGCTCGAAGCAGGCTCGGGCTGGGCGGTCAGCGAATCCGCTGCGGCAGGCGTCCCCTCTGCGTCTTGCATTTTCGATAGGGAGCGCGGTGAAGGCGATTTCGCGTCGAATTCGCCCTTCGACGGGACTGCGAGGCGTAAGTCCTTTCTCTTTTCTGGAACCCTGGTTGACGCGGCGGGCGGCGCTGTTTTTTCGCGAGCGCGATCGAGGAGCTGCGTGTCTGTTGACGTCCCGGAGTCTCGCGCCGCTTCAGAACTAGGCGGCACGGCAGGAGATGGAGCGTTCATCGCCACCTGCTGCATGGGAACTGGCTCATAGCTGTTCCGAACCAGCCGAACGGAAATCACCAGAGCGATCGCAGCGGTCGCGATGGCCGGCACAAACCACCAGCGATGCGCGAGCCAACCCCAGCCATTCGATTGTTTTTCGGCAGCTTCCGGCTCACCGGCGCGAACCATCGCCGCCAGTTGCGTTCGGCAATGAGCGCAGGCCGAAAAATGCAATTCGTAACGCGTGGTTTCGCCCGCATCGAGCGAGCGATCGCAGTAGGCGGCGAGAATGTCGGGCGCGGGACAATCCTGCGAAGGCGCCGTGCGCGCGAGGGTCCGCCGCAGCAGGCCGTCGATTGCCTTGTCGGGTGATTTGTCGGGCGCCTTGCCCGACGCGTTGTCTTGTTCCCGCGAAGCCATCCGGGTTCTCTCCCCTTCCTTAGAATGCGCCAACTATGAAATCTTGCAACTGTCGCCGCGGCCCGAGTTCAGTCGCGCGTTGAAACGGAACGCGCCTGGCCCGCTTCGAGGCCCAGCGTCAAGTCAAACGGCCACTGCTCGCGCGCGTATTCGAAGCACAACCGCATTTGCGCCTCGCTCAGCTTCTTTTCCTCAAGCAGCGCCGCTTCGACCTGCTGGCGGACTTCGCGCCGGGTGCGCTCCAGTTTCCGCGAAACGGTCGCTTCGTGCTCCCCGAGCAATTTCCCGATTTGCGCGAGCGTGAGTTCCTCCACGTAGTAATACGCGAGGCGCAGACGGTCGCCGGGCGCAAGGGCCGCGAGCACGGCGGTGAGCGCCGCTTGCATGATGACCAGATATTTCTCGCGCTCGGGATCGGGCGCCGTATTCGCGGCGGCCGGCTCATTGGATTGCTCGCCGTCGTCGGCATCGTCGAGCGAATCGGTTTTTCGCGCGCGCCGAAAATCGTCCACATGACGCTGTGCCAGAATCGCGCGCAGCCAGGTGCCGAGCTTGCTGCGTCCGTGAAAATAGTCGAAGAGCGACTTTCGCCGGCCTTCCTTCTCGCGCAGGCCGAACAGCTCGGCGTAAAGCGAGTCGGCCAGCTCGCGCGCGCTTGATTCTCCGGCAATCGCGCGCGCCGCACGGTAAAGCTCGGGACGGTACTGAGCGACGAAGTGGTCCCACGCCGCGGAATTTCCCGCGCTGCACGCGCAGGCCAGAGCCAGATCCGCGAGGCGCAGCGATTCGAAATACGCGCTGGCTGCCTTCGCGTCAGCAGTGGCGTCCGGCGCAGAAGCTGCGCCGAATCGGTGCACGGCGCTGCGCTCCAGGGTGATTTGAAACTGTTCGGCGTTGAGATTCCAGGCCGGCGGCGCGGCTGCTTTTAGGAGCAGCTTCCGAGCCATTTCGAGCGCTACTATGCGGTGCCCGCGGATGGATGTCATGGGGCGCCTTCCACTGCCAGCTGAATCGATAGCTGAATAAATAGAATGATACTCGAACCGGCCGCCGGGGTTGCATCGAACCGTGCGCGGTGTTGCACACATCCGCTACATCGCCTATAGTCCGCCAAAACCGAGAAGCGACAAGGAGGTCTCATGTCCGGACGCGTAACAGGACAAATATCACGATTCACGTTGGCCGCACTCATGGTGTTCGCTCTTGTGTGCAGCTCCGCGCTCTACGCACAGGCACCCGGACAGATCGCCATCCGCGCTGGAAAGCTGATCGACGGCAAGAGCGACCAGCCGATCTCGAATGTGCTGATCCTGGTTGAAGGCGGCAAGATCGTTTCCGTCACGCCCGGCGGCGCGCCCCCGGCCGGCGCGCTAGTCGTGGACCTCTCGCAAGCCACGGTTCTTCCCGGCTTCATGGACATGCACACGCACATTCTTCTTCAGGGTGATGTGACAGCGGCGGATTACGACGAGCAACTGCTGAAGCAATCGATTCCCTACCGCGCCATTCTGGCGGCGCGCAACGCGCATATCGCGCTTGATCACGGCTTCACCACGATTCGCGACCTCGAAACCGAAGGCGCGATGTACGCCGACGTGGACGTCAAAATGGCGATTCAGCGCGGCGAAGTTCCGGGCGCGCGGATTTTTGCGTCCACGCGTGCGATGGCGCCCACGGGAATGTATCCGCTGCTCGGCTACTCGTGGGAACTGAACCTGCCTCACGGCGTCGAGGTGGTGGACGGCGTCGAAAACGCGCGCTTGGCGGTGCGCGAGCAGATCGCCCATGGTGCCGACTGGATCAAATATTATTCCGACCGCGCTTACTTCTTCACCGCCGATGGCGTGTTGCACAGCCACGTCAATTTTACGGACGAAGAGGCGCGCGCCATCGTCGAAGAAGCGCACCGTATCGGGCACAAGGTCGCGGCTCACTCGATCGGCTCGGACGGAATTGCGGCATCGCTTCGCGCAGGAGTCGATTCGGTCGAGCATGGCGACGGTTTTACGCCCGAGCTGCTCGACCAGGCCATCAAACAAGGCGCGTACTGGTGTCCGACGATTACCGTCGGCGCCTACGTTGCTCCCGGCCGCGGCGGAAACTGGAAGCCGATGGTCGAAGCCGAGAAAAAAGCGTTTCAGGAAGGATTGCGCAAGGGCATCAAGGTCGTTTTCGGCACCGACGTCGGCGGTTTCCCCTGGACCGAGGTGAATCAAGCTCGCGAATTCAAATATTACGTGGACTACGGCATGACACCCATGCAGGCCATCCGCACCGCCACATCTACTTCCGCGGAGATGCTCGGATGGAGCGACCGCCTCGGCACCGTCGAGCCGGGCAAGATCGCGGACATCGTGGCCGTCGCCGGCGACCCGCTCGCGCACATCGAAGAACTGGAAAACGTGCGCTTCGTAATGAAGGACGGCGTCATCTACAAGAACAATTTCAAGTGAGTTTCTGGAAACAGTTTTGAATCCCGTAACGCATTTCCTGACAGGATGGGTTTTGGCAGATTCGGTCCCGACGCTGACTCTCAGGGAGCGCTCTCTCGTAACTCTGGCGGGAGTTGTGCCCGACATTGACGGCCTGGGCGCAATCCTGGATTTGATCACCAGAAACTCGGCGCACCCGACGGATTTGTTCGCGCGTTATCACCATCAACTGCACAATCTCGGATTCGCATTGGTTGTAGCTGGCATAGCTTTCGCCATCGCAAGGCACAGATGGCTAACGGGCTCGCTCGCCTTGCTGACTTTCCATCTCCATTTGTTCGAGGATCTCATCGGTGCGCGCGGGCCCGACCGTTATCAGTGGCCGATTCCCTACTTGTCGCCATTTTCTCACGCGGCTCAACTCACGTGGAGCGGTCAATGGGCGCTGAACGCCTGGCCGAACTTCGTAATCACCGTCGCCCTGTTGCTGACTACTTTCTATTTGGCTTGGTCAACTGGACATTCGCCGCTCGAAATGGTCTCGAAGCGCGCCGATGATGCTTTCGTCGCAACTCTCCGGCGACGATTCCCGCGTCAGGCATAATCCTTGAATCGCTCGCCGCCGGCCGATGGAAAGGAAAGCGGCCTATCCGTAACGCAACGCAATGATAGGATCGACCCGTGTGGCGCGCCGCGCTGGAATGTAGCAGGCGGCCAGCGCGACCAGCGCGAGCAGCACCGCCACCGCAAAAATCGTCACCGGATCGTTGGCGTGCACGTCGTAGAGCATCGACGTCAAATAGCGCATCACGCCAAGCGCCACGCTGATGCCCGCCGCCACGCCCGCCAGCGCCAGCGCAATTCCCTGCTTCACGACCAGCCGCAGAACATCGCCACCCTGCGCGCCAAGCGCCATGCGAATCCCGATCTCGCGCGTTCGCCGCGCCACTTCATACGACAAAAGCCCGTAAAGCCCGATGCACGCCAGCACCAGCGCCAGCAAACCGAAAAACACCGAGAGCCTCGCTACCAGCCGCTCCTGAAACAACAGCCGGTCGATCTGCTCCGATTGCGTCGTAACGTGAAAAAGCGGCAGGTTCGCGTTCAGTTGCGCAACAACCTTGCGAATCGCGGGAAGCAAAGCTTGCGGGTCGGCCGCCGTGCGTACCTCGAACGACGCGCCAAGACCGTTCTGCGGCGTGTACATCGTTGCGCTGATTTCCTCGCGCAGTCCGTTGTACTTCGCATCGCCCACCACGCCGATGATTTCGTAGCCCGGACTCTTCGAGTTGTCTTCGTCTCCCGCCGATTCGCCGAACTGCTTTCCCAGTGGGTTCTCCTTGCCCAGGTACTTCGCGACGAACGCTTGATTCACAATCACCGGTGTCGGCGCCGAAGTGGCCGTCGTACCGTTGTTGGCGGCAGCCAGCGCGTAATCGGAAGCGTTGAAGCCGCGCCCCGCCAGAAACGGAATTTGCATCGTGCTGAAGAAACCCGCACCCACGGGCAGCATGTTCGATTCGGAATCCCGGTCTTGCGGCGTGCCGGGCCAGTGGAAGCGGGTCATGAACAGGCTGCCGCTGAGCAGCGGCACCGCCGAATAGCTCGCTGACTTCACTCCCGGCGTTTCCGCGAGCCGACCCTGCAAATCGCGGTAGAAACTGTCGATCTGTGCGTCCTTATATCCAGCCAGCGACGGGTCGATTTGGAAAATCACCATGTTGTGCGCGTCGAATCCCACGTCGATGCTCCGCAAATTCTGCAGTGTGCGCACCAGCAATCCCGCGCCCACCAGCACCACCACTGCCAGCGCCACTTGCGCCACCACCAGCGCGTTGCCGGCGCTCAACCATCTTCCTGCCGCGCGAACCACGCCCGGCGAAACGCCGAAACCTTCCTTCAGCGAGTCCGTCAAATCGGCGCGCGCGCTTCGAAATGCCGGCGCGATGCCGAACACGATCCCGGTCAGAAGCGAAATCGCCGCCGTGAAACCCAGCACCCGCATGTCCACGCCCGGCGCGTATCCCAGCGGGCGCGCTTGATTGCTCGATACGAACGACGCGATCGCGTGTGCGGCCCAATACGCGAACACAATTCCCAGCGCGCCGCCGAGCACCGAGAGCATCACACTTTCGGTCAGCAGTTGGCGCACGATCCGCGTCCGCCCCGCGCCCAGCGCCAACCGCACCGCCATTTCCTTCCGCCGCGCCGCCGACCGCGCCAGCATCAGTCCTGCCACGTTGGCGCACGCAATTAGCAAAATAATTCCCACCGCGAGCATCAACGCGTACAGCGGGTTCCTATACTCGTCGCGCCTGCCGGTCAGGCCGTTCCGCGCCGCGACGAGCGTCACGGTCGGCTCATCGGCCGGTTTTGACAATGTCGTCGCTTCACCAGGATTCTCGCTCGGCATCGCGCCCGCCGTGGCATTCAACGCCTGCCCTTGCGCACCTTTCGCCGGCGCTCCTGACGGCGCCGGAATCTTCGCCGTCTGCTTTCCTTCCGCCGGTGCTGGCGCTGGTCCCGCACCGAAAGCCGCGCCCGGGCGGACTCGACCGCTGCCCGGCCCGGTCTTGGCCGCTCCCGGCCCGCTCGGCGTAGGCGCTGCGGGGACGCTCTGTTTCATCGCCGGGCCGCGCCCAGGCATTGGTCCCGGCATTCCGCCGCCGGCCTCGAATAGCGGCACGGATCCATGCAGCATTTCGTTGCGGAAAATTCCGCTGACGGTTACCTGCGCCTGCGGCAGTGGCGTTCCCGGCTTCAGCCGCCCGACGATCGTCAGCCACCAGAACGTCACGTCATCCTGGCGGTTCCGCCAGCGCAAGGGATTCGTGATTCGCAGCGCCGCGGCCAGCGGCAGCCAAACGTCGAAATCGCTCCCCGGCGCAATCCCCGTAAATCGCTGTTCAGCCACGCCGACAATCGTCACCGGAACGCCGTTCAACTGAATCGTGCGCCCGATCGCATCGCGAGAGCCGCCAAGCGCGCTCTGCCAGTAGCCGTAATTCAGCACCGCAACTGCTGCCGCCGACGGCGAATCGTCGCTCGGCTGTAACGAGCGCCCCACCGCTGCTTTCACGCCGAGCGCGCGGAAAAAATCTCGCGACACCACCTGCCCGTTGATCACGCTCGCGGCGCCGTTGCCCGTCAGGTCGAGGCGTCCCGCGTTGGCGAACGCCGCCACTCCCGAAAACACATTGGCCTGCTCGATCTCGCGCATCATCGGCTCCGAGAATGAGCACCCCGACGGATTCGGCGCGCCAAAACGCAGGTCGCTCCTGCAATCGCCCGACGACATGTAGCCGTGAATCTTCGGTGAGTTGCGCGCGCTCCACCTCAACATCACCAGTTGCGATGGTTTCTCGACCGGCATCGACCGCAGCATCACCGCATCGATGAGACTGAAAATCGCCGTGTTCGCACCAATGCCCAGCGCCAGCGTCAACACCGCCACCGCCGTAAACCCCGGCGACTTCTTGAGCATTCGCAACCCGTAACGCAAGTCCTGCCAGAGTGTTTGCATCCATGCACCTCGAAAATCGAACTGGATAATACCAAAGCGTCTTCCCGTTTGACCGCCGCTAGGCCCCTCTGCTGTCACTGCTCAATAGACTACTTACACCCAGGAATGGTAGCGATGGCCCGCCGGCGCGAGCAGTCGTCGCGGAAGACGCAGCCGCCACGGTGGCTCATCATCGAGGGCACAAGGCCTCGTCCGAGCCGCCGCCTCCTGCTCCCCCGCCATCTACTGACCGCAAGGCCGCAAATCCTAATAGCGAATCCGCGATCGAACTCATTGAAAACACACAACATCGATACGGTCTGATAGCGAAAAATCGCATGTTTTTCTCAAGCGCTTTTCGACGTCCAAGAACCGCCGCAATCGAGCCTGCTGGCCGCGCGCCAAGCGCCAAATTCCATCCTGCGGTACAATTGGATTCCTTTGCTCTCCGTTAACAACATATCGATGCGCTTCGGCGCCAGAATTCTGTTCGACGAGGTCACCTGCACCTTTCGCTCGGGGTGCCGCTACGCCATCAGCGGGCCAAATGGCGCGGGCAAGTCCACGCTCATGAAAATTCTCACCGGCGAGATCGAGCCGTCGAAAGGCTCCGTCACGCGCCCGAAAAAACTCGGCGTCTTGCGACAGGATCAGTTCGCCTTCGACGAATTCCGCGTGATCGACACCGTCATCATGGGCAATGCGCCGCTGTGGAAAGCGCTGGTCGAACGCGACGCGCTGCACGAGAAGCCCCACGAGTCGCTCACCGACAAGGACGGCTTGCGGCTCGCCGAGCTCGAAGGAATCGTCGGCGAGGAAGGCGGCTACACGGCGGAGGCTGACGCAGCGCGCCTGCTCGACGGCCTGGACGTGGGCGAGGCGCTGCACGAGCGCAAGATGCGCGAATTGCAGGGCGGCCAAAAAGTCCGCGTCCTGCTGGCGCAGGCGCTCTTCGGCAGCCCGCCCGCGCTTCTGCTCGATGAGCCCACGAACCACCTGGACCTCGATTCCGTCCATTGGCTGCAGGATTATTTGTGCGAGTACGAAGGCGTGCTCATCGTCATCTCGCACGACCGCCATTTTCTGAACAGCGTCTGCACTCACACCGCGGACATCGACTATCAAACCGTGATCATGTACAACGGCGGGTACGACGACATGGTCGTCGCGAAAACTTCCATTCGCGCGCGCATCGAATCGGAAAACGCACAGCGCGAAAAGAAAATCGCGCAACTGAATGAATTCATCGCGCGCTTTTCGGCCGGCACGCGTTCCGCGCAGGCCACTTCGCGCAAAAAAGAAGTCGAGCGGCTGCAAACCGCCGAGCTGGCGAAATCGAATATCGCGCGTCCGTTCATTCGTTTTCAGCTCGACCAGCATTCCGGCCGGCATCCGCTGGACATCAAGAGCGTCACGAAATCCTACGACGGCACACGTGTATTCGCGCCGTTTTCGGCCAGCGTCGAGCGCAAGGAAAAAGTCGCGCTGATGGGCCGCAACGGCTCAGGCAAAACCACGCTGCTGAAATCGTTGCTGCGCAACGCCACGGGTTTCATCGACGACTCCGAGAAGCAATTCCCGATTGAGGGCGGCACGGTAACCTGGGGGCACAACTCCATCGTGGGCTATTTCGCGCAGGATCACTCAGAGACAATCGTAAAGGGCACCACCGCCATCGAATGGCTGCACGAATTCAAACCGCAGGCGACGCAGGAGGAACTGCGCGGCGTGCTCGGACAAATGCTGTTCAGCGGCGAGGATGCGCTGAAGCCGACGGCCGCGCTTTCAGGAGGTGAAGCCGCGCGGCTGATTTTCTGCCGGCTGATGCTTCAGAAGCCGAATATCCTGGTCCTCGACGAGCCGACCAACCACCTCGATCTGGAATCCATCAACGCGCTTAACATTGCGCTGCAAAAATATCTGGGAACCGTGCTGTTCGTCACCCACGACTACGACGTGATCGACGAAGTAGCCACGCGCATCTGGCATTTTGAAGCGGGCCGCATCGAAGATTTCAAAGGCCCATATCAGGATTATCTGGCTCTTCTGCAGGAAAAAGCCGACAAGGAGTTGAAAAACCGCAAGCCCGTAACCGCAGGCCGAGGGAGCGCCCGCTAGCGTTTGGGCTCGCCGTCATGTTTTTCCTCCGAGCCAACCTTCCACAAAATCTGCCGCAAAATCCCGAGCCAAACTTTCACGTCGCGCTCGGGAAGAGGAAGCCGTCGTACCAGGCGGCGAATTCGCGCATCCGCGTCGGCGACGCGCCGCCGGTCGAGGAAACCGCTGGCGTGCAAGGTTTCCAGCAGCGATTCCGTGAAGCGCTCGATCTCGGCGGCCGTCGCGAGCTTCAGTTTGTCCGGCTGGCGTTCCGCTTTGGGGTCGCGAATGAGTTCATACAGGCAGACGGCCACCGCCTGTCCCAGGTTCATGGAAATATTTTCTTCGCGCGTGGGGATGCGCATCAGCCAGTGGCAGTGGCTGAGATCTTCGTTCGACAGGCCGAATTTCTCGGAGCCGAAAAGCAGCGCGACGTGGCTCGAGCCGAGGCGCTTGCGAATCAGCCGCGCGCCGTCTTCAAGACGCCGAAGCGGATGCTGCAATTCACGGTGCCGCACCGCCGTGGTTCCCACCACCAGCGTGCAATCCGCCACCGCTTCGGCCACCGTCTCGAACTCTTCCGCCTTCGCGAGCAGTTCCGAAGCGCCGACGGCGGAGCGCGCCTCGCGGAAGCCCGCGTCGTAAGGATTCACGACGCGCAGGCGGCGAAAACCGAAGTTGCTCATGGCGCGCGCCGCAGCGCCCATGTTGAGCGGGTTGCGCGAAGCGACCAGCACCACGCGCAGGCGATCGAGATTGGAGGCAGCCGGCAAGAATCCTTATTCTATGTCACGCTTGCATTTCATGGCGACCGCTTGCATGTCCGCTTCCAGCCGTACCGCCGCGCGCGGGCTTTGTCTATACTGGATTTGTCTGTGCTGGGCCTTTCCATGCGAATGCTTGGCGGATCGAATCGAATGCGTAACGCTCTTCTGATCGCCGACGTTTTTCTCGCGGCGATATTTTTCGCGCCAAACGTTGAAACGCAAACGGCCGCCGAACCCACGTACAAAATCGCTGCCACAACAATCCCCGCGCCAGAAGAATTACCGGCTCCGGTTCGCGACGCCATTTCCCCAAACGCCTTGGCCGTCGGCGACGCCAAAGGTGCTTACTGCGAAATCTGGCTGCGCAATTCGATCCCCACGCTGGAAACGCCGGACAAAAGCATCGGAGTAATCTTCGGCCAGATGAAGCCGGGAACTTTGGTTGGCGCTATCAAGCTCGAATTGCGCGTCGACGATTATCGCCGCCAGCCGATCCAGCCGGGTGTTTACACGCTTCGCTACATGCTCGAGCCGGTCGACGGCAATCACCAAGGCGTTTCGCCCGATCGCGATTTTCTTCTGCTCGTTCCAGCTTCGCTTGATTTAACGCCAGCTGATTTGCCGGCCGATACGCTGCTCGAGCTTAGCCGTAAGTCGTCCGGGACGCTGCACCCGTCGGTGTGGAGTCTCGTCCTACCACCAGCGGATCCGCCGCCCGCAAACTTGCCGGCTATCGTTCATCAGAGCAAAAGCGATCTTTGGATACTGTGTTTCAATGCGCCGCTGGAAACTCCGGCCGTGATGGGTCTGGTTCTCGTCGGCCACGCCCCGACAACGTAGAAGTCCTTCGCATTTTTCGCCGGCATTTTGCCGCTGCAACATTCCTCTGGGTTCCTCTGGCGTTTGTTCGCATCGTGCGCGAACCTGCTAAGATTCCCTGCGATGTACACCTGTCATGAATGCGAGCAAGTAATTAATCAGGCGAGCGAGCTTTGCCCATACTGCGGTGCGGACCTGACTGCGCCCTCCGGCGACACCTCGGCGGTGCCCGCGAAAAAACCACGGCTGATGAAAGTGATCTTGCTCTGGAGCATTGCGCTTGCAAGCCTCTGGGCCATTGCCTGGTTCGCATTGCCGTGGCGCATGGCGGGGTCGAAGCCAGCTGCGGAACTGCGAGCCCGTGAGGCGCTGACGTCCATTCAAGAAAGCCTCGCTGCGTATCAAGCGAGCGAGGGAGGCTATCCCGAATCGCTCGAGCCTCTCGGCGAGCGCGCTCGCGAAGCGGCGCAATCGGCGCGCTCGGTGCGCTACTCGCTGCAATACACGCCGGGAAATCCGGATGCCGGTGGCCGCATCGGAAGTTACACGCTGGTTGCGCGCGCCGGCAATTTCGGCTACTTGAATTTTTATGTGGACCAAACCGGCGTGGCGCGGGCCACCTCGGAAGATCGCCCCGCGACCGCGCAGGACCCTCCGCTCAAACCTGCGCCTTAGTTTGGTTGTTATCGGCAGTGTGTTTGTTGTCTGCACCGATTCCGCCCGGCGTTCGTCTAAATTTCGTCTAAAGAAATCACTTGACCTTGCAAACGTTCGAGAGTCCATACTCACACTCGAGGGAGGAAAGAATGGCGTTGCTGCACATCGGTGAAATCGCCTGCCAATCAGGCGTGAGTGCCTCGACCGTCCGGCACTACGAGCGCAAAGGACTGTTGCGCCCTGCGGTCCGCAGCGCGAGTGGCTACCGGGAGTTTCCGACGGATACGCCCGAGCGCATGCGCCTGATTCAATGCGCGCTCGCCGTGGGGTTCACGATCGACGAGCTGTCGCGCATCTTTCGCAAGCGCGACGCGGGCGGAGTTCCCTGCCGCGACGTGCATTCGCTGGCGCAACATAAACTCGCCGAACTCACACGCCGCAGGAAAGAACTCGACCGGCTCTGCCGCTTGCTGAAATCGACATTGCGCCAATGGACGTCAGACATGGCAAAAACACCGCGCGGCAAACGGGCCGGACTGCTCCAATCGCTGTCATCGCGTTCGTCGTGGCTTGCCGGAATGAAATCGCCGCTGATGAATTCAGAAATTGGAAAAAGAAAAAGGAGAAGGTCATGAATTTTTCGAAAAGCATGCTGTTCGCTTCCTGCGGACTTTTGTTCTGCTCGGCCGCTCCGGCGAACGTTGCGCGCACGCAGGAGAATGCGCCATCGCACGATCACGACAAAACCCATTGCGACATGATCGCCCGCGGCAATAAAGCCATGGGCTTCGACGCCGCAAAGACGACGCATCACTTCAGGTTAAGTTCCGAGGGAGGAGCTATCGAAGTTTCCGCAAACGATCCGGCGGACACCGCGAGCCGCGATGAAATCGAGCAGCATCTGAAGCACATTGCGCGCAAGTTCAAGGAAGGCGATTTCAACATCCCGATGTTCGTTCACGATCAAGCGCCGCCGGGCGTTCCGGAGATGAAGCGCTTGAAGGACGCCATAACCTACGAATATGGCTCTACCGAACGTGGCCCCCGCGTCGTAATTTCGACGACGAACCCGGAGGCCCTACAAGCGATTCACGAGTTTCTGCGCTTCCAGATTCAAGAACACCAGACGGGCGACTTCACTAGGCCATAAGCTCGCCGCAAAAAAAAATACAATCGTTGAATCTCCGCCGAATCGGCAAGACCAAATACATGGAATACAAAGGAGGCATCATGCCGCTCGCTCGAATCTCGATTCGCAAAGGAAACCTCACCGCGCACAAGCGCGCCATGGCGGACGGAGTGTACGAAGCGCTGCGCGAGACGATTGGCATTCCCGAAGGCGACCGCTTTCAAATCATCACCGAACATGGCGATGAAGATTTGATTGTGGACCTCGACTACCTGGGAATCGAACGGTCGCGCGACAACGTCATCATTCAGATTTTTCTGAGCCGAGGGCGCACCGTGGAAAAGAAACAGGCGCTGTATCGTTCGATTGCCGAGCGACTGCATGCTTCCACCGGCGTGCGCAAGGAAGACGTGATGATCACACTCGCTGAAGTCGGACCCGAAGACTGGTCGTTCGGGCTGGGCGAAGCGCAGTACGTTCTCAACCCGCCAAAGGTAGCGGGGAAATAATTTTGAGGAGTCTTTCGCTTAGTTCTTCCTGAAGAATCGGAATTACCTGCCCCCGTCCATCACCTGCTTTGATCCGCCCGTGGGGCCAACCACCGGCTATCCTATTCGGCTTGTCATTCCCAAGTCTCCGCCCGGCCCGTGATCCCCGGGCGGGGATAAAACCGCGTACGGCGTCCCGTGCGGTCACGCACCTAAGATTTGACAGGCTGCACTGGGAGCATGTGACGTGGCTCAATGGACGGAACGGCGTCTTGCTCGTGACTCATGGAAAGCCGGCGTCGGCACGCCGTGTCCTGCCGATGACTCCGCGAGTGCGTGC
>Ga0307475_10000009_pt1 | contig 108537 bp, 104 predicted proteins | sample atmos_gasesECM1C_FD_203317 | JGI IMG/M metagenome (GOLD analysis project Ga0307475, IMG submission 203317) | Hardwood forest soil microbial communities from Morgan-Monroe State Forest, Indiana, United States - atmos_gasesECM1C_515 | ecosystem: Environmental > Terrestrial > Soil > Temperate... | reverse complement strand
GTTGTTAGCACAACGGATCACGCGCAAATTGTGAAGGATCATCGGAGATAAAATGTCTACTATCATCACGGCGTCAGGACTACCCAACACAATTTCTTTTGTGAACGTACCTCCTCTCGCGCCAGCACCAAATCAAATGCCAACGGATCTAGCTTTTCCGGCCGTGCTCAGTGTTCCCGCAAATACGACGGGCACGAAGATTCGAATCAGCGCCTATGGTTCCGTCCTGATTCCAGGTGGAAACATTGGCAGCGGGATCGTCGGGGTGAGCATTACAGATGCTACCGTTCTGACCAAGCCTCCCATTCAAGGAGCGTCGGCTAGATTCAGAATTGATAGCCAGCAGACAATTCCATTCGGACTCGAATCCTACGTTTGGCTAGACCCCGCGACGGGGAGAATCCGGGATGTAAACAGTTCGTCTCCAGGATCACGCCCTCTGTTCGTCGGGTCTCTTCCGCGCGGCGGCTCGTTCTTTGGCACGGAAGGAATTCCGTCCTTTAGCGACAGCGCCGGCAAGGGACCCATCTTCGATAGTAGTGGTCCGTTCAGAACTGGAACGCAATCCGTATTCGATTTCACTACACCCACGCCTCTTCAGGTGCTGGCGGAGATTTGGAACAACGGTGAAGGAGGACTCAATCTTCCGACGATAGCCTTCCAGTTATCAATATTCCAACTCGAATATTAGTCCAAGAGTTTCGCCACGTTCATCGTGTCGAGAGAAGCAGTAGGAAAGTTAACACCTACTGTGCAGCAAGTTGCAATCCTAGGAGAAGTAAAATGTCAACAGCAGCAACAAATCAAAAGAAGCAAGAACAGACCCATGAGCAGAATCGGAAAAGTTCATCGATCGTACCATCTCTGAAACTCGATCGTTCTGCCAGTACTACTCGGGCAGAGGCGCATTCCCCCGCTACCGGAAACATTCTCTATACCGGTCTCGGTGGTAACAGCGATGAATCCCGAGTGGAGGAGAAGAGCGCAGCACATCGCTCCACCGTACGTGTGTCTCGACGGAGGGAAATGGAGAAGTTGATTGACGCCGGAAGAAAAGCTCACGGAAGCGTCTAACGTAGTAAACCAAAACAAAGGCCGCTCGCTGCGAGCTATCGGTCAAGCAGTACTAGAAGTAGAATTCAATTTGGGGATAAAAATTCAATTGCGGGTAGTGGGTCAATTTGAATCTTCCTCGTAGTGCAACACTCCGAACGCCAAGAAACAAAAAATCCCGACGAAGATAATGCAAAGCCACCACGGACTCCATGGGATCGGAAATAATAACACCAATAGCCACCAAGCCCAATTCGGTCGCTTATGGCTCCCAATCTTCTCGGATTCCATTCAGTTCACCTCCATATACGTACAATTAGTACTAGAAATTTGCAAACTGACGCACTACCCAATTGCATTTCCGATTGACAAATCAGTGACCTTCTGATAGTCTGTATTTGTAAGGCATCACTCGCTGTCCTCACAGGACGGCCATCGCGGAAGTTCTCCAGAGCGGTTAATCCCAAAATTATTCTTCCGTGAGAAGACGTGTGCCTTATGTCTCTTCAAAAACGTTTCAAGAAACCCGTTCCGTCCATTGTCGCGATCAGCGGCCCTCGCCTGCTTAGTGTTCATGCTGCGGCAGAATATCTCAGTGCGAATGTTTGGACGATTCGACAGTTGATCCGTAACAGGCAGCTCCCTCGTGTCCCACTCGGTCAAAGCCGTAAGCATCTTATTGATCGGTTCGACCTGGATCGTTTCATCGACAAGAACAAGGCGGAGGTTGCGGCGTGAATGGACAACAGAACGCCCACTTGGATGTCTAAACCACGACCAGTACGTATTGAATACGTACACCTCCTTAAAACAGGACTTTGTATCGCCGACGAATCCCTTGAGAATGCTTGAGAGCGTCGGAACGAGAGATGACAATTCTACAGATTCGTTCGGAACTTAATCTTCACACAAGGTGCGAAAACCAGGTGGAGAATGAGATAGACCGTGGACCCGCCCGCGCGGGCGATGAAGAATTGTGTAAGGACTACGTAAAGGACTACCCAAGGGCAAGTCACCGACCAACACGGCCAAGCCGCAAGTACAACTGTCATGGGTTGACATTTTCAAGTCGTAGAACGTGGATTTGGAAGCCGACGGAGATAGCGAAGATACTAAAAGACGACGAGTACGAACAAATTGATCTCAAAGACGTATTACCAGGAGACGTGGTAGTCTATTCCACGAGTGGAGATGCCGAACACTCGGGCATTGTAATTGAAGCTGGATTCGTGCCTATGATTCTCAGCAAATGGGGACCAGCGCATGAAGTTGTTCATCGGGTCAACGATTGTCCTTACGATTCAATGTTTATAACCTACTATAGGATTAAGACATGACAAACCCAATTGCTGTGGATTTGACGCAAGCTGCCAAGACGTATGCGATTGCAAATACTCCATATTTTCTTGTGCGAAAATTGCAGGCTGACCAATCGGTCCGTGCGATCACTGACACATATTCTGGACCCGAGATTCTCGATGCATTGCGCTTGGCCGTCGCCAAGGAACCAAGTTCCGCTAGCGAGGCTGTTCGTCCGTATGCCTTGCTAACAGCTCTATGGTTTAAGCCTGATATGACTCATCTGCGGGAAGCCTCGCAGATTTCTGCGCCAGCCTGGAGCTGGTTCAGTCACATCGCAAGCGTTCTTATCGAGACCTTCTCTCCGGTCCAGCGACAATTGATCGAAGTTCCAGCGCAGCTTTCTTCACCGTACGTATCTATAGGGTCCACAATTCCCGTAAAGCGAATAATTATTGCCCCTTAGCTCGGAAGCGAGGAAATTGTGCTTAACCTGAAGTTGCTTCTGTGTGCTGACTCCAATTCTCTTGATTCCCGTAGCAACACCATCAGCGCATTTCACATTTTGGAGGATTTCAACGCTGCTTCGTTTCCTGTGGCCTTGCCGCGAGTAACAGTAGTTGCGATGGTTGACCGCGAAGAAACGGACCCTTCGGATATTGAGCTTCAACTCCGTGTGTACCTAGGGGACAAGGAGCTTTTCGCCGGACCTTTCGCTCTAAATTTTGCTCAGCGTCTTTCGGCAAGGGCACTGATAGAAATGCAAGGGATTGTCGTGCCCAACCCCGGAGTGTTAAGTTTCGTCCTATTGAACGCGGACCAGATTTTTGGCTCATGGGCAATCAGGGTCAGTCAAATAGGTCAGCCTAAAATTCAAATGCAGCTTCCCCAGAACCCCATCCCGCAGTGAGACTCAAAAGACCCAAACCGAAAACCAAAATCGAAACGCGAATTGAAAGGGAATTGGTAGCCCGGACGGGACTCGAACCCGTAATCTTCACCTTGAAAGGGTGACGAGTTAACCGGTTACTCTACCGGGCCACTATTTCTATACTATCGTGTGGACGATCTTTCGGCAATTGGCACAACCGAGGCTTGCTTGAATTGGCCTACTTTGATGAGGGCTGCTTTGACATCATCATTCATCTTGATGTTGTAGCGCTCGAAGATGTGTTCAGTTTTGTGGCCTGTGATTTTCATCGCAGTTCGCCGGTCAACCCCCGCGAGAGTTAGATTTCTGGCGCACGACCTACGAAAATCGTGTGGTTTCAACCCCTCGTAGTGACGCAACTTCTTATCGAATTTTCCCAATCCCAATTTGTCGCACACCTTATTCCAAGTAAACCTGAAATTGCGAAAGCAGAATACCTCGTCTGCGGGCTTCGGAAAGGTCTTCCGCAGTTTTTGTAATTCATCTGCAACCACGCTTAATGGACCGACTAAAGGAACATTGTGAGGCGTCTTGTTTTTGATGAGGCGACGAGGCATTTCAATCTCGGTGTTGTCGTTCGAAACCATGCTCCATGTGATTTTTTGAGCTGCCCCGATGCGAACGCCGGTGTAATACAAGAATGTCAGTGCCGGCCGCAGGTGCTCGGGGAAAGCATTTCGCAGAGTCTCGAAAGTATCCGGCTCGATAAAACCTTCCCGCGGGTCTGAGTCCTTCGGGAGTTCAAAGGGCGGTACGTCGTTACGGTTGATGACTTCATCCTTGAGCGCACGGTTGAATGCTAGCCGCAGATGACCGAGTTGACGGCGAATGGTGGAGTCGGCATCGCCTTCTTTTCGCCGCCACTGGATGTACCCCTTAATTTTCTGCACTCGAATTTCAGTGATCGGCAGGCGCTTGAAGAACGTGTCGAGCTTGTCCATGCCCAGGAAAGTCTCTTCGGTTCCGCCGTCCATGGTCTTCCGATGGTAGATGCTCGCCGGCGCCTCTGTGCGATAATAGTCGAGCAGGATGCGCTTGAGGTCTTCGTAGCGAACGCGACTGACCTCGGAGGGAAGAAGCCGTTGGCCTTGCTCAACCATCCCTCGGGATTCGAGTAGTTGTCGGTACGCGGCTTCGGGATCATTCGTCTTTGTATTGACGAACTTCTGCACGCCACTTTGGTAGAACGCAAAATACAGGAATTTCGAGGGTACCTTCTCCCCGGCGTCGTTCTTTGAATACCGGTACCCAATCCATCCCTCGCCCTTCTTGAGCCTGTCGTTAACCCCCGATATCTGAGTTGCATTGTCCATAAAATGAGCGTATCATCAACAATGCAATTTGTCAATACAACAATGCAGGCAATTTGCTATCTTGTTTGTTTTTAATATGTTATCTATGACTTGTATCGTCCCTTTCAAGGCTAAAATACGGGTTCGATTCCCGTTAGCGCTACCAACTTTTCTCACCGCACAAAAACGGGAGGCCCGATGGCTTTCTTGTGGAACAGGTGTTTGCTGATGGGGGTTGCCCTCGTAGGTGTGTCGTTGATCGGCCCCGCCAGCAAAACTTCCGGACGAACTGAATCCACCGCGGGCGAACGCCTCATCGGCACCTGGCATGTGGTCCCCGCCGGGACTTTCCGCAAAGACGGAGCGTTCGAGGCCTTTCCCGAATATGGGCCAAATGCAATCGGCTACCTGATGTACGACAGTACCGGTGACATGTGCGTATCCCTAGCGAACCCCGTTCATCCTCGTTGGGCCAACCCGGAAAAACCCGCCGCCCAGGAAAAGATACTTTCCTACGACCGTACTTTTGCTTACTGCGGCAGCTATGAAGTCCGCGAGAAGGAAGGCCAGGTAATTCACCGGCCCGAACTCTGCTCATGGCCGCACTACATCGGAACGCATAAGTCTACCATTTGAGACTGGTTTCTTTAAAGGAGCGGCCTTGAGCTACGTTGAAAAACACCTCATTCCGGGTGAGACCATCCAGTACCAGACCAAGCTGCACTGGGTTGTGATGCTGGGGCACATGGCCGCAGCCGGGGTTCTGGAGCTGCTGGCGATCGTATTTCTCATTGTGATGTTTTCTAGTTCTGCCACAGCCAAAGGTGTTCCTCCGCGGAGTGCCATGGTTCTGGGCGTGTTTCTCTGCTTCGCGACCGGAGCGATTCTTTTCACCATTGGTGTGCTGAAGCGCAATGCCACCGAGATGGCTGTTACCAACAAGCGAGTCATTGCAAAAACAGGTTTGGCGGAGCGCCGGAGCATTGAAATTCTTCTCTCGAGAATCGAGAGTGTGGTGGTCGATGAGCCGGTAACGGGAAGAATCTTGGGCTATGGGACGGTGATCTTGCGCGGCACGGGTGGCACGCCCGAAATATTCGAAAAAATCTACCAACCGCTGGAATTCAGAGAACAGGTCCAGCGCCAAATTGCCGAGCCGCCGAAATCTTCTTGAGCGATTTCGTTTTGCGCTGGCCGCGAATGGAAATGACCGAAACGAGAGAGTAGAATTTAAAGTGACACGATTTAGAGAGAATAGCTGCGTATTGATGGGAGAATTCCTGCAATGGCAAATCTAATGCGTACTTCCAATCCGGCTCTCAATGAAAAGGCGTTCAAGGGTCAAGTTGCTTTTGGCGAAGCGATGACCCTCGAAGGCACGGTCAATAAGACGGGCTTGCTGTTGCTTTTAGTGGTGGCCACGGCTGCGTGGACTTGGGGCCTATCGCGCTCTCCGGAGCCGGGGGCGGCTATTCCTTGGATGATCGGCGGGGTTTTCGGCGGCCTCCTCGTCGCGCTGGCCACCATCTTCAAACCGAACTGGTCTCCGCTTACGGCGCCGATGTACGCGCTCCTCGAAGGCCTGGCGCTCGGCGGGATCTCCGCCATGTTCGAGCGCTCTTACCCAGGCGTGGCGATACAAGCCGTCGGCCTCACCTTCGGAACGCTTTTTGTGATGCTGCTCGCTTACAAGACGGGAATGATTCGCGCTACGCAGGGTTTTAAACTCGGCGTAATCGCCGCTACCGGCGGCATCGCGCTCCTCTATGTCTTTGAAATAATTCTTGGCGGTTTCTTTCATATTCAGGTTCCGGCGATCAACGGCAGCGGCGCCGTGGGAATCGGGTTCAGCCTCTTCGTAGTCGTAATCGCGGCACTAAATCTGGTGCTCGATTTCGACATGATCGAGACGGGCGTCCAGGGCGGAGCGCCGAAGTACATGGAGTGGTATGGGGCATTCGGCCTGATGGTCACACTGATCTGGCTCTATCTGGAAATTCTCCGCCTGCTCGGCAAGGCGCGCCGCAGATAAGCGAAACACTTTGAGTCGCGGACAATCCATCATCGAAAAGCCGGTCCTCACGAATCGTTTTGTGGAGGCGCTTGGTTACGCGGCGGAGCTGCACCTGAATCAGCGCCGCAAGGGCAAGGGCCAGCCTTATGTTGGCCACTTGCTCGGCGTTGCGGCTATCGTCATTCAACACGGCGGCGGCGAAGATGAAGTCATCGCCGCGCTGCTGCATGATGCGGTCGAAGACCAGGGCGGGCTTCCGCGGCTCGATGAAATCCGCCAAAAATTCGGGGAACGTGTCGCGCGCATTGTCGATGGCTGCACGGATTCTTACGAAGTTTCCGGCGAAAAACGCGAATGGGGCGAAAGGAAGCGCGCCTACATCGAAAAGGTCGCGCACGAGCCGGAAGACGTGCACCTCGTTTCCGCTGCCGACAAACTGGCTAATGCGCGCGAAATTCTCTCCGACTTTCGCGCAGAAGGCGATGCCGTTTTCAATCGTTTCAACGGGCGGAAGGATGGCACGCTTTGGTACTATCGAGCGCTCGTGAATGTTTTCCGCAAGGCCGGATCAAATCCACTGATCGACGAACTCGATCGCGTCGTCACCGACCTTGAACGTCTCGCCAAGTAGGGGCCCAGCATGCTGCGCCCCTACCACTCAAAACGTTAGCCGTAAGCTGGCAGAAACGCTCCGCGGTTCTCCGACAGCGGTCCCGGAAAACAAACTCGCGAAATTAATCAGGTTGAGGCGGTTTGCGAGATTCGCCACCTGCATCTGCAGCGACACACTCCTTTGCTCCTTGTGATAGATTTCCGCGCCCGCGGCCGCGTCGAGCGAAAAATTCGGTCGTACGCGCCCGCGAACAAGGTCCACTTGATCCAGAACCCGCTGTCCGTAGGCCGCCAGCAGGTCACCGACTTTGGCATTGCCGATATCCGCCGGCAGACCGCTGCCATACTGCGTGCCCATCGCCAGCCAAATCCGGCGCTCGGCCTGGAAGCGAACGCGCGCCCGCGCTGTATTTCGCTGATCCTGCGAGACCGCGAACTTGCTCGTGTTGGCCAGTGCATTGGCCGCGTCGTCGCCGAGGAACAGCCCGCCGGAGAGCGGTCCTTGTCCGATGCCGGACTGGTTTGCGTAACTCAAGTAGCCCGAGAAACGGCCCCACTGCGGCACCGCTAGCTGCAACTCCTCGCCAGCGATGCGCGCTTTCGCAAATGCGATCGGAAAACTTACACCGGTGTCCAGCAGCACGTCGTCATCGGAATAATTACGAAAATCGCGCCGGAAAATATTTGCATCCAGCCGCAATTTTCCAAGGAGCGATTTCGTCACGCCCACTTCAAAATAATTGCCGCGCCCGGGGCGCACCGCTAACCGCAGCACCACCGGCTCAATGGAAGCCAGCTGCGACGAACTGGCCAGCAGCAGATTTTCCATTGCCGGCGTCTGGAACACCCGGTCGTACGACGCGTGAACGAGCAGATTCAGCGAGGGCACATAACGCGAAACGCCCACTCGAGGGCTCCACGCTGATTCCTGAACCACGAATCCGTAATGATCGAACCGCAGCCCCGCGCTCACGTTCCAATTGCCGCGATGCCACTGGTCCTGCGCGTATGCCGATGGTTCGATGTCCCACTTGCGGCTCAGAAAGGAAAACGGGCTCTGTGTTCCAGCGTCGAACTGCGTAAAATCCGTGATGGTATATTGCAGGGCCTCGTGCACGGGACTGAAAATGCTGTCCACTCCGGTTTTCCAATCGTGATGCCCGCCGTGACCGGCCAGGTCCGTTCTCACGTAACTTTCGCGGTAGCCGCGGTCCTGCGAAACAATCACGGGAGTAGCCGACGCGCTAGAAGCCAACGTTGCGGTCGCATCCCGAACACTGCCGGAGAAACTCAAGAACAAATTGGCAGAAATGGTGTGCTGGAAATGGATTTGCCCGCTGGTCTCTTCGTTGTGGATATCCTGCCGCTGGCCGGCTTGCTGCTGGACGAGTTCATTCGGAACAAGGAAACGAGTGGCGCTGTGGTTTACCGACAGGCGCAGCCGGTCGCGATCGGAAAAATCTCGTTCGTAGGACGCGGAAAATCCGCTTGCATTGCCGCGGTTCGTGTAATTCGTCAGCACCGGCGGGTCCAGGTAGCGATCGGTGTGAAATCCGTCGCCGCTCGCCGAAAGGCGGTCCTGGTCTCTCGAGTAGGCCAGCGCCGTAGATCCGTTTGCGCTTGAAAAGCTGCCTCCGCTTGCGTCGAACTGTCCGTGCAGTCCGCTGGTCAAATCTTTCGCGGTCGTAACTTCGACGATCCCGCCAAGCTTTCGTCCGTATTCCGCCGGGAAGCTGGCCGTCAGCACGCGCATCGACTCGACATCCTCGGCATCGAATGCGGGGGCAAATCCTGGCGAACGATTTTGCGTCAGCGGCAATCCATCAAAGACATATTGCACGTCATATTCGGAGCCGCGCGGGTGCAGAATGCCGTTCGCTTCATAAAGCCAGCCCGGTTGTTCGTTCACCAGGTCACTCAGGCTCCGGCCGGGCTGTGGCGAGGCATTTTCGCGGAGGGCCTGGTTCCCCACGGAATAGATCGCGCCGGTGCGATTCGGGTCCACCAGCGTCGCGGAATCGTTCACCTGCACTTGCGTAGTGAGGGGCGCCACGCCTAGCGTAACCGCCAAATGCACCGCCACTTCCGAGCGAATTTCCACCAAATCACTCCACGGCGCGAATCCATCGGCGAGGAGACTCAGGCGGTAAACGCCAAACGGAAGATCCTGAGCAACATAGTGTCCATCGGGGCCGGTTACAAATGTCCTGCGAAATCCATTGGCTTCGCTGATCAGTTCGCCCCTGGGCGACAACGCCGTCCCTTGCGGATCGTGCACCTCTACGCGAAGTTCACCGCGCACACGCTGCGCCCGCGCACTCAGAGTGGACAAGAAGAAAATTCCAGCGATTCCGATGCACCGAATTGTTTTTCGAGAGGACATTCCTAGCAATCGAACGGCATTCCCCGGTTCTCCTATTGGACGACGCGAAAGACACATCGTGGCGCCGCCGGAGCCATCTTTTTACGTTAGCATGGAGCCCATTTCTGCCGATGAACTGGCTGCGGCGCGAGCGGGCAAAATGGCAACACTCGGCGGAAAGTTCTGCCCTTGCCGCTTTCGACGCCTTTCGGCAAAATACAGTTTGGCCCCTCAAATACCCTTCCATGACCATAGCGAACTTCAAAACCGGAGCCTTGTACACCATCGGGCATTCCAATCAGGAAGCCGGCGATTTTCTCGCGGTGCTCAACGATCATCATGTAAGGACGCTTTGCGATGTTCGCAGCCGTCCTGGCAGCTTTCGCTTCCCGCAATTCAACCGCGAGCCTTTGGAAGGGTTGCTGGCCTCGGCCGCTGTCCGGTACGAATTTGCCGGCGAAGCTCTGGGCGGAAGACCGGCTGACCCGCGGGCTTACTTTTCCGATGGCCGTGTTGATTACGCCGCTCGCCGCAAGTCCGCGGAATTCGTGACGGCCATTGACCGCCTTCGGGAATTGTCGCGCGCCGCGAGTATCGTTTTAATGTGCGCCGAGGAAGATCCCCTGGAGTGCCACCGCTTCCTGATGATTAGCCCGGCGTTGCTTGAGCGCGGCATAGTGCCCCTGCACATCCGGCGTGGCGGAATTCTTGAAACGCAGCGCGACGCCGAGGACCGGCTGCTCGAGCTGCATGGCCGCACCGCTTTTGCGACCGGGTCGCTCTTCGTTTCCGAGCGGGATTCCGCAATTGAAGAGGCGCTCCAGTTGCAGGCCAGGGAATTTGCGTTTCGAGCTTCTCCCGAGGCGATCGAATATTTCTGAAGCACCATGGACCATCTGCTCTGCACCATCGGGTTCGCCGGAAAAACAGCGCAGGAGTTTTTTGTTCTCCTGCAGGAAGCAGGAGTGGAGCAGCTTATCGATATTCGCCAACACCGGGGCGGGCAGCTTTCCGGTTACGCCAAACATCCGGACCTGGCTTTTTTCTTGAAGGAGATCGCGCGCATCGCATACGTCCATGAACCGCTTCTTGCTCCTACTCCCGAACTGCTCAAGGAGTACCGCGTCAGCAAAGACTGGCCTGGCTATGAATCCGGCTTTCGCGCATTAATGAAAGAACGCGGCGTTCCGGGAATAGTCGACAGTAGGAGCTGGCCTTCGCATATTGCGCTGCTATGTTCCGAAGCCGGCCCGGAGAAATGCCACCGCCGCCTGGTCGCCGATCTATTCGCTGGCTTTTGGCGTGAGAAAGGCGACGCGGTCGAAATTCGCCACCTCACCACACTGCGCCAGAAGTCCATAAAGCCGCGGCGAAAGTCCGTAGGTGCCGCGCCGTGACCAAGCTGCTCATCACCGAGATTACCCGCATGGGTCCGGCCTTTTGCGTCATTGGGTTGCAACGCGAAGGGGAAAAGATTCAATCCCTCCGGCCTGTTCCTCCTTCTGCGCATAGCTGGCTGCATTTTCCCCACCAGCGCGGGGACATTCTCGAATGCGCACTTGCGCCATTTCCCGCTACGAAGCCTCATATTGAAGACCGCACGGCGACTCGCGGATTCCAGAAATCGTCCTCGGTGGCGGAGAACGAAACCGTCTCGTATCTCCGGAAAGCAGAAACGGCCAATTCCTTACCCGATCTGTTCGGCTGCGCCATCCAAGAAAACAAAAAAGGCGCTGGTCTTCATGCCATGCCGAATCAAGCCAAACGCTCGATCTGCGGCTGCGTAACTCAGAATCTGCGGCTGGAACTCTACGCCAACGAACTCCGAGCTACTTTGGCGCTCCCTTCCGGAGAAGTTTTGCGCGATCTTCCGGTGGTCGATCGCGATTGGCGTGACTTCATCGATGCCGCTCTTGCCCCTGCCCGTGGCGCAAATCGCGCTGCGCGCCTCGAGCGCTTCTTGAAATCCCAATTTCACCGCAAGATCATGTCCTGTCCCCACCATTTCATCCGCCTTGGCCTCACGCGCCCTTATCATGATTATTGTTGGCTGATGCTGGACACGCTTTTCCCCCTGCCACGTCTCGAATGGCTCGAGGAGTTCTGATGGCCACCGCTTCTTCCTCTCCGTTTGAAAAAAATCGCCGGCTCCTCGGGGATTGTTTTCGTCGGGAGGCGGGCGCCGCGGCTGCCATCCCGGCGGACGATTTGGACTTGATCGAGTCCGGCGTTATGGATTCCATGGGCTGGGTTAGTTTTCTTCGTGGCGTGGAGACCGCGAGCGGCGCCGTTGATCTTGGCGCGTACATGAATGGACGCACCGCGAGTTTCGCGGTGCTGCTGTCGGCGCTAAGCAATTCCTCTTCTGCTTCCGGTTCACGCAAGCGCTTAGAAACGCCTCGCGATGCCGTGGTCATCGGTACTCCCGCCATCATCGCGGCGTCGTCTTCGACCGTGGGTTCGCGTGTGGTTTTGTCGGAGGAAGTGGACCGCGCGTTTGGCATGCCTGTGGGTAAACTTCGCGGTCGAGCGGGCATAGCATCGCTCGCTTATGCCGCCGAAGGCGAAAACGAACTGGCCCTCGGCGCAAAAGCGGCGGAAGAAGCGTTGCGCGCCGCCTCTTGTGCAGCGCACCAGCTCGACTGGATCATTGCCACCAGCGAAACGCATCACGATTACCCACCGCTCTCGGCGCAGCTTCATTCCCGCCTGCTGGCCCGCGAAAATTGCGGCGCGCTTGACGTGGGCGGCGCGTGCCTTGGATTGCTCAATGCCCTTGCCGTCGCGCAATCCCTGATCGGCTCCGGGCAAGCCCAGACCATCCTGGTGAGCACGGCGGATGTTCACAGCCGCACTCTCACTCCCGGCCGCGTGGCTGGCGAATTTGGAGGTTTGTTCGGAGATGGCGCCAGCGCTTTCCTTCTTTGTGGCGCGCGCAGCACCAATGTCAGCGGAGGCTACGTGCTCGGCGAATTTATTTTTGGTTGCGCCGGACAGTACGCCGCCGCGATTCAAGTGAGCGATACGAAAGATGGCAGCCTCAACGTGCGGTTCGATGGCGAAGCGCTTTCTCGCGCGGCAATCACGCGGATGGAAAAAGTCATCACTGCGGTGGAATTGCGCAGCGGAATTCCCCGCAGCTCGGTAGGCGGTTTTGCGACGCATCAGCCGAACCCGCGCCTGGTTGCCCTGCTTGCCAAACAGTGCGGCGTTTCCCGTAGCACGTTTCCGCCAGTTGCGCGGGTTTCCGGCAATCTGGGTTCTTCCACGTGCGGCGCGGCCCTGCACGAAAGCTTGCGCAACGCTTCGAAGCAGCCGCCCGAAGAGCGGCGGCCTATCTTCCTTGCCTCACTTGGTCCTGGTCTTCTCTTCGGCGGCGGCTGGCTCACACCTCACGAAAACGGACAATAGAAAATTGAAATTCGAAATTCGTTACTTACTTCACGGTCCAGGCCGGGTGCGAGCCGTAAAGCTCACATCCAACTTGGGCATGGCTCGTGGCCGTGATTTGTACGGTTACAGATGAAGGCAGGTCAGCGGGGGCGATGTACACGCCGGCAGAGGTAAGCGTTCCGGAGTGTGGCGCTTCCGCCTGGCACGCTGTTTACGTTCCAACCAACGTTGACTTCGAACCTCGACACTCCAATAATTCGCTCATGCCTCGTCCCGATGCTGTTCGCCGCGTCAAGAGCTACTCCGCCGCCGATGGCTACGTCTATCAGTACTACTTTTTCGCAGGCGATCGCGCCCAGCGGAACGGCACGCAGGGCGGTGAATTTACATATGTAGTCTCCGCTGACCGTCGCTCCGCATTCCCCTTCAAGATCTTCGTCCTGCAATCCGCCCTGGAAGCCTGGGCTAAGCAGAACGGTCGCCCGCTTTCCAGCAGCGAAGAATATGCCGTGGCCAAAATGCGGCTCTTTCAGGCCTTCGATGAGGGTTCCGTCAAGCCCGCGCCGGAAGGCCAGAAACCCCTGGAAGTAATCGTGGACGAGTCCAACCTGGAAGACATGCTTGGGCGGTTGGGGATCTAGCCCGGCGCGACGCCTGCCTCGGAAACTACAGTTTTGCATCGAACCAATTCTCATCTGGCGGCGTCTGGTTGACTGTAGGGAGAGGCAAGCGTTGGCAGCTTGCCCAGGATAACCAATGCAGGAGCTGGTTCTGGTCCAGCCAGGGCGCAAGGCCGGCCGTGTTACGGCCGCACATGACAACGGCCGACTTACGGTCGCGCACGACAAGCAGGGTGAGCTGGAATGCGAAGCCGCCCAGGCTGACAAGCGGCGCGAGTTCGAGGAGCGCCTTGCCGAGTGCGGCACGTTGGCTTATCGCGTGGCTCGTGGCGTCTTACGCAACACCGCGGACGCCGAAGATGTGGCCCAAGAAGCGTTGTTGCGCGCCTATCGCCGGTTTGATCGTCTGCGCGACCGCAATCGCTTCCGCGGCTGGCTGGTGCGAATCGCGTTTCGCCTGGCGCTCGACAGTTTGCGCTCCGGGAAACGCCGCGAACAGCGCGACACGCTCTGGTCGCAGCCCGAGCGCCAGCCACTTGCCGCGACCGCGGAAGACTTCGCGGCTTCGAACGAGTTCCAAGCGCACCTCGATGCCGCCTTGGCGGAGTTGCCTGAAAAATTACGCTTAGTCCTTTTGCTCGCGAGTATGCAAGGCCACACGATCGAGGAAATCGCGGACATGCTGGGCATTTCCACGGGGACGGTAAAGTCTAGAATTTTCTATGCACGAAGAAAGTTAGCGGAGAAGTTGCGATGCCATGCACACACTATAAAGACGCGCTGATCGAAGCCGCTGGCAGCGGCGCTGAACCGCAAGGGGAGTTGCGGGTGCACCTTGCGGGCTGCCCTGATTGCCTAGCTACGTTTGAACAGGAACAGTCTCTGTTCGCTTCCATTGACGCTGGCCTTCGCGTTGCCGCGAACGTCGAAGTGCCTGCTTCTTTCTTGCCGCGCGTCCGCGCTCGCCTCGACGAACAGCCTGTTCCACGCCGCGTCGGGGTGACCAATTGGCTTGTTTTTGCAAGTGCGGCTGTCGCGGTCGTGGCCTTCTTCGGCGCACGTGCAGTCTGGCGGCCAAGTGTTGTAAACCATCCGGCCGAGTCGGCGGAGAATACGGTGGTGGTGCCACCTGTGTCGGCGCCACCAAAAAATCACGACCCCGTTCTCGTGCCTGCTGCGGGAACAAATTCCGACTCGCAATCTCAAGATGTAGTCGCCAAGCTTGTTCGGAAACACGGAGTGCAGGCCAGCGGAAAAACCACGCCGGAAGTTCTCGTCCCTCATGACCAGGAAATCTTGTTAGCCGAATACGCCGAGCTGTGGAGCCTTCACAAGCACGCTGTGCTTGTGGCTCGAGACTTTGACGCGACGAGTTTGTCGCCTTTGCAACTTGCTCCGATCCAAATTGACGAGCTTGACGTCAAGCCCTTGGCGGATGAGAAATGGCAATGAATTCCGCGAACGGGGTCAAATCCAAGAACGGTTCAAATCACCCAGGAGAAATGCCATGAAGAAATTGTTCTATATGATTCTGCTCGGCGCATTCTGCATACCCGCACTTCCCATTCGCGGTCAGGAAAAACCCAAGGCAGAGAAAGTGCCAACTCCCATCAAGGTGCAGATTGTCTTTACCGAATATGACGGCGACAAGAAAGTTTCCAGCATGCCCTATGTGTTCACGGTGATCACCGATGAAAAGATAGGTGGGAACTACTCAACCAGTTTGCGGACCGGCATTCGCGTTCCCATCGAAACCGAAGGCAAGGACCAGAAAACCACCTACTTGGATATCGGCTCAAACATCGATTGCGGCATCAGAACGGAAGACGATGGCCGCTATCATGTCTACTTGATCTTCGATCGTTCGACGCTCTATCCCAACAAATCGACGGAGGGTGAGAGACTCGTTGCCAACCCAGGCGGCCAGCCGGTGATTCGCCAATTCAGGACCTCCGAAAACCTGATTTTGAAGGACGCACAAACCTCGGAAACCCTTTTATCTACAGACCCGCTGAACGGCCACGCGCTGCGAGTCTCCGTCAACATCAACGTAGAAAAGTAGGGCGGGATTCGGCTTTAGCTTTTCGCCAGAATCGTGAAGAGCGCTGAGTTCAAATCGGGGTGCAAAAACCGGTACGCAAATTTCTCCAACGCTTGCGGTGCGACGCGCTGGCTGGATAACAGCAGCGCGTCCGCCATTTCGCCCAGTGCCAGCCGCAGCGCAAACGCCGGGGCCGGGAAGAGCGCTGGACGGTGCATCGCCTTTGCAAGAACTCCTACGAATTCCACATTTTGCAACGGTTGCGGCGACACGATGTTTACAGCGCCTCTCACCGAGGCTTTCTCGATCGCGAATCGCAAACTCTCGACGACATCTTCGAGCATCACCCACGACGTCCATTGCCGCCCGGAACCCAGTTTTCCTCCAGCGCCAAATTTAAACGGCAACATCATTTTTGAAAGCGCTCCACCCTCACGCGCCAAAATAATTCCGAACCGCGCCAGCACAACACGAATCCCTAGGGCTTCGGCTTTCAGTGCTTCTGCTTCCCACTCCTGCGTCAGTCCAGCTAGAAAATCCGTCCCAGGCTTGCTCTCCTCCGTCAGCGTTTCATCGCCCCGATCACCGTAAATTCCAATCGCTGATGCGGAAACCAGGACACTCGGGCGCGCATTCATCTTCGCCAGCGCGTTCACTAGCGCGCGCGTTGTATCGATCCGGCTCGCGCGCAGCAACTCTTTCCTTTGTTTTGTCCAGCGCCCTTCCGCAATCGACGCGCCGGCCAAGTTCACAACCGCATCCGCTCCGACGCCCGCGCCTCCCAATTCCCCCGTCGCCGGATTCCAGGCCACCGCAAATCCTTCGTTGGCCCCCTCTCCCGCCGTACTCTGAGGTCGCACCATTCGGCAAACGGTATGCCCCGCTCGCGACAACGCCTTGCCCAGAGCCGTCCCCACCAGCCCCGACGAACCCGTTACCAGAATCTTCATCTTTTTCCTTTGCGACCCTGCGAGCCCTGCGGACGAAACACTAACTCATCTCACGCTACGCAACCCACACCTATCGGTCAAGCAATCGAATCGCGCAAACCTTATTTCTCGTATGAACATGTCGAAATCTCCATAGCAGCAGTGGGTTCCCGTGCGGCATCCATTGTAGGGCCCGTCTTCCGAGGCAGGCCGCTCTTTCTTCTGTCCCACGCTCTCACTCTTGACTCCGTCGCAGCCGATTCCGGCTATCCTACTGGCCCCCTCACCCACCGCGGGTTACAATTCCCCTGTGCCACCTGTCACCCAAACGGTTCGCGTGAAAGTGTTATTCTTCGGCCGCCTTAAGGAACTCACCGGTCACGCAGAGGATTCCCTTGAGTTCGCCGACACCGGAACCATCGAGCAACTTTTCGCCCTCTACGCCGCTCGCCATCCCGATCTTGCACAATATCGTTCTTCGGTAGTCGCTTCGCGCAACCAGGAATTTGCCGCCTGGGATACCCGTCTTCGCTCCGGCGACGAAGTCGCCTTTCTCCCCCCCGTGAGCGGCGGCTGACCCACCCATGGCCACTCTTCCTCACGATGACATCTTCCACTTGGTGCGCGAGCCCCTCGACATTTCCGGACTGGCCCGCCACGTCCGCGCGCCAGAAGACGGCGCCATCGTCACCTTCGACGGTTTCGTCCGCAATCAATCCCACAACCGCCCCACTCTGTACCTGGACTACGAAGCCTATGAATCCATGGCCCTCGCCAAAATGCGCGAAATTGGCGTGCAGCTCCACGAGAAATACCACATCCATCGCGTCGCCATGGTCCACCGGCTCGGGCGCCTTGAAATCGGCGATACCAGCGTGTTCATCGCCGTCAGCGCGCCGCACCGCGCCGCCGCCTTTGACGCCTGCCGCTTCGCCATCGACACCCTCAAGCGCACCGTGCCCATCTGGAAAAAGGAATACTTCGCCGACGGCGCCGTCTGGGCTGACGGCGAACTGCCTCCCGCACCCGCGGCGACTTCCCGCGCGAAACCTGCATCCTAACTATCAATGTCGATGACACCCTTTCGATCTCACTTCACATTGTTCCTGGCTGTCCCGGCGCTTCTCGTCGCCGGATTCGCTTTCAGCCAGGACAAGCCCGACCGTCCTCCCTGGGCGCAAAAGTCGAAACCCAGCGCCAGTGCCAATTCCGCTTCCAGCTCGGCATCCGGCTCGACTTCTTCCGCCCCATCTCCGGTCGGTGAGCCGGGAAAAATCGTTCAGCCCACTCCGCCCGACACCACAGCGGCCGATCCACAAGATCCCGCCTCCCAGCGCGGCCGCATCCGGGTCAACGTCAATCTCGTCAGCGTTCTCGTCAGCGTCCTCGACGATAAGAACCGCCCCGCGCCCGACCTTCCCAAGGAAGCCTTCCGGCTCTTTGAAGAAGGCGTCGAGCAGCAGATCAACAAGTTTGAGCCGGAAACTTCACTGCCCTTGGACCTCGCGATCATGATCGACGCTAGTTTAAGCGCCCACAAAGAAATCAGCTTCGAGCAGGAAGCCGCCGCCCACTTTATCCGCCAGGTGCTGCGGCCGGGCGACCGTCTTTCCGTTTTCTCTTTCGATGAAGATGTCCACCAGCTCGCGTCCTTTTCCGACAATGTCACTGAGCTGCAAGCCGCGGTTCGCAAGATGCCGCCGGGCGCCGGCACTTCCATTTACGACGCCGTGCTTCTCGGCGCGCGCGCGCTCGAACGCCGCGGCGACGACCGCCGTCGCGTCATTATCATGGTCACGGACGCTGGCGAAACCACCAGCACCTCCGACTTCGAAGCCGCTCGCAAAGAAGCCGTACGCTCCAACACCCTCCTTTACACCATCGTCATCCGCCCGGTGAAAAACGAAAGCGGGCGCAACACTGCCGGTGAACACGCCCTCGAAACCATGACCGATACCACCGGCGGCGCCATGTTCTACCCCGACACGCCCCAGGAGCTCGGCGCCATCTTCGATCGCATCGACCGCGAACTCCGCACCCAATATCTCCTCGCCTACTACCCGACTCCGCGCGGCCCCGCCAACACCTACCGCTCCATCGTCGTCACCGTCGACCCCGCCACCTACCACGTCCGCCACCGCAAGTCCTACCTCACCGGCCCACAATAATCCCCGTAGCGGTGGCCGTCAGGCCGGCCGCTGGCCGCATCGCGTTTGTTTCGAATGGCCATCCTTGCGAAAATTACCATTCCATTTTCTTCTCTACATTAAACAATAATTAACATATTAATTAATATATGCTATCCTCTCCCTGACTTTGCTGCGATGGCTAACCAATGGTTCTAAGAAAGTATCTGTCGAAAGCTTCGCGGGAATCCCACTTTCCATCTTCCGTACACTCTTCGAAGTTCCGTATCTCGCAACCCCCTTGGTTTGCCACTCTTATGCAAACAAAGGATTGGGGGGCGGTGGTATTCTTCGCATTTTGGAACTCGTCCCGCGATCTGCACTTACGGTTTCCTCGCCCTTCGACCGAACCCTCGTGGGTGGTGGTAAAGTGATGAAAGCCATGGCGCACGGCGCAGGCCGGCACTGCGGGAGATCCCTACATTTCCTCCATGACCAAGAACTATCTCGAAGCCGCCGTAGAAATCGCCCAGGAAGCCGGCAAGATTCTGTTGGAAGAATTATCGCGGCCGCTGGACATCGCCTACAAGGGCGACGAAGTGGATCTCGTCACCCAAGCGGACAAGCGCTCAGAGCGGTTCATCGTCGAACGGTTGACCAAATACTTTCCCCAGCACGCCATTGCCGCCGAAGAGGGAACCGGGCATGAGAGCGCTTCCGCTTCCGAGTTCCGCTGGCACGTCGATCCTCTCGACGGCACCACGAATTTCGCCCACGGCTATCCCTGCTTCTGCGTTTCCATCGCTCTCGCCCAGCGCGACACGCTACTCGCGGCCGCGGTATTCAATCCTTTTTACAACGAGCTTTTTGCCGCCGCGCGCGGCGAAGGCGCCACTTTTAACGCCAAGAAAATCCACGTCTCCAAGAACGCCACGCTCTCGACTAGCTTGCTCTGCACGGGCTTCCCGGTGCGCAACCGCAAGCTCAGCCCCAATCTTCAATACTATGGCGACTTCACCCAGCACTCTCACGGCGTCCGTCGCGACGGTTCCGCCGCGCTGGATCTCGCCAGTGTGGCGGCCGGCCGCTTCGATGCCTTTTGGGAATTCGGCCTGGCAAAATGGGACACCGCCGCGGGAGTCCTGCTAGTCGAAGAAGCCGGTGGCAAAGTCAGCGATTTTGCCGGCAATCCCTATCAACTGGGGGGCCCGGTCATTCTCGCCACCAACGGCTTGATCCACGAAGAAATGCGCGCGATGGCGCTGGAAATTTCCCGCCGATCTGCAGGGCCCTCGCAACCCTAAAACTCCAGCCCCTTCCTGCGCACCTTTCCACCCTGGATTTTTTCGCCCGCGCTGTTCGCAAGTTCTTGCAATGTTTGCAGTTGCGCACTAATCCCATCCTTACGCTAGGCTTACGAATTCCTTACGTTCGGAGCGCTAGCATTCCGAGGCAACGAAGCAGCCCTCTGCGCCTGCCAAAGACGCGGATTCTTCCACCAACAATCCGTTGCCAAGCATCAATATCCTTAGGAGAGAGAAATGCGCGCTTTCAAACACTTTGGAAGACTGTTCCAAATCCTTTTTGCCGCATTGCTATGCACCGGCACGGCCTCGAATCGTTTACTAGCGGACGACAAAGATTCGAATGATGCGCCGGCAAAGTCTGCGGCGGCCAAGAGCGATTCGGCGGCGCCACTGACGGAGCGCGAGCGCTGGATGCTGGATCGCATGGAGCAGCTCGAAAGGCGCGTCGCGGAACTGGAAGCGAAGAGTAACCCGGCCACGGCAAAGGTGAGGGAAACGGCAGCTCAACCATCACCGGCGAAGGTGACGGAAACGCCCGCACAATCGTTACGGACAAAGGCGACCGAGACGGCCGTTGCGCAACCAGCTCCCGGGCAGGCTACGGAGACAATGGCGGCTCAACCGGCTTCCGCGAGTGTGACGAGGGCTCCAGCCGTTGCAGGCAACGCCGGCAGTCCGGCCGCGGCGAGCGTCGCGAATCCGCCGGTTGCAGTGGCGGCGACAAAGACGCAGGAGCAGGCAAATCCCGCAAAGCCAGAAAAAGCGGAACCGTTTGCGTTTGCGGATTTCACGTGGCTGAACGGCAACGCGCGCACCAAAGAATTAGCCATGGATACGAAATTCTTCACGCCGGAAATCAGGGCCGACATCGACTACATCTACGATTTCAACCATCCCCAAGACAATACTATTAGCGGGTCGAGCGAAGTTTTCCGGGCCAATGAAGTCCAGGTGACCCAATTGGGCGTTGGCGGCGATTTCCATTATGACAATGTGCGTGCGCGCTTGATGACGCAGTTTGGCTTGTATTCGCAGACGACGCCGCGGAACGACGCCAGTCCCGCGCGTGGCCAATGGAATCTCGCCGACGCTTACCGGTATATCTCGGAAGCGTACGGTGGCTACCATTTCAACGCGCTGCATGGAATCAACGTCGATGCCGGAATCTTCATGTCCTATATCGGGTTGTTCAGCTACTACCAGTTCGACAATTGGGCTTATCAGCCGTCGTATGTTTCTTCGAACACGCCGTGGTTTTTCAACGGGGTGCGTGTGCAGATTTTTCCGACGGAGCACCTGAAAATCGAGCCGTGGTTCACGAACGGATGGCAATCGTACGGGCGGTTCAACAGCCGGCCAGGCATAGGAGCGCAAATTCTCTGGCGGCCGAACGGCTGGTTCTCCGTTCTTGGAAATCAATATGCGCTAGGCGAGGATGCGCTGAACACGCCGGGCCGCGTGCGCTATCACACGGACGACAGCCTCGAGATAAAGTATTACGACAACAAGGAGAAGTTCCTCGACAAGGCAGCTTTCTCCCTCACTGGCGACATGGGTTGCGAACATGGCGGCGGCGTGAGCTGCGCCGGCAATTCCGCGAAAGGACCCAAGCAGAGTTTTCTAGGGTACATGTTGTACAACCGCCTGTGGTTCGACAACGACAAGTATGGCCTGACACTTGGTGGTGGGCAGATCAATAACCCTGGTCGGTATTTGGTTTTGCTACCGCCGATCAACGGAGCAACGGCTGCTTCGGGCACGCCTTACTTCACGGAAAATCCTGGCGATCCATACAAAGCTTGGGACGTCTCGGGTACGTTTGACTGGATGCCAAGCCAATATATTACCTTCCGCTGGGAGTACAACCATCGTGCGGCAAACGTGCCTTATTTTTCCGGATCCGGAGGCGTAACCCCGCCGGGTGGCAACAATAACGCTCCTGGTGCCTTCGTGTGCCTCGCCGGATTCGCGACCTGCAACGGTTCGCCGGCAAATACGTGGTTCCCTGACCTCCGCAAGACCGAAAACCGGCTGAACATGGCCATCCTCGTCAAATTCTAGTTTCAGCATGATAATGACAATCACCCGAAAGAAGGCTCTTCGACGGAAAATCTATACGGGCCGTATAGAATCCTTCCGGGGGCTTTACCGGTTTCTTATGCTTGGTGATTTATGGTCATAGAGGGAGAATCGGTCGCAGAATCCATGGCTCAAAAACAAGTGTTGCAGCTGGTTCCGCTAGCCAGTTCGTACTGCTAGTCGCAGCTTCGCTTTTCACGGGCACGAGGGCAATCGACGTTCGGCGAGATCCGCGAAGCCCTGCCGGGCTGCTGCCTTTGCCGCAAGCGCAGGTCATAGCCCATGACGTCGATGAAGACTCCGATCGCCTCGTGACCAGCGGCGATGAAGGAAGCTTTTCCTTCGAAAATCTGCAACCTGGTCATTACCGGGTCGAAGCGAAGAGAGAAGGCTTTGCCGGCTCGCGGGCGATCACCGTCGAACGTGGCGCCGTGGGTGGGAGAGCCGGATGCCAAGCCGGCACTCAGCGGATGCGCTTCGACGATCGGGAAGGGCAGCGCACGGGCACGAAGGCGAAGTATTCAGAACGCCTTTGGGGTTGGGGGACATTGGATTGCAACCACAATTCTCCTCCGCCCGAAGCTTCGATTCGAGCACTCGTACGATCGTCCTGCTTATGACTCGCTTTGCTTGCCGTGCGGGCTTCCCGGAACTAAAAAGAGCCAGTTGACGTTCGCCTCGGATGCCATCTTTTTCCTCTGATTCGTCGCAACGCCTTCACAATAATTCCATCTAATTTCTCGCAGTCGTAGAATACTGGTTTCAGGACTTTGCCAGGATCGAGAACTCTCTTTGAACAGAGCGATGAAGAAAACCACGAGAAGCGTAAGTCAAAGGAAAGAGTCTCATGGAGAAGGGCGTTCGAGCCCCAAAAGAACTGGCTTCGCTGAAGCAGCCGCCTGCTTGGCGGAGATTGGAAAGGGTTTTCACGCGCGCGGATGGGTGCTGGGGACGAGTGGAAACTTCAGCGCGGTGATTTCGCGCGAGCCGCTGCGGTTGGCGATTACTTCCACGGGCTTGGATAAGGGGGGCCTTTCGCCGTCACAGTTCCTGGAAATGGACGAAGCTGCTAACGTTGTGCGCGGCGATGGCCGTCCGTCCGCGGAAGCCTTGCTCCATCTCGCCATCGTGCGAAGCGTGAATGCGAAAGCGGTTTTGCACACGCATTCGGTGTGGAGCACAGTGCTCTCAGGTTCGCATGCTTCCCAGGGCGGGATTGCGCTGGAGGGTTACGAAATGCTGAAGGGCCTGGAAGGCGTTCGAACGCACAAGCACCGCGAGTGGCTGCCGATCCTGGAGAATTCGCAAGACATGATCGAACTGGGGGAACGCGTTTCTAAGACCCTGAGGAAAAGTCCGGGCATCCACGGTTTTCTTTTGAGGGAGCATGGACTTTATACTTGGGGTGCGGGCTTGCCGGAAGCCAAACGCCATGTTGAAATTCTGGAGTTCTTGATGGAAGTGCTGGTTCGCTCCGGTGCGGCGCAGAGCGCATAATTTCTGAGTTGATTGAAATTGGGAGTGGAACACCATGGCTGTCCTTCGTATTCCTGATGAGAACCGTTCGCTCCGCGAGCATGAGGAAGTGCGCGAGTATCTTGCCGGCATTGGCATCGATTACGAGCGATGGGAAACCTCGGCTGACTTGCCAGAAGATGCTTCCGCGGATCAAGTCCTACAAGCGTACGGCGAACAAGTCGAAAAACTGAAGCGTCAGGGCGGCTACGCCACGGCGGATGTGATCGACGTGCATGCCGATACTCCGGGGCTGGAGGCCATGCTGGCAAAATTTAACATTGAGCACACGCACGACGAAGATGAAGTGCGCTACATCATCGCCGGACGCGGCCTATTCCATATTCACTCGGCGCTAGGACCGGTTGTGGCAATCGAAGTGGAAGCGGGCGACTTGATCCGCGTGCCACGCGGCACGCGGCACTGGTTTGATCTCTGCTCTGACCGCCGCATTCGAGCGATTCGGCTGTTCCAAGAAAAGGCTGGTTGGACGCCTCACTACACCCGCAGCGGCGTGGACCGGAATTATGAACCGGTTTGCTGGGGACCTCGATACATTCCGCCGCAAACGGCGGCGAAATAATCGGTGTGTCTCCAATCGACCCATCTCAAGTCCGCGTCATTCTTCTGGATATAGAAGGAACGACCACTCCCTTTGAATTTGTTTACCAAACGCTGTTCCCGTATGCGAGCCGCAAACTGGAAGCGTTCCTAGGAGCGCACCGGCAAGATCCCGAGATTCAGTCTTTGATTCAGGATCTGCGCGCGCAGCATGGGGCCGACGAGCGCAACGGCCTAAACCCGCCTGGATGGATGGACGAACCGGTAGCAGCGCGGCTGCGTTTATGCATGGCCTACTGCCAATGGCTGATTGCCCGGGACAGCAAGTGCGCGCCCTTGAAGGCTCTCCAAGGAAAAATCTGGCATCAGGGATATGCAAGCGGGGAACTGCGCGGGGAAATTTTTCCTGATGTGCCGGCGGCCTTCGAACGCTGGCGGCGGCAGAAAAGAATCATCTGCCTCTATTCCTCGGGAAGCGTCCTGGCGCAGCAAAACCTCTTTCGGACCACGCCTTCTGGCGATCTGACTTCTTACATCACGGCTTTCTTCGATACCAGTGTGGGCGTAAAAACCGAAGGGGCGAGCTACAAGAGAATCGCCGTTTCGCTTTCGTATGCGTCACACCAGTTCTTGTTTATTTCCGACGCGGTGAAAGAAATCCGAGCGGCGCGGTCGGCAGGAATGCAACCCCTCCTCTGCGTGCGAGGCGAGCATCCCGCGCCGGCCGCTTCCGACGTGGGAGTGATTCACGATTTCAGCGGCGTGCTTCTCGATTGAGCGGCCTGCCCACAGCGAGCGGGCTCTGCCAGAAACTCTCGAGGGATGCGGCTACTTAGCTCCCCACTCGGCGTACAGCTTTGTGATGGCCGGACCGATGGTGAATCCCCAGGCATAAATGGGGAAATTCTTGAACTGGTCTGGCACTACATAGCGGTGCTGCGCTTCATCCACCGGAACACCCGACTTGAACATCTTCTCGGCCTGCCCGGCGATGTCGTCAAACAATTCGCGCAGCGCGGCGACACCTTCCTGGCCGCAAATCTGGCCATGACCCGGGACAAAGAGCGTGTCCTTATCGAATGCGGCAAATTTCTTCAAAGTGTCGCGCCAACCTGAAATCGTGGCTTTCTCATCGAAGCACACTGGGTACCAGCCGCTGAAGAGCAAATCGCCGGCGTACACAACGTTCTGTTCGGGGACGCGTACGATCATGTCGGTTCCGGAGTGACCGGCGTAGGACTCGATCACCGCCGTCAGACCTCCAAGATCAATCGGCATGGGGAGCTTCGCCGGATCAAGCGGATGATTCGGCAGGCCAATCACGGTCGAGCTGGCAATCTGAAAGATTCCAGTCACCGCGTTGAGATCACTTTGCGCATGCGCCCGCTCCGCATCCGACTTAGCGTCCTTGACGCGCTTCTCGTACGGCCCCAGCGCTGCCGCCTTATCCAATCCTTGCAGGGGCGCATAGCTATCGACGATGCGCTTCGCCGTTGCCGCGTGAGCCCAGAGTTGCACGCCATTGCCACCGTAAAACGAATTTCCCATGGAATGGTCGAAGTGATAGTGCGTGTCCAGCGCGCCCTTCACGGGGACTTGACTGACCATCCGCAGCGCGTCCATTTGGAACGATGCTCCCGCAGGCCCCGCGTACCCTTCCAGAAGCAGCGCGGCATCTTTCCCGGCGAGAAAACCGCCGTTGCACACCGTGGTGTAACCTTTCGATGGATCGGAGATGGTGGCGTACAGACCGTTGCCAATTTTCCGCACTGATGCGAACCCTTTGCCCACTACCGGCGTCGGAGTGACTCGGGAGTCGCGTGCCAGTTCCGCCGCAAGCGCCGGCAAAGGAATCATTTTTGCTATTGCGGAAAAGGCTCCGAAACAGGATGTTTTGACGAGGAAATTGCGACGTGAAAATTGACCCGGGTTGACCGCTCCACAGTCCAGATTCGTAAGGTCGATCATATTTCCTCCTCCGGAATTGAGACTTGGATAGGACGACTGCGATTGAGAGTAACTTATTCCAGCAGAGACTTCCAAGAGGGCAAATTTCCGATGCTTCCAGTAAAGTGGACCAGAATACGAAGCTGCCGTTCAAAACACGCCGTGCGTGCAAATAATTGATACGCGGAACCTTCGTTGCGTACCATGGAGCGTGTCAGCGGCAACTCAGTCCTAAGTTATTCAGCCGGGATTTCGTCACTCCTCGAGGGAGGCGCTCGATCATGCGTAAATTCGGATTTTCGATGGCGTTGACTGTGGGCTTGCTGCTTGTTCCGTCCTCGCAGGGGCAAGACTCGCGCAATGAGTGCATCCAGCGGTGCTACACCCAGCCGACGGGGGGGGATCCTGAAGTGCAGCGGCAGGAGATCTTTAGCCTCGAAAGAGAAGCGGCGCGCGCTATCCAACTGAGCAATGGAACTTTTTTTCGCCGTGTGTACAGCGAGGAATTTGCAGGCACGCTTTCGCATGGCCAGCAGGTAAATAGGGACCAATGGATTGCGACGATTGAATCACCTGGCTTCCAGCGAGAATCGTTTAACGTCTCCGACATTAAAGTCCGCATTTTTCAGGAGACGGCGGTGGCGACTTGCCTCTGGTCATCACGGTTCATCATCAACGGCCGACATGTTAGCAGCCAACTGCGCGCCATCCATGTGTATCTCAACACGCCTAATGGCTGGCATGTGATTTCCGGTCAAACAACCAATCTGCCTCCCGACGTACAGCAGATGTTGTAGCTTTTCTTGATTTAGTGAACGCGGGCGACGCGCGTGTCAACGCGCGTTGACGCCTTCTAAAGCGAATGTTACGCTCCCGGTTCGCTTTTCAAACGCATGCGCGCCGTCGACTTGATCCGCAAGAAACGTGATTCCGGGGAACACTCCCGCGAAGAAATCGATTTTCTGGTTTCTGGCTATACGCGTGGCGAAATACCTGATTACCAGATGGCCGCGTGGCTGATGGCCGTGTGGATCCGCGGGATGAACCGCTCCGAGCTTGCGGCGCTCACCGAAGTGATGCTGTACTCGGGCGAAGTCCTCAACCATTCCGAAATTCCCGGCAAGAAAGTCGATAAGCATTCCACCGGAGGGATTGGCGATAAGACTTCTCTGATTCTTGCTCCCATAGTCGCAGCTGGCGGTCTGACGGTTCCGATGATCAGCGGCCGCGGCCTCGGCCACACCGGCGGCACGCTCGACAAACTGGAAGCCATTCCGGGCTTCCATGTGAATCTGTCGCTGGAGGAATTTCGCCGTGTCCTGCGCGAATGCGGCATGGGCTTGATCGGCCAGACCGCGGAAATTGCTCCGGCTGACAAGAAAATCTACGCGCTGCGGGACGTGACTTCGACGGTCGAAAATATCGGCCTCATCTGCGCTTCCATCATGAGCAAGAAACTTGCTGAAGGTATCGACGCCTTGGTCCTCGATGTGAAAAGCGGTTCCGGCGCCTTCATGAAAAAAGAGGAAGATGCCGTTCGGCTCGCCGAAGTCATGGTGGAAACCGGAAAACGCATGGGCAAGAAAGTGGTGGCGCTCATCACCGGCATGGATCAGCCGCTGGGCCGCATGGCCGGGCACGCGAATGAAGTCGCCGAGTCCTTGGAGGTCTTGAAAGGCCGCGGCCCAATCGATCTGCGTGACTTGAGCCTGGATCTTTCCGCGTGGATGTTCTATCTCGGCGAAAGAACGAATAGCGTGGAAGAAGGCCGCCGCCTCGCGGAAACCATGATTGCCACGGGCCAGGCACTCGAAAAATTCCGGCAAGGGATTCGCCTGCAAGGCGGTGATGAACGCGTCATCGACGAACCGGAACGTCTTCCCATCGCGCGCCTGCATTTCCACGTAGCGAGCTCCGCCAGCGGGTTCATCACCAGCACGAACTGCGAGGGATTCGGAATCGCGCTGGCCATGCTTGGCGGAGGCCGTGAGAAGAAGGAAGACAAGATCGATCACGGCGTTGGCCTCGAATTCCACAAGCGTATCGGCGATCGCGTGGAAAAGGGAGAACCGCTGGCCACCATTCATTACAATAGCGAAGCCAAACTTGCCGAGGCAAAGAGCCTGGTCGCGGAGAGTTATCACTTTGGCGAGGAAGCGCCGCGAGAAAAGCGGCCGCTCGTGCGCCGCCTTATTGGCGCTTGATCCGTTTCTTCCGAGAGGGGTGTTCATGGGACGCTTCACCGGTGTACTCGGCATGGCCGCTATTCTTGCCGCTGCGTGGCTCTTCAGCACGAATCGGCGCGCGATTAAGCTTAAGACCATTGCTTGGGGGTTGGGACTCCAGTTGGCGCTGGGATTTTTCGTTTTACGTTCCGGTGTGGGTAGTTCGGTGTTTGGCTTTCTCGGGGCGGGCGCAAATAAGCTGCTAGGTTTTTCCTACGCCGGTTCCGCGTTTGTTTTCGGCGATCTCGGCCTGCCGAAGGAAATCTCCCGGCTTGGCTTTTCTTTTGCTTTCCAGGTGCTGCCGACAATCATTTTCATTGCCGCCTTTTTTGCAGTGCTCTATCACCTCGGCGTGATGCAGCTCATCATCCGCGCTGCCGCGTGGATGATGACCCGCGTGATGGGGGCCAGCGGCGCGGAGTCCCTAAACGTCGCCGCCAGCATTTTCATGGGTCAGACCGAAGCGCCCCTCACGATCCGGCCCTTTCTTCCCAAACTTACCAAATCGGAACTCATGGTGGTCATGACTAGCGGCATGGCGCACATCTCAGGCGGAATGATGGCCGGGTACATTCAAGTAGGTGGGGCCGATCCAAAGAACCTTCTGACCGCCGTCATTATGACGGCGCCCGGAACGCTGCTCATGGCCAAGATGCTCGTTCCGGAAACCGAGCAGCCGCTCACTGCTGGCCGCGTGGAAATGCCGCCAATGGAAAAAGAAACCAATCTTCTCGGAGCCATCGCTCGCGGCACGAGCGATGGCTTGCATCTAGCGCTCAACGTTGGGGCCATGCTGATTACCTTCATCGCTTTGCTGGCTTTGCTCAATGCCATGATGAGCGGCGTCCACAACTGGCCGCACACGGCTTGGTTTCCAGAAAGTTTACAGACCGTTTTCGGCTGGATCTTCGCCCCCGTTGCCTGGCTGATCGGAGTGCCCTGGCATGACGCAGCTAGGATTGGCAACCTGCTCGGGACGCGCATGGTGATCAACGAATTCGTCGCTTTTGGCCAGCTTGGTCCCATGAAAGGCACCCTCGATCCGCGCACTTTTGCCATCGCCACGTTTGCTCTTTGCGGCTTTGCCAATTTCAGCTCCATCGGCATTCAGATCGGCGGCATCGGCGCGCTCGCGCCGGAACAGCGCAGCCAACTAGCAAGATTCGGCATCCGTGCCATGCTCGCCGGCACCATGGCAAACTTAATGTCGGCTTCCATCGTGGGGATTCTTTCGTGAGCGGGAAGAAGGGGTCCAAGACCAACACTCGGAAAACGGTTTTGTCCGGAAAAATCGCCAAAGTAATGCGAGCGAGCAATTCATCGCTCGGCGAGTTCGAGCGCGCTGGCCAAGCGGCTGACTTTATTTTTTCTGAGACAACTCTGAAACCGAAGATTGCCTTGGTTCTAGGCTCCGGGCTAGGCGCTTTCGCAGACGAGTTCGACAATGCCGCAAAAATTCCTTACGCGAAAATCCCACACTTCCCACAATCGACCGCCATCGGCCATGCCGGAAAACTCGTCATCGGGAAAGTGGGGGCCATTCCCGTCGCCGGAATGCAAGGCCGTGTCCATCTTTACGAGGGTTATTCCGCGAAAGAGGTCGTCTTCCCCATCAGGGTTTTCGCGCGTATGGGCGTCGAAGCCGTCATCTTGACCAACGCCGCGGGCGGCATCAAACGCGAATTTTCCCAGGGACGCCTCGTGGTCATCAGCGATCACGTCAATTTGCAGGGGGTCAATCCTCTTACCGGACCAAATGACGAAAGATTCGGCCTGCGTTTTCATGACATGACCTCGGCTTACGACCAGCGCTTTCGCGAAATGGCCGTGGGCGAAGGAAACCGGTTGGGTATTGGCTTGTATGAAGGTGTATACGCAGGGCTTCTCGGCCCGAGCTATGAGACGCCGGCGGAAATCCGCTACTTGCGGGCGATTGGCGCTGATCTGGTCGGCATGTCCACGGTCCCGGAAGTGATTGCCGCGCGGCATTGCGGCATTCGCGTGCTCGGGATCTCTTGCGTGACGAATGCCGCCGCGGGAATTCTGGATCAGCCGCTCAACCACTTGGAGGTCTTGGAGACCGCCGAACGCGTCAAGGGGCAATTCATCGGTTTGCTGAAAGCGGTCATACCAAGAATTGCGGAGGCCATCGCTTGAGCGAATACGAAACCCTTATTTCCGCCGCAAGGCAGGCGAGGGAAAACGCCCACGCGCCCTACTCCAATTTTCGCGTGGGCGCCGCGCTGCGCGCCACGTCAGGAAGAATTTTTGGCGGCTGCAACGTCGAGAACGCCACCTACGGCCTCACCGTTTGTGCCGAGCGCATCGCCATCTTCAAAGCCATCAGCGAAGGCGAGCGGGGCTTCGATGCCATCTCCGTCGTTACGGACACTGACACCTTGACTCCTCCTTGCGGCGCCTGCCGCCAATTGATTTGGGAATTTTGTGGCGACGTTCCTGTGATTATGTGCAATCTCCAGGGCAAGACCGAAGTCCTTCAAATGCGCGAGCTATTTCCGAAGCCTTTTGACTCCTCCCATTTATAGGGCCGCCAAATCGTGTCCTGCCGCCTCCTAAGAGAGGATTTGACTCTGGAGTGCACTCCAGGGTGTAACCTGTTCAGTAGAGGGTAAGGTGATGCAAATCGGTGAGGTTGCCAGAAAAATCGGTCTCAGCGTTGATGCGATTCGCTTCTACGAACATAAAGCCCTGTTGCCTATTCCACCCAGAACAGCAGGTGGATTCCGGCAGTACGCCGACAGGGACCTCGAGACGCTGGGTTTTATCCGTAGTATTCAGGGTTTGCGATTCACTCTCGCTGAGGTGCGGGAACTTCTTGAGCTGCGCGAAAGCAAGATAATGCCATGCGCGCCGGTGCGCCGGCGGTTAGAACAAAAGCTGACAAGTGTGCGTCAGAAACTGGCCGATCTCAAAAGGTTGGAGCGCGATTTGCGTGGGGTTCTCGACCGATGCCATCAACAGAAACGTAAGCGCTCCACCCGCTGCCCGCTCTGGAGTGAAATAAAACCACGAAAATCGGAGGGTGCCCGTGAGAATTGAAGTGCTTTATGTGACGAATTGTCCTCATCTTCCTACTGCTGTGAAACAGCTGAAAGCCATCCTCTCCGCCGAAGGCGTGGCGGATGAGATTCAGGAAGTGGAAGTGAAAGATGGACGGTCAGCAGAGCAATTCAAGTTTCGAGGTTCCCCAACGATCAGAATCAACGGACGAGACATTGACCTCGCAACGCAGGCATCAGAACTGTTCGCGCTGGCGTGCCGAATCTATCCGGGAGCGAAGGAGACTAGTGGGCCGTGCGCAAAGATGATGCGGCGGGCCATCCGCGAGGCTCTCGAGGAAGAAAAGATATGAAGCAAGGCTCCGGCATTTCTGCATCCCTCGGAGCGATCTTGAGTTCCCTTGCAACCATGGGTTGCTGTCTGCCTTTAGGATTTGCCGGCGCGCTGGGAGCGGCGGGCGCTAGCGCATTTCTCGAGAGATTCCGGCCCTGGCTTCTGGCGCTTTCCATTCTTTTCTTGGGAATTGGATTTTGGCAACAGCACCGCGCGAGACTGTGCTCTTTGAAGCGAAACTATTTGAGCGCAGCGCTGCTTTGGACCGCGGTGGCGTTTGTTGTGGCCATGGTCGTCTTCCCCCAGCAAATCGCGGGATTCCTTGCTGATCACCTTTCAGGGGCCGCCAAATGAGCCGGAAGACTGTTGCAATCGGCGTGCTCCTGGTGGTGCTTTTCCTTCTCGCGGTGTATGTAAGCCAGAATTCTTCCACGCCGCCTGGACAACAACCGCTTATCACGCTTGCTGGCGAGAATTTCGCCTCGTTCCAAGAGGCTTTTGACAAGCCCCCAGAGGGGGCCCGCCTGCTGCTCCTTCTTTCTCCCACATGACTAACTTGTCTGCGGGGGGCCTCCGCAATCGAACAACTTTTGAACGGCAATACCGACCCTTCGCTCCGGGTGCTGGTTGTATGGGAGCCCATGCTTCCCACGGACTTGCGTTCACCTGTTCACAGCACGCTTGTCAGAATCCCCGACCAGCGCGCCAGTCAATTTTGGGACCCGCAGCATCTTGTCGCGAAAGAGCTTCGCAAGATCATCCTTGAAAACGCCGCGCAGCCGAAGCCCGACTGTTGCATTGACCTTGGATTTTACTGGGACGATGCCATTTTGTATCCAGCCCACTCCAAGTGGCGGCAGAACCCCACCGCCATGTTCTGGAATGGCCCGGTCGTGCGTGTGGCCTCCGCACTTGAGCCGGCGCTCCAAAATCACCGATAGGGCTGCTCTCAGGATTTGGCGTAGTAGCAGACCCCGCCGCGATATGGATTGAGCAACGGTTAATTGGGTTTTTTCCGTCCGATTTTTCGGTGGGTTGTATGGTGATGTTCAACAATGCCAGATGGCTCAAATTGGGGATGCCCCCGAAGTCCCAATGGCATTTGAGCTGGCTGGCGCTCGCGAGCTAGGCGCCGCGAGTCTCCAACCCTAGCAACAACCGTTCAAGCTGACGCTCTGCTGTCGCGAGGGTCTGGGGCGATTACTGCTGATCTGGCTTGCGGACCGCCACTTTGCGCTTATCCTGAACCGCCACGGCATCGCGTGGCGAGGATTTCGACGCTTCGCGGGCTGCGGCGAGCTGGAGGTTTGCACTAGCACCAGCCTTCTTGTTCTGCGCCAGATAGGAACTAGTTTGCTTAGCTAACTTGATTTTGGGAGTCAGCGGTGTCCGAGCGGCAATCTCCCATGAGTCCGTGCCGTCGAAATGGTCGGGGCTGACTTCCGACTGCGCTTTGCAGCTCGGCGCGAAGAGCATCAAAGCTCCGAAGCCAAGCGCTAGCGTCAGTATCTTCAACAAATTAAACGGTTTCATGCACGTCCTCCGCTTCGAACTTCAACATGGTTCCCCAGGTCACCGCTTCAGAAAGGTAGAATTTCTGGGTTAGTCAATTTTCTCGGCCGCTTCTACGCGGGTCGATAGACCGGCAGTACTACATGTGTCCGGCTCGACAATATCCGAGGGCTGCCGCAATCTCGGAATTTCTCCCTCATTCGGCCCGGAAAGCGTATGATCTCTTTGTCGCTCCCACCCCGACACCCAGCTTCCCATTTTGCGGAGCACAGCGGGTGTCCCCATGCAAGCCATTGTCCACCGTCTGGAAAAACGCATGCCCATGACTATAAGAGTGGATCTTTGCAGTCTGGATGTCCGTCATCCCGCGCAGGAGGGCCTCACGGAAAATATAAGCGCCCATGGCGCCCGCGTTGTTTCTGCTAATTCCTGGAAATTGAATGAGCGGCTGAATCTGTGGTCCGTCCCCGGTGATTTCCGTGCTCGTGCCCGGGTTGTTTATTGTGAGCCCTTAAAGAGCCATTCGTTTGCCATCGGATTGCAGATCCTGGCCTCTAAGGGAGGCTGGAAGTAAGGCCCCCAGTAAACCCTCGGCAATCCAACCGTATCCCGCAAAAGTGTCTTGGAAACTAGCGCGAAAGTGCGAGCAGCGATTCGTTTAGCAAAGTCAAGTCAGAGTCCAGCCGGTAGAACCCTGGACGCCAGCCTGCTGGAGTCTCATTGGGCGGGAAGTTGATTACAGCGAAGTCGTTAGACGAGACTTGATCGTTGGCCAATTTTGGAAATGCGTCGCCGACATAAGTGGCAACGTGCTGGCTTACAACGCGCTCGCATTCATTGACTGAAAGAACAGCGCGAAGCATACCCTGGTTTTTGGCGTGGGGTTGGCAAAAGTAAAGGGTTGGCATACGAAGGCATCATCGGCATTTCGGCGAAAATCTTGAATAGTACGATAGGACCATTTTGCGGGGATTCGAGAAAATGGTGGAAGCCTCCTTGGTCATTGCGTAACCGACCTTATTTCAATAGCTTACGAATTCGCCTTTGCTTTTTTAACGATCAGAAGGCGGTAACTAAAGAGAACGCTTCCGAAAAGGAAACACTTGGCAGCCATTCACAAGGTGCGGCCCGGAGGCAAACAGGTGGATTCAGCAGACAAGCAGGTCCAAGGCCGTCAGCGCGTAGATCGCCGCGCAATCAATGATCTTTCGCAGGTCGACATATTCATTCGGCCCGTGTGCCACGGAGAGGAGCCCCGGACCATAGGCATAGGCCGGGACGCCCCGAGCGGCGTAGAAGCGAATCTCCAGCAAACCAGGGCACATCTCAAATCGCGGCGCCGCGCCAGTAACCGCCTGCACGCTGCGCGTCAGCGCTTTGCCGAGCGGTTCCCCCTCTTCGCATGCGGAGGATTCTCCTTCTTGCAGGATTTCCCACTCCAAGCGAATCCCTTCCCGCCCGCAGTTCTCCAGGACGTCGATCAATCGCCCTTTCTCGTCCTCAAGACTCTCCTCGGGATTGATTCGACGGTCCATAGTGAACCAGCACTCCTCCGGCACCACGTTGAAATTCGTCCCGCCGCCGCTTTGCCCTCCCAGCATGAGAATCGATTGGCGCGCTTGGTCATCCCCGACGTTGGACTTGGTCGTTTTTTGCTCGACTTCCAGCTTCAAATCTTGGAGCCGCCCGACAACTTGAACCATTCGCTCGAACGCGTTTTCCCCTTGGTGCTGTAAACCAACGTGAGCGGATTTTCCCAGCACTCGAGCGCGCAGAGAAATGGCTCCGCGGTTCGCGTTCCATACGACTCCGCTGGTCGGCTCCGCCAAAAGCATTCCAACGCCGCCGCGCCCCAATTTTCCCTGCACCGCCAGCCAGGCTGACCCGCCTTGGCCTCCCGTCTCTTCATTGGGTACCAGCGTCAACCCGATTTTTCCGCCCAGTTTGGCACCAATTTTTTTCAACGCGAGAATCGCGTAGAGCATGGCCACAATCCCGCCTTTCATGTCGCAGGAGCCGCGCCCGAACAAAAAATGCTCCTTGCGGACCGGCCGGAATTGGTCCGGGGATTGCGCCGGCACAACGTCGTAGTGTCCATGAAAGTAGAGAGTTCGCTCGCCGCGGCCGTATTCGGCCAGCAAGCTCACAAGAGGCTCGCCGCCATCCTTATTTTGACCCGCAGCCGTTATGCGCTGGCAATCCAAACCTACGCCACGCAGATGTTTCTCAAGCAGCTCCGCGCACGCGCCGTAATTCTTGCCCGGGGGATTTTCTGTGGGGATGGACACCAATTTCGCCAGCAGCCCAGCCATCTCGCCCTCGCGCTGCTTGAGCCATTCCAGTAGCGTGCTAGTCTCTACTCTGTCGCTGCGCGCTGGTTTCGCCATGGCGCACCAGGCTAGAAGTTCTGGCGCGTGACACCAAGCTCCATTTTGGTACGAGCGGATCGCCAAACAGGCTCTCCTGGTCCCATCCCAGTGGAGACCGTTCAATCGATACCGCGAGGATTCAGCGGGCTGTGGTAGTCTGTGCCGCAATGGAATCCTCCAGCCGAGAAGAAGCATGACCAGCGGCACAAACGCCTTCCCAGTATTGCGGTGGATGGGCTTGCTGTGGACGCTGGTGTGGTTGCCGGCTTACATCCGATTTTGGGGCTGGGCGAATCTGTTGCACTTGTGCGATGTCGCGGTAATCCTCGGATGCATGGGTTTGTGGTGGGGAAGCTCTTTGCTGATTTCCAGCCAAGCCGTCAGCTCGCTGGCTGCGGGGATCCTTTGGTCCACCGATATTGCCTGGCGATTGGCAAACGGACACCCTTTCGTTGGCGGCACGGAGTACATGTGGGATGCCCGCGTGCCGCTTTGGGCGCGGCTGCTTTCCAGCTTTCACATCGGCCTTCCCTTGGTGCTTCTCTGGGCCATGCGCAAAATAGGGTACGACCGCCGCGCTCTGGCCTTGCAAGCAGCCATTGCGGCGGCGCTTTTCATTGCTTCGCGGTTCTTGCCCTCGGACTTCAATATGAACTACGTCTACCGAGATCCTCTCTTTCATCGGTCTTGGGGGCCTGCTCCCGTGCACGTGGCACTGATTTTTCTCGGAACCGTCGCGCTGATTTATTGGCCGACCCACCTTTTCTTATGCTGGCTGTTTCCGGTGGCGAGCGCCGCCAAATGAATCTGTGCGCGTAGGGGCGGCTTGGTTACCTGGAGCGAAGCAGAAGGGCCCCGCCTCGGTGGGCCGCGGTATGGGCAAGAAACTCAAGGGACGCAAAAACCCAGGAGTACCGAAGAATGGGCACGGACGTTGATAAGAATCGTGAAAAGTACATGGCCATGTTAAAAACCGCCGTTGACGAAGCGCGTCTCGGGCTCGAGGAAGGCGGAATCCCCATTGGCGCTGCCCTCTTTGATCAAAATGGAAAATTGCTAGGGCGCGGCCACAATCGCAGGGTGCAAGAAGGCGATCCTTCCGTCCACGGCGAAACCGACGCCTTTCGCAAAGCCGGCCGCCAGCGCACTTACCGCGACAAAATCATAGTCACCACGCTAGCTCCCTGCTGGTACTGCAGCGGCCTCATTCGCCAATTCGGTATCGGCACCGTAGTCGTCGGCGAGTCCGTCAATTTTCAGGGTGGCATCGCTTGGCTGCGCGAAAACGGCACCAAAGTCTGGGACCTCCACTCGGAAGAGTGCGTGAGCATGCTCGCGAAGTTTGTTGCCGAACATCCAGAAGTGTGGAAGGAAGACATCGGCGAAGAGTGAATTCTACAGGGGCGGGTATTTAGCCAGTCTCGCGGGAGACTCCGCTGCGTTACTGCTGCCAGCCGCCGCCCAGAGCTTGATAGAGCTGAACCAGCGCTTGCACCTCGTTGTTTTGTGCTTGAACAAGGTTCAGCTGGTCAGAAAAGTAATTCGTTTCGTTGGTAAGCACTTCCAAATAGTCGGTAGCTCCAGCCTTGAAGCGCATTTGGGACAAATGAGCGGCGTCCTGGGCCGAAGCCGTCAGACGTTCTTGCTCGATGCGGGATTCTCGATTCTTGCGATAGGCGATCAGACCGTTTGATACGTCGCGGAAAGCGCCTTTGATGGTCTGCTGATACGTCAAAAGCGCTTGCTGTTGCTGAGCTTCCGCCAACCGCACGTTGTTCTTCAGGCGGCCGCCCTCAAAGATCGGCTGCGTGAGGGTTCCACTTAAGGTCCACAATCCGGCCGGGCCGCTGAGCAGATTGCTCAACGCTGAACTTTGAAATCCAGCCGACCCGGTAAGAGCAATCTGCGGGAAGTAAGCTGCTCTTGCCACGCCGATCTGCGCATTGGCGGCCACCAAATTCTCTTCCGCTTGGCGAATGTCGGGGCGGCGTTCCAGCAGGGAGGAAGGCAAGCCGGCCGGCACCTCCGGCGCATGGGGCTGCTGCGTTATTGTCAGGCCTCGCGGAACGGAACCAGGGTTATTCCCCAACAAGAAGCTGATGGCATTTTCTTGCTGCGCGATTTGCCGCTCCAGGTCAGGTATCTGCGCAGAAGCGGTGTAGACCAGTTCTTCCGCTTGGCGCTGGTCCAGCATCGTGTCGATGCCATGCTCGGTTAGCTGGGTAGTGAGTTCCAGCGATTCCTTTCGCGAGGCGAGAGTGCGCTTGGAGATCTCCAGCGCCAAATCGAGTTCGCGCAATTGGAAATAGCTGCTCGCGATACTGGCGACCAGCGTGGCAACCACTTGCTGGCGAGCCCAATCACTGGCCAAAAGATTCGCCCTGGCTGCTTCGGTGGCTCGCCGATACCTGCCCCAGAAATCCAAATTCCAGGACGCGGACGCGGTTAGCTCCCCATTCGTCAGCGAATACGATGGTATCGGGCCGATTGCCGGATTGCGAGTGCTTACAAGGTTAGCGCCGCCGTTCAGGGAAGGATATTGGTCGGCGCGTGTGATCCCAAGTTGTGCCTGGGCCTGGAGGATACGCGAAGCGGCGATGCGCACGTCATAGTTGTTGCCGAGAGCCGTGCGAATCAAACCTTGAAGTTCTTGGTCCTGAAATACGTTCCACCACTTTTCGTCCGCCAGCGAGGCGCTTGCGGCTTTCGGCGATTCCTCCGGAGTTGCCCCGCGATAGGTGGTGGGCAAGTCGGCTTTCGGGCGATTATAGTTGGGGCCAACCGTGCAACCCGACAAATAGGCCGCGCACCCGAAGAGGGTCGCATACCTGCAGAACTCCGAAAAACTACCTAGAACCGTCGCCTTCATCGGTGTCAGTCCCCCAAGCCCGGTTGCGGCGTAGCCGAGCCGCCGGCAGCGGGAACTCCCGAGTGGCGCGCCCGGAAGAATGACACGCGATCTAGCACTTTTTCTTGGAACTCTTCCAGGTACAGGTAGATGGCCGGTGTAACGTACAGAGTGATGAACTGCGAGACAATCAAGCCGCCTACCACCACCAGCCCCAGCGGGCGGCGCGAAGCCCCATCAGCCCCAAATCCCAGCGCAATCGGCAATGCGCCCATTAACGCCGCGAGTGTGGTCATCATAATCGGCCTGAAACGTTCCATGCTGGCGTCGTGTATGGCCTGATCATCCGGTACTCCGTGCTCCACGCGCTGTTGCGCGAAATCTACGATCATGATTCCGTTTTTCTTGACGATGCCCATCAACATGAACATGCCGATGAACGCGTACAGCGAAGCTTCCTGACCGAAGATCCATAGGGTCAGGAGTCCGCCGACCAGGGCCACCGGCAGGGATGATAGAACCGTGATGGGGTGCAGATAACTCTCGTAGAGAATCGCCAGGATCACATACATCACGAACACTGCCAGGAACATCAAGATCGTCAGGCTGGAGACGGTGTCGCGAAACGTGAGCGCCTCGCCCTGCAACCCGCCGCGAATTCCCGGCGGAAGGATTTGCACGGCGGAATTCTCCACAAACTGCGTGGCTTGGCCGATCGTGTATCCCGGTTTCAAATTGAAGAACAACGTGACGCTGGTGAACTGATTAAGATGATTCACGGACTGCGGACCCAGCCGGGAATTCCACGTAGCCAGCGCGCTCAACGGGACCATGCGTGTCCCGTCATCGCTCTTGATGTACAGCAGGTGAAGGTCCTGAGGCTCGGACCGCTCATTGTCGGCGACCTCCAGAATCACTTGGTACTGATCGGTCGGCTTCTTGATCAAGTAGACGTAGTTTTGCGAATACGCCGAATGCAAGAGGTTCAGAATGCGCGTTTCAGAAACTCCGTAAAGTTTCGCCTGGTCTCGCAGAAGGTTGATTTGCAAGTTCGGCGTGTGATTGAACAAGTCAGAGTTCACGAAAAGAAATCCCGGGAACTCGTGCATCTTCTGAATTAGCTTCCCCGCCGTCGCGTAGACCTCGTTCGGATCGATACCGGATATTGCGTAAGCGAACTGTCCCTGCAAGTTCGCCGTCGCGCCGGTGCTGATCTGCAGCACGGGTTGCGGTTTCAAGAAGGTGATCAACCCAGGAGCATTGGCGTTGAGCTGGCCCATTAATTGACCTGATACCACCCCGATCGGCGCACGCTTGTCTGGATCTTTTAAGAACGCAAGAACCAAGCCCTGGTTCGCCGGAAAGAATGTGTTGTTGCCGCTCATCGTGAAGGTCATGTCCACGGCGGGATTGGCATGCAGAACGGCTTCGACTTCCTCCTGGTGCTTGTGCATCTCGTAGGGCGAGGTGCCTTCTTGGGCGACAAACACTCCCAGCGTAAAGGAACTGTCGCCCACAGGCAGAAACGCTTTCGGGATGACGTAGAGGAGATATCCCGTTCCCACCAGGCAGACCACCCAGGTGGCCAGGGAGATCCAGCGATGACGAAGGAAGAACCACAAGGAGCGCCCGTAAAGCCCCAGCACTCTCTTCTCAATTCCGCCTATCACGCGCTCCACCCAGGTCTTCTTGGCGTGTTCGCCCCGCTCCGCCAACAACCCCGAGCACATCAAAGGCGTCAGCGTGAGGGAGACAATGCCGCTGGCAAAAATGGAAACAATGATGGTAATTGAGAATTCCCGGAAAATTCGGCCGACTAACCCGCTCATGAACACCAGCGGAAGAAATACCGCCGCCAGCGACACGGTCATCGCTAAAATCGTAAAGCTGATTTCCCTCGCCGAGTTTAGGGAAGCCTCCAGCGCTCCTTGCCCTTCCTCCATCAGCCGAACCGTGTTTTCCAGGAATACGATGGCATCATCTACCAGAAACCCGATCGCCAGCGTCAGGGCCATCAACGATAAATTGTCCAAGCTGTAGCCCAGAATATTCATCACCACGAAGGTGAGCAGCAGCGAGAGCGGCAAAGCCACCGCGGGGATCAGTGTGTCGCGGGCGCGGCCCAGAAACATGAAAATAACCAGCACCACCAGCGCGAACGCAATGTAGAGCGTCTCCTGCACATCCTTAACGCTATTCACGATAGTCTGCGAACGGTCGTAAATCGGGATGATCCCCACCGAACTGGGAAGCTGCGCCCTCACCGTAGGAAGCAAATCGCGGATCGACTTGGCAACTTCAACGGCGTTGGAGCCGGCCCGCCGAAACACGGCCACCACCACTGTTGCCGAAGGAACTTCATGGCCGCGGTACCAAAAGCGCATCTTGATACGTTCGTCTTGCAGCCCGTTTTCAGCGGTGGCGATGTCCTTCAAGTAGACCGGAGCGCCATTTCCTTGCCGCACGATCAGATTTTCGTATTGACTGGCTTCGCTGAGCTGCCCCTCCGGTTGCAGAAGGAAAGTGTGATGTTCGCCGTCAAACTGGCCAGCGCCCGTATAACTCGTCCCGTTTTTTAGTGCTGCTACCAAGTCATCGATGGTCAGGTTACGCGACGCCATTGCCGAAGGGTCAGCCTTGATGCGCACGGCAGACTGCGCGCCGTACACGGCCACCTGGCTGACTCCGGGCAGAATGCTGATGCGCTCTCCCACCTGAGTGTTGGCGTAGTCATACAGCTGTCCTTGCGTGGCGCTGTCGCTGGTCAAGCCGATGTACATAATCGGCTGGTCGTTTGGATTGGTTTTGGTGAACGTCGGCGGGCTCGGCAGGTCCACCGGCAATTGTGCCGTGGCTCGGGAGAGCGCTGCCTGAACGTCTGTCGCCGCCGCGTCCACGCTCTTGGAAAGATCAAACTGCAGTACGAAGCTGCTGTGCCCTTGCCCGTTATTGGAAGTAATAAGCTGCAACCCCGGTATCTGCATAAACTGGCGTTCCAGAGGAGTCGCCACGTTGTTCGCCATGGTTTCAGGCGTAGCGCCAGGGTACCCGACGTTCACTTGGATGACCGGGTAGTCTACCGCCGGCAGATCGTTGACTGGCAAGCCAAAGTAGGCCAGCACGCCAAACAAAACCACGGAGACAGTCAGCACCGCCGTCATTACTGGCCGTCGAATAAATGGTTCAGAAAGATTCACGTAGCCTCGTTATCCTTACTTCGTGCTTCGGGCACTGCCACCCGCCGAAACTCCGCCCGCACCGGGCCCCGCCCCCTCAGCGACGCGGACTTTCCCGCCCGGCGGCACGGTCAATTGCCCCGTCACAATCACATTTTCTCCCGCCGCTACTCCCTGGATGATGACCACATTCTCTCCTTGCCGCTGCCCAAGCGTCACTGGCCGCAAGTCTGCCGTGCTGTCAGGCTTCACCACATAAACGAATGGCCCCTTTTGACTAATTTGCGTGGCCTGATTTGGAACCAGCACCGCATTTTTTTGGGTGGCCAATACGAGTCTCACATTAACGAACTGGCCAGGCCAAAAGTGATGATCGGGATTGGACATCGTCGCGCGCAGACTAACCGTGCCGGTGCCATTCTGCACCGCGTTGTCAAGAAACGTAACCTTTCCCGTGCGCGCGCGGTCTTCCGGATCGGAAGGCACACGCACTAACGCCTTCAAACTGCCGCGCGACATTTCCTTCTGCACGCCGGGAAGATCGCGCTCCGTCACGGTAAAGTCCGCATAGATCGGATCCAGCCGCTGGATTAGCAACAATCCGGTCGTGTTCGCTTGCACCACGTTGCCGACATCGACCAGACGAGCGCCGGCGCGGCCTTCGATGGGAGAGTGAATGTAACAGTACTCCAAGTTGAGCTTGGCAGTTTCCAGCGCGGCTTCAGCCGATTCAATCTGCGCCTGATCCACATCGACGGTATTCTTCTTCGTGTCGTAGTCCTGCTTGGAGATCGCTTTCGACCCTACTAGCTCCTCATCGCGGGCAAACTGAATCTTGGCGAGTTCCAGCGCCGCTTTGGCCTGCGACAAGCTGGCTTTCGCTGCGTCCAACTGAGCTTGATAAGGGCGCGGATCGATGACGAACAAGAGCGCCCCTTTGGCCAAGTCCGCCCCGTCCTGGAAATTCCGTTCCATGATGCGCCCGCCGACTTGCGGCGTCACGGTCACGGACTCGAACGCGCCGCTTTTCCCGATTTCGTCAAGGTACACGGGCACGTCCTGTGCTTGGGCTTTCGCGATGGTCACCAATGGTGGCGGCGGCATTTGCGGCCCAGCGGCTTGGGGGTTTGTTCGAGTGCAGCCACTCCCGATCACCTGCCCCAGCAGCATCGGAGCGAAATACAATAACTTGTATTTCAAACTCATTCGTAGCCCCCTGTTTCCTTTACGCACGAGGTGAGGAAAACGTTTCTGCTTGTCGTCCAAGATTCCGCCACCAATACGCCCCATCTTGCCTTGCACCGGATCACCGGCGAAGTAGAACGCACTGGAGTAAGAGGCGACCCAACGCCTACCGCTCGCACACTCCACCTCCATGGGCGACCTCGGGATGCTCTAGGAACTTAGATACCCCGGGCTTCCGTTCTGTTACTTGGAGCCTATTTGCTTAACGTTGACTCCCATAGGCGCGACAAGCTCGGGCTCATGCCCGCAACCTTGGAGGGGATGCTGCCAGCGGTGGCCGCCTCGCGAAGCGGCACTTTCCGGCCAATTGCGCCGTTATTAGCTTCGCCAAGCATTATGCCATAGCCAAACGCGACAAGTGCCCGGAGATACCTGCCAAAGCCCAGGAAGGGACAATACTCGGCTTGCTCGCAATGGACATCCCGCGCTTTCGGTGTTATCTCTGGGGCGGTTCTGACAGCGAAAAATGTCAAGCCGTTTCCGGGCACAACGGCACGACGTTTTTGCGAATCGTGAACGATGGCCGCTTTCAAAAATGATTTCGCGCATAGCGAAAATACCGAGAAGCTGAATATCGCCACGCACTTTGTGGATGCCCCGGCGGCACTCCATCCTGAGCGCACCGCCATCGTCGGCGAACCGCGAGAAATAACCTGCGGCGAATTGGCCGCGCTTTCGAATCGCGCGGGAACCGCGCTGCGCGCGCAAGGCGTTTCACGTGGCGACCGTGTCCTGATTGTTCTGCCGGATTCGCTGGAATTCGTGGCCGCCTTTTTTGGCGCCGCAAAAATCGGCGCGGTCGCCGTGCCGGTCAATCCCTACGCGCGTTCTTCGGATTATATTCATTACCTCGAAAATTGCGAGCCCCAAGTCGCGATTGTTTACTCCGAATCGCTATCAGAGTTTTTGCCCGCTTCCAGCGTGCGTCCGCAAATACCGGTTGTTGTTGTCGGTGAACAAGAAATCGGTCGTCACGGCGTGGCTTGCGCAAACTGGAGCGCTTGGATTGCCACTGCCGGCGCGCAGCTGGCCGCCGCGGACACTTCGCCTCAAGATCCGGCATTCCTGCTTTACACTTCCGGCAGCGGCGGCGCTCCCAAAGCCGCCTTGCATCGCCACGCGGACATGCTGGTCACCAGCCGGAACTATGCACAAAGCATTCTCGGCTTGCGCGCGGATGATCTGACTTTTTCCGTGTCGAAATTGTTTTTCGCCTACGGCTTGGGAAACGGAATGTATTTCCCTCTCTCCGCTGGCGCGCGAACACTGCTGAATCCCCAGCGCACCACCGTCGCCGACGTGCTCGAGTTGGTGGCGCGTCACCACCCCACCGTTTTTTTTGCCGTCCCGACCTTTTATGCCGCGATCCTGCGGGAAACAGAGAAGACTGGCAGTCGCGTGGACTTTTCTTTCGTTCGAATGTGCGTCTCCGCGGGAGAGCCTCTGCCGGCCGAAATGTTTAACCGCTGGAAGCGGCAATTCGGAATCGAAATCCTCGACGGCCTCGGCTCTACGGAAATGTTGCACATGTTTATTTCCAGCATTCCCGGAAAGTGCAAACCAGGCAGCTGTGGTTTTCCAGTCCCAGGATATGAAGCGAAGATTGTCGATGACCGGGGAGAACCTGTGTGCGACGGCGAGACCGGCAATCTGTGGGTGCGCGGCGAGAGCGCTTTTGCCGAGTACTGGCGCATCCCCGAATTGACGGCGCGCACCAAACGCGGCGATTGGGTAGTGACCGGCGACAAATTCTTTTGCGATTCAGACGGTTATTACCACTATTGCGGCCGCGCCGACGACATGCTGAAAGTCGCCGGCATGTGGGTTTCGCCGACGGAAGTGGAGAACGCGCTGCTGGGGCACCCGCACGTCGCCGAAGCTGCGGTGGTTGGCGCGACGGACGAGCGAGGACTTTCGTATTCGGTGGCCCATGTTGTCTTGCGCGGGAATGTCCAAGGCTCGGAAATGCTGGCAGGCGAAATTCGCAAGCACGTCAAGGCCCGGCTCGTATCTTACAAAGTGCCGCGTGAAGTTAAATTCTGCAGCGAGCTGCCGAAAACAACTACCGGAAAAATCCAGCGCTTCCTGCTGCGCAAACAGAAACCTGCCTAGAAGAGCCGGTCGCGAAGGTTGCGGCGCATTCTTGATTTTCACACCGCGTCGAGATACGTGTCGAAGGAAGAGGCAATGGAGCGTAGTTCCGCAAGCGTTTGATCGCGCAAAATCTTGCCGTCTTCGAGAATGGCTTCGAGTGCATTGTTGGAGGGAATGGGCGCGCCTTCCACGATTTCCACGGTGGCGAATTCCTTGCCGTTCTGCATCAGGTTGAAGCGGCCTCCTCGGCTGGCTTTGCTGGGATCGGTTTTGGGATTCTTGTAGACGTTGTGCCATTTTCCGTTGCGGTCGATGGCGGAACATTTCAGTGCGAACTTCAGTGTGTCGCGGTTGACTTGTTGCAGCAGCGCGCCGCCCATTCCATAGCTCCAGATATCCTGCGACCAGCCTTTGCGCGTAAGCTGCGCGGTGATGTTTTGAATGGTGTAGAAGTTGACGCCGTCGCCCTGAATGAAGCGCACGCACGGAACGGTGGTCTTCCATCCTTTGCGATTTACTTCGTAGCCGAATTTCTCGCTGACAATTTTGAAAAGCTCTTCGAGCACGGTGACAGCCTCTCCGGAATCGGGCCGAATCACCAGCGTGCCCGCGCGCTGTAGAACTCTATCGCGCAGCGCGCCGCCCCAGAGATTGCGCACTGCGTTGTAAATGTCGTAAGAGTCGCTGACGCAGGCCACGATTCCCTCGGGACAGTTTTCGAGCATGTTCGCGTAAGCATCGAGTTCATGCTCTTCGCCCCAGGCGGTGATCGTGGAATGCTCGGAAGCGGGAATGCTGTATGCTGCGCACTCGAGTGGATTCTGCGCGGTGAGATCGGCGGAATAATACTGGTTGAGAAGTTGTATCGCTGCAAGCGTGTCTGTGCCCAGAAAATTCAGCAAATGCGCGGCGCCGCCAATGGCCGCGGATTCTCTCGAGGAAACGCCGCGGAAACCAAAATCGTGCAGCTTGAAAGGAAGCAGCGAAGGATCGCCGGTGCGCACCAACGCTTTGCCGATCACTTGCTTGATCGCGCGCGAAAGCGTGGCGACGGTGATGGGATACCACACTTGCAAGAGCACTGTTTCCGCCCAGTTGGTGAGCCAGTAGAACTCCGGGTCGGTGTTCTCGATGGTGATGAGCGCATTGTGGCTCTTGACCACCGTGCCTTCCTTCACCGCGCGGATGCGCAGCGGCAAGCGCCCGGCATGTTTCGCGTAAAGAGATTTGAAGCCCTCGTAATTGAAAGTCTTGGCGCGCCCGGCGAAATGCGCGTGAGCCATGCGCCGCGCTTCCTCGACGTCGTCGAGAGTAAACACCTGTCCGGCGAAGTTGGCTTTGACGATGTACTGGAGCATGGCCAGCATGGCCTCTTCGAACATGCCCCCGCGCGATTCCACGTAGGAATAAATGTGCCGCGTGCCCGGCGGATATTGCCACCAATGCGTGAGCTTGTACGAGTCCGTATTGAGGATGGGGTTCAGCCGCAGCGACTGCATGGTGCTCCTAGGGCTTGTCTTAGTGCGATCGAGGCAAGCCGGGCTCGCGTCCTGCCCACCGCGAGAAGAATAACAGGGAAAGGAGTAGCACCGCGCGAAAGACAGTGATTGGTGGGTAGTGGTTAGTTTCGAATCGGGGGCTTCCGACGGCTCGGTGTTTTTCCGTATCCTCCCGGGCGCTTCCTGCGGTAACCTGCAAATTGACCTGGGCACTACAATATGGAATCTCTTTTGGAGGATGTCACCGATGAATCGCTTTACTCAATATGTCGTTGCACTCCTAGCATGCGGCGCCCTTTTTGTTTTGTTCGCGCGGGCCGACGAAGATCTCGTCACCGCCGTTCACGGCGTCATTACCAAGACCGACGCCGCTTCCAAGACGGTAGTCGTGAAAACCGGTGAGGGCACCGAACACACCATTCACTTCGTGGACAAGACGGCCGTCCACGGTACGGAAGCCGGCGCCATGGACACTTTCCACGGACTCAAGGAAGGCTCCGAGGTCGCTGTCCACTATACAGTGAAGGGTTCGGAGAAAACCGCCGTTGAAGTCGACAGGCTTGGCAAGGATGGCATCAAGTCCGTGGATGGTACCGTCACCAAAGTTGGGGAAGGCGGCAAGACCGTTACCGTGAAAGCCGCCGATGGCACCGAACACGTTTTCAAGGTGGCGGGGCACGATACCGTCGCTTCCGCCAAGGATCTCGGCAAAGGCGCCGATAAAACCGGCCAAGTCACCGTCTACTACACCGAAGAAGCCGGCAAGAAGGTCGCCCACTTTTTCCAGAAACTCTAGGAGCGGAGCTCTCGCATTTACGGCCTCGCCAGGCGCTTGCCGAACGACCGGCCGACGATGGCGACGACGAGCCACAACCCTGCGGCGTAGATGGCGTACCACAATGATTCCTGGGCCCCGGAGACGTTGGGCGGGCTAAAGACCACAAGCGAGCCGGTCGAGAACGCATGCAGGAGTTGGGCGAGCAAGATGCTGTTCGTGTTGGAGTAGACCCAGGCGATGAGCACGCGCATCGCGGTCATGGCGGCCGCAAAAGCAAAGAAAAAAGGGAGCCAGTAGGAGCGGTGCGGCGTGGCCGTGCCCAGGTAATCGATGACCGGGATGTGCCAGGCGGCCCAGAGAAGGCCAAGCAAGATAGCCGGAGCCAGGGCATTTCTAGCGCGGCGCATTTTGGCGAAAGCGAATCCCATCCAGCCGATTTCTTCGAAGAAGCCGGCGACGAAACCGAATCCGATCCCGGCGAAGAAACGGTTGGGCGCGAAATCCGGGGACACGAATGTCTTCATAAGGAAAAGAAGCGCGAGGACCAAGACGGGAGGAATGAGGAGCGCGGCGTACCAGCGCGCTGGGAACCCGACGCGGCGCATTCTGGAAAATAAATCGCGGACGCCGACGGGCCCGTCGACGAAGCGGGTCAAGACAATGCTGACGGCGCTGGGGCCAAGGAGCATCGCCGGAAACATCATCAAGCCTGCAAATTTTGGGATAGCTTCGCCGCGCAGAAGATGCGGCGCGACGACGACGAATGCGCCCAGCCAGGAGACGCCGAAGGTCAGAGCAAAGTAAGTGCCGACTGAGTGGCGCGAAATGAAATTTTCTTGTTTGGTGAGATTTGGAATCGGTGTCGTCATGGTTGGCGCATAGGTTTGGAATTCTAATGCAAGGCCTTCGATAGTGGTATCAATTCGCAGGCGGGGAAGAAGCAGAAGAATACTTGGCGAGGGGAATCGACAAAGAGCCGAGATTGCCGCTGCAGGGGTCACGCTAGAACAACAGCAAGCCGCGTGGTGCCAGGCAAGGCTGCGATTCGCGCCCCGTGGGCTGGGTGCGGTTTCTAGTGATGCTGGCCGCGTAGAGCGGGAAGCAGTTTGTTGTGGGGGCGTGGCCAAGGCGATGACGCGAGGGAGCAACCACCAAGAGAGCCACGGGCGCGGAGAAACGTCGTGGCGCGAAAAGTGAACCGAAGCTTTCATCATGACCTAGCGCTCCCGAGTTTTGCTCCGATTCTTTGAAGATTGAGCGTGCAAGTAGTGCGTCTGTGAGGATTCTATTCCACCTGTCTCGAAGCAGGAAAAAAAAACGCCACCAGAAATCTCTAGTTAATGGTGAGACCCATGGGTTAGGAGTTCCAGGTGACGCGGGTTAGCTGCTTTTTGCGGGATTCCCACTCGGCGCCAGAGAGCAAGCGCGGGGCGACATCAATCAGGCGGGGAATCAGCTTGAACACGGCGGCGGCATTCCAGTCGCGGCCATCGCGCGTGCGATACTCGCGGACGTTCAGGGCATCGGCCATGCTGGTGAAGGAAATGTCCTGCACAATCATTTCGGCGAGAAACTTGAGAGTTTGCATTTCCAAGGGATCGTCTTCGAGATGGCGGCAGTCGGAGGCGATGCGCAAGCCGAAGGGGATTTCCTCGGAAGCGGCGGGGACTGCCGGCTCTTCGGGGACGCCGGAGACTTCCACTTCGCGCTCCCACTCCAGGGCGACCAGGCTCCAGCCGGCGTCGTGCATCTTCGAGAGGTAGACGGAAGTCGGCAAGATGGTGACCTTCTCGCGCATGCGATCGATCTTTTTCATGGCAGCCTCCCTGGACGTTTTTTGAGCAAAGGACGGGATTCCTGCTGGAATTCCGCGCAATCTTCGTACCGCAGACGGCAGGGACAGAAACCATAGAATCAAAAAGACTTGCGCCTGAAGGAAGTGCCCTCAACTGTCGGCGAACGTCCGCTGGCGGGATGAGAGTGTCGCGTTGCCGGACAGTTTCGGAAAGGCCAGGAAGAGCCCGGCAGCTTCTGGGGTAGAATCCGGAAAGCACATAACTCTTTGGAGGAAGCGATGCCGAAAAAGCCGACCATTGATGAAGCGAGATTGATCCTGAAGCTCTACGACTTGAGGCGCGAAGCGGAAATGCGCAAAGCGCGGCAATGGTGGCTGATCACCTTTTGGCCCAAGAGCGCGGATGAGTTCATCAAAGTGGCGACGGCCATGGGGACGGAAGAGAACAACTGGATCAGGCAAGTGGGAAGTTACTGGGGGATCGCAGTTTCCTTTGTCTTGAACGGCGTCGTCAGCGAAAAGCTTTTCTTTCAAGTGTCGTTTTGCGGCGAAATGTATTTCATCTTCGCAAAAGTGCGGCCCTTCCTGAAGGAAATCCGGGAGAAAATGAATAACCCCGATCTGTTTCTGAATATAGAAAAAGCGATCATGGGATCGAAGATCGCGCGCGAGCAATTCGCAAAAGTGGAAGCGCGGGTAGCGGCGATGCGGCAACAGAAATGAGCTGGCAAGCCACTACCGCAGTGCGCAAACGAAGCGTGAGGTTCCCTCTCGCCTGTCTGGCGGTGACGGCTGCGATGCTACCCGCCGCTCTCACGGCGAAGGAGGCGGGCAGTTGCACGCCGGAAACGACGTTGCTCCTGAGCGCGCCGGAATCCAGCCAAGGGAGCTTGCTGCTGATTGAATTAAAAAGTACAAAGGCGCTAGCGGAAGTGCAAGGAGATTGGGGCGGGAGGAGCGTGCCAATCTGGCGGGAAGCTGCAGATGAAACGCAACGAAAAGGTTTGCTGGCGGTGGACCTGGAAAAGCCGCCGGGGGAATACGAACTAAAGATCACGGGGCAAACGGCAGGTGGCGAGAAAATAAGCTGCAACGCGATGGTGACGGTGCGGAAAGGCCAGTTCGCGACCGAAAGGCTGCACGTAGGGAAACAATTTGTAGAGCCTAGCCCGGAACAAATCAAGCGCGCGGACGAAGAGCGCCAGAAATTGCGCGATATCTTTGACCGCGTGACCCCCGAGCGCTTGTGGAACGGAAAATTTTGCATTCCGCTAGACGGCGTAACCAGCGGCTCGAATTTTGGGAAGCGCCGCATTCTGAATGGGGATCCGGGGTCGCCCCATGGCGGCGCGGACTTGCCGGGGGCCACCGGGACGCCAGTGCACGCCACGCAACGCGGGCGCGTGGCGCTCGCTGAGGAATTGTTTTTTGCAGGCAACGCGGTGGTGCTGGACCACGGCTTGGGGATTTACACGTTTTACGCTCACCTTTCCGAGATCGGCGTGAAAGTCGGAGACACTTTGGAAGCAGGCGCCGTGCTGGGAAAAGTTGGAGTCACGGGGCGCGTCACGGGGCCGCACCTGCATTGGGGGCTGACTGTGGAACGGGCGCGGGTGAATCCGCTGCTCCTCGTAAAGCTATTGGGAAACTCACCAGAAGAGGCCTCTCCGAAAGAGACTTTCAAGCCCTGAACAGAATGAAACGAATGCCCCGGTCCGGACACTACTCAAGACAAGCCGGCGGCACGAACCGCGTCGCTGCGGAGAACCGTCGTTTCGGAGGTGCCCGTGGGAAAACCGGCGAACAATTTGGAAATCTCCGGGAACTATCGGCAGGCTCTCGAAAAGGCTGAGACCGGAGCGCTCAGCAGTTTTTTTGCTCCTGATGTGGTCTTTCCAGGAATTTTCGAACCGGCTTAGGCCGCAAGGCAAGAAGCGAGATTCGCTGCGGCGCTCCGAAGGGGCGGAACGTGGCAAGCAGGTCATGTCCCGTCAGATGGGGAAGTACCAGGGTACTGTTAGGGGTTGGGCATTTGTGGTACCGTTCTGCCATTGTCTTGGAAATAGTAAGTGGGCAGAATGGGGCTGTGTGGGCAAGGTTCGTGCTAGTCACATCTCTTCTGTTGTTTCGTCTCTTTGGCACCCTGCTGACACGACTTATTAGGCGCACGCCCGTCAACCGCAGTTAGCCGTAAGAGCCGTGGATTCATAATCTGAATTGAGGTCGCAGCCGAAATGTCTCTGCTTCACTTTCGTTGCAAAGAGCGCAGACGAACTTTACGGGTAGCGCTAACGGTTCCGCTGACGGTTCACGGGAAAACGGATTCAGGGGAAAAGTTCTGCGCGCAGACGGTCTCGCAGTCGGTGAACCGGCACGGCGCCTTGTTTCCGCTGGAAGAGATTGTCCTGGTGGGACAAACGGTGATCCTGATGAATGATCACACCGCGCAGTCGATGGAATGCCGCGTGGTTTCCATCCACCGGGCGCGCGACAGCAAGCAATATATCGGAGTGGAGTTTATCTCCCCCGAAACGAATTTCTGGCACATGCAGTTCCCGATTCCCGGCTCCAAGCCGCTGCGCCGGTTAAATTCCCAAGAAAGTGTCGGCGTAGCGAAGCGTTAGTCTCCTGTCATACTCGTCGGATCTAAGGTCCGATCCTATCCCTACCCCACTGCGGCGGGCCAGGCAGGGATCTTCAGCAGATTCCTGGTTAATGAACCACAGATCGTTAGTTTAGAAGCGCGTCTTGCGAGCATTTTTGCAAGTATTGATTGGGAATGAGTTAATGCTGGCCGGTTTGGCCAGCGAGGCCGAATGCTTGTGAGGAAGGGCGGAGCAAGGACCTTCCACCGGTTGTCTGGCTCCGAACGGCTGCCGCTAACCAAAAAGAGAAGCAAGAGCAAACTCTCGCACTCCCCAACTCTAGTATGTACAAGTTCAAGTAGCAATAACCTGAAATCAAGGAAATGCTTTATGGAATGTCAAACCTTTTCTAAAATGTCCCCTTCCTATTGTGCCGAGGACGGGGCTTAGCAGGGCATGGCAAACGCGGTGAAGAGAGTCGGGCTGATATCGGACACCCACGGGTTGCTGCGCCAGGAAGCGGTGGAAGCGCTTCGCGGGTCCGAGCTAATCATTCACGCTGGGGACGTAGGGAAGCCGGAGATTTTGGAAGTACTTAGAAAGATTGCGCCGGTGGTCGTGGTGCGGGGAAATGTGGATACGGCGGACTGGGCGCAAGCCTTGCCGGAGACGGCTGTCGCCGAAGCGGGCTCGGTCCTGATCTACATCCTACATGACATGAAGGCGTTGGATTTGAATCCTGCCGCGGCGGGCTTTCACATCGTGGTTAGCGGCCACTCCCACAAGCCGGGAAAGGCAGAGCGAGATGGCGTGCTGTATATCAACGCGGGAAGCGCGGGGCCACGGAGATTCCAGCTACCTGTCACCGTGGCGCTCTTGAGGGTGGACCGAACGCCGTGCGGGGTGGAGTTTGTAGACCTCGAGCAAAACCCTGACATTCCCGACAGTCTGGCGTAACGCCAGTGGCCGCCATCACGTCAAAATAAAATACTAGGGGGAGTCTGGTGGAGTGCCCAGTACAGATTCCCAAGGTGCCAAAGCTGCGCCGATGACTAGAAGTCGTCGCATTTGCTGCCACTTCGTAAAGACAGTTCATCCTATGCTCTTAGCGAATGACAGATAGGACAGTGTCGAGCAAGAGGCAGTACTGGCACTATGGTACGGAATGAGGAGGACACACCCATAGGACAGGGGTCCGGTCAAAATTGAACCTGGCGCTTCATGGTGTGCGAAAGTCTTTGCCATGATACTTGGTTCAGGTTGAGCGAAGGACGAATCGAGCGGCAAGACGCAAGAGTTCTGCACTCTCCGGTGGTGACAAGAAATGCCAACCAAAACAGACGGAATTGGTCACTTTGCCGCAAGAACTCGGGAGTTTTTAGGCAAACTGGCTCCGCGGAATTGCAGGAGAAACTCAAGTAAAGTATTACAAATCAATGAGATAAGTTGAACGATGAAGTTTCTAGCGTTTGGGCCCCCAATTGGAATAGCCGTTGCAGTGCTCGTTAGTTGCGGAAAAATTTCCCTATGCCTCAAAGGAGTCTTTACACAATGCGAAAGCTTCAGAAGGGTTTCTCTCTTATCGAATTGCTGATCGTCGTGGCGATCATTTTGATCATCGCCGCCATCGCTATCCCGAACCTCCTGCGGTCCCGCATGGCCGCGAACGAGGCTTCGGCGGTCGGTTCACTTCGCACCATTAACACTGCGGAAGTGACCTTTTCCACCACGTATCCTACGATCGGGTTCACCAATCTCGCCAACCTTGGCGGAGCCGCTTCGTCCTGCGCGGGGTCTACTTTTGCAAGCTCGACCGCAGCGTGCTTGATTGATGATGTCCTTGCGACTGCGGCCGTGAAGAGCGGTTATAACTTTTCGGCCACGGCTGGCAGCGGCGCCCCAGCGGTTACCTATATCTCGTTGGGCGTGCCAAGCGTGAATGGCCAGAGCGGCCAGCGCGCGTTCTGCTCCGATCAGTCTGGCGTCATCCGTTTCAACGCTGGCGGCACCGCTTGCACGTCTACGGACAGCGCACTGTAATAGTGCTTTGCGGTTTGCCTTTGGCCGCAACCGGAAGGTTCTCCGCCCGAATGGATCGGCGAGCCCATTCCTTCCAAGAGGGGAGGAGTGGGTTTTCGCATTTAGCAAGCCAGCATTCCCCGGCTTCGTTGGCTGCACCGCAAGAAATAGAATTATAGAATTAATGTGGAGCAGAAACCCACGCCAGGCCATCGACTCCTGGAGTGAGATCGATGGGCGCCTGCAATTTCCACGAGCGCAGGTCGAGCACCGCAATCTTCCCGGCGCCGGTCCCACTGACATAAGCGATTTCCCCGCCGGGCCGAATCAGGATTTCCGACGATCTCTGCGGAATGTCGAATGCGCGCGCTACTTTCATCGTTTGCAAATCGATGACGTGAAGATGGTTCGCGGTCATGCTGAGCGCCAGCAGCCAGCGACCATCGGGCGTCGTCGCAGACGCATACGCCACATCCGGCAATGCGATCCAGCTCGCGATTTTGTTGGTGGCCGTATCAATGACGCCGATGCGGGGCGCGTCCTGGTCATGAGTAAAGACGCGTAGGCCGTCCGGTGACATGGAAATGCGCTGGACACTCTTGGCTACCGGAATCGTGGTAACGAGGGTACGCTTCGCAAGATCCAGCACGCTCACGCTTCCGGCGCCCACGTTGGCGGTGTAACCCCGGTGTCCGTCAGGCGAAATGACCAGCATGTGGGATTGCGGCTCGCCTGTGGGAACTTCCGCGAGAACTTTGCGCGTGGCCGGATCGATGACGTCGACGGCGTTGGCAAGCTCGGCGGTCACGTAGAGAAGACCGTCGGGGCCGAATTCAGCGCGGTGCGGGCGGAGGGGTTTGCCCAAATCGATGGTGGCCACCAGTTTGCGCTCTTGCAGATCGATGACATCAATCGTGCTGCCGTCCGTCCCTGGTTTTCCAACGCCGGAGTTGCCGTAGATCGGGACATAAGCGAAGCGGCCGTCCCGGGACACGATGACTTCGTGGCCGTTCACACCGACAGAGATTTTCGCCAGTTCGCGGCGATTATCGGGATCCACAACCAGCACGGTGTGTTCTTTCTGATTGGCAATCACCAACAGGCCAGTTGCAGGCGGAGCCGACCACGCTTCACGGAGAACCGCAAAACTAACCAGCATCATGGAAATTAGGAGCAATGAAAGGCGGAGAAGCATGGAGCACCTCGAGGAAACTTCATTTTTGTTCCAACGCGCAGAATCTCAGCGGAGTATATCTTTTTCCGAAGTTAGCGGCTATGCCCGCGTTTTTTCTTCCCGCGTTTTTTGCTTCGAGGCCGGCTCGCGGCGGGCTTTGCGCTGGAGAGCGTGTCGCGCGTTCTTCTCGGTAACTTCGCGAAAACCAAGTCGTAGGAGTCGCGCAACAAGCTCGCGAGATCCTGGGCGGGCAGAGCGTATCTGGTTTGCAAAGCGACCCATTGCGCTCGCGCGAGGTATGGCGCGGGGATGATGTTGGGCAGCTCCGTAAGTTCGGCAAAGTTTTCTGGCGACGCCTTGAAGGAGGGCCACACCTGCGAAGGTTCCAGTTGCGTTGCCGCAAACATCTTTCCGGCGACCTTGAAAACTAGAACACTGCCCCATTGAATGCCTTCGGTGACTCCGGGAAAGGACAGACAAACCTCGCGCAGGTCATCAGCGTTCATGAGCAAGATTTTAAGATAAAGAGAGCCGTGGCCTCAATGAGTGAGAAAGCCAAGGCCGGCGGGTTCCTTGACGCCTCACCGGTGCCAGGCGATCTCCTTCACCGGGCCGATCACAAAGAAATAAGAAAGAGCGGCAAGCATCGCGACCACCGCCATAATCACGAGCGCCACGAAATAGTGTCCGGTGCGGCCGACCACGAATCCAGTCACCGTGGGTGCGAAGAAGCCCGCGAGATTCCCGACGAAATTCTGGAATCCCGTCCAACGTCCCGCCATTTTCGGGCCAGCCAGCGTCTGCGTAATCGCCCAGATATTGGAGCCGCACATTCCGCCTGCGGCGAACGCCGACAACAGCAGAATCACCAAAAGTCTTGGCCCGGCGAGGGAGCAGCCGAGGAGCAATAGCCCGGCAGTCCCCGCTCCCACGCCGGCAAACGTCTTGCGCACCAGAGTCGGCGATCCTCCTGCGGCGATCCACCGGTCGGAGATCCGGCCGAAGAGCGCGGCACCTGCCGAATAACACAAATAGCCGACGCCAGTAATATTCGCCATCGCGCTCATGGAAAAGTGCTGCTCACGCTGCAGATAGTACGGCAGCCAGGTAATCTCAAAGTAGAGGACATAATTGGCGCCAAAAAGACCTCCGCAAGTCCCCCACACCGAGCGGTTCTTCAAGAGTTCGAGAAATCCCGGGCCGGCTTTCTCGACCGGCGAGATTGCGGTGCCAGCGCGCGGAATCCAGCGAAGCCAGGGAATCAACCACGCCATGCTGATCAGGCCGAGAACGATGAAGAAAGGGCGCCATCCGTATCGCGCCATGAGCGCGCCGCCGAAAAACGTACCTAAGGCCGGGCCGCACCCGACTCCTGAAGCGATCAGCGCGTTTGCGAATCCCCGGCCTATTTCCGGAACGTGCCGGACCAGCGTCCTTGCGTAACAAGGATACGCGGCCGATTCACCGATTCCCAGCATGAGCCGCGCTGCAAGCAAGGTCCCGAATGTGTGCAAGGTGCCGGTGGCCGCAGTGGCTCCGGACCAAAGAAAAAACCCGATAGCCAACACCCATTTTGCGTCAAAGCGATCTGCCAGCCAGCCGGAAACAGGTTGGAAGAACGCGTAGGTCCAGAAAAAGGAGGACAGCAGAATGCCAAGCTGAAAAGGCGATAAACGAAGCTCGTCCTTCACCAATGATGCTGCGATCGAGAGATTGCCGCGATCTATGTAATTAATCAGCGCGGCCAGGGCGAGCAGTGCAATCACCCGTGAGCCTGGATGCGCAGGCTTATTGCTGTCGTTGGCGGATATAGTGTGCAAGTGTGAACGCCGGATATTCTGCGTGCGTGGAGTGATTGTTGCAAGCTCACATTGTTTCCTCTCGGGAGTTTAAGTTCGCATGGACAAAAGGCTGGAGGGAAGGGGATGGGCAGGCGCGGGAGCAGGACGGAACGCCAGTGGCGGTACAAAGGCAAGCCTTTCGTTCGTGCTAGGCTTACCCAAGCGCCCTGTCCCCTACTGGCACTTCCGTCCTGCCAACAAGGGGATTTGGGAAGCCAAATAATATATGCCGGGCATAGCAACGCGTCGATTGATGGTTATTTTTACCGGTTAGTATATTATTTGTATCAGTAAGCTAAGAAGGATGCCCTATTTTCCCCACCCTTGCCGGATCTCGCGCCAATGCAGCCTTGCTTCACTTCCAAAGAGTGAGGATCGTTCCCATCACCAGATAGCAGACCAGTTGGTAGCCGGTATTGATCGCCAACAGCTTCATGCTCTGCTTCATGAACAGGGCGCTCGTAAACTGCACGGTGGCGACAAAACCGAGCCAAATATGGAAACTGACCATTATTCCGAAATGCAGGTCTTCTCCCCGGAGCCCATGAAGGATGAGCGCCAAAGTGAAGGCGGAAAGCAGGCTGGCAAAAAACGAGCCGCCGTAAGCCGGGCCGGCGCTCTTTTTCATTTCCTCCGTCTTGGCCTTGTCATTCGGGTCGTAACCCATTTCGCGCATCCACGGTTTCGCGAAAAGAATCGGCGAGTACCACAAGAATCCCACCACCATCGTGGATATCGCAGCTACTAGAATCGCCACCCAATTCAAGCTATGCATGTGCATCGAGAAACTCCTCTGTTTGGAAAGTCACGCCAACAGTTGGCGGTATCCTATGTCGAGCCACATGGGGATGCAAAGGAAAACAGGAACGCGCCTCCCCAGCCGCCAATTTCAAGCAGCGGCGCGCGTTGTTCCGTCTTGGCGATCGGCAGCGTATCGAGGTTGGAGGTCGCCCGCGGCAATTCGTAGAGCAGCGTCACTAGGAATCCCCCCTGCAATCCAAACGCGTTTCTTAGGTCCACAGCCGGTCGAGTTCCCTGTAGAAAGGAGTGCCATGGCTCCGGTGGCTAGTGCGTGCATGCGGGAGGTTCGCCGCCTTCCTAAGCCAAACCATAAGGCTAGACTCGAAAAAACGCCTGTTCCCTCATCGGTAGCAGAGGAACGAAAATGTTCTGTTCATGCGCGGGAAGATAGCCTAAAAAAAGGGGAGCGTCAGGTTGCCCGGTCACCCAGTAACCCGGAAGTTTCCGGGACGCTTCTTTGGCGGAGCATGCCGATCGAACTTCATCAGCCAGTCGGCGCGCATGCAGATGGGGAATAGAGGCAAAATTCGGCAGTCCGAGCCGCAATTCGGACGAGAGGAGTGATTCATGAAAACAAGAATCGTGAGTCTCTTGGTCTGGGCATGTGTGATTCTCGCGTTTGTGTTCATCGCCACGGCGCCGGCGGCGCCGAACAAAGCGAATACTCCAGCAACCCCGGCGGCCAGTGCGTTGCCTGCGACCCCGGCGCCAACTCCGGCGGCGGAACCGCATCCGGAAATTCGCGAAGCACTTGGAGCCCTGCGCCGCGCCAAGGAGCACATGGAACATGCCGCGCATGACTTTGGCGGCCACCGCGTGGAAGCCGTCGAAGCCACCAATCAGGCAATTAAACAGCTTGAAATCTGCTTGAAATACGACAAGAACTAAGCGGCGAGCCAGCGATACACCGCTGCTCGTAACTCTTCCTCATTGCCTCTCATTCAAGAAAACGGGCCGAACTTGCGTTCGGCCCGCTCCTTTTTGTGTGCCGAGTTGACTTAACTCGCCGAACCGCCGATGCGGACCCGCTTGTCCGGTGGTGTGGAAGGTTGTGTCAAGAAGAAGCGCAAGCGTCATGCTGTAGGAAAGATGCAAGCCGGCCCTTCGGAGCCACCCTGTAGGGGGAGGCTTCAACAGCTGTGAGCTGCTTCAGTCAAAAGCTGCGGTGGTGAACGTCAAATCACGTCATGTCATGTTGGGATTAGAAAGACGAATGCAAATGAACCTCCGACTACGCATCGAAACACCGCTCGGACGACGGAGAGGTGACGCTCTCCCCTACGCCGATTGGCCGAATGCGCTGGCTAGCGGGCCCGCCGGAACTCCACGTAATCTCGCCCGGCATACAGCCGGTACCTTCCCGCCGTGGCAGAGGCCAGCACTTGCAGCGGCACGGGGCGCTTTATCTCCGCGTCGTGCTGCGAGTCCGCTTGCAAGACATCGTTGGCCCCTACGTCCATGACCACAAACTTTGCGCCGGTCAGGAAACCGATGCCGTAGGCGCCGGGCTTCAGGGTTTGACCGGCGATTTCCAGCGTAACTTCGTTCAGCAGATAAGCCTGGTACTTCTCCTTGATTCCCGTCGAATAACCGGAACTGTCCACCATTCCCGCGAGAACATAAAGATCGTCCGCGAAGTGCACGCCGCCGCTGTTGCGGAATTGCACCGGGGCGCTCTGCCCACGGAAGAAAACACGTTCCGGGAAAATTTTTGTTGTGATGTCCACGGCCTTGAGGACAACTTCTTTCCCTTCGGCAGGAGGACTCCCGGCCATGGCCGTCCGCAGATGCGGGACTGAGAAAATCAGAAGCAGTGCAGCCAAAAAAGCAAAGCATTTTGCAAAATGTTTCATGGAACTCCTTTCAGAATGCGGAAATCGTACAACATTCACGCGCGGCACCGCAAAGAACGCGATTGCTCGGGCCCGATGTCCGGTTCCGGCAGGCAAGAACAGGCTTCTACTGCACAGGCGTAGTTTTCGTTCGATTGGAAGAAGACCTTTGAGAACGGCGGTCAAAATTTTGGTAACAGTTTTGCCGGTATTTGTTGCGGCCTTTGCCACACCAGCGCATGAAGATCACATTGGTTGGACCAGGCATGGGGCGCCAACGGAGACCTATATCACCGGCGGCGCATGGACCTTATGAACAATCCGGAGCGGGCGACGGTCTGAGTCGCCTGGCTATTGCGACAAAAACGGAAGCCAAGTAGGGAATCCCGGGAGCGCGCATGCAGCCTACTATTTCCCGGTCATCAACGGGCATGGGAAAAGTCTCGAAGGCGATTTCGATTGGCGGCCGAAAGATACCATTGAAGGGGTTGTGGCGGCGATACCGGATATACCGCACCATCGGCCGCGGGAGCTGGCACTCGGATCATGAGATTCTTGCGATCGGCCAGAGTGTGGACGATGAGTAGTTGAACCGGACATTTGTGCCGATTTTCTATTTTCTCTGAGTGATCAGGACACGCACAGTGGACCAGGACAATCGTGTGGTATCTTAGCCGCGCGCCTGAGTGATTGTGAGACGAGGAGAATCAAGAATGCTGGATCGGCGAAATTTCATGAAGACCTGTTCGGGAATGGGCTTGGCGGGAACGCTCTTTCCGGGAGTGCTATGGGCGCAAGCACAAGCGCAGGGTGCCAAGAAAATCACCAAAGAGATGATTGAAAACGCGGCGGCCATCGCCGACGTCCCCATCTCCGAAGAATACCAAGAGATGATGCTCGAAAACCTGAACGATCACGCCAAGGGCTATGAAGAAATCTACAAGCTGCATATTCCCAATTCCGTTGCGCCGGCGCTGATTTTTGATCCCGTGCTGCCGGGTATGAAACTCGAAACCGGACGCAAGCCCATGAGGATTTCCAAAGCTCCGAGTGCCATCCCCGTAAGCACTCCCCACAATCTGGAGGATTTGGCGTTTGCCAGCGTGCGCGAATTGGCGGAGCTCATTCGAACGAAAAAAGTCTCCTCCCTTGCGCTCACGGAGATGTACCTGGGGCGTTTGAAAAAGTATGACCCGGCCTTGAAATTTGTCGTAACCCTGACCGAAGAACGCGCGCTCACGCAAGCCAGAGAAGCGGACGCGGAAATCGCCGCCGGAAAATACCGCGGCCCGCTGCACGGTTTGCCTTGGGGCGCGAAAGATTTGCTGGCGGTTAAAGGTTACCGGACAACGTGGGGCGCGGGCGGGTTCGAAAGCCAGATGATCGAGGAAGACGCCACGGTGGTGAAACGTCTGGATGAAGCGGGCGCGGTGCTCGTCGCGAAATTGACTTTGGGCGCTTTGGCCCAAGGCGACGTGTGGTTCGGCGGGGTGACACGGAATCCCTGGAACACGAATCAAGGATCGAGCGGATCGTCAGCAGGTCCGGCTTCGGCAACCGCGGCAGGCTGTGTGGCGTTCAGCATCGGCTCGGAAACGCTTGGCTCGATTTCCTCGCCATCCACGCGCTGCGGCTGCACGGGACTCCGCCCATCATTCGGCCTCGTCCCGCGAACTGGGGCGATGGCGCTCTCTTGGAGCATGGACAAACTCGGGCCGATCTGCCGGACCGCCCAAGACTGCGCGCTCGTTCTGGACGCGATTTATGGACAGGATGGTTTGGATCGTTCGGTGCAACCTGCAGCGTTTAATTGGGACGCGAATCTCGACTGGCGAAAACTTCGCGTCGGTTACCTGAAAACCGCATTCGAGCGGAAACCTGACGATCAGCAAGAAGCAGCAAAGGAGGAACCGCCCGTGACTCCTGAAGAACAAAAGAAGCGCGAAGAAAAAGAGAAGCGTCGCGAAGCCGCGCGCGCCCGCGCCGAGTACGACAGAAAATACAACGATGCCGGCCTGGCGAAACTCCGCGAGATGGGCGTCAATCTCTTCCCCGTCGAAATGCCCAAATTCCCCTTTGATGCCATGGTGACGATGCTGACCGCCGAATCGGCCGCGGCTTTCGATGAGCTGACGCGCACGGGCCAAGACAAGCTGCTCACCTCGCAGAAAGACTATGACTGGCCAAATACATTTCGAACGGCGCGCTTCATCCCCGCCGTCGAGTATATCCAGGCCGCGCGAGCGCGCAGAATGGCGATGGATGCAGTCGCGAAAGTGTTTGACGATTTCGACGTCATCGTGGCACCCACCAGCCGCGAGCAGCTGGTAATCACAAACTTGACCGGGCATCCCGCCTTGATTTTGCCGAATGGCTTACGCGGCAGCGACGCGCCGAAGCCTCCAACCGATGACGTGAGCGATTTCCGGAATAGCGGCGGCCCCGGGACGCCTACGAGCCTGACGTTTCTTGGAAAATTGTACGGCGAAGCAGCGCTCCTCGCGTTCGCGCATGCCTACCAGGAAGCTACCCACTTCCATCTCCAGCATCCCAATCTGCCGCCTGCATCCTGATCGATCCTGGATGCGCGGGCGCACGTCCTCGCGCGCGAATCATTTTATCTTTTCTGGTCGGCGCGCGTGCGCTGGAGCTTGGTGGCCGTGGTGCGCAGCGTTTCCGGAACGTTTTTGTTTGACGTGAGGCGCTTCAGATCCACGGCGTTGAGCATCGGAAGCATGTGCAGGGTGACGTCCAGCGGCGCTTTGGGATTGTTGATGAGGTTGCGGACAACGGTGTAGTTCTTGCGGAAATTGCGGTTTCCCGCGATAAGCCGAAGAATCTCGTCGGTCAGACTCGACATAGCGGCGAAGGCTTCGACTTCCTGGTCTGTAAGCCGAGGCGATTGCAGCACGGCGCGCTGCACCACCTTGTTGGTGTCACGAATGAGCGTGCGGCGCGCTTCCGACCCGCCTTTCATGGCGAACTGCACGCGTTGCGCGACGGTCATTTTCGCCAGCCGCTGAATCAAAGTCTGGCGCCGGGCGATGTCGGGTTCAATCGCTGCCGCGGCTTCCTCGAGCGCGCCTTCATCAACCGGATTCCCCGGCCCGCGAAGTTCATGGAGCTGGTTTTTCTGATCGATGGTCAATGAAGCGGAATGCTCGAGAGCGGCGGCCAGCGCCGGAGACTCGCTAACGCGCTCCAGCTCTTCCATCAGCGCTTGGATGCCTAGAGTCGAGAGATGGCGGACCAGCGGAACAAGACATTCGGCTGGACAGTTCTTGTTTTGCACCATGGCGTCGCAGATGCCTGGCTTGTCCGCAAAATTCCGGGCCGCGAAGGAAAACAGCGCCGGGAGCGCTTGCTCGCGTTTGAGAGCTTCGACAAAAGATTCGATAGACGCCGAGAGGATGGCGTCCTGCGCGCGGGACGCGACTATTTCGTCGGCGTCGTACGCCAGGACAGCGAGAATCTCCGCGTGATCCGGGGGCGCAAGGTGCGCACCGCCCGCGCACACGGCAATTTTTCGTTCGCGCGTGGCGCGCCCGTGGCGGAGATCTTCGAGAACTTCAGGGCTGAGTGTTTCCACAGTGTTACGGCCTCAAGTCCTTTTCACTGTCTCAAGTCTTTTTCACTAAGGACTATTCTACCGGAGGGGCCGCGCGCGCCAAGAGGCGGCATGGTTTGTGGTTCAATTCCAGCAACACCGCTTCAGGAGTCCCCTGCACTCACCTAGAATGGCTATTGGCTGCGGAACGGCAGGTTTTCCCCGCCGGCAACTCGGCATCGAGCAAGAGTTTTTCGTCGGCGAGAACCCGCACGCACGTGGCGGCGGAGGCTGCGACGAAAAGGTCGAGTGGCGTCTTGCAATTGGCGCCAGAAGAAGACTGTCACGCTGCTCCCGGCGAACCGGAATCGCATGGTGGCGGCGATGGAGCCGGCGCGGAAGCCGCGGCAGATTTATTGGAAGCGGGATGTGCGGCAAAGCGGCGCCAGCCATAACGCCCGACGAAAAAAAGCCCGACGAGCAGCAGCAGCAATACCAAGACAGCCGCAACGGGAAGCCATTTCGGCGGTGCGGGAATGCGTTCCTCGGGTTTGGAAACCGGCAGAGGAGCATTTTCCGCGCGCGCCTGGTCGTATTCACCGAGCAGCGCTTCCTCATTGAGGCCCAGATAGCGAGCGATGGTGCGCACGAAGCCGTGGCCAAATACCCCGCCGGGCAGCTTCTCCCAGTCTTCATTTTCGAGGGCTTCCACGAAACGTGCACTGATGCGCGTGGCCTTGGTGAGTTCGTCCATGGAAACTTCGCGTAGCTCGCGCTCGCGCTTAAGGCGTTCACCAAAATTTCCCCTGGCCATGAACCGGAACCTGTCCTCAGCTAACTTATTGTAACCGCGAAGCAGTTGACGTAGTGAGCGCTCGCAAAAAATGGGGCGGGGGATCCCGCAACGGACTATAGGCGGAGCAATCCTGAAGTGTCAAACGAAGACGAGAAGGAACAAGGACTTCGTTCGCCACTTGAATTGCGCTTGTCTGGCGAACGCCAAGCTCATCCCCCCGGAGCCACTACTTCGGCGGCATGGCTTTGCATCCCTTGGTGACAATCGCGATATCAATGAAACGCCCACCAGGAAAACATTGCCAGGATCCACAAGAAGTGGTACCCAAGCCCAGGCGCGAATCCTGGCGCAAGAATTTCAGGGACGACGCGCTGAAGTTCTTCCCCGTTTACTCCTACCTGATGGTCTACTGCCCCGAAGCAACGCCGCTGCAAATCGTCTCCATCCTTAACGGGCTCCGCGACGTCGATCAACTCCTAAGAGATGGGCTGTAGACGACAACTCTCGTCCCCCGCGACCTGGCGAGGATGGCGAGATAGCCACGCCTGTACCACGACCGGGTTGCATGGCTTTTTGGGTGGGGCCTATACTGACCAAGATTCGCCGCCGCCGGCAAGAATCGTGCGAATTCGTGTATCTTGGCGTTAGGATAGTGCCAGGAACGGGCGCGAGCATTGCCTGGCTTGGCAGTAGCAAGGGAGAGAGGAACCAGCGCGAGTGGAGGAAGTCAATCAATTTCCGGCCGTGGAACGACGCCGCAATCCGGCGCTGCCATCCGAACAGCGCGAAAAGGGAGAAGTCGCGGTCTTCCAGGAGTTGGGGAAGGCGCTGACGTCTTCTTTGCAGCTCGATCAAGTTCTCCGGACGATTATGGAGAAGATCGATGAGTTTCTGCGCCCGGACAATTGGTCGCTGCTGCTACTCGATGAAGCCAAACAGGAATTGTACTTCGAGCTAGCCGTGGGAAAGGCTTCGCAAGCACTAAAAGATGTGCGCATCAAGATCGGGCAGGGGATCGCCGGCTGGGTGGCGCAACACGGCGAAACCGTGGTGGTGCCGGACACCACGAAGGACACGCGGTTTTTCTCGAAGGTGGACGAGAAGACCAAGACGGAAACGCAATCGATCGTCGCGGTGCCGGTGAGATTCCGCGACAATTGCCTGGGAGTCATCGAGCTGATCAATTGCATGGGGCCGGACGGATTCGATCCGCGCGACTTGAAACTGCTCGAAGCGCTTTCGGACTTCGCGGCAATCGCGCTGGAGAACGCGCGGCACGTCAAAAAGATTCACGAGTTGACGATCACCGATGACTGCACTTCGCTGTACAACGCGCGGCACATGGGCTTCATCCTGGAAACCGAAATTTACCGCTCACAGCGCTATAACTACGAATTCTCAATCGTGTTCATCGACTTGGACCACTTCAAGCAAGTGAACGATACCCACGGGCACTTGGTGGGCTCGCGGCTGCTGGCGGAGATCGGAAACGCGCTGAAGGAACATTGCCGGCTGATTGATTTTGCGTTCCGCTATGGCGGGGATGAGTTTGTGATCCTGCTGCCGCAAACTTCGAAAGACAACGCGTTGAACGTGGCGCGGCGCTTGCACAAACTGGTGCGCGAGACGGTCTGGCTGGTGGATCAGGGGTTGAACATCAAGCTGACGCCCAGCGTGGGCGTGGCGTCTTACCCGGTGGATTCGCGAACCAAGGAAGGGTTGCTGCACCTCGCCGATGAAGCCATGTATCTGGTGAAGAACACCAAGCGCGACAGCGTGGCCGCTGCGAACATCGGAATTTTGCCAAACGTGGCGACCGCCGAATCCGCCGGATAGCTCCCATCTTCTGTTGTACGAACACCACCACTTCTATACACCCCCACGAAATTTTGCTTAACTGAAGACATGAAGCGCAGCGAAGCGGCGAAGTATGCGCGCTGGTCGGCGACGGCAGCGATGCTGCTGGCGAGTCTGACAGCCGCGGTGTACCTGGAGCGCAAGTGGGTGGCTTATCGAGAAAAGCAGAAGGCGCCGCCGGCGGCTCCGCAGGATGTGACGCGGCGTTCGAACGGGCTCACTTTTTCCAAGATGGCTGGGAACCAAAAAATTTTCACGGTGGAGGCGTCGAAAGTCACGGATTTCAAGGACAAGGAAGCCAGTTTATTGGAAGACGTGAAAATCACGATTTTCGGGAAGGCCGGCGAGCGGCACGACACGATTCACACGCAAAGCTGCCAGTATGAAAAAACGGGCGGGGACATCGCTTGTAGCGGCGAAGTGCAACTCGACTTGCAAAGCAAAGTGGCAGCCGAGCGGGCGGCGAAAAATCCCAAACTTGCAGCGCAGGAGAAGGTGCACGTGGAGACCCACGGAGTCGTGTTTAACCGCGCCAGCGGCATCGCGCAAACGGGCCAGCCGGCCAAGTTTGTCTTTCCGAATGGGAAGGGCGAGGCCGTGGGAGTCGAGTATCACTCCGAAGAAGGGACGGTGAGGCTGCTGAAGGACGTGCAATTTAGTTTGACGCCACCGGCAAGTGAAGCCGCGGCGAAAAATGTCGCGAGCGCTAAGGATCCGATTCGCGTGACGGGCAAGAGCCTCGATTTTGCGCGGGACTCGCGCACGTTGCAGTTGTATGGCCCCGTGGAAGCGGCAAGCGGCAAGGAGCGTTTGCATGCGGGAAAGCTGACACTCACCCTGGACGCGGCGTTTCGCGCGGAAAGACTTGTGGTGACGCCGGGAGCGAATGGGGAAAACCCGGAAGTGGAATCCGATGGCGCGGATGGTCAGGCCAACCTTAGCGCCGAGACCCTCATGGCGCAATTTGCCCCCGAAGGATGGCTGACGAGAATCGACGGGACGGGAGACGTGCGCGGCACGCGGCGCACGGGAACGGAAGCGGAGAATTTCCGCGCCGAGCACGCCGCGATGGAACTCTGGCCGAAAGTAAACCAGCCAAGAGATTTGAACTTGAAGGGCCGCGTGTTTCTGAAAACGCAAGCGGAAACCTCCGGGCAAGCGCGAACGCTCGAGACCGGCGAACTCCGGATGGAATTCGCGGATCGGAAAAAAGGCCAAGGCAGCAAGCTGAAGCGAGCGGAAACGCTGGCGGCCGGGAGCATCGAATGGACCGCTGGGGCGGCGCAAAACGGAACGCCGGCGTCTCTTGGGAACGCTAGCGCGGCCAGGACAAAATTGCTGGCGGATAAACTCGAAATGGAATTCGGGGATGCCGGCAAAGCAAAACAGTTGGTGGCGACGGGAAATGTGTCGATGGAGCGCACCGCGAGCGGCAAACCGGCGCAGGCGGCGACGGCGCAGAAGGGAGTAGCAGAACTGCCGGAGAGCGGCGGATGGTCGCAGATGGATTTGCAAGGAAATGTGAGATTGCAGGAAGGCGACAGGAGCGGCCAAGCGGATCACGCCACGTTTGTCCAAGCAACCGAGACCGCTTTGTTGACCGGAAAAGCGCTGGCGCGCGACGCCACTTCGGAGACGCGGGCGCCGCGCATCACCTTTGTGCAGAGCACCGGCGAAATTCGCGCCGAGGGAGGCGTGCGATCGACGGAGTTTTCAGCGAAGGGGGGTGGAGCGCAACTCGCAGCCGTGCCGGCGAACATGACGGCGGACAGCATGGCGGGCAATTCCAAGACGGGAAGAGCTTTGTACACCGGACATGCGCGATTGTGGCAGGGCGATTCGGTGATGGAGGCCGATTCGATCGAGTTGCTGCGCGAGACGCGGGTCATGAATGCCAGCGGAAATGTGCGCGCCGTATTCCCTCAAGCCGAAGCGCCAACGCAGGCGCAGACTTTAGCCGTAATGGCCGGGCCAAAGAAACCGCATTTGTGGCATGTGACGGCGGGGACATTGACGTATCGCGACTCCGAGAGCCGCGCGCACTTGGAAAAGAATGTGGTGGCGCAATCGGCGGAGCAAACCATGCGCGCTGCAGTGGTGGATCTGTATTTCCCAAGGGCCGAGAAACCCAATTCGAATGGGGTGGCGGATTCCACGTCGGCGGGTGCCGCGGCCGGTACCCGGCAAATCAGCCGCGCCGTCGGGACCGGTGGCGTCATCGTGGAACAAGGAACACGTAGAGCCACCGCCGACCGCGGCGAATACTCCGCGGTGGACGGAAAATTTATAATGAGCGGCGGAAATCCCACGATTTTTGACGCCGCGGAAGGGACCACCACGGGCCATCAATTGACCTTCTTTTTAGCGGATGATACGATCATCGTCGACTCAGAAAATGGTTCGCGGACGTTGACGAAACACCGAGTCGAGAAATGACGCGACAGCTCCGCGGCCGCCCGTGAAGAGGTATGCTGAAGCTCCAGGCCGTCGATCTAAGCAAGTCGTACCGTGGTCGCAAGGTCGTTGACGACGTTGAACTGGAGATTGGACAGGGTGAAGTCGTAGGGTTGCTGGGCCCCAACGGCGCAGGCAAGACCACCACATTTTATATCCTTGTAGGCCTTGCCCGGCCCGACTCCGGCCGGGTTCTCCTGAACGACGAAGAAATCACCGACCTCCCCATGTACCTTCGGGCCCGCAGCGGAATCAGCTATCTTCCTCAGGAACCCTCGGTTTTCCGCCAGTTGACCAGCGAAGAGAATTTGCTAGCGGTGCTGGAGACACTTCCAATGACTCCGGAACAGCAACGCGACCGCTTGGAGGAGCTCCTGGTGCAGATGGGGCTGGAAACCGTTCGAACCAGCAAGGCCTACACGCTCTCCGGCGGAGAGCGCCGCCGGCTGGAGATCGCGCGCTCTCTCACCTTGCAACCCTCTTTCATTCTTCTCGACGAACCTTTTTCGGGCATCGACCCTCTAACGGTCAAGGACCTCCAGGAACTCATCCGGGAACTGGCTAAATCGGGAATTGGCGTGCTTATTACCGATCATAACGTCCGGGAAACTCTCAGCGTGACGGATCGCGCTTACATCCTGAAAAATGGCAAAATATTCCGGAAGGGCCGCCCCGACGAATTGAGCAATGACGTGGAAGTGCGGCGCGTTTATCTGGGCGATCATTTCCGATTGAACTAGAATCAAATATCTGGGTTGGAAAAGAGAATACGGGACCATTCATGGCTTGGCAGGGACTCAAACTCAACCTCCGAGTTTCGCAGAAGCAGATTCTGACGCCCGGCCTCGTTCAAATGGTGAGCGTGCTGGCGCTGAATCGCCTCGAGCTTCGCGAGATGATCAACCAGGAAATGATCGCCAACCCGGTCCTCGAAGAACAGAGCGAAGAGCCCACGCAAACGGACAACTACAGCGACGAAACCTTTCTGAAAGCGGAAACGGAAAAAGTCCCGGAGAAGCCGGAAGCCAATCCGTTTGACGAATTCGATGTCGGAACCTTTTTCAATCAATATCTGGATACCGGCGGCGACGGCGGGCAATCGCAAGAGCGCGAAGTATCCGAGCGCCCTTCGTTCGAGAAGTTCCTCTCTTCACCCAGCGGGCTGACCGACCACCTTCAGTGGCAATTGAGCGTCACCATCTGTTCGGACACCGTCAAAGAGATCGTGGAAAGCATCATCGGCAATCTCGACGAGAACGGTTATCTGACGGCTTCCACCGAAGAGCTTACGCAGAACGGAAAATATTCGCAGGATGATTTCGATGACGCTCTGGCAGTGGTGCAGGATTTCGACCCCATCGGCGTGGGTGCGCGGGATTTGCGCGAATGCCTGCTGCTGCAATTGAAAGCTTTCGATCCGCAGAACACGCTGGCGCAGCAAATCGTTTCCGAACATTTGAAGCAAGTGCAATCGAACCAGTTGAAAGAGATTGCGCGAGCGCTGAACCGACCGCTCGAGATCGTCAAGCATTCTCTGGAAGTGATCAAGAAGCTCGATCCCCGGCCCGGGCTGCGCTACAACAAAACCGAGCCACGCCTGGTCGAGCCCGACGTGTACTTCCGCAAAGTGGATGATCAATGGCAAGCGTTCTTGAATGAAGACGACATGCCGCAACTCCGGCTGAGCCCCACGTACCGCCGCCTGCTCGTGAAAGATGCCGCCGACCGCGACGTGCGCAATTACGTGAAGGAACGCTTCACCGCCGCCGTCCAGTTGATGAAGAACATCGAGCAGCGCAAGCACACCATCCTTCGTGTTTGCCAATCCATCATCGCGCGTCAGGGCGAATTCCTCGATCACGGCCAGGATGCGCTGAAGCCCATGATGATCAAGGAAGTGGCGGAAGAAGTGGGCGTGCACCCTTCGACGGTGAGCCGCGCGGTGGCCAGCAAGTACGCGCACACGCCGCAAGGCGTGCTGGAGCTGCGGTCGTTCTTCAGCGAGTCCGTGAACGGGCCGGAGGGCGGCGGGATGTCGCTGCTGACGCTCAAGCGCCTGGTCAAGAAAATGATTGAAGAGGAAGATGCCACGCACCCGCTGACCGACGAGCAGATTGCGAAGAAGCTGGACGACACGGGCATCCATGTCACACGCCGTACGGTCGCGAAGTACCGCGAAGACATGAGAATTCCCAGCACCCACCAACGCCGGGAAAAGAGCTGAGCGGCATTGCCCGTGAAGCCGCAGCCGCGACGCGATGCCCGGCAACTCGTAATCCTCACCGGACTTTCCGGCTCCGGGAAAAGCACCGTCCTGCATGCCTTCGAGGATATGGGTTTCTACTGCGTTGACAATCTTCCCGTCGAGCTCATCCCCATCTTTGCGGAGCTGCACGCGGCGGGCGAAGGAGACTTTGCGCGCGCGGCGCTGCTGGTGGACGCGCGGGAAGGCGCCCAATTGGAGAAATTGCCGCCGCTACTGAAGCATTTAAAAAAAGATCATCCTATTACTCTTGTTTTTATCGAAGCGAATGAGGACGCCTTGCTGCGGCGGTACAGCGAGACGCGGCGCCCGCATCCCCTGGGCAAGAATTTTTCCGTGCGAGAAAGCTTGTCGCACGAACGTGCGCTGATGGAGCCGATTCGCAAGCTCGCGGATGTCGTGATTGAGACGACGCAATTCAACGTTCACGAATTGCGCCACTTCGTCACCGAGCGCTTCAAGAATCCGGACAAACGGCCGATGCTGGTTTCGGTGGTGAGTTTCGGTTATCGCTACGGAGTGCCGTCGGACGCGGACCTGGTTCTCGACGTGCGATTTCTGCCCAACCCTCATTTTGTGCCGCGGCTTCGGCCCTTTACCGGCAAAGATCCGAAAGTGCGGCGGTATATCCGCTCGTTTCCGCAGACCGGAGAATTTCTACGGCGCATGGAAGGCTTGCTGACCTACTTGATTCCGCACTACATCCGCGAAGGAAAAAGCTATCTGACCATTGCGTTCGGCTGCACGGGCGGCAAACACCGCTCCGTGATGCTGGCGGAGTCGGTAAGGAAGTCGCTTGAGAAGCGCGGGTTTTCCGCCAAAGTTGTTCACCGCGACATCGACAAGTAAACTGTTCGCTCCCCGAGCTGCGGAATTCAGCGGGCAAAATAATTGGCCAGTTTCCGGTTACCGCCTTTGCCGCGCTATCATTGGCTGTGCACATACAAATTCTATCCTCGATATTTGGCGTACTGCTGGTCTCGTGACCCTCGACCCTCGTCGTTTTCCGCGAGGCGAAATGGAGATGTTCAAGTGCCTTGGCGCAAACGGATGTTCGCAGTGGCTCTCATTGGCTCTGGTTCGCCTTCTTGTCCCTTCCTGCCTCGAGCCCTCGGGCCCCTTGAACTTTACAAGCGGATGGGATGGGCGAGCGAGTCATGGGGGGTGGTTTTTGTCGCTCTCCTCATTCGTGCGAACCGCTGTGGCCCCATTATTCGCCGTACTAGCATCTGCGGGAATTGCATGTATTGTGGGCGAGTGCTGGTTTTTGGTGAGCGGATGGTCGGTACTCCGGTACCACCTTCCGGTAACGTTTACCAGATTTGAGGGCATCGATTCAGAGCCACTTATACTGGCTTGCTGTGTCTAACTGCCTCTACTCGGGGCCGCTGAAACTTGACACGCCGCGACGCGGCGAATAGCGTACCAAGTAGACTAGTCAGGGAGCCTGCAGCGTGGCCTCGTTGTTGTCACCACAATTGAAAAGACTCTTCGCTTATGTGCGGCCGTACTCTTTTCGGCTGGGCGTTGGCATCGTGTTGGTGGCAGTCACCGCTCTGGCGGATGGCATTGTGGCGCTGATGCTGCGGCCGGGATTTGACTACGTCCTGAATCCCTCCGTCTCCGGTTCGACGCTGCCGTTGGTGACCTTTCCGAACGGTTACACCATCTATCTCAATCAGTTCTTTCCGCCCCGTATCCATCACGTGTGGACGATGTTTGCCCTGACGGTGGTTTTTCTTTATGTCGCGAAAGGCATCAGCGAATATTTGGGCGTAACGCAGATTCAGTACGTGGGCCAAGCGGCGGTGACGCGGTTGCGAAACCAGGTGTACGCCAAAATCATTCGCCAGCCGATTGGCTTTTTCCAAAGCCATCCGACGGGGCGCTTGCTTTCGACTACCATCAACGACGTCGAGCGCACGCGCATCGCGCTCTCGGAATACCTGGCCGACCTTTTCCAAAAAGGTTTCACGCTGATCGTATTTCTCGCGGTGGTCATCGTTCTGAATTGGAAGATGGCGCTGGGAACCGCCATTCTGGTCCCGCTGGTGGTCGTGCCAGTGGGAAAGCTAGGTAAGAAAATTCGCCGCTCCTCGGAGAACAGCCAGAGCAGGCTGGGGGACCTCACCCAGATCCTGCAGGAAACCGTCAGCGGAAACCGCGTCGTGAAAGCCTTCGGAATGGAAGATTTTGAAATTGCCAAGTTCAAGAACACGGCGCAACGGCTGCTGCGAGAAAATATGCGCTGGGTTCGCGCCGCAGTGGCCACCGGGCCAATCATGGATTTGCTAGGAGCGCTGGTCATTCCTCTGCTCATTTTGTACGCCCGCGATCAGATCAAGCACGGCCTAATGACGCCGGGAATTTTTATGGCGTTTCTGTTCGCCATGTTCAACGCTTACATGCCGCTGAAGCGCATCGGCCAGGTGTACCAGCAATTCCAGCTCGCGCAGGGAGCGAGTACGCAGGTATTCGCCTATCTCGACCGGCAAGAAGAGCAGAGCGAACAGCCCGGCGCGAAGCCGCTGCCGCCATTTTCGCGGGAAATCGCTTTCGAGAATGTGGGTTTTTCGTATGACGACGATTCGGGCCATGTCCTGGAGCAGATTCATTTGCGCGCGAGCCGCGGTGAAGTGATTGCCCTGGTGGGCTCGAGCGGCGCGGGGAAAACCACGCTCGTGAATTTACTGCCGCGATTCCACGAAGCCACCTCTGGCGCCATCCGCATCGATGGGCAGGACATTCGCGATGTGACCATCAAGTCTTTGCGCGAACAGATCGCCATGGTCACGCAGGAAAACATCCTTTTTCACGACACCGTGTGGAACAACATTTGCTACGGTTTGACGAATATTCCCAAGGAAAAAGTGATGGCCGCCGCGCAAGCCGCCCTGGCCCACGATTTCATCATGGAATTGCCGCAAGGATACGACACGCTGATTGGCGAGCGGGGCACGCGCTTGAGCGGAGGACAGCGCCAGCGTATTGCCATCGCGCGCGCCATCTTGAAAGATTCGCCGATTCTTATTTTGGACGAAGCCACTTCGGAGCTGGATGCCGAGTCCGAGATGTTTGTGCAGAAGGCGCTCGCCAACTTAATGGTGGGGCGAACCACTTTTGTAATCGCGCACCGCCTGGCCACGATTCGCCGCGCGGACAAAATTCTCGTCCTGGAAGATGGAGAGATCCGCGAAAGCGGCACGCATACGGAATTGATAGCCCGCGGCGGAACCTATGCCCGGCTTCATGATTTGCAGTTTGCCGACGACGACATGCTGGCGCCCGCGCAGGCCGCACCGGCAAAGTCGAACGATGCATCGAATTCTATATGAGCCAAACGACCACCGTATCGACAAAGAAAATCGAATGTTTTTCGATGACCGGATACGCGCAAGCGCGCGCCGAGCAGGACGGCTGGGCGGTGCGCGTCAGCGTAAAAAGCGTCAACCACCGCTTCCTGGACCTCAAGCTGCGCATGCCGGAAGGATTTGATTTGTACGACTTGCGGCTCCGGCAGATCGTGCGAGAAAGAATTCACCGCGGGCATGTGGAGGTGACCGTTGGCGTGGAGCCGGGGAAAGCCGCGCCCGTTCAGGTGAATCGGGAGCTGGTGCAATCGTACCTGAAAGCCGCGGAAGCGTTGCGGCAGGAAACGCGTGCGGCGACGGACATGGACGTGGTCGCGCTCTTGCGGCTGCCCGGAGTCATCACCGGCGTCACCACCGCGGTGCCCGAATCAGAAGAAGAACAAGAGCAGCTTGGGCGGGCGCTGGACACCTGCTTGCGCGACGCGCTGGCAAAGCTGGATGATATGCGCCGTGCCGAGGGCCGTCATCTGGTCGCAGAACTGCGCGAACGGCTGACGCGCATCGGCGGTCACGTCGAGCAGGTGCGCGGGCTGGTGGCCACGTTGCGCCCGGCTTTTCTACGGCGCTTGGACAACAAGTTGAAAGAACTGCTCGGCGGAGTCGGCATCGATCCCGCGCGGCTCGCGCAAGAGGCCGCGCTGCTTGCGGAACGCAGCGATATCAGTGAAGAATTAGACCGCCTGCGCAGCCACCTGCAACAGTTCACCAAGCTGCTGGACGGCGCCGGCGAACTGGGAAAGAAGCTGGATTTTCTTTTGCAGGAAATGCATCGCGAGGCCAACACCATGCTCTCGAAGACACCCGGCGTGGAAAGCGAGGCGCTGGCGATCACCGGAGTAGCGCTGGAAATCAAAGCGGAGATTGAAAAACTGCGAGAGCAGGTGCAGAACATCGAATGAGCGTCGGGACTGAGATCGCGCCGCTGCTGTTGATCGTCTCGGGGCCGTCGGGATCGGGGAAATCGACTTTGGTGCAGCGCATCCTGGATCTGCCCGGCACTATGCCCTCGATCTCATGTACTACACGGTCGCGCCGCGCGACCGAGGCCAGCGGGAAATGCTATGATTTTGTGACGGAAGCGGAATTCGACGCCATGGTCGCGCGCGGCGAATTTCTGGAGTACGCGCGGGTTTTTGGAAAACATTCTTACGGCACGCCGAGGAAGTGGCTGGAAGAATCGCGGCAGCGGGGACTCGACTTGGTGCTGGAGATCGATGTGCAAGGCGCGGCGCAGGTAAAGGAGAAGATTCCGGAGTCCGTGGCGATCTTTATTTTGCCGCCGTCGCGCGAAGAGTTGGAACGCCGGCTGCGCAGCCGCGGCCAGGATTCGGATGAAGAAATTGCGCGGCGATTGGCGAAGGCGCGCGACGAAATTGCGCAGCTCGGCAAGTACTATGATTTTTGCGTGGTGAATGAGGATGTGGAACGCGCGGGGCGTGAAGCGCAGGCGATTGTCACTGCTTTGCGCTGCACGAGCGTGCGACGGAGGGCGAGAGTGGAACAACTTCTGGCATCGTTTGGGAGGGAATGACTGAAATGACTATGCAGACAAAAGCTCCGGAGAGCCAGTTTGCGTATGTGGTGCTGGCGGCCAGGCGCGCGCGGCAGATTATGGCCGGCGCTCCGCCGCTTATCGAAAACCCCAGGACTCAGAAGGCCACGCGGATCGCGTGCGAAGAGCTGGAACACAGCTTGATCGAGTACGACTTTACCGAGCCGTCTTCGATCGACGTGGACAAGGAAGGAAACAAGCGGCGGAAGTAGCCGTCCGCGAAAGGCAGGATGCGAATCACGCTTGGTGTGACCGGCGGAGTGGCGGCTTACAAAGCCGCGGAACTCGTGCGCCGTTTGCAACAGGAAGGATTCAGCTTGCAAGTGGTGATGACCAGGGGCGCCCGCGAGTTCGTAACGCCGCTGACGTTCGCGGCGCTCAGCGGGCAAAAAGTGATTAGCGATCTTTTCAGCGATTCTTCTGGCGGAGAAGCCAACCTCGAAAGCGCAATCGAACATATTGCCGTAGCGCAAAGAACCGATCTACTCCTGGTCGCGCCGGCCACGGCGGACATCATTGCCAAATTTGCGCGCGGGATTGCGGACGATTTTCTGACGACTTTGTATCTGGCCTCGACGGCGCCAGTCGTAGTTGCGCCGGCGATGAATGTGAACATGTGGAACCACGCGGCCACGCAGGAAAATGTGGAGAAGCTGCGCGCGCGCGGCGTAAAAGTTGTGGACCCCGGCGAAGGCTACCTCGCTTGCGGCATGATTGGCGCGGGACGGCTGGCCGGGCAAGAAGCCATTGTCGCCGCAGTCCGCGAAGCTCTTAAAACGCAGCGCGATTTGGACGGCGAGACTGTGCTGGTAACCGCCGGCCCCACTTGCGAAGACCTCGACCCTGTTCGCTATATCACCAATCGCTCATCCGGGAAAATGGGTTATGCGGTCGCCGAAGCCGCAGCGCTTCGAGGCGCGAAGGTCGTTCTTATCAGCGGGCCCGTCAACTTGGAAGTTCCTGCTGGCGTGGAGCGCGTTGCCGTGCGCACGGCGGAAGATATGCACCACGCCGTAACCGAGCGGGTCCCCGAAGCTTCCATTGCCATTTTTGCAGCCGCAGTGGCGGATTACCGCCCGACGGAGCCGCACTCAGAAAAAATTAAAAAGAGCCAAGTGCCGCTGACTATTTCTCTCGAGCCGACCACCGATATTCTGGCCGAGGTGGCGAGAAACAAAGGCCAGAAAATCTTAGTGGGGTTTGCGGCAGAGACGGACCACGTCGCGGAAAACGCGCGGAAAAAGCTTTCGTCGAAAAACGCCGACTTGATTGTCGCCAACGACGTCACCGCCGAAGGCGCGGGATTCGATCGCGATACCAATATTGTGACGCTCTTCTCCCGCGACGGCCGCGACCTCGCGCTTCCCAAAATGAGCAAGAGCGAAGTGGCGCAGCGCCTATTGGATGAAGTCGTGCGGTTGCGAAGCGTTTTGCATGGAACGGCCGCGTCAAAGCGCTCCGGTGCCTGATCCCGCCATGGCCGAGCGCCTTTCCGAATCTCTGCAGAAAAAACTTTCCGCCAGGCTTGGTTTTTACGAGGACATCGGCATCCGCTTGTTTTATTGGGACCGCGGAACAATTTCTGCACCGGTTAGCGAAAACCGCTTGGAACCGCCTGCCAACACCCGTTTCGCCACTACAATAGATCTTCAAAAGGAAACGACCTTGCCCAAGCCGGCAGGAAAACCCGTATTGCAAAAGAGCTCGCTAGCCGTACCGCCGGTGAGTCCAAAGATCGCATCGCTTCCCGTTGTTGTGGGCCCGTCGCTTTTTGAAGCCATGAACAAAATCACGGACGACACGCTGCTTAAGGTGCGCGAGGATCTCGGCGAATGCACCCGCTGCAAACTGCACGGCACGCGGCACAAAATTGTTTTCGGCGACGGAAATCCCAAAGCCGAGTTGGTTTTTGTTGGCGAAGGGCCCGGCGCCGATGAAGACGCCCAAGGACTGCCTTTCGTCGGCCGCGCCGGAAAACTCCTGACGCAAATGATCGAAGCCATGGGCTTGCAGCGCAAAGACGTATACATCTGCAACGTGGTGAAGTGCCGTCCTCCGGAAAATCGCCAGCCGGAGGAAGACGAAGTCAGCACCTGCTCGCCATTTCTCCTGCGGCAAATCGACGTCATCGCACCAAAAGTGATTGTTTGCCTCGGCGCCGTCGCCGCAAAAACCTTGTTGCAAACGAATCGCGGCATTTCCCAATTTCGCGGCCAGTGGCTCGAATTTCGCGGAAGAAAACTACTAGCGACCTATCACCCCGCCTATTTGCTCCGCAACCCGCCCGCCAAGAGCGAAGTCTGGAAAGACCTCCAAAAAGTCATGGCCGTCCTCGGCCTCGAAGTGAAGAAAGGCAAGTCCGCTTCGTAGCGCAAAAAAATCGGCCAAAGCAGGTTCTTGGATTCTTGAACGAGAAGCCCCCGTCGGTTGCGGAAGTTGCCCCTCTGGGAGCGGATCGTGTGTTGCGCCGTGGCCTTGCCCAAGATCCGCAGCAACGCTGGCCATCCGCGCGCGATTTGAAATTGGGCACTGGAATTGGCGGTTGAACCGCCGGGCTCCACGCGGACAAAAGGCACTACGGTTTTGCCATGGATTATCGCGGCCACGCCTCGTATCGCCGTGAAAGTCCGTTCCCTTCTGATCGAAAATTATTCCGCAAAGAAACCTCGTAGCATTCGTGTGCAGGCGCTCCTTGATGGCAGAATGGTCGCATGGGGATTCTCTTGGGGTTGCTCACCGCGCTGACTTGGGGCGGCGCGGATTTCATTGCGCGTTTTGCCACGCATCGCATCGGCGCTCTCCGTTCCATGTTGTACATGCAAATGGTAGGTTTCTTTCTGCTGACGATTTCTTTGCCGTGGCTTGGCGGCTGGGGGCATCTTGCGGATGGCTGGCGGCCGTGGGCTTGGGGTTTTCTGGCGGGATGCTTCAATGCTATGGCCGGACTGGGGTTCTATCGCGCATTTGAGATTGGGAAAATGTCCGTGGTGGCTCCGCTCTCGGCCAGTTATCCCGCTTTGACGCTGCTGCTTTCCTGGATGACCGGCGAACACCTAAGCGCCGCGCGAATCGCTGGAATCTTTTGCACGCTTGGGGGTGTCGTGGTGGTAGCGGGCGGAGAAAAAACGCCGGACGAGAACGATGCCGAAGCGGTGCGCAGCAGCGGGCGCGGAATCGGGTGGGCCCTTTTTGCCGCGCTTGGTTTTGCCATGCTGTTTTGGCTTCTGGGCTTTCGCATTATCGCGCGCGTCGGCGCGGTGCAAACCGTCTGGATGATTCGTTTGACCAGCACGCTGCTTATGGCGGCCGCGATCCTGATTGCGAAGCAGCCCGCGCGCCTGCCGCGCGGCGAAGTGCGCTGGATGGTTCTGGGCATGGGCGTGTTCGATACTGGCGCGTTTGTGCTCAGCAACCTCGGAATGAAAATGGAGCAGGTCGCGGTGATCAGCGTTCTTGGTTCGCTGTATGGAGCGGTCACTGTCGCGCTCGCGGCCACTTTTTTGAAGGAACATGTCTCGCGCTGGCAGTGGATAGGAATTGTTACGATTTTCTTGGGGATTTTTCTGATTAGCCGCTAGTACTTTCACATTCCTTCTACCGGCTTCTATTTCGTCTTTTTTTGCGTGTTTCCTTGTGCTGATACACTACACGGCGGGATGACGCCTCTATTTTGCAATGTCGCGCTGGCCGTGCCGCTGCGCACCACATTTACGTATGCAGTGCCGGAAACGCTGCAGGGGACGGTGCAGCCAGGTATCCGCGTGCTTGTGCCGTTCCGGAAGAAAGCGCTGGTCGGCGTCGTTGTGGAAATGGCGGAGAGCGCGCCGCAGGAAGCAAAGATTCGGGAGATTGTTCGCGTGCTGGATCTTGCTCCCGCGCTGACGCCGAAGTTGATCGAGCTGGGGCACTGGATCGCCGGGTATTACCTGGCGCCGGTTGGCGAAGTTTTTCGGGCGATGCTGCCGCCGGTGACGGAGGTGAAATCGCAGCGCCAGATTATGCTGACGGAAGCGGGGCGGGAAACGGCGGAGAGCTTGAGCGGCGGAGAATTGTCGCACGGACTCACGGGGGGGGAGGTGGCGTTTCTCGCCAGGCTGAAGGAGAAGAAAGGAACATTGCTATTCGCACCGGCGGCGAAGTTGGGCGTTGATGCGACTTCGCTACAGCGGATGCAAAGACGCGGGCTGATTGAGACTCGTGAAACCGTCGAAGGAAGAAAAAGAAAGACGCAGCGGGTGATTGCCTGGAAAGGCGGCGCTGCGGCAGTCGAGGAACCGGAGAAAAAAGAGGGCCAGGAAGAAAAGAGAGAAGAAAAAGATAACGCAGAGACGCCCAGTGCGCAGAGGAAACGCGGAGAAGAAAAAATACGGGAGCTGCTGCAGACGGAGCGCGGGCCGCTGCCTTTGCCGCAACTTTTGAAGCTGGCGCAGGTGACGCGAGCTTTCCTTGAGCGAATGTTGCGGCAGGGCTTGCTGGAGAGTTGGGAAGAGCCGAGCGATCCGGCGGAGGATCCATTTGACGCTGGATACGCGCCTCCCGCGCATGAATTGAACGCGGAGCAGGAAAGCGCCATGAAAGCAATTCGCGCGCGGTTTGAGCTGGGCGAATTCGGCGTGCAGTTGCTCCATGGCGTGACCGGGAGCGGGAAGACGGAAGTGTATTTGCGCGCGGTGCAAGAAACGCTGGCGCGCGGAAAAACGGCGCTCATTTTGGTGCCGGAAATTGCGCTGACGTTGTGGATCGGACGGCAATGCCGGGGCTGGTTTGGCGCGAAGTTCGAAGGCGTGGCAGTACTGCATTCGGCGCTGAGCGACGTGGAACGAGCGCGGGAATGGTGGCGCGCGCGGAACGGCGAAGCGCGCGTGGTGGTGGGGACGCGTTCGGCGGTGTTCGCGCCGCTCGAAAATATCGGGCTCATCATCGTCGATGAAGAGCAGGAAAACAGTTTCAAGCAAGAAGAGACGCCGCGCTATCACGGACGCGACGTGGCCATCGTGCGCGCGAAGTTGGAAGGCGCGCTGGCGCTGCTGGGTTCGGCGACGCCTTCGCTGGAGACGTATCACCACGCGCGAGAAGGGAAGTATGAATTATTAACGTTGGCTTCGCGTGTGGCCGAGAGGTCGCTTGCCAGCGTGGAAATCGTGGATCTGCGCGAGGATTTTCAGCGGACGCACCAGTCGAGCCCAATTTCCGCGGCGCTGCATGCGGGGATTCAGGAATGCCTCACGAGTGGGACGCAAGCGCTGGTGCTGATCAACCGGCGCGGATACTCGTGGTCCGTTTTGTGCCGGAGCTGCGGCGCTTCCGTGCAGTGCGTGGACTGCAGCATCTCAATGACGCATCACAAGCTGCGCAACCGGCTGGAGTGTCATTACTGCGGATCGATTCAGCAAATTCCAAAAGTTTGTCCGAAGTGTCAGTCGAAGTATGTTTATTTTTTTGGCGAAGGCTCGGAGCATCTGGAAGAAAGATTGCGCAAGGAATTTCCCGGAGCGCGCATCGCGCGGCTGGACCGGGACACGGCGCGGACCAAGCGGCAGTATCAGGAGACCCTGGGTGCGTTTGCGGGCGGGGCGCTGGATATTCTTGTTGGAACGCAAATGCTGGCGAAGGGGCACGACTTTCAGCGCGTGACGCTGGTCGGCGTGGTCAGCGCGGATTCGTCGCTGAGCTTGCCGGATTTTCGCGCCGCGGAGCGGACGTTTCAATTGCTGACACAAGTCGCGGGCCGTGCGGGGCGCGGAGAGCTGAAAGGTGGCGTGCTGATTCAGACGTTTTATCCGGAACACTACGCGATTCAGGACGCCGTGAAACAGGATTACACGGCGTTCTTCGAGCGCGAATTGCATTTCCGAAGAATGATGGCGTACCCGCCGTTTACGTCGCTGGCCAACGTGATCGTGCGGGATATCAGCTTGGAGAAAGCGATCCGTTGGTCACGGCAGCTCTCGGAATATTTTTCGCCGCATGATGATAAAGGCGTGCGCATCCTGGGGCCGGCGACGGCGCCGCTGGCGCGGCTCAAGAAGGAGCATCGGTTCCAATTTCTGCTGAAATCGCCGAAACGATCGGTGCTGACGAAATTACTGAGCGGCGCGCTAAGGTATTGCGAGGCGAAGGAAATTCCAGACACGGCGGTGCTGGTGGATGTGGATCCGCTTAGCTTGTTGTGAGTTGCAGGGGAAAACCTCTGTAGCCGTGACGGTCTTGCCAACCAAGCCGCGAGCCATTAGAAGCCGGAAGCGGAATCTTCCTCGAAGATGAGTTGCTTGTCCATGTCTAGCATCTGTTTGCGGAATTGGCGCAGGCCGATGAGGCTCAAGAAAACCAGTGGAATAAAAACAGCCGCTCCCCATTGCGTGACTACCGACCACGCCACGATTTGGGGAATATAGCTACCAAAGATGAGGAAGCCGGCGAGATAGGCGACGATGAAAAGCGGAGAGTTGCTTTGAAAAGCCGGATAAGAACAGGTGAAAGGAATTTTGCGGAACTTCACGAGAAGAATTTCCACGAAGACGGCGGAACAGGCGATGAGAATAGTTGTATGCAGCAGCGCTGTGAGCCAACCCCACAAAATGGCGGAGTAAAGAAAACACACCGGGGCAAGCCAGCCGAGAGAAAAAGTGAAAAGCACTCGCCGGGCGACCTGGCGAGGCAATTCTCCCTCCGGTTCGATCCACAGTTTGAAAATCCAGTTAGCGGACAAATCCAGAGGAACCTCGAAGGCCAGGCGAATTCCGAGGAGCATGCAGTAGCTCAGGATGTAGGGGACGGCGAGAAGTGCCACAGAGGGAGGCTGCGCCGTGAAAGAAAAGCCGGGATGGTAGGCGGCATTTACGGTCTGCGCGGCAACGACCAAGCCCAGCGCGGCGAAAGCGAGAACCATCTGCAAGTGGGCGTCGCTGCGCAAGAGCGTGCGCGAAACAAAATGGAAACAGGCGCGCAGCTTCGCATCGCGAAGAATGGTGGCGTCCAGAAGCCTTGCAGGCGAGTGGAAGCGCTGCGCGCGGGGGCGCGGTCCAACATCGGCAAATTCGGGGATGCGGACAAAACAGCTGCGAAAGCTGAAAGCATAAGCAACGATGGAGATAAGAAGCGTCAGCCCCAAAGAAGCCATGGCTCGCCGCGTCAAGGAGGCGAAGAAAATGTCATTACCATTGCCCCACAAAGTTTCGGTCAGCCCGAGAAACCAGACGGCAGGGAATCCACCGAGGCGCTGGTGCATCAACCGAGAGCCACCAGAGAGAATCGGGGAAACCGTGAAGCTAGTGGCGAGCACCGCCAGGAGACAGAACGCGAGCGCAAAACGGACGTAAACGGAGATTTTGCGGAACAAGCGGTAGGGAAAACACGCCATCAAAATGCCGGAGAGCGCAAATACGGCGAGAAAACTGAATATGCTGCTCAGACTTACGGAAACGGCGTGGCCAAACGCAAACCGGAGAAGCTTCGGGAAAGATCGTTGCGAACCCAGGACGGCGATGGGGAAAAGCACGAAGGAAGCCGCGTTCACGACGATGGTGAGCAAAGCGGTCAAGGCGAAGATAGCGAACAAGTTCGCGAAAAAAATCCTGGTCAGGGAAATCGGGAGTGGAACGAGATTGGTGTAATCACGGCGGTCCAAAAAAATGGAGTTCCAACGCCACAGTGCCACGGCGCAACTGACGGACATGGAGAGGACGATGAAAAAATATTCGTCCGGGATAGTGGCGATATAGGGATCGAAGACACCATCGCCGCGCAAGAAGCGGACAAGCGAGCCAAACTTCTCAAACATAAGAAGAGAAACCAGAACTCCCGGCATGGCCAAAAAAATAAGAACCACACCTATGCCAAGTTCGAGCTCGTCAGCGCCCAATTCGCCGCCGCCTTTGAACATCCGGGCAGCGAACAAGCGCAGCAAGAGCACAGACGGCCGCTGCGAAAAAATCAGCCAGCGCGCGGCGAGAGACTGCTTCCAAGAATTCACGAGGGAGATACCACCACATCCACGATTTCGCCGGCAACTTGCGCGACGTCTTTGTCTTCCACCAACTGCAAGAAGATGCCTTCGAGAGAGGACTGGCCAATCTGCCGGCGGACCTCTTCCGTCGCGCCATAGGCCATGACCTGGCCATGGCGGAGAATGAGAAGTTGCGAGCAAACTTTTTCGACCACTTCGAGAATGTGCGAGCAATAGAAAACAGCTTTTCCCCGGGCGCTGAAGGCCTGGATGAGGTTCTTGATGATGAGCACCGACGTTACATCGAGGCCGGAGAGCGGTTCATCCAGGACGAGGACATCGGGATTGTCCATGAGCGCGGCGATCAGCAGGATGCGCTGGCGCATGCCTTTGGAATAAGAACCCAGAGAAACATGGCGGTGCGGAAACAGGGAGAACAGTTCGAGGAGAGAGCTAATCTTGGATTTCATTCGCGCGGGAGACATGGCGCGAAGGGTTCCTATCATCTCGAGATATTCCTCGCCGGTCAGAAACGGATAGAGGTTGGCCTCCTCTGGAACGTAGCCAAGGCGCTTGCGATAGGAGACCAGATCGTCTTGGATATCCTGACCCTCGAAGAGCACCTGACCACGCGTGGGTTGCAGCAGGCCGGTGAGGACTTTTACGGTGGTGCTTTTGCCGGAACCGTTCGGGCCCAAGTAACCTAGGACTTGGCCCGGTTCCAGGCGAAAGCTGACTTCGCGAACAGCCGGAACGGAACCATAGAACTTTGCAAGAGCGATTGCTTCGAGCACGGCCATCCATCCCCTTCTAGCGAGCAGACGAGAAAACGAACGACTTCTGTCGTCCGCAGAGCCCAATGCCCTTTTGACACCTTGGGAAAAGACAAAGTTCCGGGGAATCAACAAGTACCCCCCGCCCCGGTGTTTTTGGCAAGAGTTCGGAATCAGTTGAAAAAAAGAGAGTTACACTTTTTTGCGTATGCAAAATAGTTCTTAAGCGATTGATTCTAAAGGGCCGAAAAAGGCAAGAAGCCTCACGAGACCGAAAGAGTGCCCATGCTGTTCAAAAGAACGGAATTAGTTTTAAGGCGCAAGGCAGAATCGCGCGAGAAGGCGCTGACATTTCAGGACTTTGGACCATGGAGCGGAGCACAGCACCTGTGGAGAAGCCATCCGCCGTGGCATCAACGGTTATGGCGGAATGCGATGAGCTGTCGGCGCTCTATGCCTTCCTTGTGGAGGGGGCTGGCGTCCAATACCGTGGCGGTTTGGGTGGTGCGGCCGGCGAAGGGTCCCGCGTTGCGCGTGGTCGTGCCAATTTCGCAAATCTTCCTGGGCGAAAACGATATGTTTGACGCCAGGAAGTTCGATCCATGGCGGCAGAAGACGATTTATGAATATACACGCAGGGATGCGGCAGACTCTTTTGAACTTCCCAGGCCACTTTTCGATTTTTTCCTTCAACAAGCGGACAAATACGCAGGCGCTTCCGACTTGACGCTGTAACAGCTACGGTATCTGCGAGAGGGTGTGTTCTCGAGAACCTGGACACCGGAAGAAGCGGCTCGGGAGGCGCTGAAGAAGCGTAGTGACCTGAGTACCGGCCCTACCGAAGATTCGGCGGCATTTCAGAATTTTGCCCTGGACATGCGGTCTTGGGTTCTCCACTAAGTACTGAACGCGAGCGCGCCGCCATGGCCCTGATTAGAATCGGGAATGGGGAGAGCCCGCGAGTCTCAAAGTGAATCAAGATAGGGGCTGGGTGTCGCTGGGTGAGACAGTTTCGGAAAACGGTTACCTCTCGCGAATGCGGCGGCTAGCGGCTGAATCGCTATCGAATTTCGAGAACCGGAGGAAAATCCTGAAGCGAGTGGCGTTGAAAGGAAAGAAGATGGCGGCGTAAAGCCGCTTCTAGAAGATTGTGCTTGGCGGCACGAATGACAGCAGGGGAAGTTGGCGGGCGTTTTGGCATGCGCGGTGCACTGATGTGCGCATTGGTCGGCGCACGCTGGTGGTTGGTCCAGGGTGGAAATGATGCAGAGCGGCGCAGGCGCAAGCACAACCTCAGCCGGAAAATGGCTGTTGAAGTTGGCTTCGCCACCGCACGGATAGTTTCCCCAACCGCCAAGCCTCCCGAGGAAGCAACTCAAAAGTGCGCAGCAGGTCGAGATGCTGTGCAAAATGCAGAACGCTAAGAAGTTGCCTCTAAAAGCTGGATACCTAGCAATCCTTTTCCTAAATATGAGTGCGCTCGTATGGGCGCCTGTGTCGAGGGCGCAAGCTTCCGACTCTGAGCCGTTGGTCGGGACAATTTCGGGAACGGTGCTATTGAAAGCGAGCAACCGGCCGGCCAGCCAGGTAGCAGTAAAGCTGAAATCGCATGTAGCCGGGATATTCCGCAGCGTATTGACGGATTTGGAAGGGCACTTTGAAGTGCGGAGCCTGCCACGGAGCACCTACGAGATCGTGGTCGATGAACCGGGCTATGAGCCAGCGCAAACTAACGCGCAGCTGGAGGGAAGCTCCTCGAAACTGGTGCTTTATCTGAATCCATCGAATCCGCGACGAAACGAGCGGAACAATTACACGGTTTCGGCGCGGGAGCTAAGAATTCCTGGGAAAGCGCTCAATGAGTATAAGAAGGGACTGGACAGCCTGAGGAAAAAGGATTTCGCGGGGAGCGTGAGCCACTTTAGGAAGGCCACCCAAGCGTTTCCGGAATACTTCGAGGCCTACTATCACACAGGAGTAGCGGAGACGACCCTGGGCCGCTACGACGAGGCCATGAAATCTTTTGAAAAAGCCATTGAATTGAGCGGGGGGAACTACGCCTGGGCAGAATTTGGGATCGGCTACCTTTTCTATCTGGAGGGAAAGACGGAGGAGGCCGTGACCGTCCTCGAGAGGGGATTGGAACAGGACGGGAACTCCGCCGACGGTCACTTCATCCTGGGGCTAGCGCAACTGAAACTGGATCGCCTAGACGAAGCGGAAAAAAACGCGCGCGAGGCGCTGCTGCGCAATCCTAATCTCGCGGAGGCTTATCTGGTGCTGTCGGATGCATATGGGCGGCGGCACGAGTATCGCGAGCAACTGCAAGGTCTGGAAACGTATCTGAAACTGGAACCGAACGGGCCGGACAGCGAGAACGCGCGCCGGGCGCATGCGAAGGTTGAGGAGATAATGGCGCGGGATCGTGCTCAGGAGTGAGGTTTCCTCTGACACTGACTGCGAATTTTCTTGGCGTAACGTTCAGATTGGGAGGCAGGCGGAAAAGCGGTGGCAAGCCACCGCACTCCAAGACTAGGCGGCGCGCTTGCGCCAGAAGAAGTAGGCGGGCAGGCCGATGATAAAGAGAACGATGGCGGCGGCTAGGTTCATAAATTGCGAGGGGTCGCGGAAGGCGAGATAGACGGCGTTGCCTACGATGACGGCGGCGACTAGGACGAACAGGAACGGCGTGCCGGGATAGCCGGGAACGCGATAGGGAATGGGGCGGCCTGCCGAAGCTCGGCGAATGGGGAAGATGGCGGCGGCGCCGAGACCGTAGAAAATCCAGCCGATAAAAATCACACCTTCGATTAATTTGCTGAATGTGCCTAACTCACCGGCACAGACTAGAACGGCTGACCAAACACCAAGTGCGATGATGGCTACTGCCGGGGTTTTAAAGCGCGGATGGACTTCCGCGAGTTTCATGAAGAAGAGTTTGTCTTTGGCCATGGCGTAGAAAACGCGGGGGGCGGTGAGGATGACGCTATTGGCGGCGCTGAAGGTCGAAAGCAAAATGGCGAGGGCCACGATTTTGCCGGCCCAAGGACCGAGGACGATGCTGACGGAAGTGGCGGCGATGGTGTCGGTCAGAGCCATGTCCTTGGGGCCGAGCGCGAAGAGATAAGCGACGACGGCGACGAGATAGAGGCCTACGAGAATCAGAGAACCCATAAGAAATGAGCGTGGGAAAGCTTTTTGGGGATCAACGACTTCGCCGGCACTGTAAGTGCCGAACTGCCAGCCTTCATAAGCCCAGAGAACAGAGATCATGGCGAGGCCAAAACCAGACCACAGGCCGAGTCCGTGCTGAGCCGCGCCCCAGGCGGATGGAATGTCGCGGCCATGATGGCCAAGGGCCAGCAGGAAGGCGCTGAGAATGACGATGACGCCCATCTTGACGAGGGTGGTCCAGTTTTGAAGGTCGGAACTTTTGCGGGTGCCCCAGACGTTGACGGCAGTGACGACTCCGATCATCACGACGGCGGCGAAGGTTTGCTCGACGGGAGAAATCGGAAGCACGCGGGCGAGGTATTCGCTGAAGGCGCGAGCCAGAGCGGCGACGGAACCGCTGGCGATCACGAGAAAAAGGCACCAGCCGTAGAGAAAAGCCGAGAGGCGGCCGAAGCCATCGCGAATGTAGCAATACAAGCCGCCGGCTTCGGGATTGGCGGCGGCCAGCTCCGCGTAGGTGAGCGCGCCGAGTAGCGAGAGGACGCCGCCTACAATCCAGACTAGCAACGAGAGGCCGACGGAGCCGCCGACTTCGCGGAGGATGGGGCCGGGCGTGCGAAATATGCCCGAACCAATTACAGAGCCGATGAAGAGGAGTAAAAGATCGCGAAAGCGGAGTGTGCGAACGAGTTCAGGCATTGGCAGGCTGGCGCCCAGAGTGCGCGTGCAGACCGGAGGCATCATAACCGGAGATGGCGCGCGGTCAATGGGGATTCGGAGAAATGTAGAAGGGCGCGGGCATGAAGGAAAGGACAAAGATGAGCAGGGCGAGAAGAGCTCCCCAGCGACGGCTGGTATCGAGGGGTGAGGGATCGTAGATGGGCGCGACGCGGAGGAATCGCATAGCGAGGATCATGGCGGCCCAGAAATACCAACCTTCCCAGAAACCAAGGAATCCGAGAAGGGCAAAAACAGCGGGAATGATGAGCGAGGAATACCACTGCAAGCGGGGATTGAGAGAACGAAGAATATGACCGCCATCGAGCTGGGCGACAGGAACGAGGTTCAAGGATGTTAAAAGAAGACCGACCCAGGCGGCGCGGCCGACAGGGGGCAAAAGAAGCGCGTCAGGAGAGATACCGGGATGCAGGATCGCTTCCAAAATGCGCAACAGGAGGGGAGTGCCATAGATGAGTTCGGCGTTGGCGGGGTCAGCCAGGCCGGGAACAAGCTTGGCATGAAGGACACCGTAGACAAGAGCAGGGACGGCGAAGACGAAGCCGACGAGCGGGCCGGAAGCGCCGACATCCAACAAGGCGCGGTTGGTGAGGATGGGCGAACGAATCAAGATGAAGGCGCCGAAGGTGCCGTTCAAGTTGGGGAAGGGAACGAAAAAAGGATAGGTGGCGCGAATGTGATGGTAGCGGCAAGCAAAGAAATGACCGAGCTCGTGGGTGAGGAGGATGGTCATCAGGGTGAGGGCGAAGGGGAGACCGGCGGCGAGGCCGAGAGGGTGTTTGTAAAAAAGAGTGAAAGAGCGGAGAAATTCGTCCGACGAGAAGGCTTGGTTCCGGGCATAAGCGGTGGCGAATTGCGTGCCGGCGACGAGGCAGGTGCAAAGGGTGAGGAGGAAGAGGAAGCAAGCTAGGAGGAACATTTTTCTGGAGGGACGGTAGGGGACTTGGCTGTAGCGGAGACCGTGAGTGGGCGCGGCGCTCCAATCGACGTTGGCCGGGAGGGATGGCGGAAGATTTTCTGGAGGCGATGTGGTCACGGAATATTTTGGGCGCGAAATTGCGCGCTAGTCAGTACAGCATAGCTTAAGGGGTTCGCGCCAGTTTCGAATTCGCGAGCAGTTTGTTTAGCAGAATGCTTTCAAGAAGCGGCGGAAGCGCGGCTATGCGGATTTTTTATCTTCGTCGATGCCTTGGAGTTCTTTACCGGGTTTGAAGCGGACGGCTTTGCCTGGGGGGATGTTGACTTCTTCGCCGGTGCGGGGATTACGGCCGATGCCGGTCTTGCGCGGCTTGACGCTGAAGACCCCGAAGCGGCGGAGTTCGATGCGCTGGCCGCGGCCGAGAGCCTGCTTCAACGATTCGAAGACGGTCTCGACAGCCTGCTCGGCTTTGGTGCGGCTGATGTTCGTCGTGGCGACGACGGCATTTACAATGTCCAGCTTAATCACACAATCCTCCCGCGCTTCCGAGGCAGATGCTAGAGGGTGCGGCGTAGGTTGTCAAGACTTGAGCGGTAATCTACACTGAACATCTTTTGGCGATCTGGTTCAAAGCCGTTTGCTTGCAGCAATAAATCGAAAAGACGAATAGCAGCTAAATTTTCGGGAGGAATTGGATGGCCGTCAAACCAGACCGCTGGATCCGGCGCCAGGCGCTGGAGAACAAAATGATTGAGCCGTTTACGGACCGACAGGTACGAGACGGAGTGATCAGTTACGGAGTGTCTTCCTACGGCTATGATATTCGAGTAGCGGACGAGTTCCGGATCTTCACGAACGTGAATTCGACGACCGTGGACCCGAAGCAGTTCGATCCGAAATCGTTCGTGGAGTTCAAGGGCGCCGTGTGCATCATTCCGCCGAATTCATTCGCGCTGGCGCGGTCGGTGGAATATTTCCGGATACCCCGGAACGTGCTGACGATTTGCGTGGGGAAGTCGACCTATGCGCGATGCGGGATCATCGTGAACGTGACGCCGTTCGAGCCGGAGTGGGAAGGTTTTGTGACGCTGGAAATCAGCAATACGACGCCGCTGCCGGCGAAGATTTATGCGAATGAAGGGTTGTGCCAGGTGATTTTCTTCGAGTCGGATGAGGATTGCGAAGTGAGCTATAAGGATAAGAAGGGGAAGTATCAGTCGCAGAGCGGGATTGTTTTGCCGCGGCTGTAGGGGTCGTGCTCGAATTCTGACGCCTGAACGTTGAGCGATTGAGGTCCTTCGCGGCGCTCAGGATGTCACCCTGGTTCAACGTTTCTAAATGAGCGCCAGAGAGCAACGGGGGCGCGCTTTCTTCTTGGGGCAGGAACTAAGTAAGGGTGACCGTGACGAGCGGGTAGCCGCGTTCGCGCCAAGCATCTAGGCCGCCTTCGAGGGGGCGGATGCGCGTGATGCCTTTTTTTCTGAGGAGCAGCGCCACACGGGCACTGGTGGCTTCGTTTGGTCAAGTACAGTAGAGGATGATTTCGCGGTCGCGCGGCAAGCTGTCGTCCTTTTCGAGCTCCTTCGAGTCCATGCGGAAAGCGCCGGGAATGGTTTCCGGATCGGCTTCGAAGTCGACGGAGTGGCGCAAGTCGACGATGACCAAGTCCTCGCCAGCGTCGATTTTTTCCTTCAACTCATCCACGGTGATGCGCGAGATGCGCAGATCACGAAGAAAACGCTGACGAGCGACAAACTTGTAGGTGATGTAGGCCGCCAGGGCGCCGAGGATCAGGACCAGGAGCCAGCCGCCGAGAGCAGCGAGGTGCTCGGCGACCCAGTCGATCTGACCGCTGAACACATAGCCGAGGCCGAGAAACGTGCCGGCCCAGAGAAGCGATCCCAAAGCGTCGAAGAGCAGAAAACGGCGCGCGCGCATGTGAAAGATGCCGGCAAGGGGAGGCGCGACGGTGCTCAGGCCGGGGACGAACTTGGCCAACAAGAGAGAGCGCGCTCCTTGTTTGGAAAAAACACCTTCGGTGCGGCGAACGCAGGAATCGGGTTCGAGAGAGATTTTGCAGAGCAGCTGGAGGATGCGAATGCCTTTGCGGCGGCCAAGCTGATACCAAATGGAGTCTGCCGCCACGGTGGCGAGCATGACGTAGAAAAGGGAGGCGAAAAAACTCAAGCGGCCGGTGCCTGCGAGCGCGCCTGCCGCGAGCAACAGCGGCATCGAAGGCAGCGGCAGGCCGATCTGTTCAGCGAAAACCCAACCGAGCAGAACGACGTAGCCGTGATGAAGAAGGAATTCGAGCGTGCGGTGCATTGGGGGCTGGGCAGCGATCTCCGATTATTTCTTCGCGAAAGGAGCAGTATGACTCCAATGGCCAGTCATGACAAATTCGCTCAAGGGCTTGCGGGTGCGCGGAGCCAACTCGGGCGTGCGCAATTGTTCGGGAAGAGTCTCGGGATCACCGGGATAGCCAATGGCCATAGCGGAAACTGGTTCCCATCCGTCGGGAATCCCGAAGACCTCGCGCGCTTTGTCCTGGTGGAAGCCCGCCATCTGATGAACGACGAGACCACGCGAGGTAGCCTCCATAGTTAGTTGCGCGTTGGCCGCGCCGACGTCATGGAGGGCGACGCGGTTGGGCGCGCCATTGTGTTTAAAGTGTTTGCGGGCAACAGAAATGACCAGCACCGGTGCGTGCTTGGCCCAAGCGGCGTTCATGTCCATCAAGACGCTGAGCACTTTCGAAAAGTTTAGGTGGTCGTCCTTGGTGGCGAGGAGATAAGACCAAGGCTGATCGTTGTAGCTGGAAGCGGCCCAGCGAGCCGCCTCGAAAAGGCTGCGCAGAACGTCTGGTGGAACAGGCTTGTCGGCGAAGGCGCGAGGGCTCCAGCGCTCGCGGATGAGGTCGTGGACCGGAAAGTCGTTTTGTGCTGTCTTGTGCATGAAACTGTCCCCTTCGATTGCTAATGCCTTGTTTGATGATTCAAGCGGAGCGGACGGTGCATGCCGAGCGGCCCTCCCACCGGAATGTTGCTGGTAGAGCCACATCAATCGGCAGGTTTCGGCGACGGCTTGACCAATTCCGCATCGATGGTGATATTGACCTCATCACCGACGACCACACCGCCGTTGTCCATGGTGGCGTTCCACTTCACGCCGAAGTCCTGGCGGTTGATTTTTGAAGAGGCGCTTACGGCAATGCGCTGATTGCCCCAAGGGTCCTTCACCGGAGCGGTCGGACCATCAACCTCGAGGACGATTTCTTTGGTGGTGCCGCGGATGGTGAGGTCGCCAGTGACTTTGAGCTTGCCGGGGGCGACCTGCTCGACCTTTTTGGATTTGAAGGTCATGGTGGGGAAGTGCGCGACATCAAAGAATTTGTCGCTACGCAGGTCGTTGTCGCGCATAGGCTCGTGGGTGTCTACGGTGGTGACATCGATGGTGACATCGACGGTGGATTTGGAGATGTCCTTGTCGTCCAGGACGATGGTGCCGCTGATCTTGCTGAAAGCGCCGCGAACCGTGGAAATGGCCATATGGCGGACGGAAAATTGCGCCGACGAATGCTGCGGATCAATTTTCCATTCGGACGTGGCGGCGCCCGCCGGCAGCGACAGAACGGCTGCAAGTCCGGCGGTTACTGAGAGTCGAGATAGGTAGTGGCCCATGTTTTTCTCCTTTGTATTCGATGGAAGCTTCAAAATTCGTTTTGAAAAAAGTGCTACGCAGGCTGATGGCTCCGGACTTCCTCCAGCAGAGCGGAAAGAATTTTGACACGCGCGGAAGACAAATTGCGGAATTGGCGTTTGTGAAGTTCGTGAATGGGTTGGTCTAGGGTTTTTAGAAGGCTGAGTGCCGGCGGCGTGATGCGGGTCTTGATGACGCGTCGGTCGTCGGTCTGGCGTACACGGGTAATCAAGCCGCGCTTTTCCATGCGGTCAAGGAGACGGGTCATGTCCGGGTCGTGGGAAATCATGCGGTCCCCGATGCCCCGGCAGGGCAGACCTTGGGGTTCGGCGCCACGAAGAATGCGCAGGACATTGTATTGGGCGCCGGTGAGGCCGGCGGATTTGAGGAACTGTTCGGCTTCTTGGGCAAGGGTGTCGGCGGTCTCTAAGAGGGCGACGAAAAGGCGGTCTTCGAAGGGGGTTGCGGCGATGGAGGATTTGGAGCGAGACTTCATGAGTTTATAATAGCTGTTATAACGATTATTGTCAAGACGAAATATGCAGATCTCGCGGAAAGCCCCGATCTAGCGCTTGCGCAGGGGCCGAAGTTGAATCTCGCTTAGGAAGCTTTGCGGGCCTTGCGTGACAATGGCTTTCACGGCGTGGGCCACATCTTCAGGACGCAGCACTTTCGAGGCGTCTTTGGGGCCGCGCCCGGAAAATCCCGTGGCGACGCTTCCCGGGCAAATCACAGTGACGCGGATGCCATGTTCGCGGAGATCTTCGGCCATGCATCCGGAAAGTCCGACGACGCCCCATTTGGACGCACAATAGACGCCGCCGCCCGCGAAGGTATTTTTGCCGGCCAGGGAACTGATGTTGATGATGTCGCCGGAGCCACGGCGGATCATGGACGGCGCGACGGCGCGGGAGACGAGGAAGACGCTTTTAAGATTGGTGTCCAGGACGCGGTCCCAATCGGCCTCGGTTTTCTCGTGGACCGGGCCAAAAAGGCCGATACCTGCATTGTTGACAAGAATGGTGACGGGGCCCAGCGCGGCTTCGGTTTTGGCGACGAAATCGGTAATGGCGGCGGAATTTGTGACATCGGTGATTTGATGGTGCACAGGCACACCGATTTTTGCCAGAGCCTGGGCGGAGTCCTCGAGCGCGGCGCGGTCGCGGCCGCAAATGGACACGGAGGCGCCCAACAAAGCCAACTGCTGCGCCACGGCGCGACCGATACCGCGGCTCCCGCCAGTGACAAGCGCCACGCCGGCCGACAGAGGTTTTGCCTCGCGGACAGGATCATTCGTTTTGCTTATTCGCGCCATGAGAAATCTTCCTCGTACGAGCCACTCTTTTTGTGCGACACTCATCCTATCATTAGAGTTTTCCGCAAAACTTGGGGTCCCTTGGTTGTTGAAAGAAACAAGAGAGACGTTGCCTCTTCCATGAAAAATTTGCTACAGGCGAACTCATCGGATGGGAACGTCTTGCAGATAAGGTGTGGAGTTTCCTATAATCCCAACGTTTTCCGAAACAGAGCGATTCCCGGCGGAAGCATTCCGGGGTGCACCGGCAAGAGAAAACTCATGCTCGGAGTTTGAGCTAGGAGAAATCGGAATGAACGCAACACGAAGATTGACGGGGCTCGCCATGATCGCAACCCTTATCCTGATAGCGAGCAGCGGGTGGAGCGCGCTCGCGCAAGCGCCGGCAGCCAGCCAGGATGCCGGAGCAGCCAAGGGACCGAAATACACGCAAGCGGAGTACAACGCCGAGCAAGCCTGCGCGGCGGAGAAAGTTCCCGCACAGCTGGTCAAATGCCTGGATGATTTTGTGTCGAAGTACCCGAACTCCGATCTACTCTCCTATATTTATCCGCTCTATTACCAGGCGTACAGCGGGCAGAAGAACTATTCAAAGATGATCGAGAGCGCCGACAAGCTGGCGGGGCTGGGCGACAAAGTGGATGCGCTGACACGCTTCAACGCCTATTTTGCGCATGCTACGACGTACTACTCGATGGTTACAGACCCCAAGGAAGGACCGGCGGCGAGCAAAGACACAGCGCTCGCCAAGGCGGCCCAGGCTGCCGTGGCTTCGGCGCTGAAGGCGCTGGAAGAGCTAAAGAAGCCCGATAACGTAGCCGAAGATGCATGGGCCAAACAAAAGACACAGTCGCAAATCACTTTGAACGGCATCGCGGCGCTGGCGGCCTCCAACATGAAGGATTGCGCGGCTGCGGTTGCTTCGTACAAGGCCGTGCTGGCCTTGAACCCCGATGATTTTACTTCCAGCTATCGGCTGGGGTTGTCTTATATGTGCCTTAATCCGCCGCAGCAGATGGACGCGTTTTGGGCTATTGCACGGGCCGTCACGGCCAAGGGGGCTACTCAGGCGCAATCTGCGAAAGTGAAGGATTACTTGCGGAAGATCATTTTGAATTATCAGGGTGGGACGGTGTGCGACAGCCTGACAGATGCCGAGCTAAATGAACTGCTGCAACTCGCGGGCAGCACGGTGGAGCGTCCGGCGAGCTATTCCATACCAAGCGCCGCGGATCTTGCCGCAGCGCAGAAAGATATGACGATTGCGTCGGTGATCACGGACTTGAAAGCGGGCGGCGACAAGGGAAAGTTGACCTGGCTAGCGGCATGCGGCCTGGAATTTCCGGAAGTGCCGGGTAAAGTAATCGAAGTCGTGCCAGGCGCTTCGGCGTCGGATCCCATTGTGCTGAAGATTGCGTTTGTCACCAGCGATGCGGAATTTGATGCCGCCACGACACCCAACATGGACGTAAAGGTAGTGGGCCAGGCGGAAGCGGCACGAGTTGAAAAAGACAGCGCCGTACACTTCACGGCCACGCTTACTTCCTACGATCCCGATCCGGCGTTCTTCTTACACTGGGAGAAGGGCAAAGTGAAGGAAGAGGACATCCCGAAGGAAAAGACGCCGAAAAAGCCGGCGCGAAGGCCAGCGGCCAAGAAACCATCCTCAAAGTGAGTTGAGTGCTTTTTTGGCTTAGTTGGGTGGTGGCCTTTGGAAATTCTTATCGAGAGATGCGACGGTGGCCGTTGGAATCGAGCTTGTACTCTTCGATCTTGCGGCTCAAGGTATTGCGGTGAATGCCAAGAATCTCCGCCGCCTTGGACTGATTGCCGTTGGCGCGGTCCAGAACGCGCTTGATGAAGCGCTTTTCAAATTCGCCGACGGCTTCGTCGAATAGAATCCCCCGCTCCACCATCTGATTGACGAGCCCTTCCAATTGATCTTTCACGACGGCACGCTCCGCTAGAGAACTTACGGTGTGAGGGCCTGGCTGCTAATCCAGTTCGCGCCCCACCAGGATGCGATAGGCTTCCCGGTATTTGGCGCGAGTGGCTTCGACGACCTCGGAAGGCAGCTCCGGGCCGGGCGGGGTTTTCGGCCACTGCATTCGCTCAAGATAGTCGCGAATAAACTGTTTGTCGAAAGAGGCTTGCGGGCCGCCAGGGCTGTAGTGTGCGGCGGACCAAAAGCGAGAAGAATCAGGCGTGAGGGCTTCGTCGATCCAGATTAGTTCGCCGTGGAGGAGGCCAAACTCGAATTTTGTGTCGGCGAGAATGACGCCGCGCGGTCGGGCATATTCGGCAGCGCGGCCGTAGAGTTCGAAGCTGACGGCGCGGACTTTTTCGGCAAGCGGTTTGCCGATGAGGGTGGCGGCTTGCTCGAAAGAAATGTTTTCGTCGTGGCCGGAGGTGGCTTTAGTTGCGGGAGTGAAAAGTGGCTCCGGCAGGCGGTCGGACTCGAGCAACCCTGCAGGCAGCGGGATGCCGCAGATTTTTCCAGTGACCCGATAGTCTTTCCAGCCGGAGCCGGAAGCGTAGCCACGCACGACGCATTCAATGGGCAGGGGCTGCGTCTTGCGCACGACCATGGAGCGGCCCGCGAGTTCGTCTTTGAAACGGTCGAAAGGCGAGGGAAAATCGGTGGCGCTGAAGACGTGGTTGGGGATGACGTCCTTTAACAAGTTGAACCAGAACAGGGAGAGTTGCGTGAGAACGCGGCCCTTGTCGGGAATGGGAGTGGGGAGAATGACGTCGAAGGCAGAGAGGCGGTCGGTGGCGACGATCAGGAGCTTGTCGCCGAGATCGTAGATGTCGCGGACTTTGCCGCGCGCGGCGGGAGGCAAGCCGGCGAATTGCGTTTCCCGCAAAACTTTCATGGCAGGAGCAGGCGACACAGAGAAAGTTCCCCCGACAATGTGAGGTGCATTCTAGCGCAGCGGAACGCGAAGTCAAAGGTGCTGACGGTGGAAAATTTTGCAAAACCAGATAGGCGAGCTTCAAGAAAAGATCCCAATTTTTGGTTGGAAGATGGAAAGGGCGCAGCATGCTGCGCTCCTGTATGTTGGATGAAGAAAAATCTAGGCGGCGGAGGCAGCAGCGGCTTGCTGTTTGGGCGCGGGGGATTCGGACTCTTCCCAACGGACGCTGACAAGCTTGGAGACGCCAGGCTCCTGCATGGTGACGCCGTAGAGCACGCTGCCCATTTCCATGGTTTTGCGGTTGTGAGTGACGATGATGAACTGCGTCTGGCCACTCATTTCGCCGATGAGGCGGGTGAAGCGGCCGACGTTGGCTTCATCGAGCGGGGCGTCGACTTCGTCCAAGATGCAGAAGGGGCTCGGTTGGTAACGGAAAATAGCGATAAGCAGAGCGAGCGCGGTCATGGCCTTTTCGCCGCCGGAGAGCAACAGCACGTTTTGCAGGCGCTTGCCCGGAGGCGAAGCGACGATGTCAATGCCGGCGTCGCCGGAGCTGTCCGGCTCGGTCAAGCGCATCTCCGCCATGCCGCCGCCGAAAATGGTGTGGAAAGCTTCAGAGAAACTCTTGTTGATGGCGTGGAAGGCGTGCTCGAACTTTTCCTTGGTGGCCAGGTCGAGTTCAGCGATGGCCTGCTGGGTGTCGGCGATGGACTGGAGCAGGTCGTCGCGCTCGCGGGTCAGGAAGGTGAAGCGCTGCTCGCACTCGTTGAATTCTTCGAGCGCCATCATGTTGACAGGGCCCATGGACTCGATGCGCTGCTTCATTTCGCGATAGTTGGTTTCGGCGATGGCCAACTCTTCGCCGGACATGAAAGCGGCTTCCGTGGCGATGAGGTCTTCGGGCTGGGCGTTTACCTCACTCATGCAGGTTTCGCGCAGGTGCTGGCGGTCGGAGTCGTTCTTGGCGCGGTCTACTTCGGAGTGGCTGCGCTGTTCGCGTAGTTCCTGGAGGGCCTGGCGGCCCATGCGCAGATGATCTTCCATCTGCGTGACGCTAGTGCGCGCGGCGTCCCATTCCTGCTCGAGTTCGCGCTGGCGGACTTCCAGGCGCAACTTTTCTCCGCGCAAGCCTTCGAGCTGAAGGGCAAGGTCCGCGCTTTGCTTGGCGAGGGCACTGGTCTCATCGAGGATGGATGTTACCTGTTGCTGAAGGGCGGTTTCGCGGCGCCCGAGTTCGGCACGCTCTTCGTTAAGCCTGGCCGCGAGAGCTTCAGCGGCCATGAGGCGTTCGTTCATGGCGGCGAAGGCGGCGCGGCTGCTAGCCAGTTCGTTTTGTTCGGACTGGATGGAGCTACGAAGTTGGACGAGAGCCTCCGCGAGCCGCGAGCTTTCGGCATCCGCTTCAGCGCGGCTCAGCGCGGCGGCGGCATGCTGATTCTTGGCATGCTCGGCGCGCTGCCTGGCGTTTTCCGCGTTTTGGCGGATTTGCGAGAGCTCGTCTTGGCAGATAGTGAGCTCCAGCCCGAGACGAGCGAGCTCGCTCTGCATCTGGCCGTGGCGATGCATGGCGGAGATAGCCTCGCGTTCGGCTTGGCGCTGCCTTTCATGGGTTTCGGCGAGGGCTTGTTCCGTCGAACGCAATTCGACTCCTATTAATTCGAGCGCCGCCTGCTTTTCGCCCATCTGACGCTCAAGCTGCAATAGTTGCGCGTCCAGGGCGCGCAACTCGCGCTTCATGCCCAGCGGGCCGATTTCATCGGGGCGGCCGCCGGTGACCATGCGCCCCTGATAGCAAGTACCATCGGGCGTGACGAAAGCGTATTGCGAATTTTCTTTCGCCAATTTTTCAGCCGCGGCCGCGCTATCCGTCAAATACGCGGAACGAAGCCTGGGCAGGAATTGCTTGGCGGCGGCACCCAGCGGATCGCGGAACCCGACTAGTTTGTCGAGCCGCGAGATGACGCCGTCTTCCGGCCGGAAATTAACGATGGGCTCGTATTCGGAGGAGAGCCGCAGGTTACGAAGCGAGTCGACGAAGAAAGTGGCGCGGCCGCCAACTTCATCGCGAAGCATGGAAACGCCGGCGCGCGCGTGGTCGTAGGTTTCGACGACGACATATTCCAGCTCGTCGCGCAGGTACTGCTCGATGGCGGCCTCGTGCTGCTCTTCGACTTCGGCGTAATCGGCCAGCACGCCGACGGCGCGAAAATCCTGGCCGCCACCGCGCTCGTTGGCGGCAAAAAGCTTCTGTACGGCGTCTGCGGTGTAGGAGCGGTCGTTCAGGATTTGCGTAAGCGTGGAATGTCGCGCGCGGACGCCCGCCGCGGAATCGCGGAGGGCCTCAGCTTCTTTCGAGAGGGCGTCGCGCTGCTCACGGAATCCGACGCTTTTGACCTGCAGGTGCGCGGCGTTTTGTTTGAGCGCATTGAGTTGAGCAGTGGCGGATTCATGGGCGAAAGCTGCACTCTCCGCATCATCGCGGGCGCGCATCGACGTTTCCAGCAGGTCGTGCTCGCTGGCTTCGAGTTTGCGGAGCGCTTCGGTCTGGTGAACGAGGGCTTCTTCGGCTTGCTTTTGCTCGCCATGCAGGCGCAGCAGGCTTTCGCCGGCTTCCGAGGAGGAACGACGCAGAGCTTCGATGCGCGCTTCGGATTCAGAAACCTGTGTGGTGCGAGACTCGGCGCGTTTGGCGAGTTCCTCGACGCGAGCCGTCAAAATGCCAGACTCTTCGCGCAGCAGCGTAACTGCTTGAATCTGCGAGGCACTCCGCGATTCCCATTCCACGGCCTGGGCGGTGGCTTGCGTTAGTTCCGCATCGACCTGGGCATGACGGCCTGCCAGCTCCGCGGCCCGCTGGCGGTTAAAGGCGATGCGATTCTCGTTGCGGTCCACCTCGAGGGCCGTAAGATTCAAAACGTTCTGATTCTGCCGGGTCTCGGCGTCCAACTCGTAAATTCGCTGGTTGAGACGGTCCTGCTCGCCTTCCTGTTGCTGGATGGCGGCGGAGCGCTGCAACTCGGCGGCGCTGAGCTCTTCAAGCTGTTTGGAGACGCGCTCGGCTTCGGCGTCCAGCTCGCGCGCCTTGCCCGCGAGCATTTGGCGGACGATGCCGCGGATCTGGTCGCGGATTTCGGAATAGCGGCGCGCCTTGGCGGCCTGGCGTTTTAGCGAGCCAAGCTGCTTCTCGACTTCCACGACGATGTCGTTGACGCGTGAGAGATTGACCTTGGAGGACTCTAGTTTCGCTTCCGCCAGGCGCTTTTTAGTCTTGAACTTCGTGACTCCGGCGGCTTCTTCGATGATGGCGCGGCGCTCCATGGGCTTGGTGGAGAGGATCAAGCCGATGCGGCCCTGCTCGATGATGGCGTAGGAGTCCGGGCCCAGGCCGACGCCCATGAACATTTCCTGGATGTCGCGGAGCCTTCCGACGCGGCCGTTGATGAGGTATTCGCTCTGTCCGGAGCGATAGAGGCGGCGGCTGACGACGACTTCGCCAGGCTTCACGGCCAGCACAGGCTTGTCTGTGGGCTTTTTCCCCTTTTTGAATTTGCCACCCGGTTCAGCGGGGGATAGCGCTGAACCGTCGGCTGCTGCTTCTTGCGACTCGGGGGGCGGCGCGGGGGCTAGCGAGAGAATTTCGGTCCTAGGGCCTGTCGAGCCGGAGGTCTCGACGTTCTCGTTGAGCGGTCCCGCAGAATCCGTTGCGGAGTCTGACGTGGAGTTTTCCATGACGAAGCGGGCAGCTTCGGCGAGCTCGGGGTCTTCCATGGTGATGGTGACTTCGGCGAGTCCCAGTGGCGGGCGTTTGGTGGTGCCGTTGAAAATGCAATCGGCCATGCGCTCGGCGCGAAGCGACTTGTGGCTCTGTTCGCCGAGAACCCAGGAGATGGCGTCCACTACGTTGGATTTGCCGCAGCCGTTGGGCCCCACGATGCAGGTCGTGCCAGACCCGCTGAACGTGACCACGGTGCGCTCGCAAAACGACTTAAAGCCAACGATTTCTACTTTACGCAGCTTCAGCAAGATGTCCCCTTTGTCCCTCAAGTCGCGTCATTACTAAGTTCGATGCCAAAACAAGCACCTGTTCAACCAATGCTTGGGCAATCGAACGCGAGGAGAGACGGCGTTGTATTCCTCGTGGGGAGGGGCTTTCGATCGTTGGGCTAGTCTCGTACACACGGAGATCGCCCACAAAAACGTTTGGCAGGTTCTCAGTCAGAGGCCCAGCCGCCTGGCGCAGGATGGCGGTACGGGAAAAAACAGTAACACGATGCGCGAGGCGTGTAAAGCCCTAGGCTAGGCTAGGCTAGTCTAGTCTAGTCTAGTCTAGGCTAGGAGTTCTACCAGTTGTGCCGCTTTCTTAGCGCCACAAGGGTGCAACAAACGCAACGGACGCCGCGTCAGCCAAACAGTGAGGAGAGTGTGCCGAGGAGCAGCACAGGGAACGTCCGCGGCATGCCGGATTAGATGCCTGCTTGACTGAACCAGCCTCCACTCGGGACGCTCGACCACTTCAGGAGCGGACTCCTGATGCCTACTTGCTAGCTGTTTCCTTTAGGTGCTTGTCGTACCAGGCGAGGATGCGGTTTAGGCGGTCAAGCAAGTGCTTCTCCTCGTGGAAGCTGTGAGGCTCGCGGGGGTAGACGACCAGCTCGGTTTCGACGCCGTAGCGCTTGAGGCCGCGGTAAAGTTCCTGGCTTTGGCCCAGGGGATCAACGGGATCAGCGTCGCCTTGGAGGATCAAGGTCGGCGTTCTCACATTCTTGAGATGGACGAACGGCGAGCTGTTTAGAAATCCGGCGACCCTATCAGGCTCATAAGGGAGGCCGTAAAACCATTCATCGTAGGTGGGGCCCTGCTCGGTGCCGTATTCCGAAATAAGATTTGAGAGGCCAGCGCCGGAAACAGCCGCTTTGAAACGCGTGGTTTGCGTAATCGCCCACTCCGACATGTAGCCGCCGTAAGACCAGCCGCCGATGGCTAGTTTTTCGGGATCGCCGATGCCGCGGGCGATGAGATCGTCAACGCCGGCCATCACATCCCTGTAGTCGCCACCGCCCCAGTCACCGCGATTCATTTCGATGAACTTCTGGCCGTAGCCGCTTGAACCGCGAATATTGGGATAGAAAATCGCGTAGCCCCGTGCCACAAGAAGCTGTCCCCAGGTTTCAACGGAGTCTTGCCAGGCCCCCGTGGGGCCGCCGTGGATCAGGGCGATGAGCGGCAGCTTCGATTTGCCATCGGCGCCAGGCGGCTTCAGAAGGGCTGCTTCAATTTCGAGACCGTCGAAAGACTTGTATTTGTAGAACTCCGGGGCGACGAGCGTGTATTGCTTCCAAGAGTCATTCAAGTGAGAGACTTGCTGCGGCGCGCTCTTCTGGTCCCAAAGCCATAATTCCGGCGGAGCCGTCGCGTTTTGCCCGGCAAAAGCGACTTCCCCAGAATCAGAAACGGCGAAAGCGTTTGGATTGGCAGGTATCGCAGGGATTTCTTTCATCGCGCCTTCCGGAGTAAAAGCGACGAAATTCGTATGGAAGCCGTGTTCTACAACCGCGAGCAGCCCGCCGTCTTTGGCCCAGCGAAAGTCGAAAACCGGCCGGTCTACACTAGCTCCGGTGAGGTTCTGTGTGCTCTTTTCGCCGTGACGGGCGAGTATGAGGTCGTGCGGGGTTGGACCGTCTTCACGGCAGCCAACAAACGCCATTCGTTGGCCATCGGCGGCGATGCGAATATTGCCGAAAGGTCCACGGGGCGCAAGGAGCTGGGTCATGGAATCGACCTCTTTGCGGTCGCCACTCGTTGGATCCCAGAGACGGAAGAAAAAAATCCGTTCAGTATTCTGATCCGCTTCGGGGTGATCCGTGGCAATGAGCACCAGACCGTTCCCGGCTGGGTGCCAAACGGCTTCCCGGATATCCCACTTGGGTTCCGTGACTGCTTTGGCTTCTCGAGTGTCGAGATTGAACAGCCAGAGGCGAGCGTGCTTGTCTTCTCTGTCCACCACGTGCGCATCGTCCTTTTCTTTTTCCTTTTTTTCTTCGGCTTCCGTTTTGGCGTCTGGAGCCAGAAAAGCGATCTGCTTACCATCAGGAGACCAGGCAAAATTCTTCACAGCCCGCTTTCCTTTGGTCAGAGCGCTGGCTTCGCCCCCGCCCGCGAGCATGACGTAAACCTGGGTTTGTTCGTCGCGGTCGGAAAGGAAGGCAAGCTGTTTGCCGTCCGGCGACCATCGCGGCACGAACTCAGACTTCGCGGAATAGGTGAACTGCCGGGTCAAGCCGGATTGCTTGTCATAGATCCAAACGTGGCGTGCGCGGCGCTCTCCCTTGGCGGGTTCCGTAACCACAAACGCCAAACGGCTGGCGTCGGGGGAGAATTGCAAATCGGAAATACTGCGCAGGTTCAAGGCTGCTTCAGGGGTCAGCGGTTTTGGCTCGTTGGCCTTGGGCTGCTCCTGGGCGAGGATGGGCGCAGCTGAAGCTAGGAAAACTAACAGACAGCCAGCAATAGGACTTCGATGCATCGACGACTCCTTCATTCAAGGTGAGAAGGAGGACTCTAACCGCCCAAGGGGCCAGCGTCAATTAGGACTAATAAGGTCGCATTGCGCAAAGTTCCGAGCAACATCGCGGAGCTTCGACATTGCTACGATTCAAACCCCTCGGCTACAATCGAGCGCTTATTCGTCTGGGAAAGAGACCACCTACAGCCCATGGCCGACATTCAGCTGCATAACACGCTGAGCGGGAAAGTAGAAAAATTTGTCCCGCAAAAAGCGGGCGAAGTGCGCATGTACACCTGCGGGCCGACGGTCTACGACTACGCGCACATCGGGAATTACCGGACCTTCGTGTTTCAGGACATTTTGCGGCGGTTATTGAAGCTGCGCGGATTCAAGCTGAACCACGTGATGAATTTGACGGACGTGGATGACCGCATCATTGCGAATGCGGCCGCTGCCGGCGTGGGAATTCGAGATTACACAGCGAAATTTGTGCAGGCGTTCTTCGATGATTGCAAGACGCTCAGCATCGAGACGCCGGAGCACTGGATCCGCGCGACGGACCACATTAATGACATGGTGGAACTGATCCAGCGGCTCCAGAAAAAGTCGTTCACGTATCCGGGCGAAGGCTCGATTTATTACCGCATCGCGAAATTCCCCGAGTATGGAAAGCTATCGAAGATCGATCTGACCGGCATTCAGGCGGGCGCGCGCGTCGACAACGACCGCTATGAAAAAGAGAGCGCGCGGGATTTTGCGCTGTGGAAAGCACCGAAGCCGGGAGAGCATTTCTGGGAAACTCCGCTGGGGCCGGGCCGCCCCGGCTGGCACATTGAGTGCTCCGCGATGGCCATGAAATACCTCGGGGAGACCCTGGATATTCACACGGGTGGAATCGACCTGGCATTTCCTCATCACGAAAACGAAATCGCGCAAAGCGAGGGCGCGACCGGCAAGCCTTTCGCACGCTACTGGCTGCATGCCGAGCATCTGCTTGTCGAAGGCGAAAAGATGTCCAAGTCGCTGGGGAATTTCTTCACACTGCGCGATTTGTTTGCGAAAGGTTACAAGCCTTCGGCCCTGCGGTTTGCTCTTGCCAGCGTGCCTTATCGCAAACAGCTCAATTTCACATTCGATGGTCTGCAACAAGCGGCTAGCTCGGTGGAACGGCTGCGGAATTTCGCGGACCGGTTGCAGCGAGGAAAATTCCCTGCCGGTAAGCAGGCGGGCATGGCCGCACGCGTGGCGAAGGCCGCGGAAGAGTTTGACGCCGGGCTTTCGGATGACTTAAACACGGCGCGAGCCCTGGCGGCCGCCTTCGACCTGGTGCGCGAGGCGAATATCGCTGTCGATAAAGGTGAATTCCGCCTGGGTGATGTCCCCGCTGTGCTGGAGTTTCTGGCCACCTTCGACAAAGTCTTCGACGTCGTGGAGGATAATGATGGCGAAAAGCTTCGAGCGCTCGGGTATGACAGCGGCGGAATTGCGCCGAGCGACGAGGAAATCGATAAGTTGGTCGCTCAGCGCAACGCGGCCAAGAAAAACCGCGATTTCGCCACCGCCGACCGTATCCGCAAAGAACTGGCAGATCGTGGTATAATGATTGAAGATGCTAAAGATGGCAGCGTCCGCTGGAAACGTAAATGAGCCTTAACCTTCAAATTCGCCCTTCCTCCCTCCCGGGGAATTGCCCGCCGGCCGCCCAGCGGCCACAACTCTACGGCGTCGACTAACTAAATTCTATTTTCTCTCGAAGGCCAGCTACCGGACTCGTCCGGGCGCCTGCTTTCACCCGCATTTTTCATTAACTCCAACCTTTTGTTTCTTCTATGGAGGAAGAAATGCCAACGACATTGCAAGTGAAAACACCCCGGCTGGTGACAGCGCTGCCCGGGGCAAACGCCAAGCGCGTGCTGGAGCAAGACGCGAAATATATGTCGCCGTCCTATACGCGCGACTATCCGCTGGTGGCCAAGCGCGGGCATGGTGCGATTGTGGAGGACGTGGACGGTAATTCATTCCTCGACTTCGCCGCAGGCATAGCCGTTTGTTCGACCGGACACTGCCACCCGAAGGTGGTCGCGGCGATTCAGAAGCAGGCTTCCGAACTGATTCACATGTCCGGGACGGATTTCTATTACGAAAGCATGCCGCAACTGGCGGAACGGCTAGGCCGCACCATGCCGGGCAGTGAAGACAAGAAGGTATTCTTCACTAATTCGGGAACCGAGGCGGTCGAAGGCGCCATCAAGTTGGCGAGATACGCCACCAAGCGCGACAAGATGATTGCGTTTTACGGCTGCTTCCACGGTCGCACCTTGGGCGCTCTCTCGCTTACGGCGTCGAAATCGACGCAGCGCAAGGGATTCGGCGCTTTGCTCAGTGGCATTGAGCACATTCCGTATCCGTACGCCTATCGCTGCGCGCAGGGGCACACCGCGGAGACCTGCGGCGCGGAAATCCTCGAACAACTCGAAGGGCAAATCTTCAAGCGCTTGTTCGATCCCGAGGAAATCGCCGGCATCATCATCGAGCCAATACAGGGAGAGGGCGGGTACGTGCCCGCGCCGAAGTTCTTCCTGCAGGAATTACAGCGCATCTGCCGGCAGCACGGCATCATGTTCATTGTGGACGAAGTCCAGTCTGGCATGGGGCGCACCGGGAAGTGGTGGGCCAGCGAACACGCCGGAATCGAGCCGGACATTCTTTGCTGCGCGAAGGGCATCGCCAGCGGCATGCCGCTGGGAGCGATCATTGCACGGGACAGCGTGATGTGCTGGAAGCCAGGCGCGCACGGCACCACATTTGGCGGAAACCCGGTTTGCATTGCCGCAGCGCTGGCCACCATGGAGCTGATCGAGAGCGAATACAAGGAAAATGCTCATCGTATGGGAGATTATCTTTTCGGGCGGCTCGCCGACTGGACAAAGAGATTCAAGATCGTCGGGGATGTTCGAGGCCGTGGATTGATGGTCGGCATTGAGATGGTACGGGATCAGCGGACCAAGGAAAAGGCCCCGGACCTGCGCAACAAGATCGTTGACTTGGCTTTCCATAAGGGACTGCTGGTGCTCGGTGCGGGTGAGAATACCATCCGTTTGTCGCCACCGCTTTTGATCGACCAGGAGCAAGCCGACTTTGCGGCGCGGACTTTGGAAGACTGCTTCCTTGAAGCGGAGAAAAAGATCTAACCGAGAGTTTCCATAGAACAACCTGAGTATCCCGCGGCTGCCGCGGAAGTATTATGGCAACTGCGGGATTTTTGTTTATACTGCGCGGAACGCGGGGGTATCAGTATCAAGACAATGCCAGTATTTTCACAATTGGACAAACGGCACTGGTGCGGCTGCACGAGGATGCCTTCAACCCTCGAATATGAGCTGCTGACAGGAACATCTTCACAGTGACCCCGGACGCGGTACAATTTAAAGTCTGCAGGTTTCTCACCCTGTGCGGGTGACCCAGAACCTGTTCGAGGAGGAATGCTTTGCCGGAGTTGCGGAAAGACCCGATCACGGGCCGATGGGTGATCATTTCGACAGAACGGGGGAAGCGCCCGAACGACTTCCTGCGCGAGAGTGTCATCCCCAGAGAAGAAAAGAATTGCCCGTTCTGTGTGGGCAACGAAGCTCGAACTCCCCCGGAAATTCTTGTGTATGGGCGGAACGGCGGCGGCCCAAACACGCCCGGCTGGAGCATCCGGGTCGTGCCAAACAAATTTCCAGCGTTGGGCATCGAAGGCGAACTGGACAGGGAAGGCGAAGGTCTTTTTGACAAAATGAACGGCATCGGCGCACACGAGGTGGTGATTGAGTCGCCGAATCATCTCGCAACGCTTGCCACTTTGCCCGAACGGGCTGTCGAGGACGTGCTCTGGGGCTATCGGGACCGCATGCTGGACCTCAAGAATGACAAACGTTTCCGCTACATTCTCATCTTCAAGAATCACGGGGAGGCCGCCGGGGCGACAATCGATCACCCCCACTCCCAGTTGATCGCTCTGCCGATCGTTCCCCGCCGCGTCCGAGAAGAAGTCGACAACTGTTGGCACTATTACGACGAAAAAGAGCGTTGCATTTTTTGCGACATTATCCGCCAGGAGCGCGACACCGGCGAGCGCGTCATTGGTGAAAACGAACATTTCATCACCCTTGCACCTTATGCACCCCGCTTCCCCTTTGAGATGTGGCTGCTTCCGAAAGTGCACGGATCCTCTTACGAAAACAACCAGAGTTCCATGTATGCCAGCTTGGCGCGCATGCTGAAAGATACGCTGATACGCCTCGACCAGGTGCTGGACCGGCCCGCGCTCAACTTCATGATTCATACCTCGCCGATCGGCGAAGAGACTAACGATCACTACCACTGGCACATCGAGATTATTCCGAAATTGACGAAAGTGGCCGGCTTCGAGTGGGGCACCGGTTTTTACATCAATCCAACTCCGCCGGAAGAATCGGCGCGATTTTTGCGCGAAGCTAAGATTCCTGCCGCCGCGGAAAAAAAGTAGAGTGGCAGAAGCAACTCTGCAGGGGATGTCCGAAGAGGTCACGCAAGTTTGCTATACTTGAAGGTTCGGCGCGCTACCCAAGGGGGTTCTGCAAATCTCCTTTTTCAGCCGGCCGTTACGTGGTTTCAATGGGTTAGGAAAACCTGATTGGGTGTAAATAGGTGCTAAAGAAGCGCACTGGGCATAAAATTGGGCATAGAATTTGGGCCTAGCAAACAGAGGCGCGGTACCCAAGTGGTCTAAGGGAATGGTCTGCAAAACCATCACGCGAGGGTTCGAATCCCTCCCGCGCCTCCAAAAAATTCAACTCTCCGGTCTGGTACCCCGCTGCCCTTGTCTGCTCACTTCCACGACGTTAGCTTGCCTTCTTTCAAATTGTCGACAAAATCCACAAACACCTGAGCTTCTCCGGTCATTCTCCCGCAGGTCGTGCCTCTCGACGCAGTGCTCCCGGAATTCTTCCTAGCATCTCTCTCTGCTATGTTCCACGGGTCCACTACAGGAAAGCCCCAAAGTTATTCACCTTCACTGATGATCCCGCCCGATCGTTGAATTACATATGGGAAACTACGTCAGTATATTGCCGTATAGGTAGTTAACCGCCGCTATCCCTATACTCAACTCGCCCACCCAAGACTCTGAGTTCTCTCGGAGAGATTATGTCCATGACCAAGGGCCAAGTCTATCGCTGCCAAAATCCTGCTTGTCGTTGTGAAATTGTTGTAACCAAGGCATCGCTAGAAGCCAGCGCAAACCCCCAATGTGCTTGCGGCGCGGAAATGAAAAAACCATACAACCCACCCGTCTTTCGCACGCACAATCTTGTGGTCAAATCAAAATTAACTCCCTAGTGTCCTGTAACAGTGGTTCGTGACATAAGTTGTGCGGCCTGAGCATCTGCCGTGCGCTGGGCGAAGCGGGCGATGCTGGCCAAGATTTCGTCGGCGCTTTTGGTCCACACAAAGGGCTTTGG
>Ga0307475_10000008_pt1 | contig 108812 bp, 91 predicted proteins | sample atmos_gasesECM1C_FD_203317 | JGI IMG/M metagenome (GOLD analysis project Ga0307475, IMG submission 203317) | Hardwood forest soil microbial communities from Morgan-Monroe State Forest, Indiana, United States - atmos_gasesECM1C_515 | ecosystem: Environmental > Terrestrial > Soil > Temperate... | reverse complement strand
GGCTTCCGACAAGGGATCGTTGATCTGCTTGGGATCGGTAATCACGACCCGCTTGCCCTCGCGAAAGATGATGTGCCCGGGCACGCCGACGACGGTGGAATCATCGGGCACGTTGCGCAGCACGACTGAGCCCGCGCCGATGCGGCAGTTCTTTCCCACCGTAATGTTGCCCAGAATCTTCGCGCCTCCGCCCACGACGACATTGTCGTCGAGCGTGGGATGCCGCTTGCCGTGCTCCTTGCCCGTGCCTCCTAAAGTCACGCCCTGGTACAAGGTCACATCGTTGCCGACGATCGCCGTTTCGCCAATCACGACTCCCATGCCGTGATCAATGAACAATCGGCGCCCGATTTTGGCTCCGGGATGAATCTCGATTCCGGTCAGCAGCCGCGCCACCTGTGACAGCCATCGTCCCAGCAGAAAGAGGCGATGGTTCCACAGCCAGTGATTGATGCGGTAGAACCAGACCGCGTGCAGCCCGGAGTAGCAGAGGAATACTTCGAGGCGAGACTTGGCCGCGGGATCGTGGTCGATCACATTGCTCACGTCTTCTCGAATTAGCGACAGCAGGTGCGGCATGTTTGCCAGAACATGTTCGCCGGGAAATGAATCAGGCGGGGAGCGCCGCCGTTGGGATCTCGAGCGCCTTGTCCCGCAGTTCCTGAAACAGGATACTGCTGAGGTAGCGCTCGCCAAAGGACGGAATGATTACCACCACCAGCTTCCCCGCATTTTCCGCCCGCTGCGCCACGCGCAACGCCGCCACCACCGCGGCCCCGGATGAGATCCCGACCAGCAAGCCTTCTTCGAGCGGCAGCCGCCGCGCCATGGCAATGGATTCGTCGTTGGTCACTGTGATCACTTCGTCGATGAAGTCGGTGCGAAGAATGCTGGGCACAAACCCTGCGCCGATGCCCTGAATCTTGTGAGGAGACGGCTTTCCTCCAGACAGCACCGCGCTGTCCGCGGGTTCCACAGCCACCGCCTTGAACGAAGGTTTCTTCGGTTTGATGTACTGGCAGACGCCAGTCAGGGTTCCACCGGTGCCTACACCTGAAATCAAGATGTCGGCGCGCCCGTCGGTGTCATTCCAGATTTCAGGTCCCGTAGTTTCGAAGTGAATCTTCGGATTAGCAGGATTGTCGAACTGCTGCAGCATGTAACCGTTGGGAGTGCCGGCCAGAATTTCCTCCGCCTTCAGTACCGCTCCCTTCATGCCGCGCGGTCCCGGTGTCAGCACAATCTCCGCGCCAAGCGCGAGCAGCAGCACGCGCCGTTCTTGGCTCATGGTTTCAGGCATAGTCAGAACCAGTTTGTAGCCCTTGACGGCGGCAACGAATGCCAGCCCGATGCCGGTGTTGCCGCTCGTCGGTTCGATCAGCACCGTCTTGCCCGGCTGAATCTTTCCCGCGCGTTCGGCCTCGTTAATCATGCTGACGCCGATGCGGTCTTTCACGCTGGCCAGCGGATTCTGGCTCTCCAGTTTCGCGACCACTTCCGCGACGCAACCCGCCGTAACTTTGTTCAGCCGCACCAGGGGCGTGTTGCCAATTAATTCCGTAACGTCCTTCGCAATTCTCATAAAGTTCGTCCAAACCAAGTCAATTCAAATGGAAGCGTCCTGCCCAAGTTTATTCTCTTCCCCAGTAACACCACCAAACTACTCGACAATAAACCGAGAAACAAGCTCAAAACCAGCAAGTGTCGGCCAAACCTGCACAACCAACCCATAACACAACAAGCAAATACAATCTTCCTGAGCACACGAAACAAGCCTCTCGATAACGCCTGTATCATATTTAATTTCAATAGCTTGAACAGGCATCCATCAAATAACCGAATCAAAACAATTATGACTTGTTTTCGTATGCCGAAAGGTGTTAGTGTGTGCGGCCTATCAGGGGCTTTTGCAATAAAAGAAGCCGTTACTGCTAGGACTCTCGCAAATTGCAGGACAAGTTGCTACTCCAGGAGGGCTGTATCATGCGCGTTCGTCAGCTTTGCTCTGTGTTCGCAACTCTCATTCTGTGCTTGAGTGTGCTTGCTCTGTGTACGGCGCCCATGTGGGGGCAATCGACGAGCACCGGCACGATTGTCGGGACCGTGACCGACCCCAGTAACGCTGTGGTGAGTGGCGCCACGGTCACCCTCACAGACACGGCAACGAAGTCCGCTCGCCAAGCTACCACCAACGAAGCGGGACGATATGTTTTTGTCGACGTCCCTCCCGGACTCTACGATGTCAGCATCGCCAAGCAGGGCTTCTCCACGACTAAGACCCAAACCACGGTCACGGTCGGAGTTACAAACACCCTGAACATGGCCTTGCAAATTGGAGGCAGTAATGTGGTGGTGGAGGTGACCGCGGTTGGCACCGAGCTGCAGACGATGAACGCGACCGTGGGCAACACGGTGACCTCGATCGCCCTCGACAACCTGCCGACTATCGGCCGTGATGTCAACACCTTCATTGAACTGCAGCCCGGCGTAAGCGCTGGTGGCGACGTTGCCGGTGCAGTGAACGACCAAAGTTACTTCTCGCTCGATGGCGGCAACAACAGTAATGACATGGACGGCAGCGGCGGAGTATACACCGCGACGCAGCAAAATCTGGTTATCGGCGACCCGACCGGGGGAATGTCCACTCAGTCGTTTACTTACTCTGCCCCGTCAGGCGTGATGCCCACTCCGGCAGACAGTGTCGAGGAGTTCAAGGTAAATACGGCCGGCCAGACGGCGGATTTCAACAGTTCTGCGGGCGCCGAAATCAAGGTAGTTACGAAGCGCGGCACCAGTCAGTTCCACGGCACCGCTTACGAATACTACAAAGATAACAACTGGTCGTCGAACTCCTGGGCGAACAACCAAAACAATTGGCAGGGCGTAGCCGAGTGCGGTGCGCCGAACTGCGGCCACATCGGGCTTCCTGCTTACCATTACAGCCGTTTTGGCGGCGCCGTTGGAGGGCCACTCATTCCGAAGGAGGTTCTCGGTGGCAAGACCTTTTTCTTTTTCAACTATGAGGGCTTCCGGTATCCGAACGCCGAGACCATCACCAGGAACGTTCCCTCGCCAGCCTTGCAGCTGGGGTTGTTGACGGACTCCAGCACCGGCCAGATCGCGTACAACCTGAACAATCATGCCGTGACTCCCCCCGGCGGCGGCAACCCAATCCCGGCGAATTTCGGCTGTTCGGCTGCTCCAGGAGGTCTCTGTGATCCGCAAGGCTTGGGGCTCAATCCTCTGGTTTCGCAGATATGGAGCAAGTACGCGCCCGCGTCCAACGCCACCTGCAGCCAGAGCCTCTGCGACAATGCAAACATCCTCGGTTTTGCGGGAAACCTGAATATTCCAATCACCAGCAAGTTCATGGTAGGGCGCATCGACCACGATTTTTCCTCCAAACAGCATTTCATGGTCAGCTACCGGTATTACAACATCAAGGTGGCCGGAGACGAGGAAGTTGATATCGGTGGCTTCTTCACCGGCGACACCAAAGGTACGCCGGCTTCCGCCTCGAGTGATCCAGTTCAAGACTGGTATCTGGTCGCGGGGTTGACCAGTAACATTACGAGCAACACTACCAACGACTTTCACTTCAGCTATCTGCGGAACTGGTGGGCTTGGTCGCGAAACGGAGCTCCACCCCAGATCAGCGGTTTGGGTGGCGCAATCGAGTTGGACGGCGGCCAGACGCAGACCCAGGATCTCGCCCCGTTCAATACCAATAATCAGCAAATCCGTCGCCGTTTCTGGGATGGGATAGACAACATGTATCGCGACGATGTTTCCATGCTGAAAGGTAACCACTTGTTCCAGTTTGGCGGCACCTATCAGCGCAATTTCAACTATCATCAACGCAACGACAGTGGCGGCACCATCAACGCCTTTCCCGTCTATTCTCTGGGCGATGGAAGTACCGGATCGTTGCTCGGCGCCCACTCCTATCCTTGCGCTACGACACCCACCATTTCCATAAAGGTCACCGCCTGCGATTCCCTGGTCGCGGCGGACTTGGGCGTCGTTTCGATCGCGTCCCAGATGTTCGCCCGTTCCGGTTCAAATCTCAACCTGCAACCACCCCTCACGAACGCCTTCGACAAAAGTCACATTCCTTACTACAACGTCTACTTCAGCGACACTTGGCACATGAAGCCAAGCTTCACCTTAACCTACGGCTTGGGTTGGGCGCTGGAGATGCCGCCGGTCGAGGAGGCGGGAAAGCAGGCGGTACTCGTTGACCAGGCAAATCAGCCGATCAGTACAACGGCCTATCTGGCCAGCACCAGGAAAGCTGCCTTGGCAGGCCAGGTATTCAATCCCATCATGGGTTTTGACTTGGTGGGAAATGCTGCCAACGGCCTGAAGTACCCCTACAACCCATTCTACGGCGAATTCAGCCCGCGCGTCGCGGCAGCTTGGAATCCTAAGTTCGACAGTGGTTCCATTGCCGGGAAAGTTTTCGGGCACGACAATACCGTTATTCGCGCCGGCTACGGCCGCCAATACGGCCGCACCAACGGCGTGGTGCAGGTGCTGGTGCCGTTGCTCGGCCTAGGCCTGGAACAGCCCGTGGCTTGCCGGTCGAACCTCGTCACCGCGGGAGCCTGGTCCTGCGGCTCATCGGGTGCTGGCACCTGGAGTAACGCGTTTCGCGTTGGGCAAACCGCCTCTGCTACCGGTGGCCCGACCATCCCCTTGATCTCGAATGTGAGTGCGACGCTGCCCCAACCGGTCTATCCTGGGATCAATAACACCTTCTCCTCAACCCCCGAGGGGCTGGATCCAAATTTCCGCGCCAACGCAATCGACTCGGTCGACTTCACCATCCAGCGTCAGTTAAATCGCAGGATCAGCGTGGAGCTGGGCTACATTTATCGCAGAATCACGCACGAGTACCAGCCCGTCGAACTGAACCCAGTTCCCTACATGATGACGCTGGGAGGCCAGCAATTCAAGAACGCGTACGCCAACATGGTGTTGCAATACTGCGGCGGGTTCCAGGGTATGGCTGGCGGGGGATGCGCCGGAAACGCTGGAGCGGTCACGGCACAGCCCTTCTTCGAGGCCGCCCTTAAAGGAACAGGCTACTGCAACGGATTCGCGAACTGCACTCAGGCAGTAGTGGCAAATGAAGGCGGCGCTAGCGGCAACCTCGCCAATGCTCAAGTCTGGGGCATTTGGAGCGATCTGGATTCGGGTGTGGGTTGCCCGTCCACTGGGTGTACCTCGGTGAACGGGGGTGTTGGCGCGTTCAACTTCCCGCGCACCTTGCAGAGCACGCCACTTCCCGCCACCTGCGCAGCGCTGGGCCTGGGCGGTACGGGTAGTCTCGGCTGCGCTGGACAGTACACCGACGGCGCTTACCAGAACGCCAGCATCGGGTATGGCAATTACAACGCTGGCTTCGTTTCCGTCAAGATGGCGGATTGGCGTGGCTTGAATGCGCAGTCCAACTTCACCTGGTCCAAGGCTTTGGGCATTTCATCGCAGGCCCAGTCCTCAAGCGTGCTCACGGCCCTCGATCCCTTCAATCTGAACGAAGAGTATGGGAGACAAGCATGGGACCGCAAATTCCTCTTTAACACGTACTTCGTTTACTCGCCCCCAATCTTCAAAGGGCAGTCGGGAATGCTGGGACGAGTGCTGGGCGGCTGGACGTTTGCCTCGATCTTCGCAGCAGGGTCCGGCGTCCCCACCCAAAACGGTACCACCTTTGGCAACTCTCAGGCCTTTGGTTCCTGTGATGGTGCCGGCTGCAGTGCCTACGACACGGAGAACGCCGTACCCATTGGCCCCGTTCCCCACACTCACGCCTACTACTGCCCTGGCAGCACATTGAACGCGGGCTCCTGCAAAGGTCTAACGAACGGGTATCCCGTGGATTATTTTCAGAACCCAGCGGCCCAGGTCATGAACTGGCGTAACCCGATTCTGGGGGTAGACACCAGGGACGGTGGCAGCGGAATTCTCAACGGACTGGCCTACTGGAATATGGACTTCAGCATCAAGAAGAACATCCGGGTGGCTGAGAGCGTCAGCCTGGAATTTCAAGGCGTCTTCGCTAACGTGTTCAACCACATGCAGTGGACCGATAATTACCTCGGCCTCTACGCTACCTCCAGTTTTGGTGCTCTCGGGTACAACACCGGGTACAGTGGCGAGGGCGAGCCGCGAAACATCGAACTGGGCCTTCGCGTTCGCTTCTAAACATCGATCTGAAGGACGCCCTGCGACTGCGCCCTGATTGAATCGAAGGCCGCGCCGAAAGGTGCGGCCTTTAGCTTTGTTCACCAAAGATTGAAACGTTGCGGCTGGATTACCACGCAAGTCAGCCTAGCTCACCGCTCGGACGGAAGGGTCAAAGTGGGAAATCAGCAAGCCCCGTGGGGCGAAAGAAGAGTGCTCATGCACACACTGAACGCCGCGTCTCAACACCGGATTGCTGAGCCTGTTTTGCACAACCAGATGTGACATCCAACCTTGCCTCCGCCATCAGAATCCGCCATCATCGTTGAGGCCGTGACGGTGTGCAGAGATCACATTCGTCCCATTTCGGAACATCGGTTCTGGAATTCCAGCTTCTAAGTTCTTTGACATCAAGATTTTCCCCGCAAGTGATTGTGCCCCGTAGATTATTTCGCGATTTCGCTAACTCTATGATTCGAATATACCGGGGGGAGGGGCGTACCCCCCGAAGCGGCAAGCAGACCCATTCTGGGAATACCGCGCGAGAATTGGCGAACACCCAAACAGAGGTCGTTTGCAGAGAAACGTTTGCCCCTGAATTACCGGTGGACTAGACCGTAGCTCACCCCTGCCGGCGGAACCTCCAATGTTCACCAGCGATACGATCCGCTCCAGCTTGTGGTGGCCGGTCTTGTGGAAGAAGTAGCTCAAGCCAACCCCTCCCCGCGGTTTCGCCGATGAAGTTCGTGGCAAGTCCGGCTGTGGATCGGTCCGAACATGCGCGCCACGGGATTCAGTTCGCGGCGCCGCTTCGCAGGTTTGCGCGAGTGACCGCAAAGTCGGCAACGCTCAAAGCTGCCGACGCTGTAAACAATGCAACATTCTGCTTGTCCCAGAACCGGTGCTCGCTGGCTACCGGCGCCCCCGGTTGCAGAGGTGATGGAAGGATGACCGGCGACGCGGCGAGCACCGCCAGGCTCGGCGTGGCCGAAGGCGCGTTGGGGAGTGCACCTGTGGCTGCCCCCTGTGCCCAGAGAGAAAGGCAAGCGCAGCACACGGCGATGGCAGAAGCAACGCGTCGCACACATTCAGGCAGGCGGCGGGAAGTCATACGTGCTCGCCGAGCCCCGCGCGCAGCACACGGCGATGGCAGAAGCAACGCGTCGCACACATTCAGGCAGGCGGCGGGAAGTCATACGTGCTCGCCGAGCCCCGCGCGCAGCACACAAGCAGGCGCAACTGGGCATCCACGCGCCCAGTATTAGAATTGCGGCAAGCTATTCGGTATCGGCCGCTTGACGTTGCTCTCTCATGAGAACCGGCGACGAATACGCAGTCCTTTGCGGTCGATGCCTCGGGATTTACCCTCAAAGGCCGCCGCGCTGGTCAATGGATCTGGTCGTTATGGACCAGCTGGGGACCTACTTCTTGTAAATCACTCCGGCCTTCATCACAAAGCTAACTTTCTGTAGGACTCCGATATCCTGCAATGGATCACCCGGCACCGCGATCACGTCCGCCAGATAGCCGGCCTCAAGCGCCCCAATCTGGCCGTCCCAGCCAAGCAGTTTCGCCCCGTTGAGCAGGTCCGCCTGCAGTACGGCCAGCGGAGACATGCCATATTTCACCATCAGCACAAATTCGCGCGCCTGCGTGCCATGTGGAAATGGGCCCACGTCCGACCCGACTGCCATCGGCACTCCTGCCGCGATCTGCTTTTTGAACTCCTGAATTTTTGCGTCGAGCATCTGGTGCTCGTGCGCACTTTGCTGCGGCGTCTGCGCGTGGTCGGCGAAATATTCGAAGATGGTAAAGGTCGGCACCGCGAAGATCTGCTTCTCCTTCATGAGCCGCATGGTCTGGTCTCCGAGTTGATTCGCGTGATCGATCGAGGCCACTCCGGCTTGCGCCGCGAACAGTGTCCCAGGCTCTCCGGTGGCATGCACCGCCACGGACTTGCCCACGCGCGCCGCTTCTTTCACCGCAGCTTCCAGTTGCGCCTCCGTGTACTGATGGACAGTCGAGAATTTGCCATCCTGAACCGAATCCGTCCCGGTCTCATAAATCTTGATGAAGTCCGCGCCCTCCTTGAACTGCTGCCGCATGACGGCGACCAGTTCCTCCGCACTGTTGGCATACGTCGCGTTGGGGAGAACGTGCTGCTCCGGGTTATAGCCCATCGCGTCCTCGTGACCGCCGAGGATGTTGATGGCATTCCCGCTGATGCGCAGCCGCGGTCCCGGAATGCGGCCTTCGTCGATGGCATTGCGCACCGCGGTGTCGGCCGAGCCCGCGCCCTCGGTCCCCATGTCGCGCTCGGCGGTGAAGCCCGCCATCAGGTCATCTCGCGCAGACAGCGTGGCTGTGATCGTCCGTTGCGGAACAGATTCCTGTACGGTCTGCAGATCCTCGGCGCCGGGGTGCAGAAACAGGTGAATGTGCGCGTCAATCAAACCGGGCAGCAACGTGCGATCTCCCAGATCGATGACCTCTGCCCCGGCCGGACGCTTGACGGCGGACCCTACCTCGGCGATCCGCTCCCCTTGAATGAGAATCTCGCCCGGCTGGATCATGCGGCCCTTCTTCACATCGAACAGCCGCGCCGCGTGCAGCACAATCGCGTGTGTGGGCGGAGATGGGGACTGGCCTGCGGCAAACGCCGTGGGTGCCAGCGACGAAAGGAACACGACTATTGAGAGAACCGCGCTGGGAATGCTCATCTCGCCCGCGATCGTACCACCGGGAATCGCTCCGAAGCCAGAGCGCAGCGGCCCAATCCGTGATTCGGATCACAAAGGCCGGTGCCACGCATCACGACACGATTCACCCAGGAGAAGGCGAAGCTAACATGAGTTATGAACGAATTCGCGGTGCTCACAAATCGGGAGCGCACGCACGCCGAGGTCCTGGGTATCGACCGCGTCACGCTCCATCACAAACTTAAGCGCTTTGGCCGGACGCGAACTCCGGTGGAGTCGCGATGAACCCGGTTGAACTCGATCCCACCTCTGCCTATCAGATTGAGCGCCAGCAGTATCACTCTTCGGGACTGCCGCAGCGCATGCAGGCCGTGGCAGGCGCGGAATGCTGGCGGCTCATTGGCATCACCGCGTTCGCTCTCTACATCCCGATCCTCAAGTAGGTTTCGGCGAAGCACAAATGGGAGGCCCTTGCGCCATCGTTTCGTTCCACCGGCTGCGCCAGGAGTTCTACGGCTTCGACCGCGACGACGCCTTGCTCAGCCAGCGGCTGCTCAAGGAATCCGTTCACGAGCTCGGCCACACCTTCCATCTCCACCATTGCCAGGACTATCGCTGCGCCATGGCCTCAGCCCACGCCATGGAATGGATCGATCTGCGAGAAAGCGCCTTCTGCGCGTCCTCGGGCGCAGGTGGCGTCGGCGCGTCCTCTTCCCGGTGATTCCAGACCGAGCCTGAATGCCTGTTCCCGTAGTACACTTTCCGCCATGATGCCACGACGCTTCTTACCCCCATGCGTTCTCGTCCTCGCGATCGGCGGATTGCTTCTCGCTCAGTCTGCAAAACACAATTCCGGAGTTCAACAACAGCCCTTCGGCACGCAGGGCGGGAGGCCCGTAACCTTGTACACGCTCACCAATGCTCACGGCGTCGAAATCCGTGCTATGAACTATGGCGGCATCGTCCTTTCCATCCGCATTCCCGACCGTAAGGGTCAGGTCGGCGACGTTGTGCTGGGACACGAAACGCTCGAGGGGTACATCCCTAATCCTCCGTACTTCGGCGCCATCGTCGGGCGCTACGCCAATCGCATCGCCAACGGAACGTTCACGCTCGACGGCAAAACCTACACTTTGCCCAAGAATGACGGGCCCAACACGCTGCACGGCGGCATCGACAAAACTTTCAACAAAGTGGTCTGGGACGGTGAACCGCTGAAAGGCAAGACTGGCGTGGCTTTCAGCTACGTCAGTAAAGACGGCGAAGAGGGATTTCCCGGCAACCTCAAGGTCAAAGTCACGTACACTTTGACCGACTCGAACGAACTCGTCATTGATTATGAAGCAACCACCGACAAGGCCACGCCCATCAATGTGAGCCAACACAGCTATTTCAATCTGGCGGGCGAAGGCACCAGCGACATTCTGAATCACGAAATCATGATCAACGCCGACCGCTTCACCCCGGTCGACAAGAATCTCATCCCCACCGGTGAACTCCGCCCCGTCAAGGGAACGCCATTCGACTTCACCACGTCGACCAAAATCGGCGCTCGCATCGACGACAACTACGAACAGCTGGTCCTCGGCCACGGGTACGATCACAACTGGGTTCTCGACCGCAAGGGCGACGGCCTCTCCCTAGCCGCGCGCGTTTATGAACCCACCAGCGGCCGCGTGCTGGAAGTCTCCACCACCCAGCCCGGGGTGCAGTTCTACACCGGAAATTTCCTTGACGGCACCATCACCGGAAAGCAGGGCCACGTCTACAAACACCGCTACGGCTTCTGCCTGGAAACGCAGCACTTCCCCGATTCGCCGAACCATCCGGATTTTCCGACGACGATCCTGAAGCCGGGGGAAACGTTCCGCTCGAGTACGGTGTTCAAGTTTTCGGCGAAGTGAAGCAAGAAGAACGAAGCTCAAGGGAGAGAATAGGTTCTGATTCCAACGTGCAAGAGACAAACTACGAGGGGATCCTCGCCCAACAGCTTACGATGAACCGCCAGACGTGGGCTGCGTTGCAGCAACACGGTGTGACAGAGAGCAGCAGGTTGCGTTTGGATTTCTCTTACAACGCGCCCAGTCGGGAGTCTGCGGACAAGATCTGTGCCCTCCTGCGGAAGGAGACGGATTACGAAGTTAAGGTTGAGTCAGCTGGCTCATTTCTGCGCCGCAGATGGCGGGTTGAGGGGAGGACCAAGGAGACAGCCGTCTCGCCTGCGATTCTAGATCAGTGGGTCACCTGGATGGTCACGGCAGGCAAAGAACGATCCTGCGGTTTTGACGGATGGGGAACATCGGTTTGAGACCCTAGCCGTCCAGCGATTCGCACCTCACTCCCCCCGCAACTCCTCCACCAGCGCCTTCTCCACCTGCCGGCAATGCTCGGCCTTCAGCTTCTTCCCGCCGGACGTCAGATAAAACGTGTCAATCGCCATCTGCCCCTCGGTATCGATCAAAGCGATCTCAATATTGCACTCCTGATCCGACAGGCACGACGCGATCCGGTGCAGCAGCCGCGGACGATCCTGCGCGATTACTTGCACCAGCGTGCTCGTCGACGAGCACGAATCGTCGAACTCAATCTTGGTCTCCACTTTCACCTTTGCGATCGCGCCCTTCTCCGAGCGTTGGCGGTCGCGTAGCATCTTCTCGAGATCAGCCTCGCCCAGCAGCACGCTGGTCACGCTGCGCCGGAACCGTTCCCACTCCGAAAGGTTCAGCTCCAGCGTACGGAACCGGTCGGTAAAGGAAATCGTGTCGACGACCGTCCCGGCCTGATTCGAGAATGCGTTCGCCTTCACGATATTCATGCCCCACGCCGCCAGCACTCCCGCCAGCGTGGCAAACAGAAACGGACGATCCTGGGTGACCAGCGTCAGTTCATACCAATGTCGCCCGCGCTTCAGTTCCACCTGCACCGGATCGACTCCCAGTTCGTCCGCCATGCCCAAGTGCCGCATCACTTCCTCGGCGGTATGCACCAGCAAGTACCTTTGCGGGAATCCTTCCAGGAATCCCTTGAACTTGCTGCTGGTTACCGGCGCCAGGGAGCGGAGCCGGGCCAGCTTTTCGTCATTTACGTCGGCGTGCACGCGCTGGTCGGCGCTGCGGTTCAAATAGTTTTCCGCGCCGATGTATAGCTGCCAGACATTCTCCGCCTTCCACGGCGTCAGGGCCTCCGGGTTCACCGCCTTGATGTCGGCGTAGGTCAGGAGCGCAAGCATCTTCAGCCGCTCCGGCGTTCCCATTTTCTCGGCGAATGCCGCGACTGTCGCTGGATCGAAAATGTCGCGGCGCAGCGTCGCCGACATCTCCAGGTGGTTGGCAATCAGGAACAGCACTTCGGCCCGTTCTTTCGGGTCCACATCCAGGCGATCCATGGCGTGGTTGGCGACGTCCAGACTGGCCTCAACGTGACTGCCGCTGGGGATGCCCTTTCCCGTGTCATGCAGCAGCAGCGCCAGATGCAGCAGCTCCGGATCTTCCAATTCGCCGAGCAGTCCCCCATAGCGCTGGTCCCACTCCGACTTCGATTGCTTCAGCCGGTGCAGGCTCTCGATAGCGAGAAACGAATGTTCATCGACCGTAAAGCGATGATAGAAGTCGCGCACCACCAGCGAATCAATCAGGTTCAATTCCGGGAGAAGCAGCGTCAACAACCGAAGGGAGTGCATTGCCCGCAAGGCGTCGGCGGCGTAGGGCTGCAGCAGTGTCTCCTGCAAATACAGCCACAGCTCCGCTCCCCGCGGCGGAGTCACCGCCAGCGCCGGGAGCGCCTGCTCGATGCGGTATTCGGTGGTCGCGCTCAACTTCAGGCCGTGGTGCGCCATAAAGTGAAACAGCCGCAGCAGCACCTCAGGATCTTGCAGCGCCGACGGCTGCTGCAGAAAAATCAGCCCGTCGACCACCGAGAAATCTGCCGTGGTCAGCCGCGACCTCCAGCTCTGCACCTGCCGGTAGAGCGCCGACCACGCTTCCGGAATCTCCTCGAGCAGTTGCGTCACCGTCCGCTGCACGGCGCGTGCGTGACCGAAATAAATCCTCATCCAGTCCGCGGCCGAAAGCTCCAGAGCGTCGGCGGCTCCGACCTTGCGCGCCGCGGCTTCATCTTGCTCTCCCCAGCTGAGCGTGTTGTCATCGCGTCCATGGCGGAAGTGCAGAAAGCACCGCGCCGACATCAGAAAGTCCAGTGCCGCCTCCAGTTGTTTTTTTACCGGAGCCCGAAGCGAACTCGCGTCCGGCCAGTCGTGCAGCTTGTTGATGGCCGAAATCAGTGCAAGCCAGGAGGCCACATTGCAGTCACGCAGCCCGCCTGGAGCCTCCTTCAAATTCGGCTCCAGGTGATAGAGCGTCATGCCATGTTTCGCGTGCCGCTCGCGAGTGACCTCCGCCAGCCCCTGAAGCAGCGCCTTCGACTCCCGCATCACCAGCTTCGGGATCACCTTGTCATGGAGCTTGCGGAACAAGTCGCGGTCGCCCATCAGATAGCGGCAATCAAGAAGAGAAATCGTGAACTCGGTGTTATTGGAGTCGTAGCGGTCGCATTCGGCCAAGGTGCGCGACGCCGGACTTAGCTTCAGGCGCAGGTCCCACAGTTCCTGGGAAAACTTCCGCACCGGATCGCGGAAGGCTTGCTCACCGTCGCGGTCACCGAAGAGAAACAGCAGATCAATGTCGGAATACGGAAACAACCATCCCCGCCCGAATCCGCCGGTCGCTACCAGAGCAATATTAGGCGGCCCCGAGGCGTCGGGGGAAACGATGTCACACCATAGCTTTCGGAGAATGTCTTCAATCAGCCTCGTACGTTGCGCCACGGCCGCGCGGCCATCGCCGGAGGACTCGAACGCCCGCTGAATGCGCGCCGATTCCTCGCTGAGAGAGCTCCGAAGTTCGTTGATCAATGGGGACGCCGCCATCATGGAAGGCTCGGGCGGATCGCTCCGCGCTACAACGCTCCTTCACCGCGCTCGTCATTGCGTATGCGGATCGCTTCATCCATGCGCGAGAGAAAAATTTTGCCATCGCCGATCTTGCCCGTCCGAGCCGCGCCCAGAACTGCCTGCACGGCCTTCTCGACCATGGCATCGGGCAGGACCATCTCGATCTTGGTCTTGGGGATCAGATCGACACTGTACTCGCGGCCGCGGTAGACCTCGGTGTGTCCCTTCTGCCGTCCGTGGCCTCGCACCTCGATCACCGTCATGCCCTCGACGCCGATTTCGTGGAGCGCCGTTTTGACCGCGTCCAGCTTGGAGTTTTGGATGACCGCCTCAAGCTTCGTCATGATATTTTCAAGTCCTGTTCTGCTTAATTACGCTGTCGTCGCACCGGATGGCCACAACCACACGTTCCTGCCAACCTACGCCGACGCCTCCCAATAGTATCCCTCTTCTCCGTGCTGGGAGAGATCCAGGCCCTGCACTTCTTCCTCCTCCGTAATTCGTAAACCTATGGTGACGTCTACGATCTTCAGGATCGCTAAGGTGCCCACGATGGCGAGGAGCCAGGCAACGCCAACCCCCACGCACTGGTTGAGCAGTTGATACGCATTGCCCTCGATCAACCCGGAGGCCACGGTATTCCCCTGCGCGTCCTTGAATATGGGATTCACCGCGCTGACCGCGAAAACACCGGTTAGCAGCGCTCCCAGCGTCCCTCCCGCCCCATGTACACCGAAGGCATCCAGCGAATCGTCATAGCCAAACTTCGCCTTGACCTTGGCCACCATCGCATAGCAGAACACGCCTGCGATCAAGCCGATGATCAGCGCTGCCATCGGCTTCACGAAACCCGCTGCTGGCGTGATCGCTACCAACCCCGCAACCGCTCCCGAGATTCCTCCCAGCACGCTCGGCTTTCCGTTGCGGATCCACTCGGCCCCGGCCCATCCCACCGTGGCGGCGGCCGCCGCGAAGTGCGTCGCGACAAATGCGCTGGTCGCCAGACTGCCCGCTGCCAGCGCGCTCCCCGCATTGAATCCAAACCATCCCACCCACAACGGGCATGCGCCGATGAAGCTCAGCACCACACTATGCGGTGGCATTGCCTCCTTCGGATACCCCACCCGCTTGCCCAGATAAAGCGCGCATACCAGCGCAGAGACTCCCGATGTGACGTGCACCACGGTCCCACCCGCAAAATCCAGCGTCGGGAAACGCCCGCCCAGCGAGGCATTCAGCAGCCCGCCCTTGCCCCACACCATATGAGCCATCGGGTCATAGACGACCACCGACCAGAAAACCATAAATGCGATCATGGCGCTGAACTTCATGCGTTCGGCGAACGCTCCGGCAATCAGTGCGGGCGTGATGATAGCGAACATCAGCTGATAGACCATGAAAGTCTGCGCCGGAATCGTTGCCGCATAGTCCACGTCCGGCGCCGCTCCCACGCCGCGCAGGAAAACATTCTCGAGCCCTCCAATGAAACTGGTGCCCGAGCCAAACGACAGGCTGTAGCTGAACAGCCCCCACAGCACGGTGACGACGGCCATCAGGGCAAAACTCTGCATCATCGTGCCAATCACGTTCTTCTTGCGGACCAGGCCGCCATAGAACAACGCCAGCCCCGGACCGGTCATCATTAACACCAGAGCTGCACTGGTCAGCATCCAGGCGTTGTCAGCGGAACTCTTGGCCTCGGCTGCTTGTTGCTCGAGTTTGACGAACCGCGCATTTGTATCCCTGCCCGAGCCCGCGGCTATCTGGGCGCAGACTACATGCGCTAAAGCGAAAACCAGAAAAGCTGTCGCAAACGTGGCGATCAGCTTCTTACCCATAGACACCGAAACGTGACCCCTGTGCGGATTCGTATGCCGATCAATTCAACGACGCATCACTGTACCGTCCGCGACGGCCATCGCGGAAATCGAATCTATTTATCGCCCCTATCAGGTTTTGTTATTGAATTGCCGGCTTAGAACTTGAATTGCACGTCGAGCTGCATGCGGCGCGGAGGCTGCGCGGCGACCGGCTTCCCGAACAGTTTCGAAGAAATGGCTCCGATGTAGGTTACATAATTCGGATGGTTCAGGACGTTGAAGGAGTTCAGCGAGACGGTGAAGACCCGCGATTCTTTCTTTGCCTTCGAGAGGGGAAAATCGTGGGACAGGTTCAGGTCGAGATTGATCAGGCCCGGTCCCGCCATGGTATTGCGCAGCACGCCGGCGGGGCGATCATTGAGGGTGCCGTCGTGATTATCATCGCCGCCCGAGGTGATGTTCACCGGCCTGCCCGAGTAAACCGAGAGTGCGGCGCCGAGCGTGAAGTATTTCGTGGGCTGCGACGAGGCCAGCAGATCGAACTTGTGCAGACGGTCGGTGTCCGCGCGTCCCCAGTCGGCTGAGGGATCGTAGCTGTTCGCCGGGAAGAAGGTAATGCCGCTCGAATTGTTGTCGGTTCGGCTGAGGGTGTACTGAATCTGCCCGGAGAAATATTTGCTGGGCTTCCCGCGGAAGGTAAGCTCCAACGCGTTGCCCTTCAAGTATCCCTCGGATTGAATCTGCCGCACTTGGCCTAGAGACGGGTTGGGTCGCACCCAGCTTCCTCGGGAGAACACCGGCTCGTTGGCATCGATGGAGCGGAATGCATCAATGGCGCGCGTGCCAATGTAAACAGCGCTGAACGTGCTCTTGGCGGTGACCTGCTGCTCGGCGCCGACGCTGTACTGGATCGTGTAGGGAATGCGCTGTCTGGGGTCGAGGGTGACGATGCTCGTCGGAACGCCAGCCAGGTCACCGGGCGTGACGGGAAACGACGGTTGCTCCAGGATGAAACGCAGCAAGTTCACCCCGTTGAAGTGCAGCAGATCGCCGATTGGGCTGGGCCCGGTGCGGTCGTAAAACACTCCCGCGCCGGCGCGGATTACAGTTTTGCCCTTCGCCGTGGGCGCGTAGGCGAAGCTGACGCGCGGGGCAAAGTTGTGGGGCTCGTCGTGGAAGTAGTTCTGCCAGTAATAACGCACGCCCACATAAACGGAGAAGTTCGACTTCAGCCGGATATTGTCCTCGACAAATCCGCAGATGACCTTTTCCAGAAAAGCCACGTGCCCCTGCCCGGTTTGTAGCAGGTAAGTTGCGGGCGACGGGGCCGCCGCGGGGGAATAGGTCGCAAAGGTGTAAGTGCCGCCGCGGTTCGTGAAATCGTCAAGCCCGCGCCGGCTGATGTCGGGAATGTCAATTCCAAAACTTAGTTGATGCCTGCCGTTGGCGTAGGTAGCAAAGTCGGTACCGTCAAAGTGGTATTCCGTGCGCCGCGAGTCGGCTTGCGCGCCGCCCGCGGTAAACAGTCCGGATACGGCGATTTGAGGGTCGGGATTGACGCTGGCGACCTTGTTATCGTAGTGCCCGACGAGAAACCGGGCCTGGTTCAGCCAATGGGAGGAAAACTGGTGCAGGTAGCTGACGTTGATCTCATGCTCCAGAAAATTCGTGTCCGTGGCAGCGCTGGGAAGAATGGTCCCGCCTACGTTCGAATTTTCGCTGGAGCGATGTTCGTACGAGTATCCGATCCAGAACTGGTCGCCATTGGCCAAATCGTGAAAAATGCGGCCCGACCCAAAGAAGTGATGCGTGGGATTGGCAACCGACTGGGCAAACGGCCCAAAGCCGTCTGCCTCAGCGGCGGAGATCGCGCTTGCATCCATGATGGCTTGCTGATCCAGCAAGTCCTCGTCGAGCGACAGCAGGAAACTGGTGTGCTTGCTGTGGCGGATCGGCCCGGTAACCGAGCCTTCGAAATATTCGCGGCGCTCGGGCGGCTTCCCCAAGGTGGCAAAGGCATTGCTGGCATCAAACACGGAATCGCGAAACATGAAATTCAGCGAGCCATGATAGTCGGGAGACCCGCCCTTGGTGATGATCTCCAGACGAGCCCGGCCCGGGCGCGAAAATCTTGCCGAGTAAGGATTGTTGTTGATCTTCACTTCCTCGACGGCCGACGGGGTCACGCCCGGCCCGTTCGCTTCGATCCCATTCACCACCAGCGTGACCCCGTTCGTACCCGTCGCACTGTCGTCCAGGAATCGCGACATGGTCGTGATGTAGTCCTGGTCGAAGACGGGGACGCGGTCGAGCGCATCGCGGTCGATGGCGTTATTGTTCTGATTCTCCGAGGTCTCGGTACTCACCAGCGGGACGTTAGCCCCAGTCGCCACGGTTACGTTTTCCGTCTGCACCAGGATCTGCAGCACGACCCGGAGCGGAGAGAATCTCTTGGCAGCGACCGCGACGAGCATGTGGGTGTCGCGAAATCCTTCCGCGTGAAAATCAATCGTGTACTTGCCGGGAGCAAGGTTGTCGAACTGGAAAGCTCCGACGACGTCAGTCTGGGTCTGGGCGACTATCTCTGTCCTCGTGCCGAGCAGCGTGACCTGCGCTTTGACGATGGCCGCCCCGGAAGGGTCCAGCAGAACTCCAGACACGGAATGCGTGCCTCGAGGGTCGTCGCCAGCTAGGCCGGGATCGGCGGACGGACCCGATCCCTGCGCCAGAAGCGGAGGAGAGGTCGCTAAACTGAGCAGCGCGACGAAGATATAGAGCAACCGGGGCTTCAATGGAAATCCTTGCGGGGGTTACGATACGCTTTTGACTGTATCCAGAGAACCTGAAAAAGCTCTGAAAGCGACCGACTGCTGGGGCTCGTCCTCATTTTGCACAGACGGACGCGGCAGCGGCCCTAACCTGCGAGACTCAAGGCGTTTAAAGTCCCCTACAGTGTTTTACTGATGGCGCGTAGGGGTAAACACCTAAGATAGTGAACGTCAAACACTGTGTCGCTTCCCAGAGGACCAGATTCGAGGGGGTCTTAAGCTGTGTCTACCAAGAAGTCAAAGGCTACTACTACACTTCCAGCAAAAGTTGAAAAAGTCATCAAGTCTATCCCCCACTCGGGTGAGCCCGAGAAAGCTCAGATCGTCGTTGAGGGCGCGGATCATCTTTATCGAGAGATTCGAGTTCCGAATAGCCTGACCGATGATAAGGGCGACAAAGTTAAGCTCAAAGAAGGAGCCGGAGTCGAGGTCAAAATCGAGGCCGATCCGCTGGTCACACAAGCCGCTCACGATCCGGAAGAAACGACCGGGCCGCCTCGCCGTTGATGGTCCGATGACGGGCTTAAGAAACTCCGAAACCGCAGTCACTCCCTGAGGCGGAATTCTCCATGCAGCTTGGCGGTCGAGTCTTCCCCCACCCATACGTCGAACCGCTCGGGTTCAACCACCCACCCTTTCTTGGCCGGGCTCCAGAACCGCAGTTCGTCTGGTCCGAGCACGAAGTGAATGGTCTGCTTCTGACCCGCAGCCAGGTTGACCCGCTGGAAGCCTTTCAACTGCCGGACCGGACGCGAAGCGCTTCCGGCGCGCTGGTGAATATAGAGTTGCACGACAGCATCTCCCGCCCGGCTGCCAGTGTTAGTGACGTCAACTGACACCTCAAGACTGGCGCCAACTTTCGCCTCAGCCTGGCTGGTTTTCAGATTGTCAAAAGAAAAGTCTGTGTAGCTCAGGCCGTACCCGAACGGGTAGAGCGGGCTGGTCAGGACATCCCAATACCTCGATTTGAAATCGGGAGCATCCTCGGGAGCCTGCGTCCGATTGTGACTGTAGTAGATCGGAAGTTGTCCCGTGCTGCGGGGCCAGCTCACCGGCAAGTGCCCTGCCGGATTTGCGTCTCCAAACAACACATCGGCCAGGCCATTCCCACCCTGACTTCCGGGATACCAAGCCTCGAGAATTGCCGGGATGTGGACGGCAGCCCACGAAATGTCGAGCGGACGACCATTCACTAGCACCAGCACGACCGGTTTGCCAGTCGCGGCAATAGCTTCCAGCAATTCCTCCTGCCCGCCGGAGAGCTTGAGCGACGACCGCGATGCGGCCTCCCCGCTCATCAGGGCAATCTCGCCCAGCACGAGCACGGCAACATCACTTTTTCTGGCCAACGCGACCGCGTCTTCCATCGCCTTGCGCGCTTCTTCCGCAGTCTGCTCCGGCTGCTCTTTAATCGTAATCATCGGAGCATTTTCGAAGAATGAGGGGATGTCGCGCCGGATATTCGGCCCGTGTGCGAACTCGACGTGCACCGCATCCCCGACCTTATCTTTGATTCCCTCGAGAAGGCTGACGGTCGTTCCAGGCTTGGTCAGCGCGCCCCACATGCCAAGCAAATCGAGCTGCGCGTCGGCCAGCGGCCCGATCACGGCAATGGATTTGATCTGCTTTCTGTCCAGCGGCAGCATTTTCTGTTCATTGCGCAACAGCACCACCGACCGTTGGACCGCGTTGCGCGCCGCCTGAGCATGCTCCGGCATATTCAGAACCTGCGCAATGCCGGACTCGTCCACATACGGGTGCTCGAAGAGACCCAGCCGGATTTTGGTTTCGAGAATCGGAAGCACCGCGTCATCGATCTGCTGCATGGAGACCCGCCTTTGTGTCACTTCAGCAGCAAGATATTTCAGATAGGTCCCGCTAGCCATGTCCATGTTCAGCCCGGCAGAAAATGCTTTGAACGCTGCGTCTTGGCCGTCGCGAGCGTAACCATGTGTGATCAGGCTGTGAACCGCGTTGGCATCGCTGACCACAAAGCCTTTATAGTTCCACGCCTCGCGCAGCACATCGTGCAGCAGCCAGCGATTGCCGCTGGCCGGCACATCATTCAGGTCCATGTAGGCGCTCATAAACGATCCAACGCCCGCATCTGCGGCTGCCTTGAAGGGCGGCAAGTACACATTCCACATTTCCTCTTCTGGAATGTAAGACGAGTCATAGTCGCGCCCGCCGTCGGCTGCGCCATAGCCGGCATAGTGTTTCACGCACGCCAGCACGTGGTCGGACCCGCCCAGTTCATGCCCCTGGAATCCGAGAACCTGTGCGCGGGCTATGGCTGCGCCCAGGTAGGGATCCTCTCCCGCACCTTCCACCATGCGCCCCCACCGGGCATCGCGGGCGATGTCGACCATAGGGCCGAACGTCCACGCAATCCCCGCCGCCCGGGCCTCTCGCGCCGCGATCGTCTGTGCCGCCTCCACCAGCTTCGGATCCCAAGACGACGCCATCGCGATCGGCGCAGGAAAAATCGTGTGGTAGCCGTGGATTACATCCAGCCCGAACAGGATCGGAATGTGAAGCCGGGATTGATCGACCGCGAGATGCTGCCAGCGATTGATCTCTTTGGGATCGGCGACCCAGAGCACCGATCCCGCCCCATATTTTCTTGCGACCTCCTCCGGTTCCCCCACTTGCTCGTTGAATTCCGGAATCGGAATTCCGGGCAACTGCGCCAGTTGAGCAATTTTTTCTTCTAGAGTCATCTGCCGCAGCAGATCATCCGCTTTCGGATGCGTTTGGGCAGACAAGGCTGGGAGAACTCTCGGTGTAAGAAGAACTAATAAGAACAATCGAGACGTCAAGCAAGATGAAGCTCTGTAAGGCTGTCGACAAGCCATTTTTCTCTCCTCTAAACCACCGGTGCTCTGTGCTGTTGCTTGCGCCTGTCTACTATTTCGCGGGTGGTTTCGGCGGCTCCGGTGGGGCTGCTGGCTTGACGAATTTGGCATCATCCACCGGAACATTTTCCTTTACCTCCATCACCTGAATCGTGAACCGTCCCCCGGGGCGCGCCAGTGTCCACCGGTAGGGAATCCTCACTCCACCCGCGTCCCGGTAGTCGGCGTAATCAATCTGAGTAGGCATCTGCCCCAGCGCAGTCTCGCCAATGCGCACCAGGCGCACCAGCAATCCCGATTGCTCGTCAAGAAACAGCTGGATGGGTGGCTTGCCTTCGTGCTGACCCACCACGACATAGGCTTCGAGATCGCCAACCTTCTCCGTCCCTCGCACGCGCATCTCGCTGAACATCGGCTTCAAATGCGTCGCGAGATGCAAATCCGCATCGATCGCCGCTCCATCCAGATCGCTTCCGTGCATTTCGCGCAGCGGATGCCCCGTCATGCCCAGCCATCCTTCGTGTCCGTTGAATGCCGTGACGTTGTCTCCTTCGGGCATGTGGGTGAACGAAACCCGCTTGTCCGGATCCTTCGCATAAATCTCGATGGGCAGCGACTTTCCTCCGAATTCGATCGTCCCCTTCATCACCCGGCTGGTTACCCGCTCGACGGCTGCCGCGCCCCCGATCGCCTGGACATATTTCTCTAGAAGTTGGTCGGGGCTTGGCCCGGAGTATTCCTTCGTCTCGCCGTCTAGCTTCTTCGGCCCGCCCATGGCCTCTTTCGGCTCTTCCGTCATTACCGGCGGCATACCTGCCGGCTTCGCGCTGCCGCGATGGCATGAGTAGCACGTCACTTCGCGATGCCCTTCGAAGTTGTCCTTGTTGATCACGGACATCATCTCCATCATCTTGCGCGCGGTCTGCTTGGTTTTCTTGTCGTCTTTTTCAAACGCGCCCTGCACGTGGCAGAAGTCGCACTCCACGCCTAAGGAGGCCGTGATGAACTGCATGGTGGGAAAGATTTGCTCGGCGGGCACTCCCTTGAGGATCTGGATATTCTTGAACTGCTCCTCAGCCTTCCTTTCGCCGGCTTGCGGTCCAGCGCTTGGCCCCGCATGCGGTGTGCCGCTCGACTGCGCCTTCGCTGGGCCGGCTACGACCGCGCCGACAGCCAGGGATGCCGCCATACCCATGGCTATCGTCCATTTCCTGTTCATCGATGATTCGCCTCGTTTGGAATGTGCAAAGTCTAGCAGAGCGCCGACGGTATTTGGTGCCAGCTCTCGACCGAAGTACTCAACCCAGCGGAACTCGGATGAGGTTGAACAAGCTCCATACCACATAGGCAACGATCATCCCGACAACCCCCGCCGTTACCAGCGGACGATAACGCGTCTCCATCAGATCAGCCAGCACGCCCGCCACGAAAACAAATAGAAACGGAATCGCCGCCAGCAGAAATCCGGCCCCAGCGAGATGGGGATGCGCCATCCCTAAACCCAAGAACAGCACCGCGACCAACAGCGGCGCGGTATTGCCGAAATAACGGGTGCGCGGCCACGCCGCGTAGGTCACAATTGCAACGGGCAGTGCCAACGCAAGGGCCGGACACGCGCGCCCAATCTGCACTGCGACCTGCTTATAGACTCCGAAGACAGTGAATCCCCTCCACGTCGCTCCCCAGAACAAGGCGCGCCGCATGCTCTCGCCAAATGCATGCGGATCAAAGAAGTAGGCCGCAAATAGCAGAACAAGGCCTACCACGCAGGCCGCGATCCAGATCACGCTGGCAGCCGCCCGCCGCACTGGAGCCACATAAAGCAGAAATGCGAGCGCCATCGGGACCAGCACAATCATCGAGAACTGCGCTCCAACCACGATGGCCAGGGAAATCCCGAGCAGCACGATTCGCCGCCAGTTCCAGAGCACGACTTCGCGCGGGGCGTAGAGCGTATGAGCCACAGCGATTGCGGTGAAGATCGCTCCGAACGCCCCCCAGGCCGCAACGACCTCCGGTTCGGCGTGCCAGGTCGCGCTGGCCTGAACCAGCGAGGGCGAGAAGCAATAGAAGGTGAGGGCAACGAACCCTCCGGCGTTGCCGCACAGGCGCCGCGCCACATACCACAGCGATGCCCCGAGAAAAACACCGCAGGCCAGGAAGGGAAGGCGCGGAAGCCATCGCCAGTACCGGGCCGAGTCGGTGTCGAAATGCTGTGGCCAGGCCAGTAACGGCGCAGCGGAGACCAGGTAGAGCAGTGGCGAATGCTCGGTGTCAAATCCGCGGTCCTCGCCGTGAAACGAGTCTTGAGCGCCACCGTCGCTGTACAAGAACGGAGCGCCCGCTATACCGCGTCCGTGCCACTGCCGCCACCCTTCCCGGATGCGCGCCGCCTCGGGGACTTCCGGCGCGTTGGCGACGCTAAGCTCGGCATGAACCAACCAAACAGCCTGGCAAAAGAAGGCGAGCAGCAGCAGCCCCGCGAGTACCTGCGGACGGCCGAAACGTTCGCGCGTGAAATAGGGACGCATAAGGTCGAGCCGAGTGTTTTACCATGGCGGAGGCAGTCTGCGGGGAAAGTTCTGCGATGAGCGATCTCGACACCAAGGCCGACAGCACTCCGACACAGCCCGCACCAGTCCCGCCCGCATTTGCCGCTGCAACTCAAGCTCCCTATGCTCTTACCCTTTTCTTCGGCCCTGACGGCCTGCGCCCGGGATGGGGACTTCTCTTGTATGGGATGATTTTCTACCCCTTGCAAGAGCTGGCAGCGGCGTTGGCGTTTTTGCGGGATTTTGGCGCTAGCGGCCTGTGGTCAGCCCTGCTGGAGGAGGCCGGACGGGTCGCCGCCGCTTTCGTTCCGTTAGTGATCCTGGCGCCCATCGAGCGGCGCTCGTGGGGAATCTACGGACTGCCGGTGCGGCACGCTTTGGGGAAGCTATTTTGGTCGGGCGCGGTCTGGGGATTTGCCGGCGTCAGCCTGCTGATCTCAGCGCTGTACGGACTGCATGTCTTTGCCTTCGGTCACGTTGCACTGCATGGGGTCCGCCTCGCGAAATTCGCAGCGTTCTGGGCCGCGATGTTCATGCTGGTCGCGTTTTTCGAGGAATTTCTGCTGCGCGGCTACGCTCAGTTCACGCTGGCGCGCGGCATCGGGTTTTGGCCCGCCGGGATCGTTTTATCCTGCGCCTTCGGTTTGATCCATCTGGGGAACGGAGGCGAGCAGTGGCCGGGCTTGCTGGCCGCTGCCTTCATCGGCCTCTTCTCTTGTCTCACCCTCCGGCGGACGGGCAACTTGTGGTTTTCCGTGGGCTTTCACGCCGCCTGGGATTGGGGAGAAACGTTTTTCTATTCCGTTCCCGACAGCGGCCTGGTTTTCCCCGGGCACCTGCTCCATTCTTCCTTACAAGGTCCGCGATGGCTCAGCGGAGGCTCGGTTGGACCCGAAGGCAGCGTACTGTGCTTCGTCGTGATCGCTATGGCTTGGGTGGCGTTCGATCGAATGTATCCGAAGGCTTCGGTGGCCAGCGCTCAGCCATGCCCGACGACCGCAGATCTCTCGTCACATCGAGGGCCTCGGCAACACTCGTCGGAATGAAGACATGGGAATCCGGAATCCGTGAGTCGCTGTATACTGATCACCCTCGGGCTGTTGTTAGGGACGCGACGTGGCAGCCGCGAGCAGAATTTTACCTACGACGCACGGGAGAAGAGACGTCGCTCGGTTCTGGGGAGCCCTAATGGCTTTACTGTCCAGCAGGCTGAAGAACACCGCTCGGCTGTGTAGTGCAGAAGCGAATGGAAAGCAGGCGATCAGCAAGGGCGAACCAGACAAAGAAGCAGTCGGCTTGCTTCAATCGTGCATGCAGGAGCTTGGATTTAAGTTCGTGCGCTCGAAGACGAGACCCAATGGCCGCCTTGACGGCATCTTCGGCGAGGAGACCGAGGAGATTATCAAGAAGTTTCAACGCCAGCAGGGTCTCATACCGGACGGCCTCGTTGGACCGAAGACCCTAGGAGCGCTGGACGCAATCTATGTCGCGTTCCAGAACACCGATCGAGCGCGTTTGGCGATCGAGTTGCGATCGCCGGGCAGCCGCTGGGAAATGACCTGACACTCCCCGACCAATGGCCAACATCGACGCCAGTTCCGCAGGAATCGACGTTACAAGCGGGGAAGCTCATCCCAGAGCTACTCTCTTCACGAACTCGGCTCTGAACGAGGACTTCGCCATTTGTAACCTCACCAAGGGGTTCTCGTTCGACCCAACTCTGGTGCAGACCGCGTTTACCTTCGGCGGTCACGTGAAATTCACCGGCCACTCAGCAGACTTCAATAGCTCGTTGATCGGCTTCGTGCAGTTCATGTCGCACGAAAAGGCCGTGATCACTTACCTCGGCCAAGACCCGAAGGCCGGGCACATCGTCATCGACGTCGGCAGTGCGATAGGAACTTCGTTCCTGCTGGATGCGTTTCAACATCCGCAATTGCCGTTCATGCGGCCGCCAGGCGCGATCGAGGGCGATGGCGAGTTGCTCACTAGCACGGGCGATCATCCGGTCATGTCGATCAGAACGGTCTTGCGGAACACGAAAACCGGCGCGGCGAACAGCCTGTTTAAGATCCTCGATGTTCGGCGTGCGGTAAGTATCTTCACGATAAAGAACGCCGCTGGCTACTTTCAGCACTTGACGCATGTGGGCTGGAATCTCACCTACTCGATAGAGTTTGGAATCCTGGACGGAGATCTCACGGTCAGACACAATTTATCGACTTTCACCATGGACGCGGTAGCGCTGGGTGCCCCTACCAATGCGACCTTCAAGGGCATCGCCGGTCCGCTGGCTCAACTCAAGCCGCCACTCGCGAACGTGGTGGCGAAGGCCGCGTTGACATCAACATTTACGCCTGGGAACCCGGCGCGCCGCGATTTGGATGGCCATCCGCCGGGAGCGCCGAGTGATTTCGAGTTCACGTTGCCGCCGATCACAATGCAAATAACGCACAACTGATAACACACAGCTGAAGGTACCGCATTGGGCGCTGCAGGATCGCGCTCATGCGGCTGCGGCACGATTTCTTCGCCCCCGCCCTATACTGTTGTGTATGACGGCGGAAGCGGATCTACTGACCCCATTGCGCCGCTACTGGGGATATAGCTCGTTCCGTCCCTTGCAGGAGCGGATTGTGCGCAGCCTGCTGGCCGGCCACGACACTTGCGTCGTGATGCCAACCGGCGGAGGCAAGTCGCTGTGTTACCAGCTGCCGGCAGTCATCTCCGCGCGCACCGCGATCGTGATTTCTCCCCTGATCGCACTGATGCAAGATCAGGCAGCACAACTGGCGCAGATGGGAATTCCCGCGGCTGTCCTCAACAGCTCGCTCAGCGGCGATGAGCAGGGCCGCGTTATCCGGCAAGCGCGGGAGGGCAGGTACCGTCTGCTGTATCTCTCGCCCGAACGTTTGCAGCGTGGCGACACACTCACCTGGCTGCAGAATGTGCCTGTTTCCTTCTTCGCAATCGACGAGGCGCACTGTATTTCCGAGTGGGGACACGAATTCCGCCCTGAGTACCGGCAATTGAGCCGGCTGCGGGGGAGTTTTCCGGATCGTCCGATTGCGGCCTTCACGGCCAGCGCCACACGCCATGTGCGGCACGACATTCTGGCGCAGCTCGAGTTGCGCAATCCGGACAAGTACATCGCAAGTTTCCACCGTCCGAACCTGCGCTACCTGGTCCGCGAGTGCGACAGCGTGGAGCAGTCGGCGCTGCTGGTGACGGCCTTGCGTCAGCATAGCAACGGAAACGTGATTGTCTACTCTCCCACGATTAACAAGGTGGAAGAGACGGTGGATTTTCTGGAGGATCAGGGGATCGCCGCGGTCGGTTATCACGCCAAAATGGAAACTGCCGACCGGCGCCGTAACCAGGAGCGCTGGATGTCGGACGAAGTGCGCGTGCTCGTGGGCACGATCGCGTTCGGGCTGGGCATCAACAAGGCGACAGTGCGCGCAGTCGTGCACCTTGCGTTGCCCAAGTCCGTCGAACAGTACTACCAGGAGGCGGGTCGCGCCGGGCGCGATGGAAATCCCGCCGACTGCATTTTGCTCTGGCGGAAGCAAGACGCAGGATTGTTGGGATTCTTTGCCAATCAGATCACGGATTCGGCGGAGCGCGAGCGCGCCTGGCAGCGCTACCACACCATTCGCGCCTTTGCCGAGTCAGGCCGGTGCCGCCACCGGCAGATTTGCACGCACTTTGGCGAGACTCCGAAGTGGACGTCGTGCGGAGCCTGTGACGTTTGTGGAGGTGAGCCGCAGTGGCTGACCGAGGTGGCGGCTCCCGCCGCCGTGCGGCCGGTCTTGGTGGGTGCGGCTTCCGGCGGGCGTGCGCGGCCGAGTCCTGTCTCTGACGCGGATCAGCAATTGCGGGACTACCTTCGCGAATGGCGGCGAAGCATGGCCAAAGAACAGGGCGTGCCGGCGTACGTCGTTCTGCACGATACGTCGCTGGATGAAATCTGCCAGATGCAGCCGAACTCGATTGGGAAGTTGCTGAATATCACCGGCATCGGTGAACGCAAGGCCGCTATGTACGGGACGGCGATTCTGGCCGCTCTCCAGCGGTATCGAGAGGGAGCGCGAGCGGAAGCCGGGGCCGGAAAGAAAACGGCGCCCGCCCTCGAGACCCTGCGCCTGCTGGCCGAGGGGAAGACTCTTGAGGAAATCGCTCAGACTCGCGGCCGGCAGTTCTCGACGGTGGTCAACGCCGTGGCCGCGCTGGTCGAAACCGGGCAGGTGGAGTTTCAGTCGCGGTGGATCGATCGAAACAAGCAATCGGTCATCGAAGCAGCGTGTGCACAGGTTGATGTGACGAGGCTGGAACGGCTGAAGCCGCTGAAGGATACTCTGCCTCCCGAGATCACCTATGAAGAGATTCGGCTGGTACTAGCACGCCTGCGGCGCGAGCGCATTCCCAAAAAGGCAGAGGTGCCCGCCTAGTGCCCCTGTAGCAGTGACTTAATCACCTGCAATTTGGGTTGCGGGTGTACAATCCCGTGGTCTTTGAATTCCCGTAAAACACAGCAGAGAGCCAATTCTTGGCATCGCTCGTGACAGCTGCGTGCGGTGAAGCACGTCAAATTGTTCGCTAAGGAGCTGTCATGAGGATTCTGCTGTACAACCCCGACAACGGGGTTACTCGCAATTTCATGCCCCATCTCTGGATGTTTCTGCTGCAGTCGCTGACCCCGCCCGGACACGAAGTGCTGCTTATCGACGGCAACGCGAAGCCGCTGAACGAGGCTCAAATCGCCCAATACGTCCGCGATGAAAAGATCGATCTGGTCGGCATCGGCGCTATGACTCGCATGATCGCCAAGGCGTACCGCATCGCCGACGCCATTCGCGCCACCGGAGTCAAGGTGGTCATGGGCGGGCCTCACGTGACCGAGCTCGCCGATGAGGCCCTCGGTCGTGACGGCGGACCGCGTCACGCCGACGCCGTAGCTTTGGGCGAAGCCGACGAAACCTGGCCAAAAATCGTTGACGACGCGGCTCGCGGCGAGTTGAAGGAGATCTACGCTCCCGTCGACGACACAGGCAATGCGCGCAAGCCTTCACTGAAGCAGTATCCGGTGATTCCGTGGCAATCGATCGATCTCGACCAGTTCAATCTGGTGCCCCATGTCGCGAAATCGATGCTGCAGAAAATCGGCGCGGGCTGGGGGACGTTTCGCATCATTCCCGTCGAGTCGGGTCGAGGCTGTCCCTACGGCTGCGAGTTCTGCACGGTGACTGGATTCTTCGGTGATTCCATCCGCTTCCGCAGCAACGAGAGCGTGGTCAACGAACTGCTGCTGTTGAAGAAACGCGCCCGCAAAGAAAAGGGGCAGATGGCAGTTTTTTTCATCGATGACAATTTTGCCATCAACGTGAAGCGCACCAAATCGCTCCTCCGTGACATCATCGCCGCTGGAGCGCAACTACATTGGGTGGCGCAGATCAGCGCCAATCTTTTGCGCGACGAGGAACTGGTCGATTTGATTGCGGCCTCCGGGGGGAAATGGGTGTTCATCGGCATGGAGTCGATCGATCCGTCGAACCTGAAAGATGTGAACAAGGGATTCAACAAGCCGGGCGAGTACGCCGAAGTGCTCGAGCGGTTGGCAAAGCGCAACGTCTATGCGATCACTTCGTTTATCTTCGGCATGGACAATGACACGGTCGGGGCGGCCGAGCGCACGCTGGCCGAGGTGCGCACCTGGCCTCCCGGCTTGCCCATCTTTGGCCTGCTGACTCCGCTGCCGGCAACGCCGCTCTACAAGCGCCTCGAACTCGCGGGGCGACTCACCCGTCCCAAACACTGGAAAGAATTTATCCCCTTCGCCATGGCGCACACGCCTCTGAAGATGAGCATCGACGAGGCCCACGCCGAAGTGAACTACGGATGGGCTCACGCCTACAGTCCGGCAGCGCTGGCCGAGGCTGTCGATTCCCTCGACGATCAGCCTCTGGGGTATCGCGTCAACATCTTCCTGGCGCGCCTGTGTTTCCGCGGCATCTATTTCCCGATGATGGGGAAGCTGGCGTGGGCAAAAGTGGTGGCGCAGAACCGGCAGACGATTTTCAAGCTGATAAGAGAAGCCCTCTTCGGCCGCCAATCGCGGCGGCCCCGGAATCCTGAGAGCGAGATCTCCTACGAAGAAGCGGCGCCGGAAACTCAGGTGAGCGCGGGGGACTGACCAGGCGGCTGGACCTGAAAGACGTAGCCAGCTACGTCTCTACGAATTGTTTCGCGGCATCGCGGCCCGACCGCACGCAGTCCGGCACTCCGATGCCGCGGTACCCGTTGCCGGCCAGCGCCAGGCCCGGCAACTGCTGGCGCAGGCGTTCGATGCGGTCGAGCCGGTCCAGATGTCCGACCCCGTATTGCGCCATGGCGGACTTCCATTTGTACACCCGGGCGAACAGAGGCTCGGCACGCAGGCCGAGAATCTGCTGTAACTCCTTGCGCACTATGCCAACGATCTGCTCGTCGGCGAACGGCCAAACACTCTCCGCATTCAATCCCGCGAAGAAGCAACGCAGCAGCGCGCGATCCTCCGGAGCGCGGTGGGGGAACTTGTTGTGCACGAACGTCGCAGCCAGCAACTGCCTGCCTTCACTGCGAGGAACCAAGAAACCGAATCCGGGAGGAAGCACCTGCCGCACCTCGCGGTCATAGCCCAGTCCCACAGTGATCGAAGAACTGTATTGCACAGCTCCAAGCTCAGCCGAGAGCTCCGGGCTGGCCATGCGCAGCACCTGCGACGCAGCGGGTGCGGGCAAAGCAACAATGACGCCATCAAACTGATCCGATTGCATACCCGCCGACACGACCCAACTTCCGGCTTCCCGTTGAATGGCCTGCACAGACGCGTCGGTCAGCAACGACGACCCGGTGAGCCGCGAGACCACCGTCTCCGCCAGATGTTGCATGCCGTTTTTGAGCGAAGTAAACAGCGGGGGAGCCGGATGGCGAGGCCCCGCCGACATTTTCTTGCGAGCGGCAAGCAGGGCACGACCGAGGCTGCCGTGAGTGCGCTCCATTTCGGCGAATCGCGGAAGTACGGCGCGGACGCTGAGATTGGCGGCTTCTCCGCCATAAACGCCGGAGAGCAGTGGGTCTGCGAGCCGGTCCACCATTTCCGCTCCGTAGTGACGCTCCACGAAGGCGGCCACCGATTCGTCGTGCTCGACAGCGCCGGGCGGGTGGAACAACTCTTGCGCCATGCGTAGCTTCGTTTTCCACGAAAACAGCGGAGAGAAGCCCGTGGGAAGAATTTTTGTCGGCACCATGAACATCAGCCCTTCCGGCATCACGACCAGCCGGCCGCGGGTCAGGATGTATGTCTTTCGGTCCGCGTCGTTTGAGCCGATCAGCTGGTCGCCGAGGCCAAGCGCGCGGGCCAGATCGGCTGCCCAGGGCTTTTCGCTGACGAAGGAATCGGGCCCAGCCTCGACCACACATCCGTCAATGTGCTCGGTGCGAAGCACGCCACCGAATTGGGCAGAAGACTCGTAGAGAACGTACTCGACCTCGGCGCCCGCGCGGCGTCGCTCTTCAAGGGCGAAAGCCGCGGCCAGTCCGGAGATGCCGCCGCCGATAATGGCGATGCGCTTCATGAGGTGCGAAGGGAGTGTTCCTGCACCAGCCGCGCCAGATTCTTCACATTCTCTACCGGCGTTTCGGGCAGGATGCCGTGGCCGAGGTTGAAGATGTGGCCCGCTCGTCCGTGGGCGCGGCACAGAATGTCCTCCGCCCGCGACCTCAGTTCCTTCCAATCCGCGAATAGCAGAACCGGATCAAGATTGCCCTGAACTGCGCATTGGTGATCGAGACGACTCCAACCTTCATCCAGCGGAATGCGCCAGTCGAGCCCGATCACGTCGGCTCCCGTTTCTTTCATCGCGGGCAGCAGCGTGGCGCTGTCAGTCCCGAAATAAATGATGGGAACTCCATTCTGGTGCAGCTGCTTCACCATACCGGTCACATGTGGCAGCACGTAGCGGCGATAGTCCTCCACGCTGAGGCAGCCGACCCAGCTGTCGAAAATCTGGATCGCGTCGGCGCCGGCGCGCACCTGCTCAGCCGAATATGCGGTGGTGACCGCGACCAGCTTGCCCATGAGCGAGTCCCAATCGGCCGGGCAGTTGTACATCATCTGCTTGGCGTGAACGTAGTTGCGCGAGCCTCCGCCTTCAATCATGTAGCTGGCCAGCGTGAACGGGGCACCGCAGAATCCGATGACCGGAACGTGGTTGGCAAAATGCTTTGCCACCAGGCTCACAGCCTCAGAGACATAGCCGAGTTCGGCAGCACGGTCGGTGCGCAGGTGGGAAATGTCTTCTTTGCTCCGCACGGGCTTCTCGATAACCGGGCCTTCTCCGGCGGAAAAGTGAAAGGGCAGGCCCATGACTTCGAGGGGCAGCAGCAGATCGGCGAAGATAATGGCCGCGTCGACACCGAGAATTTCGGCGGCGGTGATCGTGACTTCGGCCGCCAACGCCGGCTTCTTGCAGATTTCGAGCAGCGAATGCTGCTTGCGGACCGCGCGGTACTCGGGCATGTAGCGTCCGGCCTGGCGCATAAACCAGACCGGCGTGCGATCGACGGGCTGGGATTTGCAGGCCCGAACAAAGTTGGAATTGGGAGCTGACATGAACTTTGAATGTAGCATTTTTGGCCATTGGCGTGCGCGGAGCATAAGCGCCGACGACACCGGTTACGACGGAGGAAATCTCCAGCTTGTAGAATCACGACATGGGTTCCAGGGCGGTCGGCTTGCTGGCGGTTGCGTCGCTGACCTTCTGCCTTTGTGGCGCTGCTTTGCAGAAGAAGAAGCCCTTGCCCACCTTCTATAAAGATGTCCTCCCCATCCTGCAGAATCACTGCCAGAGCTGCCATCGCGCTGGTGAAGTCGCGCCCATGCCGCTCGAGACTTATGCGCAAACTAAGCTGTGGGCGGGCCCGATGGCACATGCCGTCGAAATGAAGATGATGCCGCCGTGGTTCGCCGATCCGCGGTACGGGCGCTTCGCCAATGACTCTTCCTTGAGCGCGCAGCAGATCGCGAGCCTGGTGGCTTGGGCGAACGCGGGCGCACCGGAGGGTGACCCGCAAGACGCGCCCGAACCGCCCCAGTGGGCCCAGGGATGGAATATTCCTCAGCCCGATCTCGTGGTGAAGATGCCTAAGGCAGTGAAGATTCCGGCTCAGGGCGAGGTCGAGTACACCTACGAAATCGTTTCCACACATTTTTCGGAAGACCGGTGGGTGCAGATGTCGGAATTCCGTCCAGCAAGTCCAGCCCACGTGCACCATGCAGTGGTCTACATCCGTCCGCCGGATTCGGAATGGTTGCGGCACGCTCCAGCGGGAGAGCCGTTCACCGCCTCGACGCTTACCGACCCCGGGGAACGGCGCCAGGCCCATGAGACCACCAGCGATCTCCTGCTCGTGTATGCGCCCGGTAGTTCGCCGGACCAGTGGCCGGCGGGCATGGCGAAATTTGTCCCGGCCGGATCAGATCTTGTCTTCCAAATGCACTACACGACCAATGGCACGGCAGACGAAGACCAGACCAGCGTTGGCCTGGTGTTTGCAAAAGTGCCGCCGAAACAGCGAGTAATCACTCTACAGTTGAACAATCATGCCCTGATCATTCCGCCGGGAGCGGACGACTTCCGCGTCGACGTACAGGGCACCCTGCCCAACGATGCCACGCTCCTGAGCCTGTTTCCGCACATGCATCTTCGCGGCAAGCGCTTCGAGTACGACATCGTCCACTCCGACGGCAGCGTCGAAGTGTTGCTGCGAGTGAACTATCATTTCCACTGGCAGCTGAGTTACAAGTTGGCCGAACCGCGCCTGCTCCAGGCCGGGACCAGGCTGCGCGCCATCGCCTGGTATGACAATTCCAGGAACAACCCCCACAATCCCGATCCGGAGAAGACAGTCACATGGGGCGATCAAACGTCAGACGAAATGATGGTGGGATTCTTCGATGTGGCCGTCGCGGCAGGAATGGACAAGTGGAAATTCTTCGAGCGCAATGGAACAGCAGATGGGAAACCCTTACCGGAGCAGAAGTAATCGAACTTCAGTTTTTGCGCAATCCCAGGATCAGGGCAATTACGCCCCCGGCCAGAAAAACAATACCTACCGCAGGAGGCAGTCTTTCGCTGCTCTCGGTCCGGACGCTGAACTTGGCGTCGCCCAGCTTTACACCATGGTCCTCATGATGAGGAATTGGGACGATGAAGGCCAATAGTCCCAACACCAGGAACAGAACTCCGATAAGGGGAAGGCTCTTCATGACAAAGCTCCTATCAGACCGCCGGGGCATTTGCGGCCCTTGAGCCAGGTGGGTTCACACCGGCGGCGTGTGCGCGAGTTATGCCCGGCTCTTCTTAGCCGTCGCGGCGGCAGCTTTGCCCGCAACTTCCCACGGCCGCTTCGGGCGATCCACGGCAGGCTTGTCGCGGTCGACGATCCGATCGTAGTGGTAGGACTCGCTGACCGTCCCCAGGGACTCGTTGTAAAGGCTGGGCAGGCCGAGCGCGACCTTGAGTTCTTCGGCAAAGGAATGCAGCGCCTTGAGATGGTCGGCGGTGGCCGGGACTTCGGTTTTCGAGGTTTTGAGGAACTGCTGATACCCACGGTTGACCAGCTTCGAGATCTCGCTGCCAATCAGGTAGCCCGGGTAGGCAAAAATCTTGACGCCGTCGTCGGGCCCCTTCTGGATAGCCGCCGAAACGTTATATTTCCGCAGGAAGACCCGGCCGTTGGTACCGGGGGCGTCGGTCACGTCGAACCCGTGGTCGCGCAGCCAGGCTAGCGCTTCCTCGTAGGTTCGTGCTTCAATAGTTTTGGTCATTGCTTTGGACTTGAACCTTTCCTTTGCCGGCGAAGCTCGTCACATTGGATGCAGCATTTATCAGGACCGGGGGTAACTTTACACGAGCCGCATCGCCGGGCGAACCTTAATCATCTAAACAAAATACTACATACCTCGTTTCCGGCCACATAGCACATTACGTTGGTCACGACGGTTCGGTTCGGATATGGCGCACAGTTCAATCAAAATTACGGCGATGGCAACGCGGGCGAAGCACAACGGGCAGGGAGAAATGGCGCCAGGACTGGGCGAAACGCTAGGCCACAGCCTGGTTGAGCGGATCGGCAACACTCCGCTCCTCGGTCTGGATGCGCTCACGCGCGACCTGCCGGGCGTAGCACTTCTGGGCAAGGCCGAATGGTACAACCCGGGCGGATCCGTGAAGGATCGTGCCGCCTCCAACATAGTCGCAGAAGGCCGCCGCAGCGGTCATTTGCGCCCCGGCAAAATCTTGCTCGATGCCACCAGCGGCAATACCGGCATCGCCTACGCCATGCTGGGCGCGGCCGAGGGATTCCCAGTGACGCTGTGCATGCCGGAGAACGTTTCGCGCGAGCGCAAGCAAATCCTACAGGGATACGGCGCCAACATCCTCTATACCGATCCTGGGGACGGCTCCGATGGCGCGATTCGCATGGCGCGTCAGCTGGCGGCCAGCCATCCCGACCGATATTTCTATGCCGATCAGTATTCGAACGAGGCCAACTGGAAGGCGCACTATCTCACCACCGCCAACGAAATCTGGCAGGAGACCCAAGGGCGAGTGACCCACTTCGTGTCGATGCTGGGTACAAGCGGAACCTTTGTGGGGACGGCGCGGCGGCTGAAGGAACTGAATCCGCGAGTGCAGTGCATTTCGCTCCAGCCGGACTCATCTTTCCACGGAATCGAAGGCGCCAAGCACATGGCCAGCGCCATTGTGCCCAAGATTTATGATCCGGGGCTCGCCGATCAAAATCTCGAGATCGCAACCGAAGACGCCTACGCGATGGCGCGGCAATTGTCGCGGGGAGCCGGATTGCTGGTCGGAATTTCAGCCGCCGCAGCGGTTGTTGGCTGTCTGAAGATTGCCCATGAGCTTCCCGTGAAAAAGGGCCGCGAGGCGGTGATCGTAACCATCCTCTGCGACTCCGGCGAAAAATATTTGAGCGAGAGATTCTGGACCGAGGGCTGAAGCAGGCAGAGGGTGCCCCATCCTTCTCGCGTTTTTCGCGAGAGGGTGGGGATTTCGACTCCCGCTCGTGAGCCACTGAAAATCCACCAATGCTGAAAGTTTCCCGCCAAGACTATGACGCCCTCCGCCGCCACGGTGAAGAAACCTACCCCCACGAGTGCTGCGGCGTTTTGTTGGGCCGCTTCGACGATGACGGAACCCGCGTCGTGACCTCGACGGCGCGCTGCGGCAACACGCGCACCGACTCCGCCCATAACCGTTACAACATCGATCCGCGGGAGTTGGTGCGGGTCCAGCGGGAAGGGCGCGAGCGCGACGAGGACATTGTCGGCTTTTACCATTCCCACCCGGATCATCCCGCTCAATGGTCGCCGACTGACTTCGCCGAAGCACACTGGCTCGGCTGCTCCTACGTCATCACCAGCGTGGAGAAAGGGAAGGCCGCGGTGACGAACTCGTTCGAACTGACGGGGGCAGATGAGAGCGACAAGAAGTTGGTGGATGAAAAGGTAGAAGTAGGCTGAAGCGCTGACGCCTCGATCGGAAATCACGATGTGGGAACGGCCGCCATCGGCCGTCCGGTCGAGCACAGCTCGACTCGTTTTCTCTGTCCCGGATGCGGCGCTGCGTTTGCGAAAACGATGCAGATCGCAAGCCGGACGCGGCAAGTCCCCGATTTTCACAAATGCGAAACACAATCCTGACCTCCGATTCACATCGATCCGAGTCAACACAAAGGGCGAAAAGCCTTGCCTCGCGCGGGTTCTGCCAAGAGTGCTTCAACCCACTGCACAAAATCCGGTCATGCGCTTGTGGACAGCCTGCACTCGATTGAAAACACAGACAGTTACAACCTGTGATTTTTCATTGACTCAAGCAATAGAAGGAGTACAACAAGATCGTTCTTTGACACCTTCTAGAGTTTTTCCGGTTGGTGCGGCGTCCGGGGCTCAAGCGCAGTCACTCTCTTGACCGGAAGGTTGAGAGGGAGGGCGAGCGAGGGTCTAAAGCAAAGCGCTGGTCGAGGAGAACGAGAAGACCAAGTCAGAGGCAGGATAGAGTTCCGAGGCGTTGGGTTGGTTTTTCCGGTTGGCGGTGAGCCCGGAGCCCAAGCGAAGATCGCGCGTTGCGCCCCGCAAGGGAGGCAGCGAGAGCAGGTCAAGCAAGGGTCAAACGCGAGCTACCGGCCGAGACGAATGATCCCAACACCACCTCGGAACTCTCTTACTTTTTGGCTCTAAGCTGTTGGCTCCTGGCCCTTGGTTCCGGTTCCCATCTCCTGGATTGACCCCCAACGCTGAGGTTTGCCTTGTCCTCTATTCGTACCGATTCGTGAAAGGGGTCCGGGAAGGGCACGGCTTTACCCATGCATAAGAGGCCAAAATCCATGTGAGCTTCAGCCCTGGAGGCTTTGAATCACTTTCCTGCATTGCCCGGTCCGCCCACTGGATGGATCTTCGGGATCCTCTGCTCTAACGGCGGCAGCGCTGGGAACGCCGCATGCGGCTCGGTTTGATACCAATACGCCACAGAGAAATAATTATCCGACCGGTGATTGGCATGTCCGTGCTCAATGGTCGCGCGCAGAGACTTGGTGAACGGAATTGGCGAGTCGAGGTGAAAGCGATAGACCGACGAGCGTCCACCCGCCACTTCCTGACCCTTCACCGGCGCCCCGAATGATCCGTAAGAAAACGCATGGTTGCCGAAGTCCCACGCGCCCAGAAAATAGTCTTCCGACCCGGTTCCGTTAATCGAAGGCGTAGTCTCGCCGTCGACGAAGAACATGTCATCGCCCTCGCCCCACCATCCATCCTGATTCTCGAGCACCGACATGGTCACCCCGACGAAGTGGCCCCGCCCCGTCGCTTCCATCCAGACGTAGTTGCCTTCCCCGTTCAGATTCTTCTTGTCGTTCACGAGCGGGTCACCGTTTGATTGCCAACGGTTGGTCCATCCCTGGGCGGGCGCGGCTTGGCGGTACTGGGCGTGGAAATAGAGCAGGTCGGCGGACAGCGGCTTACTGTAAGCACGATAGTCGATATTGAAGTAAAAAGAGTCGACCTTGCGAGAGCCTTCATTGGTGACGGTGATGCGCGCGTGCTTCTGGTAGGGCATCGGGAAAAAGCTGTTCAGCGCCTTGTCGGCGGCTACGGAGAGAGGCAGTGACTGGTAGAGATAGTAGTCTCCGAGACCCAACCCAAAAAAATCACCAATGGGAGTCTCGACGCTGGGCGTAGCCTCGCCGTCCCAACACATCCGCAGAACCAGTGCCTTGAGATGGTAGGGATCATCGCTGGCGATCGTGACCCACACATGGCTGATCAGCCCCGGCCCATCCTCGTCGAGGAGCGTGAGCGTCTCGCCGGGCGCGACGCTGCGGAAGTCTGCGTTGGCCCCGGTCCGGTCGTAGCTGGAGGCGCGGTGCTGCAGGTAATCTTTGGCCTGGGAAAGCGTGGAGAGCCAGGTGGAAGGATCCTGCGAGAACAGCGGGAGGGTCAGGAAGCAGCAGGCGAGCAGGACGAGTCGTCGTTTCATCGGTCCTCCCTTTAGGCGAATGTTTTTCACCCGAAAACATGGGATGGTGCAGGCAGTGGCGGACAGGAGTGTCCGCCCCACATAAAAACTACAGCGGTATATTCCCGTGCTTCTTCGACGGGTTCTTGTCGCGCTTGGTCTCCAGCATGGCCAGCGCCTGGATCAACTTCTTGCGCGTCTCTCTCGGCTGGATGACCGCGTCCACAAAGCCGCGGTCGGCGACCACGTATGGATTGGCGAAACGCTCACGGAATTCGTCGATCTTCTCGCGGCGCACTTGTTCGCGGTTGGCAGCGGCGTCGAGTTCACGTTTGTAGACGATATCCACCGCGCCCTCCGGCCCCATCACCGCGATCTCAGCCGTCGGCCAGGCATAGTTCACGTCGGTGCGAATGTGCTTCGATGCCATGACGCAGTACGCCCCGCCATATGCCTTGCGCGTGATGACCGTAACCTTGGGCACCGTCGCCTCGGCGAAGGCGTAGAGAAGCTTGGCGCCGTGCTTTATGATGCCGCCGTATTCCTGCGTCGTCCCCGGCAAGAACCCGGGCACGTCCTCAAACGTGACCAGAGGAATGTTGAAGCAGTCGCAGAAGCGCACGAAGCGCGCTCCCTTCACCGAGGCGTTGATATCGAGCGTTCCGGCGAGCACTGCCGGCTGGTTCGCAACGATCCCTATGCTCCGCCCGTCCAGCCGCGCGAAGCCGACGACAATGTTCTTGGCGTAATGCTCGTGCACCTCAAAGAAGTAGCCGTCGTCCACCACCGCGTGAATGACATCTTTTATGTCGTAGGGCTGGTTCGACTGCGCCGGCACTATTTTGTCCAGAGCGGCGTCAGCGCGATCGATGGGATCGGTCGAGGCCTTGCGCGGCGGATCGTCGAGATTATTCGACGGCACAAAGCTCAGCAGCTCCCGCACCATCGACAGGCACTCGGCGTCGTCGTGGGCCAGAAAGTGCGCTACGCCCGAGGTCTCGTTGTGCGTCATCGCCCCGCCTAGTTGGTCCTTGGTGACGTCTTCCAAAGTCACGGTGCGGATAACGTCGGGCCCGGTGATGAACATATAAGAAGTCTTATCGACCATAAGCACAAAGTCGGTAATCGCTGGCGAATAGACAGCGCCGCCGGCACACGGTCCCATGATGGCGGAAATTTGCGGCACGACTCCGCTGTAGAGGGTATTGCGCAGAAAAATATCGGCGTAGCCCGCCAGCGACATCACGCCTTCCTGAATGCGAGCGCCGCCGGAATCGTTGAGTCCAATGACGGGAGCGCCCATCTTGGCGGCCAGATCCATGATCTTGACGATCTTGCCGGCATTGGCCTCCGACAGCGATCCGCCAAATACGGTGAAATCCTGAGCAAACACATAGACGAGGCGCCCTTCGATGCGCCCATATCCGGTGACGAACCCGTCACCATAGATCTTCTGCTCGGCCATGCCGAAGTCGTTGCAGCGATGGGTTACGAGCTTGTCGGTCTCCTCGAACGTCCCCTCGTCGAGAAGGAACTCGATGCGCTCCCGGGCCGACATCTTGCCCTCTTTGTGCTGCCGCTCGCGACGCTTGGCGCCACCACCGTCTTCGGCGAGCTGGTTGCGCCGGTTGAGCTCAGCGACTTTCCGTTCCAGATTCATGGGCAAGGATTATACGGCTTGGCAGGGGCGGCCCGTGTGAGGCGGATCACAGGGACCCAGATTGGCCATTCGCGGAGGTGGCCTACCGTAACCTACCGGCATCGAGGACATTCACCTATGCTGCTATTTTGGTTGCTTTAGAGGAGGAATCCCTATGTCATTCAAAGCCTGGTTCCGCGCCGGACTGTTCGCCGTTCTATGGCTAGCCCTCGCGACGACGATTGCGGTCGCCCAGGACCATGGACACGGCCACGAAAAGCACGATCGTGACGATGATGACGACCGGGGCCACGACCGAGATCACGACCGCGGGCAAGGCCACGACCATGATCGCTATTCCGACCACGACCGCGACCAGGTGCGCGGCTGGTATCGCGAGCACCACGAACATCTCCCTCCCGGTCTGGCCAAGCGCGATCGTCTGCCTCCCGGTTTAGAGCGTCAGTTAGTGGTTCGGGGAACTCTGCCTCCGGGCCTTCAGAGGAAGATGCAGCCCTGCCCGCCGGATCTGGAGCGGATGCTTCCACCTCCGCCGCCGAACTATGCACACTTCGTGATTGGCGGAAATCTGGTTTTGCTCAATCGGGCAAATTTCCAGATCGCGGATGTTTTCCACATCGACATCCAATAGCTAACCCCAGCGGCGACGACCTTGGGGGCGGCCTTACGCCCCCGGTTCGCAACTCGGTACCCGGTGCTCGCTACGCTTACTCTTCCTCTTCCTTCACTTCTCCACGCTCCGCTTTGGCCTTTTCGATAATCTTTTCCTGCAGCTGGCCCGGCACCACGTCGTAATGGTGCATTTCCATGTTGAAGCTGCCGCGGCCCTGCGTCATCGAGGTCAGTTCCACGCCGTAGGTTAGCATCTCGGCCATGGGCACTTCGGCCTTCACGATGGTGTTGCCGCCCTTGTTGTCCATACCCTGGATGCGGCCCCGCCGGCTGTTGAGATCGCCCATGATCGAACCAGCGAAATCGTCCGGCACCGTGATCTCGACCGCCATGATCGGTTCGAGGATCGTCGGCTTGGCGGTCTCCATTGCTTTCTTGAAAGCAATGCGCCCCGCCATCTGGAACGACAGATCGTTCGAATCCACATCGTGATACGAGCCGTCGTAGAGCACGACTCTGAAATCGACGACCGGAAAACCCGCCAGATACCCGCGCCCTGCCGCGTCACGGATCCCTTTCTCCACCGCCGGAATGTAGTTCTTGGGAATGGCCCCGCCGAAAATGTCGTTGACGAACTCGAACTCTCCGCCGCGCGGCAGCGGCTCCATCTTGATCTTGCAGTCGCCATACTGGCCGTGCCCGCCGGTCTGCTTCTTGTGCCGCCCCTGCACGTCGGCCTTGCCGCGAATGGTCTCGCGATACGGCACCTTGGGCGCTTTCAGGTTGACCTGGGTGTTGTAACGCTTTTTCAGCTTCGCGACTGTGACTTCGATATGCTGCTGGCCCGTGCCTGCAATCAGGAATTCCTTGGTCTGCGCATCGCGGAAGAACCGCAGCATCGCGTCTTCTTCCATGAGCTTGTGCAGCCCCGGCCCCAGCTTATCTTCGTCGGCGCGGCTTTTGGGCTCGATGGCAAACGTGATTGCCGGCTCCGGCAAGTTTACCCGCGGATACTGAATCGGCGCCGCCTTGTCGCCCAGCGTGTCGCCGGTCAGCGTTTCTTTCAATTTCGCCACCGCGCCGATATCGCCCGCGTGCAGCTCGTTCACCGGAACCGCCGTCTTCCCCTGCATCACCGAGATATGCGAAAGCTTTTCCGCCGAGTTGCAGCGGAAGTTCTGCAAGCTGGCTTCATTCTTAACCACGCCCGAAAAGACTTTGAAATACGAAATCCTGCCCGCAAACGGGTCCGACACGGTCTTGAACACGTACAAAGACACCGGCTCGGCGTCGGTCTCATGCCGCCTGGGAGGGTCGCCATTGCCCCCCGATTCTCCCTGCACCCACTCGTGCTCTGAAGGCGCCGGCGTGTAATCCACGATGAAGTCCATCACCCGGTCTGCGCCGATGTTGCCCAGCCCCGAACTGAAGATCACCGGGAAAATCTTGTCTTCGCGAATGGCGTTGTGCAGCGCCGGGATCAGGTCCTCTTCTCCAAGTGTGCCGGCCTCGAAGAATTTTTCCATCAGCTTGTCGTCGCCCTCGGCCACCAGTTCCACCAGCCGCTCGTGCGCCTCCTGGGCCTGATCTTTCAGATTCGCTGGAATCTCGCCTTCCTTTCCCTTGCCGTCGCCTCCGAGCTCGTAGGTATACGCCTTCATGCGCACCAGGTCGATCACGCCCGACAAATTCTTTTCCGCCCCAACGGGCAGCTCAATCGGAATCACGTTCCGCCCGAACGCCTTCTCCACCGACTCCAGTACCCGCGCCGCGTCGGCCCGGTCACGATCCATGCGGTTGACCACGATCAGCCGCGGCGTCTTGTATTCCTCGCAATAATTCCACACGCGCTGGGTCACCACTTCCACGCCGGCCACACCATCGACCACCACAATCGCCGCGTCCACTACGGGCAGCACCATCTTGGCCTCGTGGACGAACATGTTGAACCCCGGCGTGTCGAGAATGTTGATCTTCGTCTTCCCCCACTCCACCAGGGCGACGCCCGTCGAAATCGACATCTTGCGAGCGATCTCTTCCTCATCGTAGTCGGTCGGGGCCGAGCCGTCGTCGACGTGGCCCTGGCGAGGAGTCGCGCCCGAGGTGTAGAGCATCGCCGACACCAGTGTGGTCTTGCCGGCATGCCCGTGTCCCACCAAGGCTACATTACGGATGTTTTCTCCAGAATAAACTTTCAAGTTGGGCTCCTTCGGCAGGCAGAGGGAAAGATACGGCCCATAAAGAGGATAAGGACAGACAGGCCAGCCCGACCTCACCTGCCAAAACCTAGGATGCTACCACGCGGCGAGCGAGCGCCTCAACCGAATGGGAAGGGCAGGTGGGTGCCCCACCCTTCTCGCGCTTTTTGCGAGAGGCTGTGGATTTTGACTCTCCCCGTCCCCGCAACCCGTAGTATCATCCCTCGCATGCTAGGCGGACGCACCAGCGAGCAGTGGATCGCGCAATATGCGAGCAGCCACCAGCATCCCGTCAACCGAGCCTGCCACACGCTCGGCATTCCCACGATTCTCGTTTCGGTCGCGGTTTTCATCGCCGGCTTCTTCTTCCACCGCCTGTGGCTCTACGCCCTGCTGCTTTTCGTGATCGGGTGGGTCTTCCAGTTCATCGGCCACGCCTTTGAAGGCAAGCCTCCGGAGTTCTTCCACGACTGGCGATTCCTGTTCGTCGGCGTCCGCTGGTGGTGGGCCAAGATTCGCGGCCGCGCGTAAAGGTGGCGCGGACCCTCCCTTCGGCAAGCTCAGGGCAGGCTATGTCCGCGGCTTTGCTCTTATGAGTTAAGGCTGTACCCAGTCGACGCTGTCCCGGCGGAAACTGAACGCAAGGAGGCGCGCGTGTTCCCCCAACTCTCCCGCTTCACCGACCTCGGCCTTCTTCTCCTTCGCCTGATGGTAGGGCTGGTCTTCGCCACCAGCGGCTACAGTCACCTGAAAGAGCCGGAAATGCGCGCCAAAAGCATTGAGATGCCGAAAAGCTTCACCATCTTCCTCGGGATCGCCGAGATCGCCGGCGCTCTGGGAGTCGCCGCCGGCGTACTGACTCAACTTGCCGCCTTCGGGCTCATTCTGATCATGCTCGGCGCCATCCAGAAGAAGATTTTCGCCTGGCACACGGGCTTTTGGGGCGAGAAAGGCTCCGGCTGGCACTACGACCTGATGTTCGTCCTGATAAACGTGGTCATCGCCTTCACCAACGGCGGCACCTATGTCCTCATGAAGTGATGCTCATCCCGTCCGTGCGAGGCCTTCCGTTCGAAGGGGATACTACCCGATAGTGCCTTGCGCAGTCCTAGGCCATGTTCTATGCTGGGTCTACGTTGGGGTTCCAGATTCGCCACAACCTATGCAGCGCCTGACTGCCAGACTCCTGTTGTTGTTTGCGCTTGCCGGAATATTCATTCCCCTCGCGCAGGCGGCCACCGCTGCGTCACCCCATGCCTGCTGTATCCGCGCGGCGCACAAATGCCACGCCATGGCGGGGGAATCGGACCAACTTGCCATCCGGAGCACCGGCTGTTGCAATCACGATTGCTGCCGCGCTGTAACCACCGCGCAATGGGCAAATCTGCAATCGGGGACGGATGGGTCCTCGCCGCAGAATCTTGAGCCCCTCATCGCGGAATCGCATCCCTTGGCCCCAGCAGCTGAATTCTGCGCTTCCCAATCCGCTCGCGCCCCCCCGCAAATCTCCGTCGCCTAGTTCCACTGTGGAGACGTTGCTTCGAACGTCTTTGTGAGCACTTTTGTAGCAGGCATGCCTCGTTGCGCTGGACTTGCTGTCTGTGGTCCCGAGGATTTTCGGAGATTTTCATGCGTTTCATTCCTATTCCACTGCTCGCCGCCGCGCTCGCATTGAGCCTGGCGGCCTACGCTTCAATTTTCGGCTCAGTGCGCGGCGTCATCCACGATCCGCAGCATCGCCCGGTCGAGAGCGCCATGGTCATGATCAAGGCGAAGTCTTCGGACTGGTCCGCGACCATCAATTCCGACTCCAACGGCAACTTCAGCTTCAACGCCGTCCCGTTGGGTAAATACGAGGTCACGGTGGCCGCCGTCGGATTCGAGCAGGCCCTGCAGAATGTCGTGGTCATCGCCGGTACCGAGCCGGTGTTGCACTTTGCCCTCAACATCGCCGGAGCGAAAGAGACGATCGACGTCTCCGCCGCGCCCGAATCCGCGCCTACCGACACGGCAACTCCGACCACGCTCGTCAGCCGCCTCGACGTGGCCCAAACTCCCGGCGCCGCACGCTCCAACAGCCTCGCCATGATCACCGACTACGTTCCCGGAGCGTATTTCACCCACGACCAGCTGCATGTGCGCGGCGGCCACCAGACTTCCTGGCTCATCGACGGCGTCCCCGTGCCCAATACGAACATCGCCTCCAACGTTGGCCCGCAGTTCGACCCCAAAGACATCGACTACCTGGAAGTCAGCCGCGGCAGCTACGACGCGGAGTTCGGCGATCGCACCTACGGAGTCTTCAACGTTGTTCCGCGCACTGGATTCGAGCGCAACAACGAAGCCGAACTCGTACTCAGCGCCGGAAACTTCTATCAGACCAACGACCAGTTCTCCTTCGGCAGCCACACCTCGCGCTTTGCCTACTACGCCAGCGTGAATGGCAATCGCAGCAACCTCGGCCTGCAACCGCCCATCGCGCAAGTCGTCCACGACGCCGCCAACGGCTACGGAGGCTTCGGATCGCTGATCTTTAACGTCGATCCCTCCGACCAGATTCGCTTCTTCACTTCGCTGCGCCGCGATTTCTATCAGATCCCCTACGATCCCTTCCCCAGCGATCTCGAAAACAATCTCTTAAACGGCCAGCTCACGGGACAGTATCCCACTCTTGATCTCCGAGACGCACAGCACGAAGCCGACGCTCTGGCCAACCTTTCCTGGGTCCACACTTTCAATTCCAAAACACTGCTAACCGTCTCTCCCTTCTATCACTACAATCACGCCAACTACGACAGTCTGCCCAACGACTTTCCCATTGCGTCCACCGACCATCGCTCCTCGAGCTACGCCGGCGGACAGATTAGTTTCAGTACCAACGTGGCGAGAAACAATCTTCAGGGGGGCTTGTACACCTTCTACCAGCAGGACAACGAACTGTTTGGCGCGATTTTCAACAACGGTAGCGGAAACCCGTTCATCGACCGCGAGCACCCAACCGGCAGTCTGGCAGCCGTCTTCCTCGACGACAAGTTCAAGCCTTTTTCATGGCTGACGCTTTCCGCCGGCATTCGCCCCACCCACTTTTCAGGCGACACCGCCGAAACCGAGATCAGCCCACGCTTCGGAGTGGCGGCGACGGCGCCGCGCTTGCGCTGGACCTTCCGCGCGTTCTACGGCCACTACTATCAGGCCCCGCCGCTGGCCACGGTGTCGGGCCCGCTGCTCGAATTCTGCCAATCAAACAACTGCGGATTTGTGAAGCTCTCCGGCGAGCGCGACGAAGAACATCAGTTCGGAGTCACCATCCCCTACCGCGGATGGACGCTTGACGCCGACAACTTCCGCACCAACGCCAGGAATTTCTTCGACCACAGCTGCATCGGCTCCGGCGCCTGCTTCCCCATCTCGCTTGCCCGCGCCGTCGTGCGCGGATGGGAGCTCACCCTGCGCTCGCCCCGCATCGCCCGTCGCGGACAGATTCATCTCGCCTATTCCAATCAGATCGCCGAGGGAGCCCTGCCGATTACCGGCGGGTTGACCAATTTTTCGCCGCCTACTGCGCTTTTTCCCCTCGACCACGATCAGCGCAACACGCTCAATCTAGGCGGAGATCTCACGCTGCCCTGGCGCGCGTACGCTTCCACCAACATCTATTACGGCTCCGGCTTCAGCAACGCATTCCAGGGCCAGCCGTATCCTGGCGATCACCTGACGCCCCACACAACCTTCGATCTTTCGCTCGGAAAGGAATTCGGGGAGCACTTATCCGCGTCGCTCAACCTGCTCAATGTCGCCAACCGACGCGTCGAACTCGACAACAGTCAGACCTTCGGTGGATTCCACTGGAACAGTCCCCGCGAAGCCTACGTCGAACTTCGCTACCGTTTTCACTACTAGCAACCAGGGACACCCCGGCCAACGCGGGCTGTCTTTTTTATGTGGGTCCGGGTCTTGGGCCCGAACGGGCCGAGCGAGGCCCGGCTGGCTCACCTGCGGCGGGACATCTGCACGATTCTTTTTCTCGGCGCCGACAACTTCCGTTCAGCGCAAGGGTTTGATTCAACCGAAGCTACAGAGCTTCCCGGTTGAGATCTCAGCGGTGAAACCATGAACCGCTCCAGTGTGGTTCCTCCACGCCGAGCAGTTCATCCCTTCAAGTCAGCGCCAAACCTTCAAAACTCCAAAGGAGGAGCTATGAATCGTCGCACACGTGTCGTTTTTCAACTCACAGCCCTATGCGTTCTATTGGGTGCCTACAGCTTCGCAGCCGATAGGGCTTACCTGACCCTCGTGCACGGGATTCCCGGACGGGATATTGCCGATAATCTCAACCCGGGTTTCCCGATCGATGTCCTGATCAACGGCGAGACTTGCCTGCCGAGAAACCTGGCATTCGGCCTCAGCAATGGGCCATTCAGTCTTCTCCCAGGAACCTACGAGGTGCTGATCAGCGAAGCCAACACGCTCGCTCCCTGCACCAATCCCCCGATCATCACCTCGCGAGTAACTCTCAGTCCTGGAGCCAGTGTGTCGGCCGTGGCCAGCATCAGCGGCACTCAGCCCACTCTGCTCCAGTTCATCGATAACCTGGCGCCGGTACCGCCGGGCAACGCTCGTTTCATCTTCGCTCAAGCCGCGGATGCTCCCGCGTTGCAGGCCACATTGAGGCAGTTGGTCGTCAAAAATCCGAAAACGTTCACCGTAACGGCCGATCCTGGAAAGCAGCAGAAGATCGGCGTTCCCGTCGGTACTTATCTAGTGCAGGTCACCTCCGTTGGCAGCACCACGGTGTTGGCATCGGAGCAGATCGTCATGGCCGATCAGTCCGCCGACTTCACCTACGCGGCGGGCGAAACGTCCAACAACTCCATCGCGCTCGTCACCAAAATTGTGCGAGGAGTGTTTTAGAAAGGGCTGTTGTAACTGGGCCGCGCTTGGGCGGCCCGTTTTCATTCCCACTTCCACTGCTTTCGCGACCATTAGCTCGATGGGAGTGGTCGCAATCGTCAGGGAATAGCCGGCTGGACCGTCGTTCTGCAGTGCGGTTCTGCCCTTGCTCGTTATCGGCCCGCCGCCCAACAACGCGGTTCGAGAGAGCAGAGTGGCGGACGCTGCCCCGGTGGCCTTTAGGAAGTTTCGGCGCGTGGAGTGAAAGCGAGACATAAAATCCCAGCGCTCCAGATCGCTGACTTGGACTTCTCGTCTGAAATATATCGAAGTTCGACACGTTCATGGAACCGCCGCGAGGTCATCCGGTTCAGTTTCTCAACCTCGCGCTAATCTCTCCCTCAGCATCTCCTCCACATCTCCAATTTTTTCTCCCATCAAATTCAACTTCCGTGCCAACCCCTGGATCTCTGCCGCGGACCTCCGGTTCACGTCGAAGTCGAGTTCCCCACGCAGCCGGTCCTTCGTGTCCTGCCGGTTCTGGCTCATCATGATGATCGGTGCCTGCAACGCCGCCAGCATGTTCAGAAACAGATTCAGCAGAATATAGGGGTACGGATCCCAAGCCTTGCTGCCCAATCGCGCATCGACCGTCATGTAAATAGCAAGCGCAATGCTGAAAAGAATGATGAACGTCCACGATCCGCCGAAGCCCGCGACCATATCGGCGAAGCGTTCGCCGAAGGTCGCGTCCTTTTCGATCACGTCGTTGGGATGCCGGTTGGCCCGCAGGCGCACCAATTGCTGCGACGCGTGAAACTGCCGCCCGAGCACCGTCAGCATGTCCATCCCCGCCAAGGGCTTGCGCTGGAGCAGCACGGCAATATCTTTTCGGTCCACCTCGAGACAGACCGCCTCTTCGATCGCCGTCGCTTCTGTCTGATGCGGAGTCTGCTCCAGCATCGATGCGAATCCAAAGAACTCGCCGTGCGACGGCTCGTCGATCACCACCTCCTGCTGATCCTGATCGACGGTCGTCACCCGCACCCTGCCCGACACCACGACGTAGGCCTGCCCGCCGGCGTCGCCCGTCTTGTAAATTCGCTGCCGCGGCGCGAAGGTCTTCAGCCTCACTTGCGCGGCCAGAACCGCCGTTTCATCTTCATCAAGAAGCGCGAACAGCGGAACATGTTTCAAAACCTCAGGGTTGCATCCCATCGCTATGCCTCATCGCTGGAAGTCTGGACTGCGTTCAATCGCCCTGAGGATTTCACAAAAGCAGCCCCGCAACAACCTGGGCCCTAGCGCACTGAGCCTGGCGGAATGGCACGCTGCCTCGGTCCGCGCTAAAGTGGATAGTGTGAACTCCAGCATCCGGATTGTTCTGATCTCTCTCACTCTCGCCGCTGCTGTCGTCCCCGCAGCTTGTAATCGAACGAAATCGTCCCCTGCGAAACGCTACCCCTTCACCGGCCGGGTCGTGTCCATCGATGCTCGGGAGCAGTCTGCAGTCATCGACGGCGACAAAATTCCCGGATTCATGGACGCCATGGCGATGTCCTACAAAGTGAAACCGCCAGCGACGCTCTCCCAGCTTTCTCCGGGGGATTCGATTTCCGCCGAAGTCGTGGTCGTCGATCCCGACTACTGGCTCGAGAATGTAAAAGTCACCGCCCCTGCCAAGGCGCCTCCTGCCCCGGCTACGACTCAGCGCATTCCAGCTCCCGGCGATAACGTCCCCAATTTTCCCTTCACCAACCAGGACAGCAGGCGCACTTCAATCCAGCAGTATCGCGGCAAGGTTGTGCTGGTTACCTTCATCTACACCCGGTGCCCCTTTCCGGATTTCTGTCCCCGCATGAGCAGCAACTTCGCTGAGATCGACAAACAACTCGCCGCCGACCCAGCCCTCGACGCGCACATTCATCTGCTGAGCCTCAGCTTTGATCCCCAACACGACACCCCCAAGGTTCTTCGCGAATACGCTTTCTCAGTGGCTCACAACCGCGACCCCGCGCTCTTCCGCCGCTGGGAGTTCGCCGCCCCGCGCAGCGCAGATCTGACAAAAATCGCCGCCTTCTTCGGATTGATCGTGAAGCCAGAAGGTGGGGTGATCACGCACAACCTGAGCACCACCGTCATAGGCCCCGATGGCAAGATTGTGAAGTGGTATCACGGCGGCGACTGGCGATCTTCCGATTTATTAGAAGACGCGCGTATCTTTTCCAATACCCTCTCGGCATCGAAAATTCCCTGAAGCCAAGTGCAGTACCACTGGTAGCGGCGCCCGCTGCGCGTGCGTAACACGATCGCCGCGGGATCGTCGCCGCCAGCCTTCTCGATTTCGGCAGAGGCGATTTGATCGTAGGGAACCATCTGAAACTCGTGGCCGGAATCGTATACGAGGAGAGTGGTTGTGAAACGGAAGGGACCCTCCACTTCGACGTGTTCCGACATTTCGCGATCGAGGCGCTGGGAGATCTCGGAGAGGGCACCGTAGCGCCTGAGTTCGTGATGAACCGGATGTTTTTCCGGATAGCGGGCCCAGATTAACGGAAAGGCGCAAAAGAACAGCGCCGCGATAGCGAAGAGGCTGAAGCCCGCGATGCTGCCGGCACGGACGCCGCGCGGCCAACCGTACCAGGCGCAGACCAGCGCCCAGCACATCTATCTCTTCGGGGCGGATCCCGATTTTTTCGGCTTGAACGCCTGCCAGTCTTCCTCTTTGAGCATGCGGCCAAGGTTGCTGAATTCGCCGGCGCCCTGCAGGAATTCTCCGCCGTCCATGCGGATGACTTCGCCATTGATGTATCCAGAGCCATCACTCACCAGAAATGCTGCCAGGTTGGCCAGCTCTTCGACCGTGCCGAAACGCTTGAGCGGGTTGCGGTCGAGGGCGAGGGTTTCGAGTTCGGGGCGCGGCATCAGGCGTGAGAACGCGCCCTGCGTGGGGATCGGACCGGGAGCGATGGCGTTCATGCGAATGCCGCGGTCGCCCCATTCGACGGCCAGGCTGCGGGTGAGGGCTTCGACTCCGGCTTTCGACACAGCGGAGGGGACGACATAAGCCGAGCCTACCGGCGCGTAGGTGGCGGAGATGCTGAGGACGGTGCCGTAGTGACCGCCCTTGAGCCAGCGGCGTCCGCAGGCCATGGTGCAGTTGAGCGTACCCATCAGGACGATGCTGATGACGGAGTTCCATGCCCCGGGAGAAAGCTGTTCGGTGCGGGCAATGAAGTTTCCAGCAGCGTTATTGACCAGGATGTCGAGTGGACCCTCGCTCCAAATGGAATCGATCATGGCTTCAACGGCATCAAGGTTGCGAACGTCGCACGGGATGGCGTGAATTGCGCCCTTCGCAGCGAGTTCGGAGGCGGTGTGCTCCAGAACGTCCTCGCGGCGGCCGCAGATGTGGACTGCTGCTCCAAGTTCGAGGAAGCGTTCGGCCATGCCTTTGCCCAGGCCGGTGCCGCCGCCCGTTATGAGGATGCGTTTGTTTTTCAGAAGGTCGGGACTGAACATTTGGGGTCTCCCCGGCATTCATGAAAGCGATGCCGGCAAACAGCAGATTCCTCCCCGCTCGCGCCGGTTCGGAATGACAAATTATAGGGGGTGTCAAGAAACGTCGCAGGCTAGGCGGAAGCCGTAGTCGGCATACTGAAAATGCGGAGGGATACTGGAGCGGGCCGAGCACCGGGCGACTTTGATGTGGTGGCGCCAGGAACCGCCGCGCGAGGCTTTGCGCTGGCCTGGTTCGGGACCGCGCGGATTGCGGTCGGGTGAGATCGCGTAATAGTTCGGGTCGTACCCATCGCTGCACCATTCATGGACGTTGTCGCAAATATCGTAAAGGCCAAAGGCGTTGGGGGCATAGCCCGCGACGGGCTCGGGGCCAGTTTGCCAGCGTATGGCGTAGTCGGGAAGAGAATGTGGGGGATCGTCGCCCCAGGGGAACTGCTTTTGCTCGAGGCCGCCACGGGCGGCGCGCTCCCATTCTGCCTCTGTGGGCAAGCGGTAGGCGCGGCCAGTTTGCGAACTCAGCCACTGGCAGTAACGAACCGCTTCAAACCAGGAGACTCCGGCCACGGGCTGCTGGGGGTGGTTAAAGTTTGGATCTTGCCAGAACGGCGGCGGTAGGGCGGAGGTCGCGCGCAGCAATCGGGCGTATTCGGCATTGGTGACTTGAGTGGCGGCGAGGAGAACGGTATCGATCCAGACGCGATGAACGGGGCGTTCGCAGTCCTGGCCGACCTCGGAGCCCATCAGGAACCAGCCTTCCGGGATTCGGACCAAGGTTGGAGCAATCGGTTCGACTCCGCCATTGATCGTCGTCTGCGACTCTGCTGGAGTGAGCTTCATGTGGCGGTTGCCGCTGCTTGCGGCTCAGGGTTAGAGTTTACCAGCGCGGAGGTTGAAGGATTCCGATGGCAGCGAAGAAACTGCGTTTCAAAGTGAAGTTGGAAGGCGTCGAGGGAACTGCGGTGGCGTGGCTCAAGGCTCCATTCGATGTCCCCGAAACGTTCGGCACGCGCGCGCGTGTGCCGGTGCGGGGGACGATCAACGGGTTTCGGTTTCGTTCGTCTCTGATGCCCATGGGCGGGTGTCATGGAATGGCCGTGAATCGCTCCATGCGGGACGGTGCGAACGCCAAGGCGGGAGACGTGGTCGACGTCGTGATCGAGCGCGATGAAGAAGCGCGTACGGTGGAGGCTCCGCCGGAACTCCAGAAAGAGTTGGCAAAGAGTAAGAAAGCGCGGGAGCGGTGGGACCAGTTGGCATTTACGCACAAGAAAGAGATGGCGATTTCCATCCGCGATGCGAAGCAGGAGCAGACGAAGCAGCGGCGTCTGGCCAAGGTGATGCAGGTTCTTAAGAGAGGAGCGAAGTGGACCGGGTAACAACAGCCCCACACTTCGACAAGCTCAGAGGTTGCCCTGAGCCCCGCCGAAGGGGCAGGTTTTTCTCGTGAAAAAACCCGCGAAAAAAATGGGCACCCTTAGGATTTCTGGCGCAGGCATTTCACAACTTCGGCAATGCTGTTTTCCTGGAAGAGGCGGATGGCGGCAATGCCGGCGGCTCCGGCTTTGAGGCACGAACTGGCATTGGAGAGGGTGATTCCGCCGAGAGCGAGGACTGGGATTTCCATCTGGCAGGCTTTGTGGAGCATCGCGAGGCCCGTGGGCTGCGTGGTGGGGGTGTCTTTTTTCTCGAACACGGGAGCGAATACGCCGAAGGTTGCGCCCTTGGCGGCGGCTTGGGCTGCTTCTACTGGGCAGTGACAGGAGACGGCAACGATTGGATCCCGTGGTGAGGGTTGGCGGGCAGGAGTGCCCGCGCCACACCGGCCGACTCCACACTCTCTCCATACTGCTCTTACTTCTTGGGGGGAGATGTCGTCGGAGCGGAGGTGGACGCCACCGGCTTGGACCGCCAGGGCAACGTCGGTGCGGGAGTTGATTAGCAGAGCGGTTTCCAGTTTCCTGTTTTCAATTAGCGGTTTTCTGGCCTCTCGAACGACGCGTACGGCGTCGCGCGCTAGCGATTCCAGTTCGCGCGAAGACAAGTCTTTTTCTCGGAGTTGGACGTAGTCCACTCCGGCACGGACGGCCTCGGCGATTTTTCCGAGGAGACGCCGACGGCGGGAGGATTCGTCGCCGAGGAATGCGGTGCGATCGGTGATGTAGTACAGAAGGCAGTTCTCGGTCATCGATTCTCAGGTTGTTCCGGGCAAGGCTCCGCTTGCGACACCAGCGCCAAGCCAGACGGCGGGGCTTGCCGCGCTACTTCTTGACGGAAATGCCCAATTCGCGCAGTTGGCGCTCGCTGACCGGAGTTGGCGCGTCGCACATCAAATCGACGGCGCGGGCGGTCTTGGGAAACGGAATCACTTCCCGGAGGCTCTCGGCTCCGGCGAGAATCATGACAATGCGGTCCAGGCCCAGGGCGATCCCGCCGTGCGGGGGAGTTCCATATTCCAGCGCCTCCAGGAAAAATCCGAAGCGCGACTTCGCTTCTTCCTCCGTCATTCCCAGCGCACCGAAGATTTTGCGCTGGATGTCCTGTCGGTGGATACGAATCGATCCGGAACCGAGTTCGGTGCCATTCAGCACCACATCGTAGGCCAGCGCGCGAACCGCGCTCAGCGGCGACTGCGGGTCGTTGACCGACTCCACCCCCGCCTCCAACAGGCTCATGTCCTCTTCGTGGGGCGAGGTGAAGGGATGGTGCGCGGCCATCCACTGCTTTTCGCCCTCGTCCCATTCGAACATGGGGAAGTTCGTGACCCAGAGAAAACGGAAATCCTTCGCGGCGTCGCCGCTCTTTTTGAAAATGCCGTGCCGCTCGGAATACTTCTGGGCCAAGGCCAGGCGGAGCAGCCCGGCCGAGGCGTAAATCGCCAACTCCGCAGGCGTAACCTTACGGTGAGCGGGCAGGGCGGTTTGTGGGCCGGCCTGTGCCGATCCGGCCACCAACACGATCAAGTCCCCGTCCTGGACCGGGGATTTTTTCGTGATCGCGGCGGCGGCGTCGGGATACTTGTTGCCGATGCGCTTGAAATCTTCGAAAATCTTGGCGCCGCCCTTGGGGTGGAACATCGGCTTGATGTCGTCGCGCTCTTTGCGCGAGAGTTCGCCGACATTGGGCGTGCGGATCGCAATCACGGGTAGATTCGCATTGATCGCCAGTTCCTCGAGATTTTCTGGAGTGAAGCAGTCGCGCACGTCGGTAAACAGCGGCAGCCGCAGGTCCGGCTTGTCGATGCCGTATAGGCGGATGGCCTCGTCATAGTCCATGCGCGGGAAGGGCGCTTTGATCTCGTTTCCGGCGGCGCGGAATGCCGCAATCAGAAACCCTTCGACCACTTCCCAAACGCGTTCCACCTGCGGGAACGACATCTCCAGGTCGATTTGGGTGAACTCGGCCTGACGGTCCGCGCGAAAGTCTTCGTCACGGAAACAGCGAACGATCTGAAAATACTTGTCGAACCCCGAAATCATCAGGATCTGCTTGAACATCTGGGGCGATTGCGGCAAGGCGTAAAACGTGCCTGGCTGCACGCGGCTCGGGACCAGATAGTCGCGGGCGCCTTCGGGCGTAGAGCGCGTCATGAATGGCGTCTCGATTTCGAAAAATCCCTGCGACGAAAGGTAGTCGCGGATGGCCTTCGCCACCTGGTGCCGCGTCTCGATGTTGAACTGCATGACATCGCGCCGCAGATCGATGTAGCGATATTTCAGCCGCGTCTCTTCGTTGGTCAGAGCCGTATCCGACGGCAGGAACGGAGGCTGTTTCGACTCGTTCAAGAGACGAATTTCGTCGGCGGCCAGCTCGACCTCGCCGGTGGGAATGTTCTTGTTGACGGTGTCGGAGTCGCGCAGCTTGACCTTGCCAATCGCGGCAATGACGTACTCATTGCGCAGCAGGTCAGCCTTGTCATGCGCTGCGGCGTTCAGTTCGCGGTTGAAAACGACCTGGGTCACGCCGGTGCGGTCGCGCAAGTCGATAAACACGAGGTTGCCGAGGTCGCGGCGGCGGTTCACCCATCCCATCAGGACGGCTTGGCTGCCGGCGTCGGATGGGCGCAGTGTCCCGCACATGTGAGTGCGGCGTAAATCGCCTAGAAAATCGAGCAAGTTGAGTCCTTACAGTCAGGAATGCGGCAGATTGCCGAATTAGTGATTATAAACGTGGCATCAGCATAAGGGGCGCAAAGCGAAGAAAGGCACCATGAGAGGCCCAGCCGCACGGGGATGTGCGTTCGTCCCTCGAAAACACCACGATCTTGCCGCGCGCGGTGGCCCATGCTAAGCTCCACACCCGTGATCTACCGCCTCCGAGTTCCCGACGCTCCTCTCTCGTATTTTGTGGAGAATCTTTGGTTTTACCAGGATCTCGAGGTCGACCATACGCGGGAAAAGCTTCTGCCCGATGCCTCGATGGAATTGATCATCGATCTCGGCGAAGGAGCAAAGAAACTCTACGACCGGGACGGTCTCGGCTCCACCGACTACAACCGCTGCTGGGTGAATGGCATGCAGCCTCAATACCTGGTGATTGGGGCAGAGCGGGGAGCGTCGATGATAGGGGCGCACTTCCGCACCGCCGGTGCCGCGCCATTCTTCCGGTTCCCCCTGTCAGAATTGGCCAGCCAAGTTGTGGAGCTCGATCTGATCTGGAAGCGAGAAATCCTCGCTCTGCGCGAGCAGCTGCTCGAAACCGAAGGTATCGACGCCAAGTTCGACCTGCTCGAAAGCTATCTGATGACCAAGGCGCAGTCGCGCCTCGAACCCGACCAAACGATTGCGGCAGCACTGAACACCCTGCGCTTGTGGCCAGTGATGCCCGTGCGAGAACTCGCCTGCCGACTGGGCCTGACTCACAAGCAAATGATCGCGCGCTTCGATTGCCGGGTCGGTCTCACTCCCAAGCAAACTTCTCGCATCTTCCGTTTTCGAAACTCGCTGGCTGCCGCGTGCAATGCTTCGTCGCCAGACTGGTCGAGCCTGGCCGCCGATTGCGGTTATTACGACCAGGCCCACATGATTCACGAGTTCCAACAGTTTGCCGGCATGACGCCCGCCGAGTATTGGCGAAACCGCACGATCTATCCGCAATACGTCGCTGTTGACTAGGGCGGAAATTTCTTACAATACGAGGCCCGTCCACCTGGTGCATTCTGTGCCCCGCAGTGGCGCTGTCTCTAATTTCTGCAAGGAGATTTCCCATGCCCCACGTCAACTGGCTGGCGGTCTTGGCCGCTGCCGTTTCCACCTTCGTTATTGGAGGACTTTGGTATTCCCCGGTTTTGTTCGGCCGAGCCTGGATGTCGGTGAACAACTTGAGCGAAGCCGATCTCGCCAAAAGCAACATGGCCAGGATATTCGGCCTCTCGTTCTTCTTCGCCCTAATCATGGCTGCCAACCTCGCCGCCTTCCTGGCCGAACCCAAGACGACCGCGGCCTGGGGAGCGACGGCCGGTTTCCTGGCGGGTTTTGGCTGGGTGGCGCTGGGAATTGCGACCATCGCGCTTTTTGAGCGGCGTTCTTGGAAGTACGCCCTGATCAACGGCGGTTATATGACCGTCTCGTTCGTGATTATGGGGTTGATTCTCGGGGCTTGGCACTGACAACCGCTGTGCCCCGAGAGGCGTGGCCGCAGAAGGGAGGGCTACTTCTTCTTCCTGGCTTTCCCCTGCATGAACGGCAGCCAAGTCGTGCCGTCCATGGAGACCGCGAAGGTGAGGGTGTAGCTGGTGCGCGAAAGGATTCGCATCGTCATCTTCTGCTGGACGGGGCGGCCGTCTAGGAATCCGTCGCTAGTCCAGGTCCAGGCGTCGCCGCTGCAAGTGCCCGTCGAAATCTGGTGCCGGCCCTGGCTGCTGAAGGCGTCAAAGGTGTAGACACTTTGGCGGGTATCAAAACCGATGACGAAGAACTCTTCGCCGTAGCCGCCCAGGTCCGCTGGCATTTTGAAGTTCCAATGCCCGACCAGGAAGAAACGGCCAGTCATCCATTTGGTGGTCTCCTTCCAGCTGAACTTGCCGCCGTCTCCCCACGGACCCGGGGCGATCGCCCCCCGTGTGATCCAGGTTCCAACGAAGTAGCCCAGCTTTTTGAGTTCCGGGCTTGGCTTGGACCCATTGATTCTCATGCGGGTCTCCGGAATGTCCTTTGTCTGAAAATGTCCTCGTTTTCGAACGCCTTCCACAGCAAATTCTTAGCTTGTACACAGAGAACGCGGGTTTCTTCGTCATCTCTTCGCTAAGAGGCAGACTATTATCTGCATTTGATATCACAATCGCCCTTCCAATAATTGAAATTAAGCGCGTTTCGTTTTTTCTTCGTCTGTTGCATAATTGGGGCAGGCTAGGGATTGAAAGCGCAAAATGGCAGCTTTCGACTACACCATCAGCGGTCTTCCCGCAAACGGAGAGGGGGGAGCGCTCGATTCTGGTGCGATTCTGTACGACAACTTAGCCGGTAGTCAGGTAACCGGGCGTGCGTGCGTCCGAGAGTCTTCCCTGGAGCTATTCGAGCGGCCCGGTTTCCCGCTTCCGCCCACAACTTTTTTCTGTTTTACACAGCATTTGAAACGGCTGATCGAAAATGAGCATTCGTTCGCAATTTAATCCGCCGTATGATCGGTCCAATTTTCTAGGAGATGTCGGGTCCAGATGATAACTAGAGAGCGTGTCCGCAGCGGGCGACGAGAAAATTTCTACATCACAGACAATAGCTTTATTGATCATTATGCCAAGGAGGCTGGGCTCGTGGGCGTAGCGGTATACCACGTTCTCGAGCGCTACATGAACTGTGGCACCAAATCGACATACGTAGGGACCGCGAAGGTAGCCGAGCTCCTTGACGTATCTCAGCGAACCGTGCAGCGCTCGCTAAGAACGTTGGAGGACCTCAAGCTGATTCGGATTGTGCGCACCTCTACCATGACAACGTATTACATCGAGCCGGTCCCACCGCGAGCAAAGACGGCCAGTGCTCCTCTTTTCGACAAGTTGGGCGAAGAAGAGGCTCTTTCCGAAAGCGACATACCTGACGCCTGGGCGACAGCAACGTCGCGGCACGCGACATCTGGGTCGCAGGTGGCGACATCCGCGGCGCTACCCAACGACACCTCTGACGCCCCCTATAAGGAAGAACAAAACTTATTAAACAAAACTAAGGAACAAGACAAACCCGAATTAAATCAAGCCGCCCTGTGCATCGTGAAAGCTCTAAGACTTCCGCATACGTTTATCAACGCGGCGACAGCTGCTATTCAGATGCAACTAAGGCGAACGAGATTATCGATGGATGGAATAGTGAACGAGATTGCGACTGCTGCCCATCAAGCTTATCGCAGAGGCGTAGAGGCCGATAAATTTCTCGAGGGGTTCCTAGCCCAAACATCGGCCGAACAGATCGTGCAGGAACTTCATCTCCCGGCTACCAGAAGCCTCATTTCCACGGTAGCGGCCGCGATTCCGGCAGAGGTGGCATACACCGGACTTTCTGTCGAAGAGGTGGCGGTACTTATCACCAATTCCGCACTAGACGATATGCGCCGGGGCATAACGATCGACAGATTTTACTTCGAAGGTGTCAAATGGAGGACCCGCAATGGCAGTGGAAAGCACAAGCAAGGCAGCCAAGAACGACTCCAACAAGAACTCGACATCCTCCGCTCGCGCATCGAGTGAGGCAGAGGCCATCGTCAGAACACTGAACGGGTTTTACGACATGGTCGGCCACAAGCCGGACGAACTCGGCACCCTCGGGAAGATGGCTGCGTACTTTCTCACGAAGAGCATCACGCTGGCCCAGGTCACTGCGGCGTTGAATCTCTGCGTTGAGCAATGCCGGTTCCCGGTGCGACTACCCGACATCATGCAGCGCATTCCCGGCTACGAAGTTCCGGCGATGGAGGCTGAAGCGCGCGCGGCGTGGGATACGGTGATTCAGTTCGTCACGAAATACGTCGGGTGTGATGCCGAGGGGCACTATGGCCCAGAGCACGGGACGCATGGGGCCTGGGGGCCCCCCGACCAGTTGACTGGCAAACCGGAGCATCGCGCGCGATACCCGCAACTCCCGCAGCGGATGCTCGATGTTGTGCGGCGCACTGGCGGGTGGATCCAATACAAGCGCATGACTGAGGAAGATCAACCGTTTCAGCAAAAGCGATTTTTCGAGGAATACATGGCGTGGACGGCGGTGGAGTTGGTTACGGACGTTGGGAAGCTGCTCATGATGCCGGAACAAAAGGAGTTACCAGCTCAGGATCGCAGCCATTCGAAGATCCCAGAGCAGCCAGTATCTAGTCTCGGCACCCTTAGGGCGGCGAAGAGCATGGACGGTTCAAAGGCCGCACCCGGCGCCTCGCCTCTTCCAGAGTTGACGCCCCAGAGAAAGGCAGAACTGAGGCGGCACCTGGATGAAGAGCTTGCGAAGCGGGGGCGATAGATAAAATGGCTACCGTTGACTACCCAATCGGCGTTCTTCCGGCGAGCACAGAGGTCGAACGTTCCATTTTAGGAGCGATCCTTCAGGACAACTTCCTTTACAACGAGGCGGCCGAGCACCTGCGAGTCGAAGACTTCATGCTGGACTCTCACCGGCGCATTTACCAGCGTATGGTCGATCTAGCAGAGTCATCGCGGCCGATCGACATGATCACGCTGGTCGAGGAGCTCGAACGGCACCGGGATCTGCAGGCAGTAGGCGATGTCGGCTATGTTGCAAGCCTGACTTTCGGCCTTCCCGAGCGTCCCAGCATCCAGGACTACGTCAAGATTGTGCGCGACAAGGCACTGTTGCGCGGGCTCATTTCAGCGGCCAACACGGCGATCGCGCGGGCCAGTGATCAATCGGACGCGGCGGAAGATGTTCTCAGCGACGCCGAAGCCGCCATCTTCCAGCTCTCGGAAAAACGCATAGGGCGCGGCTTCCTGCAGTTCAAGGAGATATTTACCGAATCGTATGGAACGCTCGATGCTTTGATGCAACGCGGTAAACGCATTACCGGGCTGGAGACTCATTATGAACATCTGGACGAGATGACAACCGGCTTGCAACGTTCGGATTTGGTTATCATTGCGGCCAGGCCATCGATGGGCAAGACGGCCTTTGTGATGAATATTGCGGAGAATGCAGCGATTGAGGATCAGCAGGTAGTTGGAGTTTTCTCGCTGGAAATGTCACGCGAAGCTCTGATCCTTCGCTTACTGAGTTCTCAGGCGAGAGTAGACGCCCAAAGACTACGCACCGGTTCGCTGTGGCAGGAGGATACCAAGAAATTGTCACACGCCATGGAGCAACTGGCGCATGCGCCTATTTACATCGACGATACCCCCGGCATATCCCTCAGCGAGATGCGGGCCAAGGCGCGGCGATTGAAGCAGGCGCAGGGCAAGTTGGACCTGATCATCGTCGACTACCTGCAGCTGATGTCGGGCGGGGGCAAGCGCTTCGAGAATCGGACCCAGGAAGTTTCCGCGATTTCGCGCGGGCTCAAGGCGTTGGCCAAAGAGCTCAGCGTGCCGGTGATTGCACTCTCGCAGCTGAGCCGCGCGCCGGAGAGCCGCGGCGGAGATCATCGTCCGCAGCTCGCCGACTTGCGTGAGTCGGGGTCGATCGAGCAGGACGCCGACCTGGTCATGTTCATCTTCCGCGAGGAAGTCTACCGCCAGGACGATCCGGAGCTGCAGGGAAGGGCCGAAATCATCATTGCCAAGCAGCGGAATGGTCCCATCGGCAAGGTACGAATGGCATTCCTCAAGCATTGCACCCGGTTTGAGACCATGGTCGAGGGCGGTCTGGACTCGGAAGACTGAGTGTTTGCGCTACAGCAAACACTGTAGATTGGTGCATTTAGCTACACTGATGCCGATCGGTGCGGACAAGACAGAATTGCGACCGCCATCCTGTGGAAAAGCTTGTGGAATTGAAAACCGGGTTCAGAATTTCTGTCCGCAAATGACCGCCCGGTCGGTTTCATTGCCTCATCCATCGGTTCTTAACTCAATGAATGGTAACCAGTTATGTAATTCACCGGGGATTAACATGATCCGTTCTCCGCAAAGCCGGCCGCGCTTCCTGTTTTGAGATTTGCACATTTTGAGGTACTAGCCCTTTCGATTCCGGGCCGTTCTAGCCGGTTTTCCGCAGTCTTTTTTGAACTCAGGCAGTTAGAAAGTCAGGTCGTAGCTATCGGTTTTCTCGATGTTGCCGCGGTATTGGAACAGGTAGCCGCCTAGTTGTTGCTGCCTTCGCCAACCTTCAGCACCGCCAGAAACGCCTCCTGGGGGATGTCGACGCGTCCTATGCGCTTCATGCGCTTTTTGCCCTCCTTCTGCTTTTCAAGGAGCTTGCGTTTGCGGGTAATGTCTCCGCCGTAGCACTTTGCAAGAACGTTCTTGCGGATGGCGTGGACGGTCTCGCGGGCGATGATCTTGGCCCCGATCGAGGCCTGTATGGGGACCTCGAACATCTGGCGGGGAATGAGCTCCCTCATCTTGGAAACCAGAGCCTTGCCTCGCTCGTAGGCGAAGTCGCGATGGACGATGATGGAGAGCGCGTCGACCGGTTCGCCTGCTACCAGGATATCGAGTTTCACCATGGGCGATTCCCAGTAGCCGGCCAGGTGATAGTCGAGCGAAGCGTAGCCCCGGGATACGGACTTGAGTCGGTCGTAAAAATCGAGCACGATCTCGTTCAGCGGCAATTCGTAATGCAGCATGACGCGGGAGGAACTGACGTACTCGAAGGTCTTCTGCTTGCCGCGCTTTTCTTCTACCAGCGCGAGAATGCCGCCGACATATTCTTCGTTGGTAAGAATCGTGGCCAGGATCACCGGCTCCTCGACCTTCTCGATCTCGCTCGGATCGAGCCAGCGCGAAGGATTGTCGATCTCGATCATTTCGCCGTCGGTCTTGGTGATCTTGTAGCGCACGCCGGGCGCGGTCGTAATCAGGTCGAGATTGAACTCGCGTTCGAGCCGCTCCTGGATGATCTCCATGTGGAGCAATCCCAAAAAGCCGCAACGGAAGCCAAAACCGAGCGCCACGGAACTCTCCGGCTCGAAGAAAAACGAGGAATCGTTGAGCCGGAGCTTTTCGAGCGCTTCGCGCAGCTGCGTGTGCTCGTGAGCGTCGACCGTGTAAAGTCCGGCGAAGACCATCGGCTTGATTTCTTCAAAGCCGGGCAAAGCCTCGATCGCAGGATTGGTGTCGTCGGTGATTGTGTCGCCGATTTTGGTGTCGGCAACATTCTTGATGTTGGCGATCAGGAAGCCAACTTCGCCCGCCTGCAACTGATCGATCTCCACCGGCTTGGGCGTGAGCACGCCGAGAGTTTCAGCGTCGAAAGTTGTTCCGTTCCACCAGAGACGGATTCTCTGGCCCTTGCGCAACGTGCCTTGAACCACGCGGGTCAGGACGATGACGCCGCGGTAGGCGTCGAACCAGGAGTCGAAAACCAGCGCCTGGAGCCGGTTGTCGGGCGAGCCCTTCGGTGGGGGAACGCGCTTGACGATCGCTTCCAGCACGTCCGGAACTCCCTGCCCGGTCTTGGCACTGATGAGCACGGCGTCGGAAGCGTCAAGGCCAACCGCGCCTTCGATCATTTCCTTGGTGCGCGGGATGTCGGCGCTTTGCAAGTCGATCTTGTTGATGACGGGAATGATTTCGAGGCCGTGATTGATGGCGAGATACGAATTGGCCAGAGTTTGTGCCTCGACCCCCTGCGAGGCGTCGACGACGAGCAGCGCGCCTTCGCACGATGCCAGTGACCGGGAAACCTCGTAGGAAAAATCCACGTGTCCCGGTGTGTCGATCAAATTGAGCTGGTAGGTCTGGCCGTCGTGCGCGGTGTACATCATGCGGACAGCATGCGCCTTGATGGTGATGCCGCGCTCTCGTTCCAAGTCCATGGAGTCGAGCACCTGGGCCTGCATCTCGCGCGCGGTAAGCGATCCGGTCAGTTCCAGCAGGCGGTCGGCCAGCGTGGATTTGCCGTGGTCGATGTGCGCGATGATCGCGAAGTTGCGGATGTAGGCGGCGTCCATGACTGATGGGCTAATCTTCGATTCTAACAGGCAGTCGAGCCGCCTGAGTCCGGAGGAGCAGCCTGGAGCGACCCTGCTGAGGGTGAGAGCAAGCACGGTCCTCGCGCCTCAGATACAATCCTGCGGAAAGTTCAAGGAGGGAAATCCATGCCATCCATGCCGAGGCTTCTGGTCATCGGACTCTTGGCGCTCGCTGCAGACTGGAGTAGCGCGCAGGCGCTGTCGCCGCAGGTGAAACCGTTCGTTAAGGTTGATGCACCGGTGGTTGCGTTGACTCACGTTCGGGTGATCGAGGGCACGACTGCTCCGGCGCGCGAGGATCAGACGATCGTCCTCAGCAAGGGAAAGATTGAAACGGTGGGAGACGCGGCTACGCAAAGTGTGCCCAAAGATGCGCAGGTTATCGATCTCGATGGCTACAGCGTAATTCCCGGGCTTGTAGGGATGCACGATCACATGTTCTATCCGGCCGGCAGCGCCATTTTCCACGAGATGGCGATCAGCTTCCCGCGCTTGTACCTGGCCAGCGGCGTCACGACCATCCGCACCACCGGCAGCGTCGAGCCTTATATGGACCTGGCCCTGAAGAAGCAGATCGAACGCGGCCAGGTTCCGGGCCCGCACATTCACGTTACTGGACCTTATCTTGAGGGACCTGGGACCTGGGCTCTGCAGATGACGGAATTGAAGACCCCCGAAGAGGCGGTGGCGACGGTTAACTTTTGGGCCGACCGCGGGGTAGACAATTTCAAGGCCTACAACTTCATCTCACGTGCCGTGCTCAAAGCAGCGATTGACGCCGCGCACCAGCGCGGAATGAAAGTGACCGGGCATCTGTGCTCGATCGGCTTCCGAGAGGCTGCTGCGCTTGGTATTGATGATCTCGAACACGGCATTGCAGTGGATACCGAATTCTTTTCCGGCAAAAAGCCTGACCAGTGTCCGGTCAGCGCACGGGCTTCCATGGTCGCGGTGGCTGACGAATTGGCGAAGATGCGGGTCAGCGATACGCCCATCCAGGAAATGATTCACGACTTGGTTTCACATCACGTGGCGGTGACCTCAACCCTGCCCGTCTTTGAGCTTTTCGTGCCCGGGAAGACGCCGCTGCAGCCGCGAGTCTTGGATGCGATGTCCGAGGAGGCACGGGCCCAATTCCTGGAAAGACGGGTGCAGTCGGACTTACCGATGCACGATCCCAAGACGGGTGCACTGCGAGCCTCTCCATGGGGACGCTCGTTCGAACAGGAAAAGGAATTCGAGCGCGCCTTTGTTCAAGCGGGGGGATTGCTGCTAGCCGGTGAGGATCCGACCGGCATGGGTGGCGATCTGGCGGGCTTCGGCGATCAGCGGGAAGTCGAACTGCTGGTCGAAGCGGGATTCACACCGCTAGAGGCAATCCACATCGCAACCGCAAACGGCGCACAATACCTGGGAGAACTCGACCGCATAGGCACAATCGCTGCGGGCAAGCAGGCGGATCTGGTGGTGATCAAGGGCGATCCATCGAAGAAGATCGAAGACATCGAGAATGTGGAAACCGTGTTTAGGGATGGGATCGGCTACGACTCGGCGAAGCTGATTGAGTCCGTGCGCGGAATGGTGGGAAGCCGGTAATAGCTCCGAATCTGAGACCGGCCAGCGGAAAAGAAAGGATCCCGTCGTGGCCTCCGGCCCCTTCACTGATATCGATCACGTGCAACTCGCCATGCCAGTTGGAGGAGAAGACACTGCGCGCTCGTTTTATTGCTCGGTCCTCGGAATGATGGAAGTGCCGAAACCGCCGGAATTGGCAAAGCGCGGCGGATGCTGGTTTCGAAGCGGTACTGTACAGCTCCACCTCGGCGTTGAACCCGACTTTCGCGCTGCCCGGAAAGCGCACCCTGCCTTGCGTTGCAGCGATTACGATGCACTTGTCGCCCGTCTGCGCGCAGCGGGCGTGGAAATCAAAACCGACGACACGATTCCGGCAGTACGTCGTTGCCACGTCTTTGATCCGTTTGGAAATCGGATTGAGCTGATCCGTTCATGATGCGGCAGAACTTCCGATAGAATCAGACCTGGCATGCTGGTCCTCGCCTCCGCTTCGCCGCGACGTCAGGAACTGCTCCGCGCCGCTGGCATTTCGTTCACAGTTCAGCCAGCGGACGTGGATGAGACGCCGCTGGCGAGCGAATCGGCGCGCGAGTGCGCCGAGCGGCTGGCTCGGGAGAAGGCGCTGGCTGTGTCGCGGACGCGTCCGGATGACATGATCCTGGGGGCGGACACGATCGTCGTAGTGGATGAGACCATCCTCGGCAAGCCCATCGACCGAGACGACGCAGTTCGGATGTTGCGCCTGCTCTCCGGCCGCGTACACCAAGTGATTACGGGCGTGTGCTTCGTCGAACCCACTGCTGCTGGCCAGATCGCCAGAACCGCCTCGGAGACCACGCTGGTGACGATGTGCGAAGTCTCCGACGGCGAGATTCGCGCCTACGTCCTAACCCGCGAACCGATGGACAAGGCGGGAGCGTACGCGATCCAAGGAATCGCTTCCCGCTGGATTCCGCGCATCGAAGGCGATTACAGTAACGTCGTTGGACTGCCGGTGGCCCTCGTGTACCGCATGTTGCGGGAGAAAAAACTATAAACAGATCCAGGCTTTGAGACCCGGACTCTTCACGGCGCAAAGCGAGAGGGCCGCTAGGATTTCTTCTCTTCCGTCTTTTCCTCTTTCTTCTCCTCGCTGCCTTCCTTAATCGCCGACTTGAAATTGCGTATGCCCTCGCCCAGGCCCTTGCCCAGCGAGGCGAACTTGGCCGGGCCGAACAGAAGCAGGGCGATGGCAACGATTAACAGAATGTGGAACGGCTGAAATAGTCCCTCGCCCATAAAGCCTCCATAGGCCGGTCCGACCGCATCCAACCTACACGTGTCAGAGGAGCCTATTAAAATTCTAGGCTACCCCTGTCGGCGAGTCAAAACAGAGGGATTTGCAGCGAGCCGTCTTCGTCTCTGCTGCGGCGACTGCTCACGGCGGAGAACCGACGGAGTCTATTCTTGCTGGGCGCGGCTCGGAGAAGCTGTCTTTATGCGAACAACCCGTTCTTTCCTGATCACGCTGCTGTTTCTTACCTCGAACATCGCTCCACTTTACGCACAACGTGAGCCGCAGGCGCCGGCTACCTCGGAAGGGCAGCGAAAAACCAGCGAACCATACACTGGCGATCTCTCCATTTTCGAGGCTCCGGGCCGCGAGGATCGGCTGCAGATCAACCGCGTGATGGAGATTCTAAGCATTACTCAAGGGAAGGCCGTCGCCGATATTGGCGCCGGCTCGGGATGGTTCACGGTTCGGGCCGCGAAGCGCGTGGGTGCGGGTGGCATCGTTTATGCGGTTGACATCAATCCCGAGGCGGTCCGCTACATCGGCGAACGGGCGCAGAAAGAGCAGTTGCAGAACGTGAAAGCGATTCTGAGCAAGCCCGACGACCCACTTCTGCCTGTTCATTCCATCGATGCGGTGCTGCTGTTGAAGACCTACCACGAGGTTGCCCAACCCGTCATGTTGTTCGAAAACCTGCGCACGGCGTTGCGCCCGGGCGCGAAAATTGGGGTCATTGATCGCAACGGAAACGGAGAAGACCACGGAGTCAGCCGTGACGTCGTGGTCAAGGAGGCGAAGGAGGCAGGTTACAGCCTGTTGCAACAATACGACTTCGTAAAGGGCGACAAAATGGATTACTTCCTGGTCTTTACTGCCAACCCGTAAAGCCTCAGATGGTCTCGATCATTCCCGCCAGAAGCAGGGCACGACGGGGCAGCTCAGAGATCACGATATGTTCGTGGAGTGCGTGCGCACCGGTACCCACGCCACCCATGCCATCGAGGGTAGGGACACCTATGCCAGCGGTGAAGTTTCCATCGGAGCCTCCGCCGACTGCTGCTTCTTCGAGCTTCCAATCCATCTGGCTCGCGACCGCCTTCGCTTTCTTGTAGAGCGCGGCCACGCCGGCGTTGCGCTCCATGGGCATGCGGTTGATGCCACCCTCGAGACTGAGCTTGCAGTGTCGGTCGAAGGGTTTCAGGGCGCGGATTTTGCGATCGAGAGCGGCCGCTTGCTTCGCCCTTTTGATGCGCACGTCGATTTCTACCGTAGCCTCGGCCGCGATCACGTTGGTGCGCGTGCCACCGCGGATCACGCCGGGGTTCACCGAGACTCCTTGCTCGAAGTCATTGAGCTTCCACAGTACGGGGATTTGCCTCGCGAGTTCGAGGATGGCGCTGTGTCCCTTGCCGGGATCGAGCCCGGCGTGCGAGGCCACGCCCTGGACCTCGAGCGTGTATTCGCCCACTCCTTTGCGGGCGGTCTTCACGGCTCCGCGGGGGCCGGCCGGTTCGAGCACCAGCACGGCAGCGGATTCCCTGGCCAGGGACTCGGTAATTCGGCGAGACGAATAGCTGCCGACCTCCTCATCCGAAACCAGAAAAACTGTGACTGGCCGTGGCAGTTCACCATGCCAGGCTTGAAGGGCCTCGATGGCAGACAGCATCAGCGCGATACCCGATTTCATATCAAGCACGCCGGGCCCGCTCATGCGCCCGTCGGCGACGTGACAGGGCATGGTGGCAAGCGTGCCCAGCGGGTAGACCGTGTCGAAGTGGCCGAGCAACAAAACGGGCTTCATGTCATTGCTGCCAGCGAAATCGACCTGCAGGTTGTTGCCGAAGTCGCTGGCGGGATGGACGTGCGCGCATCCGCCGAGGGCAGTGAACTTCCGGGCCAGGACTTCGCCCATGCGGTCCGCCGCCGCCTTGTTGTCGCTGGGAGATTCAATCTCGACCAGTTCGCGAATGGTTTGTACACACGGTTCCTGACCAGCCTCGAGGTAGCGAAGCCGCTCCCGCCAGAGGTTGTCGGACTGGTTCTTGGTTGGCCACGCTTTCTTTTTCGCTGGCATTTGTCCTTGTCTCCGTGCCGTATCCATGGCCCACAGGCGTCGCTCTCCAGCCTCGGGACGCAAGCCGTACAGTATAATCTTCAAGCCATTTAAGACGAATATGAGTGAGAGCACCCAGGCCGTGACGGAGCCTTCGCCTCCCGGGGAGAAAACCGTGCTCGACATCCACGACATCCTGAAAATCCTGCCGCACCGGTATCCCTTTTTGCTGATTGACCGCGTGCTCGAGCTGAAGCGCAAAGAGCGCATCGTCGCCGTCAAGAATGTCACCATCAACGAACCATTCTTCGCCGGACACTTTCCCGGCCTGCCGATCATGCCGGGCGTACTTATTGTCGAGGCCATCGCGCAGGCTGGCGGTGCACTGCTGCTGACCGAGGTGGAGGACCGGAGCAACAAGATTATGGTCTTTACCGGGATTGAGCGCGCCCGCTTCCGGCGGCCGGTGAACCCGGGCGACCAGTTGCGCCTGGAGGTGGAAGTCAAGGGCTGGCGGGCGGTGCCGGGCATGGTCGCCGCCAAGATGCAGGGCTATGCCTACGTGGGCGAAAAACGCGTGGCCGAAGCGGGTGTATCCTGCCAACTCATCGACAGCGCTCGCGGTCGGGGATCAAGCAGCGACGAGGGCAACGGTGCGGGATAGCAGCGTGTCGCTTGCGCTTGCGAATCCGGGATTCCATCTCCGATGAACGTGCACCCCACGGCCATCATCGATCCGGGAGCGAAGGTTCCGGATTCGTGCCAAGTCGGCCCCTATTGCGTTGTCGGTCCGGACGTCGAGTTGGGCGAGGGCTGCCGGCTGATTGCGCACGTCGCGATCGAAGGTCCGACGAAAATCGGGGACGACAACGCTTTCTTTCCTTTCTGCGCGATTGGCATGGCGCCCCAGGATGTCACCTACAAAGGCGAAGCGACGCGGCTGGAAATCGGCGACCACAACGAGATTCGCGAGTCCGTCACCATCAATCGCGGAACGGTCAAGGGCGGCGGACTCACCAAAGTCGGCAGCCATCTGCTCATCATGGCTTACACGCATATCGGACACGATTGCGTGATCGAGGATCATGCCATGCTGGTCAACGGCGCGACGCTCGGCGGTCACGTGACGGTCGAAGAATGGGCGGTGGTGGGGGCGCTCTGCCCCGTGCATCAGTTTGTGCGCATCGGCGCGCACTCCTACATCGGTGGAGGCACTACGATTACGCAGGATGTGCTTCCGTTTTCCATGACCTCGGCAGCGCGTGACACGCACGCCTACGGCATGAACAAGGTGGGCCTGGAACGCCGCGGATTCTCGAAGGAGCGGATCGCGAAGATTCACCATGCCTACAAGGTTCTGCTGGCCTCGAAGATGAACACCTCTCAGGCGCTGGAAAAACTGAAGGCGGAAGCGGATCAGGGCAAGGATGTGGACATGCTGATTCGGTTTATTGAGGCTGCTGAACGCGGAATTATTAAGTAGTGTGGAAGGCAGAGCGAACTCAGGCCATGGGCTACGCGACTTCCTGGATCGCATTTCGGGGCAAGACCGACGCACAAGCGGCGGAGTTGTTGGGTCTTTCGCCGTCCGGGAAATTCGAGGAGGTGCCCGAAAGCATGTTCTCGGGTGTGCGTCCCGACAACCGATGGTATGGCGTGGTCATCAACGAGTACGGGCACAAGTTCGTCCGCGAGCGCTCTCTTCAGCGGGTGTCGGCGGCAGCCGACGTTGTCGCGACCGCAATCGAAGAGCACGCGATGTTTACCTCCGCGGAGGCGTGGACGAGCGGAAATGTCATCTGGAGAGTTTCGCACGCATCAGGATCCAGCCGACATCTCGAGGAACATGGCTCACTTCCGGGGCAGTACTTCGCTGCCAAAGAGCGTTTGCTAGCAGCGGAGCAACGGGAAGACGAAGGCGATCGCGAACCGGATTACGTATTTGACGTCCGGCTCGAACTCTCCCAAGCGATTGTGGGATGCAAGCACGATAGAGTGCTCGACAGCCGGTTTGAGATCTTGAAACCTCTGGCCGTGACCGCAGGCGGCGGGCCGCTTTCCCGCCTGTTTCGAGTTTCCAGCTAATGGCGTCTGCCAAGGAAAAGCTCGGCCTGATCGCCGGCAACGGCAAGTTTCCTTTTCTGGTGCTGGACGCGGCATGCGCGCAGGGATATGAGGTCGTGGTTGCCGCGATCAAAGAAGAAGCCTTCCCGGAGATCGAATCGCAAGGGGCGGCTGCGGTTCACTGGCTTTCGCTGGGCGAACTTTCCCGGCTTATCGAGACTTTTCAGCGCGAAGGCGTGCGGCGCGCGATCATGGCTGGGCAGGTAAGGCACAAGCAGATTTTTTCCAGCATCCGGCCGGACTGGCGACTGGCCAAGCTTGTGCTCTCGCTCACTACGCGGAATACCGATTCGCTGCTCGGAGCAGTGGCCAAAGTTCTCGCGGATGAGGGGATCACGCTGGAGAAATCGACCTGGCTGCTCGAACCACTGCTGGCGAAGCCCGGCGTGCTGACGAAACGCGAGCCCACTGAGCAGGAGCGCAAGAACATCGACTACGGACGCGCCGTAGCCCGGCAGCTCGCCGAGCATGACATCGGCCAGACGGTCGTCATTGCCGAATCGGCGTGCGTCGCGGTCGAAGCCATGGAGGGCACGGACGCCACCATCGCGCGTGCGGGACAGATCATGCGGTCACTCGGTGGGGATGCTTCCACCCTGAGCCGCGTCCTGACCGTGGTGAAGATCGCCAAGCCGAATCAGGATATGCGGTTCGATGTGCCGGTCGTTGGCGTCAGAACCATCGAAGTGATGGCAGCGGCTGGCGCCACGTGCCTTGCCGTGGATGCGGGCCGATGCCTGCTTCTCGATGGCATCAAGATTATCGACGCGGCGGATGCTGGCGGCGTCGCAATCGTGGCTGAGGGAGAGTAGAAGTCATGCCTGCAAAAAAGTTGCAATCAACGTCCGAAGCTGAACGCATTGCCGATCAACTGCGCCGCGCCTTCCAGGGCAGCGCGTGGCACGGGCCTGCCCTGCTTGAACTTCTTGAAGATGTCGATGCGGCAACCGCGGCGGCTCATCCCGTGCCGAACGTTCACAGTATTTGGGAGCTTGTATTGCACATCGCGGCCTGGGACGGCGCAGGATCACGCCGACTTGACGGCCACAAGTGCCAACTCAAAGGTGATAAGAACTTTCCACCAGCCCCCAGGCCGGCGGAGGCCGAATGGCGCAAAGCGCTGGCGCGGACAAAACAGACCCACGATTCTTTGGTGAGCACGGTAGCAAGTCTTTCTGACAAGCGCCTCCATGAGATTGTTCCCGGGAAGCGGTACGATTTCTATCACATGCTCCACGGAATCGCGCAGCATGAGCTTTATCATGCCGGGCAAATTGCCATCTTGAAGAAGGCACAGGCGCGCTCGCGAAGGTAAGTTGGACAGTGTTCACGGACAGAAGGAAAGGTCCTTCGGGAGGTGAAGAGAATGCGTGAGAACTTCATTCCGAGGAGACGGCGGGCCAAAACCTTCCAAGAATCGAGCCGCGGAGCGGCGGAATAATTTAGCCCCGGACGTAAGTCCGGGGTAGGACCAGAAGGAAGGAGCAAGTCCCGCCAGGGACGGCAGAAGTGGCAGTGCTCGAGCCGCTTCCCAAATGCATTGATGAGACCGGTCCCGATATCGGCGGTCCCCATTTCCGGCCTCACCATTTCTTGAAGATCACAGCGACGGCCGCGACAATCAGCGCGAATCCTGCCACGTAGTTCCAGCGCAGCGGTTCCCTCAGGTAAAGAACGGAAAACGCCGCGAACACGGTCAGCGTAATCACTTCCTGGATGGTCTTGAGTTGTGCCGCGGCGAACTCGTACGATCCGATGCGGTTCGCCGGCACTTGAAAGCAGTATTCAAAAAAGGCGATCAGCCAGCTGACAAACACCACTTTATAGAGCGGCACCTCGCGATACTTCAAGTGTCCATACCAGGCGAACGTCATGAATATGTTTGAGATCGTCAGTAACGCGATCGTCCTCATGGGCCAGAGCCATCCTTTCTGCGGTTGAGTGAACGGCCAGACACAACTGTCCTGTGATCGGAAGCTTTCGGAAGGCTTGAGCTCTCGAACCTCGTTGATGCAGATGCTCTTTGGCCGGATTACGTTTACAATTTGTTTCCGGCAACCGGCCATCGAGAATTTCTGCTGCCAGTTCAAGATCCGATCTCTGTCGCCGTCGTGGGCGTGGGCGTTTTTGGGCGCAATCACGCACGAGTCTACAAGGAACTGGAACACCAGGGGGAGGCCGTCCGCCTGCTGGGGATAGTGGATCCCGATGTGAACCGCGCTGACACCGTGGCGCGCGAGTTTGGCTGTAAGGCGTTTGGTTCCGTGGAGCAGATGCTGACCACGCGCAGCGAAGTGCAAGCGGCGTCCGTAGCGGCTCCCACGGTGGATCATCTGGCGGTGGCCCGCGATCTGCTGAAAGCCGGTGTCGACGTGCTCATCGAAAAGCCGCTGGCGGCCACGCTCGCCGAGGCGGAGGAGTTGGTCGGGCTGGCGAGCGCGCACAAACGAATTGCCCAGGTGGGACATCTCGAGCGCTTCAATCCCGCTGTGCGGGCCACGCTTCCCATCCTGACGCAGCCCATGTTTTTCGAAGTCCATCGGCTCAGCGTGTTCACTCCGCGGTCGCTCGATGTCGATGTTGTTCTGGACCTGATGATCCACGACCTCGATATTGTGCTGGCGTTTGCCAACTCGGCAGTGAAGGAAGTTCGCGCCGTAGGCTTGCCGATTCTGTCCGGAAAGGTGGATATTGCAAACGTCAGGCTGGAACTGGAATCGGGCTGCATTGCGAACTTCACCGCCAGCCGTGTTTCCACCGAGCGCGTGCGCAAGCTGCGCTTGTTCCAGCCGCGGCAATATGTGTCGCTCGACTACGGACGGCAGGAGGTGCTGGTCTTCACCGTCGGGCAGGGAGGCGCCACTGGCACGCCCTCGGTGAATCCTCAGATCGGCGTTGCCAAACCCCCGGTGGCATCCGAAGAACCACTGCATGCGGAGCTTAAGTCCTTCCTCCACGCCGTGCGGGAACGATCGACGCCAGTTGTTCCCTTGGAAGATGGTCACCGGGCGCTGGCCTTGGCGCTTCAGATCGTCTCCGCCATCGGCGATCATGAAAAAAAACTGGACCTCGCGGGCATGGCGAAAGTCAAGAATTGATTCCCCTAAATTTCACATTTACATATGTTTACAGAAGTAACTCGCAGCTGCATTCCAAGTGAGCAGAATGCCTGGAAAGATGCGAAAATGAAAGGAGCTTGGTCGTAGCGGGCCGCGCCCGTTGCATTTCTTCAGCAAGGCAGAATGCAACGCGGTGAGTACCATTCGTGTCTAATGGCCAAGGGTTAATACAGTTAAGCCTAGCGCATGCCGATTACGCAGATTCCATTCCAGGATCCGGTAGCCCCGCCGCCCGAAAAACCGCAACCGGAGCAGCTCGGCCTTTACGACCGGGAAGATTGGGAAACAGCGTATCGCGACCTTGATGCGCGCGTGCCGCACCTGCTGATCCAATTGCAGGACGACCTGACCCGGTCCCGCCGGAGGGAGGCAGCGTGGATCTCCATCATCGTTCACCTGCTCATCTTCATCGTGCTGTGGAACTTGAACCTGATCGAGAAATACATTCCCTGGCACCGGGCCGTTGTGGTTTCGTTGGACGCAAACAAGGACAAAAACGTCACCTTCCTGGCGTTGCCGCCGGACCTGCAGAAGCCGCCGCGCAAGCCCAACACCAACATCATTTCCGATAAGGACCGCATCGCGACTTCGCGACGTCCGGAGTTGGATCCCAAGGAATTGCGGAAGATTCTGGCGACGCCGCCGCCGGGCGCGCCCGCAATGACCGGGCCGCGCGCGCCCCAGCCCGCCGCACCGCAGACCATGGCGCAGAACCAGCCCCCGTCCCAGCAGCAAGGACAGCCGGCTGCGCCTCGTCCTCAGTTTGACAACAATCAGACGGCGCAACTGCAAATGCCGGCGCGCCCCAAGGACAACAATACGTTCAGCAAGTATGCAGGATCGATGAGCGCCGGCTCCGCCATCCAGCAAGCCATGCAGGGGGCGGCGGCCAATCGCGCTGCCGGCGGTGGGGGACAGGAGGGCGACTTCGGCCTGGGGACTGGAGCACATGGCCGTCAACTTGGGGCGCTCGATATTCTGAGCGATACCCAGGGCGTGGATTTTGGCCCGTACTTGCAGCGCATTCTGCAGGATGTGAAAGACAACTGGTATCGCCTGATTCCCGAATCGGCCGAGATGAAGAAAGGGAAGCTCGCGATTGAGTTTGCCATCACCAAGGATGGCAAGGTCGCGGACATGCGTTTGGTCGACACCTCAGGGGACACCGCGCTCGATCGTGCAGCTTGGGGCGGCATTACTGCCTCCAATCCTTTCCCTCCGCTGCCCGGCGATTTCACCGGACCGTATCTCGCTCTTCGCTTTCGTTTCTACTACAACCCCGACAAAGCTGATCTGCAGTAGCACGCGCAACCGCTCCCTCCTTCGAGTCTTTTCCCTCAGCGCGAGAACCAAATTGCTAATGCGATTCTGTTTTGGCGAAACACCGCCAACCGACGACTAGGTGGTAGGGAAGTCATCCTCAGCGGAGCCGTTTTTTTGAGACGAGGGGAAGGATCTGCTCGGCTGAATTGCGCCGAGTTCGAGATGACGCCTTTCCAAAGAGCCGACTCACTACTTCCGCCCCGATAGAGTGCTTCCTCGCGCTGACTCCACCTGCTACATTTTGAGCCAGTGTCGCCCTCGCAAGAATACGCCCAGCGCTTGAAGTCCCGCGAGTCGCGGGTTGCCCACTATGAAAGAATTCATATCCGCCTAGGAAATGTCCGGCTGCTATTGGCCTTTCTCGTCGTGGTCCTGGCCTGGGCCTCGTTCCGAGGGCACTATCTCTCGCCATGGTGGATCGCCGCGCCGGTTGTGGCATTCGTGGGCATCGCAGCTTATCATTCGCGAATTCTCCGGGCCCGCGAACTGGCCGAGCGTGCCGCCGCATTTTATAAGAACGGACTGGCGCGCATCGAAGACCGTTGGGCCGACGTAGGCGAAACCGGCGAGCGCTTCGACGACCCTCATCACGTCTACGCCGCCGATCTCGATTTGTTCGGCAAAGGCAGCTTGTTTCAGTTGCTCTCGACGGCGCGCACCCGTATGGGAGAAGACACGCTGGCGAGTTGGCTGCTTTCACCCTCGCCGCTGGAGCGTATCCCCGAGCGGCATGCCGCCGTTTCCGAACTGCGCCACCAGTTGGATCTGCGCGAGGAACTCGCAGTACTCGGCGAAGATGTGGGCGTAGGAGTGCATCCCGACGCGCTCCTGACCTGGGCCGAATCTCCCAATCAGATGAAGCCATTCTGGATTCGAGCTCTGGCGCCATGGCTCGCCGCGTCGGCTATTTTGGCCGTCGCGGTGTGGGCGTATTGGGGGATGGCGACACCGCTCGTTGTCATCGTCGTGATTGAGGCTGTGCTTACCTACCGGTTGAAGGCTGCGCTGGAAGAGGTTCTCCACGGAACCGAGCATGCGTTTCACGACTTGGATTTGCTCTCGGGAGTGTTGACGCGACTGGAAGCGAACCCGTTCCGGGCACCTCGTCTGCAGACTCTCCAGAAACAAATTTCATCGAGCGACGTCCCAAGCTCGCAGGCCATTGCACGACTCAGGACGCTGGTGGACCTGATCAACTCGCGCCATAACACTTTTCTACGGATCATTGACGCTCCGCTGATGTATTCCGTGCAGCTGGCATTCGCCGCCGATCGCTGGCGTCAGGCTCACGGGAAGGTCCTGCGGCTGTGGGTCACCGCCATCGGAGAGATGGAAGCGCTGCTTGCGCTGGCGACCTACAGCTTCGAACATCCCGCGGACCCGTTTCCCGAATTCGACGAGGGCCCGGTGTGTTTCGAGGGCGAGGAGCTCGGGCATCCTCTGGTCTCGGCCGCGGTCCTTATTCGCAACAACCTGAGCATCAGCGGCGGGACGCGGGTTCTGCTGGTCAGCGGCTCTAATATGTCAGGTAAGAGCACGCTGCTGCGCGCCGTCGGGATGAACGTCGTGCTGGCGATGGCGGGTGCTCCCGTCCGGGCCCGCCGCCTGCGTCTCGCGCCCTTGCAGGTGGGCGCCAGCATTCGCATCAACGACTCCCTGCGCGAAGGCAGTTCCCGTTTCTATGCCGAAATCACACGGCTGCGCCAGATCTTCGACCTGGCCGGCGGCGGTCCGCCATTGCTTTTTCTACTGGATGAACTTCTGCAGGGCACAAATTCGAAAGATCGCCGCATTGGCGCAGAGGGAATTGTTCGCGCGCTGGTGAATCGCGGAGCCATCGGGATCGTCAGCACGCATGACCTGGCGCTCACCGACATCGGCGGGTCGAACGGCCACCTGCACAACGTCCATTTCCAGGACGAGTTCGAAAACGGGAAGATAACCTTCGACTACAAGCTGCGCGACGGCGTGGTCTCCAAGAGTAACGGCCTCGAACTGATGCGGTCCATCGGTCTCGAAGTTTAGTGTTGTGGCCGACCTGGCTTCCTTTGTCATCCTGACGGCGGGCTTTTTTGTCCGCCGAAGGACCTGTGCAACTGGCGGGCACCAAACAACAGCGCCTCAGGGTGACAAGACTGCGCCATGGCAGGACTCGGGCGTAACCACGCCTTTCTACCAAACCCGGCAACGGTTCTGATTCACCATCGGCGCACCGGCCTTGCAGTGGAAGGCTTCCTGAAACTCCGGCATATTCGAGACCACGCCATTGGTTCGGTATTTCTCCGGAGAGTGCGGGTCGACGGTGGCGCGGAGGCGCTTGGTCTCGTCGCGGGTCTGGCCGCACCAGCTCTGTCCGTAGCCGACAAAGAAACGCTGCTCCGGCGTCAGATCCTCCTGCGGCTCCAGCTTCTGGCCTTTTGTGTCTTCTTTCCAGGCCATGTAGGCCAAGAGCAGGCCCCCCAAGTCGGCGACGTCCTCGCCCAGTGTCAGCTTGCCGTTGATCTTGATGTCATCGACGATCGTATAAGTCGAATACTGATCGGAGATGCAGCTGGCACGCTTCACGAATTCTTTTTCGTCCTCCGGAGTCCACCAGTCGCGAAGGTTGCCTTGAGCATCAAACTGCCGGCCTTCGTCGTCGAATCCGTGCGTGAGTTCGTGCCCGATGGTGCCTCCCGTGTCGCCGTAGTTGGGAGCGGCATCGGACGTGGGATCGAATGCCGGAGGCTGCAGCACGCCGGCAGGAAAGTTAATGTCGTTCATCTGTGGATTGTAGTAGGCATTCACTGTGGGCGGAGTCATGTCCCACTCACCGCGGTCGACGGGTTTGCCGATCTTGGCGAGCTGGCGGTTGAACTCAAATCTCCGCGCGCGGTCGAAGTTGCCCAGCCCGTCGCCCCGTACGATTTCGAGCTTGCTGTAGTCGCGCCACTTGTCGGGATAGCCGATCTTGTTGGCCATGTCGTGAAGCTTGGTCAGTGCTTGTTGTTTGGTCGCGGGCGACATCCAGGAAAGAGCGTTGATGTCCTGTTCCATCGCGGCTTGGATTTCTTTCACCATCTTGAGAGCCTCTTGCTTGGCCTGAGGAGGGAAATATTTGTCGACATAGGCCTGGCCCAGGGCCTCGCCAAGATAGCCGTCTACATCTTCCGTGCAGCGCTTCCAGCGCGGCTTGAGCTCTTGTTGTCCCTGTAGAGTCTTGCCGTAGAACGCGAAGTTCTCTTGCAAGAATGGCGCGGAAAGATGCGAGGCGTATGCATGCACCAGGTGCCAGCGCGCATATGTCTTCCAGTCGGGCAGGTTCTCTTTTTCCACCACTTCACTAACGGTTTTAAAAAATGCGGGCGCGGCGACATTCAGTGAAGTCAGCGATCGCAGTCCCACCTTGGTGAAATAAGTCTGCCACTGGAAGGCAGGACTGATCTTCTCAAGTTCGGCGCTGGCCATTTTGTGGTCAAGGTTCTTGGGATCGCGGCGCTCCACGCGCGTCATGGATCCCTTTGCCAAGGCAGTTTCGATGCGCATGACCGTCTGCGCTTCGCCCACCGCCGAGTCAGGCTTGTCGCCGAGAAGTTCGAACATCTTCTGAACGTGTGCCAGATAGGCTTTGCGCAGATCAACCGACTTGGCGTCGTCTTTGGTGTAGTAGTCGCGGTCCGGCAGGCCAAGACCACCCTGGTCGGCCTCGGCGATGACCTGATTGGCATCACGGAAATCCTGGATCGAATCAAAGCGGAAGAGAACGTTATCATCGGCCATGGCCGCGGCGACGTCGGCGATCTCCGCCTTGGAACTGATCCCGGCAATCCGCTGCAGTTGGGGCTTTAGCGGCTCCGCTCCTTTGGCGTCGACGGCCTTCTCATCCATGCAGGAAGCGTAGTAGTCACCAATCTTTTGCGTGATCGCGTTGCGGCTTCGATCGGGCGTCGAAGCCGCTTCGAGGATCCCCCGCAGGCGGCCTCGATTCTCGTCCTCCATTTTCGAATACACGTCCCACGACGCCTGATCCGGCGGAATCGGATTGTTCTTGATCCACCCTCCACACGAATACACGAAAAAATCGACACAGGGATCGACGCTGCGATCCATCGAGGTGAGGTCGAGGGCAGGTTCATGTTTCTCGATGCTCGACTGTTGGGCGGAGGCGAGCGAGAGGAGAAGAACCATTACAAGGGCTACGAAGAAGCTGATGCGTGCGATAGACATGACGCTCCCTTTGACCGAGCAATCGAATTCCCGGGACCCTTAAGGATGACCCAAAAGTATAAGCCTCCGGGTCAACGCGTTTGTCAGGGACTGCGGAGGCTCCGACGCCGCAAGGCGCCCAATCTTAGCTCTTCCTCAGATGAATCGAACCGTCTCCGGTGCGAATGCTCAGCACGCTGCCGCCGCCGTTGAGCTTACCGCGGACTTCGTTCTCGCGAATCTTGCCGGCGGTGGTTACCGGCATGTCGAGGTCGATGTGCCCGTCGCTGGTGTGCAGGTCAACATCGGCGGCCATGTCACCCGGCACTTCAAGGCTGACGTTTCCGTCTCCGGTCTCGAGCCTCCAGCCCGAGGCGAGCGAAGATCCAGAATTGGCACGCACTTCGATATGGCCATCGCCGGTCTTGAGATCGAGTTCATCAAATCGCCCACCGGCCCGAATGTGACCGTCGCCTGTAGTAGCGTGCAGCTTGCCATCGGCGGCTTCGAGAGTCACCCCGCCGTCGCCGGTGTGCAGATCCATCTCACCTTTGAGACCGTTGAGTTCGATCTTGCCGTCGCCAGTGCGCAGATTGGCCTTACCCTCGCGCGGCATCTGGACGATGATTTCTACCTTGTGCTGTCCCCACTCGATGTTGAAGTTATGATGCGGGTAGCGGACATCGATATCGACGTGGTCGCCGTCCTGGTGCTCCTCGATACGGATGCCGCCTTCCCCAATCTTGTAGCGGGTGGTGATGACCTTGGCTTCGATCGTGTTCTGGTCCCAGGTCGAGACGCGGATATCGGCGTCGGAAGTTTCGATCCGCAGCTCGGGCTTGCCCGTGAGGTTATAGGTCTTCGACCATTCATCTGCCCAGGCCGGCAGCGCGGCCACGAGGCCGAGAACAAAAATTGTGAGTCCGATGCGCTTCATGGAGAGTTCTCCTCGCTGGGCACACACCCACCCAGCCTCTTAGACGGAAGTACGCGCGATTCGTGAGGTTGGTTCCAGCGAAAGTGAGTCACTAGCGTGGCTCTGACCGGACATACGCCATTCTGATCAAGGTGCGCTCCGAGAAGGGCAGGTAGAGGAGCGCTGCACTGGCTGCGAAAGCCGCACCCAGGCCGATCTTCTGCATCAGCAGGAACGGGGCGACCGCCCACAACTGGTCGAGGGCCAGGACGAAGGGGAAGATTTGCCTGAATTTCTCGCCCAGGCGCTGGTAGTCGAAGCCCACCGCCGAGATCAGATAGCAGCGCACAGGAATACCCACGCCGGCCGTCACCATAACCGCGCTGGCCAAGGCGGTTGCGCCCCATGGGGGGAGGAAAGAGTCCGCGATACTCTGGATTGCATGCAGTCGAAAGAGTGCTGCGAGATAAAACGACAGGTACATCACTTGTATCAACCCGAAGAGTCCGCGAGTGATTGCCCGATGGGGGATCGGGACGTCGAGTTCGGGATGCAGCGTGACCAGCGAAGGGTAAGGCTCTGAGAATGGCGCGCCTGTTGGCGTGTTGGCCGGGGAAGCCCCCGAGCCGTTCGCAGCGGCCTCACCGGAGGCGGTTTCACCCCGGGAAGCTCCCAGTCCATCATTCTGTACAGGGGCAATAAACCGATAGCCGCGTCTGGCCAGGGTCTCGACATAGCGCGGGTTGGAGGCCGAGTCCCCTAGCGCCTCGCGCACCTTGTTGATGGCCGTGTTCAAGCTATGGTCGAAGTCAACGAAGGTGTCGGAGGGCCACAGGCTCTGCCGCAATTCTTCGCGGGTGACTACCCCTCCCGCGCGTTCCAGCAGCAGCGCCAGCACCTGGAAGGGCTGCCCCTGCAGGCGCAGCTTTACGCCGTTCTTGCGCAGTTCGCCGGCGCTGAGATCGAGTTCAAAGACCCCAAAGCGCGCGACTCGGCGGTGGTTCTCGGGTAAGGCATGCACGACGCCGTAGTGTAGCACTGGGAGTCTCCGGCAGTGGGCAACAGCGCTACAATGTCTGCGTGTCCTCAGCCGACCGCCACGACGATTCTCACCAGCACCATCGTCACGCCGTCTATGCGTCGGAAACCACGGGCCTGTTGCTCATTGCCTTTCTGCTACTTTTTCTCACGCTGACTCGTTACTGGCACTCTATTCACGGGAGCCTGCGCTGAACGTGCGCTCCGCGCCTGGCGAAATGGGGACACCCGAGCCATTGCTGGTAGTCATGGTCGGGCCCACCGCTAGCGGAAAAACGGCGCTGTCCCTGGCCCTCGCCGAGAAGTTCGAAGCCGAGATCGTCAACTGCGACTCGGTCGCCATGTATCGGGAGTTCGACATCGGCACCGCGAAACCCAGGGCAGCCGAGCGGGCCCGTGCGCCGCATCATTTGTTCGATTGCGTCCAGCCCACCGATTACGTTACCGCAGGCGAATATGCGCGCCGGGCGCGGCAGGTGCTTTCCGAAATCGCCGCGCGCCGTCATTTGCCCATCGTGGTCGGAGGAACCGGGCTATACTTGCGCGCCCTGCTCGAGGGCCTTTTTCCTGGCCCGAAGCGCTCCGAGCAATTGCGGGAGCGGCTGCGCGAACGAGCCGCGAGGCAGGGTCCGGGGTACCTGCATCGGATTCTGACGCGTCTGGACCCCGCCGGTGCGCAAACGATCCACGCCAACGACAGTCCCAAGCTGATCCGCGCCATCGAGGTTTGCCTGGCCTCGCGCCAGAAAATGACGGAACTCTGGCAACAAGGCCGCGACCCGCTGCGGGGCTTTCGTATCTTGCGGCTGGGGCTCGATCCAGACCGCGCCTTGCTTTACGATCGGATCAACCAGCGCGCCGAACGCATGTTCGCAGTTGGACTGGTCGAAGAAACGGGACGCCTGCTTCAGAAATACGGCGCCGCCGCTCGCCCCCTGGCATCGCTAGGCTACAAGCAGGCCGTTCAGTTATTGCGCGCCAAACTCACTCGTGAACAAGCCGTACAAGCCACTCAGCAAGCCCACCGCAATTACGCCAAGCGGCAAATGACCTGGTTTCGCCGCGAGCCCGACATGACGTGGCTGAAGGGCTTCGGCGACGACCCTCAGATCCAGGAGCGGGCCATCCAACGCCTGGCTGAAAACGCTCGGCCTTAGTCGTCGCTGGGGCCATGTTCGGAAGTCCCAAGACCTAAGACCCGACACCTGCCGTTCTGCTATCGTTCCTCCATGCCCCGAATCTTCTCTGCCATATTGCTCGTTCTTGCACTTGCCCTGCCCGTTTTCGCCAAAGAAAAGCATCCACGCCCCGGTCCGATTCACCTTACCCGGGACGGCGAGAAATGGGCCGAGAAAACGCTGGGCAAGCTATCGCTGGAAGAAAAGGTCGGCCAGGTCTTCATGATCTGGTGCCGCGCCAGTTTTCTCAACGCGGATAGTCCGGAGTACCTGCAGTGGCGCGAGGCCATGCAGAAGCATCACGTCGGCTCCTTCGCCATGACGGTTCACGTAGACGGTCCATTTCTGCTACGCAGCGAACCGTACGAAGCTGCCGAACTGCTCAATCGCCTGCAGCACGACTCCAAACTGCCACTGCTGTTTGCCGCCGACTTCGAACGCGGCGTTGCCACGCGCCTGATGGGGACAACAAACTTTCCTCACGCCATGGCGTTCGGCGCCGATGGCAAAACCGAAGACGCCGAGATGTCCGGCCGCATCACGGCGCAGGAGGCCCGGGCCATCGGAATTCACTGGAATTTCTATCCAGATGCGGATGTGAACTCGAACCCGGCCAACCCCATCATCAATACCCGGTCGTTCGGAGAAGATCCCAAACAAGTCGGCGATCTGGCCACCGCCTACATCAAAGGTGCGCACGAAGGCGGAATGCTGACCACGGTGAAGCACTTCCCGGGACACGGCGACACGGCAACCGATTCGCATCTGGGTGTTGCCAGCGTGAATGTCGACCGCGCTCACCTGGACTCGACCGAACTTCCCCCCTTTCGCCAAGCCATCGCAGCGGGCGTCGATTCGGTCATGGTGGCGCACGTGACCGTGCCCGCGCTCGATCCTGATCCCAATCATGTCGCCACAATTTCCCCGGCAGTCGTCTCCGATCTGCTGGAAAGCCAGCTTGGATTCAAGGGACTCATCGTCACCGACGCCCTCGATATGGCAGGGTTGACCCATCTGTTCGCCAGCCATATCGGGCGAGCCGCCGTAGAGGCCTTCAAGGCGGGGAATGACCTGCTGTTGATTCCCGCCGACCTGGCGGCGTCCTACGACGCCATGCTTAAAGCCGCTCGTTCCGGGGAAATCTCCCGCCAGCGCCTTGATCGCTCTGTCCTCAAGATCCTGAAAATAAAGGCGTCTCTCGGGCTGCATACCTCCCGCACGGTGGATTTGAACACGCTCTCGGTGTCGGTCGGAAAGCCAGACCATCTCGCATTCGGCCAGCAAGTTGCCGATTCCGCCATCACGCTGGTGCGTGATAACGGCAAGGTCCTTCCCCTCGAGTCCAAGGGAACAATTAGTGCCTTGCTTCCGTATATGGCCAAAGAAGAGACGCACAATAACGTCGTGGCCATTCTCTTCTCCGACGACGTGCGCTCCGATTCCGGACGTGCTTTCGGGCGCGAATTCCGCTCCCGCATCCCGGACGCGCATGTCCTGTACGTGGACCCACGCATCGCTGCGGGGATGAGTGAGGAAGTCCTGAAGGCGGTTGATGAGGCGAAGACGGTGATCGCAGCGGTCTACGTCATTCCGACGGCGGGGAAGGTGGGTAACTCCGTCGCGATGACCGATGCGACCGGCTCCCTACTGCAGCAGGTCTTGGATCACGCCGCGAACAGAACCGCGGTCGTGGCCATGGGAAATCCGTACTTGGCCAGCGATTTCCCCAAGATCGAGAACTACATGTGTACGTTTTCCAATGCGACGGTCTCGGAAATGGGCGCCGTCAAGGCGCTCTTCGGGGAGATCCCGATTCGCGGGCATCTGCCCGTCACCATTCCAAACGTCGCGCAGCGTGGCGTCGGGATTGAACGTCCGGCGCACGTCGCCCAGGGAGGATCTCCCGATGCGCAGCATTAGGGTACAATCGGTCCGCGGCCCCGCTCTGGGTCTGGTTCTCGTTTTCCTTGTCCTGTTGCCTGCCTGCAGTATCAACGTGAAAAAAGAAAAGAACGGGCAAGACAAGCAGGTAGACATCCAAACGCCGGTCGGCGGAATCCATGTCAGCAAAGACGTGGATGTGGCTGACACTGGCCTCACCGTCTATCCGGGTGCCCGCCTCAAGCAGAAAGATTTCAACGGCGAAAGCAAGAGCGCGAACGTGAACATCTCCAGTTTCGGCTTCGGCTTGAGAGTCGTCGCCATGGAATACGAGTCCGATGACGCGCCGGCCAAGGTCGTAGCCTTCTACCAGGATCAACTCAAGAAATACGGCAACATCCTCGTATGTCACACCAGCCATCTTGATGTAAACACCGACATGAAGGGTTTGGATCAGGGGTCCCACGAACTGACTTGTAATAGCAACAGCGGCGACAACGTCGAACTGAAAGTCGGTAATAAACAGAACCAGCACATCGTTGCCGTTGAGCCCGAGGGCAAGGGATCGAGTTTTTCCTTGGTGTACGTCCGCACGCACGGGAAGGATGCAGATATTTAAGCGCCGCTCTGTGAGGAGGATTCATGCTTCGCCCTTTAACGCCCGCGCTCGTGCTGGCGGTAATCGTGAGTCTACCCGTTATCGCCCAAGACTCCGATAACCATGACAAGAACCTCGACATCCGGAGTTCCGTTGGCGACCTGCACTTGGGCAAAGACGCAGACGCCCGCAAGACTGGCCTGCCTCTCTACCCCGGCGCGCGGCTCGAATCCGACACCGAGAAGGGCGATCAGGCAAATCTCAGCCTTCTGACCGACGCTTTCGGATTGAAGTTGGTGGTAGCCAAGTACCAGTCCGACGACGCTCCGGCCAAAGTCATCGACTTCTACCGAGGCAAACTGAAGCCGTATGGCAAGGTCCTCGAGTGCCATACCCAGAAACATGGCGGCGATGTCGAGATAGACAACGACGATAAGGACGCCAAGAACACCAAAGAGCTGAAATGCGACGACAACTCCGGGCCAGTGACGGAACTGAAGGTTGGCACCGAAGACAATCAGCACATTGTGGCCGTTGAGCTGCGCGAAGGGGGCAAGGGATCAACCTTCGCCCTCGTTTACGTCCACACCCGAGGTAAGCGCGGGGAAATCTAGAGAGGTTGCGCGGTGAGTGGACCGGTTTGACACGGCACCGCGCAGAGCAAAGCCTTTGTCATCCTGAGCTGCTGTTTGGCGCCGAAGGACCCATGCACTGTCTGCCGGTTGCACAGGTCCTTCCGCGGGCAAAAAGCGCCCGCGTCAGGATGACAACACAAGCTGGGTCGGCCACCGCAACTCGGAAACCGCTGTCAGATTCGTTCTTCCATCGAACATCAATCTGGCAAACGACGGCGACCGCCTTCTTGCCTCCGTCGTGGACCCTGCTGTACTTTCAAGACAAAGCCTCGGGTCCCGGATGGAACAACCCTGCTACAAATGCGGGCAAGCGGTGGACGAAGGTGTTCCTTTCTGTCCGCACTGCGCGGCGCCGCAGATTCGCGTGATTATTGCCGAGCCGATGCTGAGTCCCGCGTCCTCGTCAGTCGTCTTGCCAGGTTCGCCCGCGGCTGCCGATCCCCTGCCCGTCCCGGCCATTGCGGTCCCCATGTCCTGGTCTTTTTCTGCACAGCCATGTGCCCTGGCAGCGCTCGTAGCGGCAGTAGCGATGGTGTTCAAGCTCGTGGTGCCCGTGATTGCCGTGTTCGGCGCCGGATTTCTGGCGGTCGCCTTCTATCGTCGCCGGGCTCCCGAGACCGCAATTCACGCCAAGGTCGGCGCCCGTCTGGGAGCGGTCTGCGGGTTTTTCTGCTTCGCCATGACCACAATTCTCGAGACCACGGCGGTCCTCGTCCTCCACCAGGGCGGGGAGATTCGGCACATCATGGTCGATGCCATCCAACAGACCGCGGCGCGATATTCCGACCCCCAGTTCCAGCAGACCCTGGACTTCCTGCGCTCACCTGGCGGCATGGTCTTCATGATGGTCTTCTTCCTGATCTTCGCTTTGGCGGCGTTCCTCGTCTTGGGAATGCTCGGCGGAGCGTTAGGCGGGGCTGTGTTCGGTCGCCGGGACCGGACTTGACCCGGGCAGCGAGCCTGTTCCTAGTTCCTCGCGATCCACAGGAACCACAGGAACCACAGGAAGGGGCGCTTGCAGCCGCCTGCCTCCACGCGTATGATGCACCGTTTGCACTTGTGACGATGAACAAGCCTGCCCGCGGTTCGCTACTCGGGATTGAACACCTCGAGGCGAAGGAAATTCTGGGCCTGCTGAAGCTGGCCCGCCGCATGAATCCGCTCAAGGCCCGTCCGCTGCTGTGCGGCAAGCGGGTTGTGCTTCTGTTTTACGAAGCTTCCACCCGCACTCGTTCTTCCTTCGAATTCGCCGCCAAATCGCTCGGCGCGATGACCACGCTGGTCCAGTCTTCCGGTTCCAGCATCGAGAAAGGCGAGTCCGTTCTCGATACCGGCTACACCTTGCGGGCCGTCGGCGCCGATTGCATCGTGATGCGCCATCCCTCTGCCGGCGCTCCGCATTTGATGGCGCGGCATCTCGACATTCCCGTGGTCAATGCCGGGGATGGCATGCACGAGCATCCCTCGCAGGCTCTGCTGGACGCGTTTACCATCTTGAAGCACAAGAAGTCTTTCAAGGGACTGCAGGCTGCAATCATCGGCGATATCTTTCACAGCCGCGTGGCCCGAAGCGCCTGTCATCTACTGACTAAATTCGGAGTGAAGATCACCCTGTGCGGTCCGCCCGAATTCGTTCCCGATGTGGCCGCCACTCTGGCGCCCGGCCTGCGCATTACGCGACACATCGAAGACGCGCTTCGCGGAAGCGATGTGATCATGCTGCTGCGGGTGCAAAAAGAACGCCTGGCGGGACAGAAGATTCGCCTGCAGGACTACATCGCCCGCTATCAGATGACGACAGCGCGCCTGAAACTGGCCAAACGCGATGCTATCGTGATGCATCCGGGCCCGATTATCCGCGGCCTCGAACTCACGGCGGAAGTCGCCGATGGCCCACAGTCGGTGATCGTCGACGAGGTCCACAACGGTGTTCCTACGCGCATGGCCATCCTGGCGCGGGCGTTAGGGAAGGCGAAATGAACCACGGATCGATTGGGAATTGCTGAATGCTGACGGCTAAGAACAAAAGCCGAGAGAGCGCCAGCCAACTGATCAAAGGCGGCCACCTGATCGATCCGGCCGCAAAGATCAACGCGGCCATGGACGTCCTGCTACGCGATGGCCGCGTCGCCGAAGTGGGCCTGCCGAACGAGATTCGTGGGGGCGCCGACGAAAAGTTCGACGCCCGTGGCCTCGTCGTCGCTCCCGGCTTCATCGACCTGCACGTGCACTTGCGCGAACCGGGGCAGGGTTACAAAGAGACGATCGCTAGCGGAACCGCCGCCGCTGCCGCCGGCGGCTTCACCTCGGTCTGCACCATGCCCAACACTGCGCCGGTGGTCGATACGGCGGAATGGGTCGGCTGGATCAGGCATCCCGAGCGGGGCGCGTCCGTCAATGTGTTCCCCGTTGCCGCCGCCACGCGCGGAAGCCGCGGCGGAACTCTCACCGACTTCGCCGCCTTGCAACGCGCCGGAGCGATTGCGGTCACCGACGACGGCAAGCCCATCCTCGACGACGACGTGATGCGCATGGCTCTGCGATTGGGCGCCGAATTGAACTTTCCAGTCGTGCAACATGCCGAAGACACACGCCTGACCGAGAATTGCTCGATGCATGCGGGTCCGACCAGCTTCCGCTTGGGCCTGCGCGCCATGCCAGCCGCCGCCGAAGCTGCCATCGTCGAGCGCGATGTGACTCTGGCGCAGCAGATTCGCGAGTCGCGCCTGCATGTAGCGCATCTTTCCACCTCCGAGGCTCTGAAGGCTGTGCGCCGCGGCAAGCGCGCTAAGGCTCGCGTCACCTGCGAGGTCACGCCCCATCACTTTACGCTGATCGACGAGAACGTCGGCGAGTACGACACCAACTTTAAGATGAATCCCCCACTGCGCTCCGCCGCCGACCGCGAGGCCATTCTGGTCGCGCTCGCCGACGGGACCGTGGATGCCATCGCCACCGACCACGCCCCCCACGCTCCTCACGAGAAGCAGGTCGAGTTCGAGCGTGCCGCCTTCGGCATCACCGGCCTGGAAACGGCCCTGGCACTGGCGATCACCAAACTCCACCGCGAGCAGAAAATCCCCCTGCCCCGCATCGTCGAACTTTTCACTGCAGGCCCCGCGAGGGTCTTCGATCTCCGCGGCCGGGGTTCGCTCGCCCGCGGCAACTTCGCCGATGTGACCATCTTCGATCCCAAGAAGCGTTGGACCTTCGAAGTCTCGAAGTCGCACTCGCTGTCGCACAACACTCCATTCGACGGCTGTCAGTTTACCGGCAAGGTCATCGCAACCATCGTGGGCGGGAAGTTCGTCCTCCGGATGGAATAGAGACCACCCTCGATCCAGCCGCGAGCGCGAGGGAGGCGAGCCTGGCGTATACTCCACACGAAATCAAGGAAGGGCGCAAAATGCTTCGAGCATCGCGATTAATTCTTCCGATTGTCCTTCTGTTCACCGCATTCGTATTCGGGCAGACGAGCACCCCAGCTGCCTCGCCGGTTCCGTCCGTCGAAAACCGGCCCGCGGCAGCGCCTGCGTTCGATGTGAACGCAGCGGTCAATGGCTATCTGGCCAAGATGCCTCCCGCGCAACGGGCTCGATCCAATGCCTATTTCGAAGGTGGTTATTGGTTGCTTTTGTGGGACTTCCTCTCGACCGTCGTGGTGATGTGGCTGATGCTCCGCCTCCGCTGGTCATCGGGCATGCGAAACCTGGCCGAGCGCATCACTCGCTTCCGGCCAATCCAGACTGCGCTCTACTGGATTCAGTTCTTTCTGGTTGTTTCGATACTCACCTTTCCGCTCACGCTGTACGAAGGCTACTTCCGCGAGCACAAGTATGGTCTTCTGAATCAAACCTTTGGCCCCTGGATGCGTGAGCAGCTCATCGGGCTGATGGTCGGCCTGGTACTGGGAGCGATCCTCATCGTGCCGCTATTTGGCCTTGTCCGACGCTGGGGGAAAAGCTGGTGGGTGTGGGGCGCAGCTCTAACCATTGTGTTTCTCGCATTCGTAAGTCTGATCGCCCCCGTTTACATCGCCCCACTCTTCAACACTTACAAAAAGCTGGCGGATCCACACATCAAGGATCCAATCCTCACCATGGCGAACGCCAACGGAATTCCGGCCACCGACGTCTGGGAGTTTGATGCCTCCCGCCAATCGAATCGGGTCAGCGCCAACGTCAGCGGCTTCGCCAGCACGCAGCGAATTAGTCTGAACGACAATCTCCTGAATCGTTGTACCCTGCCCGAGATTGAAACGACCATGGGCCACGAGATGGGTCACTACGTTCTCAACCACGCCTACACGGGACTCGTGGAGTTTGGCGTGCTGGTGGTGATTGGTTTCGCCTTTCTGAACTGGGGCGTCCACTTTGCTCTCACGCGCTGGGGCCAAAAATGGGATCTTCGAGGAATCACCGACGTCGCCGTCCTGCCACTGGCGGTGATCCTGCTGTCCCTGTTTTTCTTGGTCATGACGCCGGTGACGAATACCATCACGCGCACCATGGAGTATGAGGCCGACATGTACGGCCTCAACGCCGCCCAACAACCGGATGGCGAGGCGAATGTGGATTTGATGTTGGGAGAATATCGCAAACTCGATCCCGGCCCGGTCGAGGAGTTCGTCTTTTACGATCATCCCAGCGGCCGTACTCGCATCACCGCCGCGATGCGCTGGAAAGCGGGCCACCCGGAATCGGCATCCCCGGAAGAGGTGGCAAGACCGGTCTTCGATACTCGGTGATAACGCGGGGAATCAGGTTAAGGCAATTCGGCAGGTTGTTTCTTGTCACGCCGTTGCTCAAAACGAATGCGTGCGCGCAGTCCATCCCAAAACCAACAGCGCACCCCATTGCATCGTCAATTAGCCCGAAGCGAGACGAAGGAACCGAAATCCGAACTGGCCGGAATGCTGGTCCTGCCGCAGAGATGCGACGGGGCGGGTGACTTGTATCTCCGCATTGGCGCTGATGAACGCGCGATGATGCAGAACATCAGCTCCGACGGGAAAAGAGTTGTCAGATCTTGGAACTGGCCTCACTGTGGGCCCCAGTTCCCTGGCCAAAGGGTTTCAAGACTGTGGCGGAGTTAGACCAAGCGGGACGGGGCACACCTGCAGTCAAGTTTGAGCGTGACGTTGGCGAACTAAAAATGCTGATTGATCGCTTTACCGCAACCCAAGCCATAGCTTGAGACTTTCAGTGGCCGTCTCATCTCTACTTTGACCGAATGTCTGAGATAGAGTGGATGCGCCTGGGCTACCTACATTCCGATCACCACCTGCCGCAATTTGGCGAGTGAGTCCTGCATAGGATGCGCTGGTTATGTGCCATCGAGCGTTGACAGAACTGCTGCGCGGCAACGGCGCGCACGCTGATCCCATCGCGTGCGTCGAGGATATCTCTGCCGACATGGCGGGGCGGCAGGTTGGCGGATTTCCACACTCGATCGCTCAGCTGGTGTTTCACATGAACTACTGGATGAGCTACGAACTGCGACGCATTCGAGGGGAGAGGCCGGCATATCCCGAACACAATTCGGAGAGCTTCCCTGCGGCGGCGTCCGTCGATGTGGGGCAATGGGATCGGCTCAGGCGGGACCTGGCCTGGTTCTTGGTTCAGTATGCGGAGCTGGCGAAATCCCCGGCGCTCGAACTCGAGCGCGAGATTGAGAGCGCGCACCCGGGCGACAAGACGGTGGCAGGGACGATTGAGGCCGTGCTGTGGCAGATGGTGGCGCACAACAGCTATCACGTGGGGCAGATCGCGTTGATCCGGCGCGCGCTGGGGGTGTGGCCACCGCGCGCGGGCGGGGATACGTGGTGAAACACGGCAGGTCGGGCTCTGGGTTATGCTGAGAGCGGCTGCTGACAACTCCACATGCTCTCCGAATCAAACATCCTGAAACATATCGCGCGCCAGCCAAAACGCACGGCCGGGTTCAAGCAGCTGGTGCGCGAACTGGGGCTGCATGGGGACGAGCGCCGCCAGCTCCATGATCACCTGCAGAAACTCGTGGCGGGCGGCGGGCTGATCGCAGTTGACTCCGACCGTTATGCCCTGCCGCAAGCCGGCGCTGACAGGAATCTGGTTGTCGGACGGCTCACCATGCATCGGGACGGGTTTGGCTTCGTTATTCCTGATGCGAGTTCTCTGCCCGCTGCGCTGAAGTCAGGTCTGGTGGGAGATATTTTTATCGCTCCGCACCTGATCGGCAATGCCATGCACGGCGACCGGGTGCTGGTCGATATCACCAATGTGCGGCCCGACGGGCGCGCCGAGGGGCGCATTGTGCGGCCGGTCGTGCGGGCGAATCCTACGGTGGTTGGGATCTTTCATTACGGCAGCAGGCACAACTATGTCGCGGCGATGGATTCGAAGATCACGCAGGAGATTGTGATTCCGCAAGGGGCGGAATATCCGGAGTGTGGTCGAACTACAGACGAGGACCGGGACGGTACACGGGAGACCCCTCGCCCCGCTGGAAAAAGCGCGGGGCTTCGGGATGACGCCAGGAAAAGAGCGGGCCAGGGTGGGGGTGCGAGGAAGAGGTCTGTCGATCGCGTGCTGGGAGACGAGATCGCGCGGAGGAGCGAGTGGGACGATCTGGAAGGCGTGGTGGTTGATGTGGAGATTACCGACTGGCCTTCGCCGACCGAGAATCCGCGGGGACGCGTCATCGAGATTCTCGGACGGGAAGACGACTTCGGCGTCGACGTTGAAATCACGATTCGCAAGTTTCACCTGCCCCATCATTTTCCGGCGGCAACGCTCGAGGAGGCGGGGGACACACCCGCGGTCATTTCAACCCGGGAGTTGCACCGGCGGCGCGACTTTCGGGCGTTGCCCATTGTCACCATCGATGGCGAGACGGCGCGAGACTTTGACGACGCGGTGCTGGTGCGGATGCTGGGGAACGGCAATTTCCAGCTGCAAGTACACATCGCCGATGTGGCGCAATATGTGACTGCGGGGTCGGCACTCGATCAGGAGGCGCGGCTGCGCGGCACCAGCGTTTATTTTCCCGACCGCGCCGTGCCCATGCTCCCGCTGGAGCTTTCGACCGACATCTGCAGCTTGCGGCCGCAGGTGGACCGGCTGGTGATGTCGTGCATCATGGAGATCGATCATCGCGGCGAGATCGTGGGCTACGATTTGTGCGAAGGCGTGATCCGCTCGGCCGAGCGCATGACCTACACCGCGGTGAATGCGGTGATCGAAGGCGATGCCGCCATGCGCGAGCGCTATGCGCCGCTGGTCGCTTCGTTTGAGCTGATGCGCGATCTGGCGCTGATTTTGAATCGAAAACGTGAGCGGCGCGGATCGATCGACTTCGACCTGCCGGAGCCGCTGATCGAGTTCGATGAATTCGGGCTGATGAAAAGCATCGCGCGCTCGGAGCGCAACATTGCGCACCGGTTGATTGAGGAGTTCATGCTCTCGGCCAACGAGTGCGTGGCCGGGCACCTGGAGTCGAAGCGGATCGCGTCGCTGTATCGCGTCCACGAGAAGCCGGATGCAAAACGCGTCTACGATTTTGAAGTCATCGCCGCGACATTTGGATATTCGTTGGGCGTGGGGCCGCTGCCGATTCATCGCGTGCAGATGAAGGCCGACCGGCGCGCGGCTTACCGGACCGGAAAGCGCGCGCGCGACATTGAGGTGCCGAAGGAAGTACACATCACGCCGCGCATGTATCAGAAGCTGACCGAGAAGATTGCGGGGAAGCCGGAAGAGCGGATTCTGAGTTATCTCATGCTGCGGTCGCTGAAGCAGGCGCGGTATTCGGAGGAGAACCTGGGGCACTTCGCGCTGGCGGCGACCAGCTATACGCATTTCACATCGCCGATTCGAAGGTATCCCGATTTGATTGTGCATAGGATTTTGAAGGAGGTGCTCAGTCAACATCCCCACCCTGTCTCGCCCAAGAGCGGGGAGACAAGGGTGGGGCGCCCTCCGACTGACGACGCGTTGCCTTCGCCGTGGTCGAAGCGGCCGCGGGCGGGGGCGCCGGCGCCACACGAACCTTTGAGCGGGCCGATTTCGCTCGAAGAGTTGCATGACATGGCTCAGGAGTCGAGCCAGTCCGAGCGGCGTGCCGATGACGCTGAACGCGAACTGATGGAATGGAAGAAAGTGAAGTTCATGCAGGACCGCGTGGGGGAAGACTTCGATGGACTGATCACGAGTGTGACCAAGTTCGGGTTCTTTGTCGAACTGACCGACTTATTTGTTGAAGGTCTGGTGCCGCTGAACACTCTGACGGACGACCGCTATACCTACCACGAGAATACTCGCGAGATTATCGGACAGCGGTCGCGCAAGACCTACCGTCTTGGACAGAAGATTCGTGTGTTGGTGGATCGGATTGATCCGGTGGAGAAGAAGATTCAGTTTGCAGTGTTCGAGGAACAGCCGGTGCGGTTGGCGGGCAAGCGACGGAAGCGGAAGTAACGACGCCTGCCGGGCTTTGCCCGGCCGACAGCCCCTTCGACTGCGCTCAGGGCAGGCTTGGGCGGCTGTCCCCAGATTACTCGGTCACACCCCAAGCGCTTTCTGAATCTCGGCTGCGATCGAGGCGGTGATCGTGCGCATCTTTTCTTCGGATTCGGCTTCCACCATAACTCGTGCCAGCGCCTCGGTGCCCGAGTATCTCACGACGACGCGGCCGTTGCCGTCTAATTCGCGTTCCGCCGCCTCAATGGCGGCTTGCACTGCAGGGACTTGCGCGAAAGAAATTTTCTCGCGCACGCGCACATTCTGAATTTTCTGAGGGAAGACTTTCAGGTCGCCCACCAGTTCGGCCAGGGACTTGCGGCTGCGCACGATAATATCCATGAGGCGCAGGGCGGTGAGCAGGCCGTCGCCGGTGGTCGAGTCTCCGTCGCGAAAGATAATGTGGCCGGATTGCTCGCCGCCCAAGGTGGCTCCGGTCTTGAGCATTTCCTCGAGCACGTACTTGTCTCCGACGTTGGCCCGTAGCATGCGAATGGCTGAGTTTTTCAGCCCAATCTCCAGCCCCATGTTCGACATGGTGGTGGCGACGACGGTATCGGCTTTGAGCTTGCCTTGCGCGTGCAAGTCGCGGGCCGCGGCCAGCAGGACGCCATCCCCGTTAACCACGCGTCCATTGGCGTCGCAGAACAGAGCGCGGTCGGCGTCGCCGTCGAAGGTCACGCCCAGGTCGAATTCGCCCGGCGCTGCTGCGACCCTCTGCCCCAGTGTCTCTGGGTGCAGCGCGCCGCAGCCTTCGTTTATGTTCTTTCCATCCGGCGAAACGTGAACGAATGTTGCCCGAAGGCCGAGGCTCCCAAATAACTCGGGAGCCTCGGCGGTAGCCGCGCCGTTGGCGCAGTCCACCAGCACCCGCAGGTTACTCAAATCGGACGATACGCTCGTTGCCAGCGATTGGACATAAGCATGGCGCAACGCAGTTTCACCCGGCAACGACGGCCCGGGAACCCGGAGTGCAGTGTCATCGGCGGAGTCTGGATTCTCAAGCAGGGCGAAGATTTCTTTTTCGATGGCTAACTCACGCGCGTCGGTCAGTTTGAATCCGTCGCCGGAAAAGACTTTGATGCCGTTGTCGGTCCAGGGATTGTGCGACGCGGAAATCACCACACCCGCCGCCATCTGGCGCGAGCGAGCCAGGTGGGCGACTCCGGGGGTTGTGATCACACCGGCGCTGTGTACCTGGACGCCCATGGCGGCCAATCCCTCGGAGACGCGATCGGCAATCCACCGGCTTGATTCCCGAGTGTCCTGCCCAATCACGGCTTGTGCTGTGGGCACCGTATTCACCAGGTCGTGGCCCAGGGCGCGGCCAATCAGATACGTGCTTTGCTTGGTTAGCGGAAACTCTCCCGCCACGCCCCGAATGCCGTCGGTCCCGAACAGCTGCCGCGTTTGCTGGCTCATAGGGAAGAAACTTCTCAACAGACTTGAGAACAAAGGATGATAAACGAGAATAGGCGGAAACGCTCGCTGGGCACGGTCAGTGCGCGGGACTGGCCCCCACTTTCTCCACCATAACGGTCACGCGAATCGATGTAGGCTGTACCACCTGCACCAACGGATCGGGCACATATACGTTCGTGGTAAAGACCGCGCTGCCTCTTGTGCCGGTAGCATCGAGCGGGTCGGTGGTGGCCGCGTCTACTTTCTCTACGTGATGCTTTGGACCGGTGATGGTAATCCGTGGAGGATCGACCTCGACCTTGGTGATCTGCTCACCGGCGGCAAAGTTACCCGTCACTCGCGGATGAATCTCGACGTCCCGCGTCAGCCGCGTGTCAAAGGACAAATGCAGCTGGCTGGGGACTACCTGCATCACGGTTACGTCCGAGGGATGACGCACCTGCTGCGAAGTGAGATCGAAGGTGCGTTCCCCGCCCTTGGCGTCTCGAAGATCGATTTCCGCATGGACCTCGCTGCCCTGCAACTGACGGATCACGCGCTCCGGCCCCTTCACCCGGATCTGCGCCTCGGGAACCGTCTCGGAACTGATTTCCAGATGCTCCGGAACATGCTGAAAGACGACTGGCGCGTGGAGGGACACCTCTGCCGGCTGCTCGTCGGGAGAAATCTGCCACCACAGCCCGGCGGCGAGCAATAGGGAGAGGGCCTTGAGCCAAAAGTTATGGAGGATGGAGCGCTTGAGTAATTCGATCATGGCGGCGGCCCCGAGTCTCGCTTGGGGGGTGCGGTCTCGCGCAGAGGGGAACCGAGCGCTGCATCTGAGTCTTCATCTTGCGCGATCGGAGTCGGCAAAGTCACCGGAGCCATGTAGCGGCGCAGTTCGCTGCCCAGGCGCTCCCGCAGTTGCTCGACGGTCAGATCACGCTCAATCTTGCCGCCCAAGGCCAGACTGATGGCGCCGGTCTCTTCCGAAACAATCACGGCAATGGCGTCGGTTTCCTCGGTGATCCCGATACCGGCGCGATGGCGCGTGCCTAACTGGGTGGAAAGCAGTGGATTCATGGACAGGGGAAGAAAACACGCGGCCGCGGCGATGCGGTCTTTCTGCACGATTACGGCGCCATCGTGCAGCGGGGCGCTGGGACGGAAGATGGTTGCCAGCAGATCGTAGGAGAGGCGGGCATCGAGGGGTACTCCGCTTTCGATGTGGGTGCGGAGGCCGATTCTGCGCTCGATAACCACGAGGGCGCCGGTCTGGTGCTGGGAGAAAAGATTGGCGGCTAGAACTATGTCGTCATAGGCATCGGTGCCGGCGTCGGTGCCGCCCAGGAAACTCAAGCGGCGGCCCAGATCCGCCAACACGTGGCGGATCTCCGACTGGAAAACCACGATGAGTGCAAACACGATGTAAGGCAGGACCCGGCTTACAACCCAGTTGAGCGTGGTCAGTTCGCCCATCCGAGCCAGGTAGAAGGTCATTGCCACGACGATCAAGCCGGCCAGCATGGGGGCGGCGCGCGTGCCGCGGATCATCATCAGGACCTGGTAGATGAGCAGGGCCACGAGCAGAATATCGAGCGCTGCCCAGGCGCCTTGCTGCCACGAAGGGAAGACTGGCATCACTCGAATCTCACTCCTCGGATCGGACTGAAGTGGAGAATTTCATTGTAATGCAGGCGGAGCTTCGCCCCGCCGGAGAGCCGGGGCGGCTGTACCTGCTTAGGACTGCTTCTTCGTCACCGAGGCCTGAATTTCTCCGTGCGCCAAGCGCGCCGAAATTTCCTCGCCAACCCTCACCCCGCGCGCGTCTTTCAGCAGTTTGCCTTCAGAATCAAACACGAGAGCGTAACCACGCTCCAGGATGGCAAGCGGAGACAAAGACTCCAAGGCAGTCCGCAGACGCTCGCTGCGCCCCTTGTGTTTGAGGAGCACGTTGCGGGTCACGGCCCCCAGCGCGGCGGTCAGGCCTTCCAACTCTTTGCGCATTCCCGAGAGCACCAGCCGCACGTCGTAGTGCCGGACGGCTGCGGAAATCGCCTCCCAACGCCGCCGCATTCGCTCGAGCAACTGCCGCTCAGCCAGCTCGAGGCGATGAGTCAGGTCGTCGAGGCGCTGCTGGCGATGGCGAATGACTTCGACGATTCGGGCAAATGCGCCATGCTGTGCCAGTTCCGTGAGCGCCTGGCGACCCATCAGGAGGCGATAGCGCATGGCTCGCGCCAGGCGTTCGTAGAGGGCCGCGGCCTGATCCTCCACCTCCTGCCGCGACCGGATTACCAGCTCGGCTGCCGCCGAGGGAGTGGGAGCCCGCAGGTCGGCTACGAAATCCACGATCGTGAAGTCGGTTTCGTGACCAACCGCTGAAATCACCGGGATCTCTGACGCCGCAACGGTGCGTGCCAGCGCTTCGGTGTTGAACGATGCCAGATCTTCCGCCGACCCACCACCGCGGGCGACGATGATCACGTCCACTCTGGGGTGCTGGTTGAAGTAGCGAATGCCCGCCGAAACCTCCATTGAGGCCGCATCGCCTTGAACCTGCGCCGGATAGATGAGGACGTTTACGGAGTGATGCCGCCGCTCAATAATGTTTAGGATGTCGCGCAGGGCGGCGGCCTGCGCCGAGGTCACAATTCCGATCCGCGAGGGCAGTGGCGGGATCGGCTTCTTGCGTTCGACCGCGAACAAGCCCTCCGCCTCGAGCTTTGCCTTCAGCTGCTCGAAAGCCAACTGGAGCGATCCGGCGCCCTTTGGCTCGATGTATTCGGCAGAAATCTGCAGCTCGCCGCGGTCTTCGTAGACCGTCACGCGGCCACGCACTACGACCTGTAATCCGTCGGCGGGGCGAAAGCGCAGCAGGCGGGCCGAGGAACGGAACATGACAGCGCGTATCTGCGCGTTGCCGTCTTTCAGCGTGAAATAAAGATGTCCGGAATCTGGCGCGCCGAAGTTGGAAATCTCACCTTCCACCCAGGTATCGGAGTACTCGCGCTCGATGTGAGTGCGAACGGCTGCGACGAGGTCGCGCACCTTCCAGACCCGGCGCTGTGGCGCACGGAAGTTAAACCCCATCTGATCGGCGAGGGAAGACATTGGGGGCAGTGTACCGCAGAGCGCGTCTTTGGGGAGCTACTGACGTCGGGTGCAGCTCCGGGTCCGAACACCAAGAAAAAAGGCCGCCCTCGTGGACGGCCTTCTGTCCCACGGAAGAAAAAGTTAGTCACCGCCCCCGCCGAACAGGTCGGACATGGTCTCGACCCCCTCGTCGCAGGCGTGATTCAAGCAGGGCAAGCGGAAGCCGGCCTCGATCGAGCGAAGCAGCGAGAAGTGAGTATAGAACTGATTGCTCAGGCGCCTGTGCTCACCGTAGTTGGTATCCACGATAGCCATGACCTGGTTGGTGATCGGGGTCTGGCTGTAATCATTCTCATCCCAAATCACCACGATGGCACTGCGGCCACGGCTCCAGGCCGGCGAGCCGTGAATGGCGGTGACGAGCTTCTCGATAGTCTGGTCTCCAAGCTGGATCCCGGCCGGGTTCAGACCGGCCTGGGTGCCGTTATCGACTGAATCGAAACCGCAGAAAGGCGTGCCGTTGCTCCGGCCGTGCTGGTCGTTGCATTGGTTGGGAACGATGTAGGCGAAACTCGGTACGCGGCCCGAGGCCAAGTCGCCCCACAATCCACCGAGGCCATCGAACCCGGCGACCTGGGCGTAGCTAACCAGTGGGTTGGTACCCTGCTGGACTTCCTGGAAGTAAACAAAGGGATCGTGCTTGGCGGCGTAGAGCTGCACGATCTCACTGTTGGTGAAAACCGGGTTCTGCGGGTTGAACTTGGTGAAATCGGTAAGGTTGGAAAAGTTGCCGTCGCTGTAATCGATGAGGTCGGCGCCGCTCTGCGGCAGGTCTTCCTGGTAGGTCTTCCAGGTCCTCCCGGCGGCGGCCAGTTGGTTGGCGATGGTGATGCCGAGAGTTTGGGAGGAGGACTTGAAGGTGTGTTTGCCGTCGATCTCGATATCGCAGGGCGGGCCGCTGGTCTCGTTGGAGCAGTCAAGTAGCGGAGTGGCAGCATCGGTTCCGGCGCCAGCGATCGGGCAGATGGCCGTGCTGGTGGACTCAAGCGAAGCCGTTCCGGTGGCGAGATTGGGCATACACGACCCGTTGTGCCAATCCGGCGAGTTGTCGTCGAGCACGCCGAAGTTGGAGCCACCAACGGTCTCCAGATAGTTGGTGAGGCTGGGGTGGGCCACGGCGAAGTAATTCTTCGCCAAGCCGGTCGACTGGGCGTACTGGTTGATGAACGGGGCGTTCGGATTGTTCAGGATCTCGCCGTAACCATGGTTCTCCATCATGATCACGAACACGTGGTCGAGGTGTGGAATCCCTCGCGGAACTTCGCCCTGCTGGGCGAACATGGTTCCTATGAGCACGGCAAACAGGCATACAGATAGAGTCTTGTTGGTCATAGTCTGCTGTTTCTCCTCAATGAAAGTCTGGTGCTGAACCCTGGAAATCCGCGGCTTCTGGCTAGCCCACCGCCTCGCACGAGACCTGAAGAGAGTCTTCTGAGAGCAGTAGTAGGGTGACGCGCGGATGCAAAGACACTAGCGGCCCCGTGTTACGGGACCGTGACAGAACAATTAACGTTGTGTGAATTCGGGGAATCTCGGTTCGAGAATGGAGACTTGCGTGTGCTGGGATGACCACTCATTTACGCTGGCTGACAATGGCCGGCCGGGGACGGTCCGGCCGCGGGTTGCAACCGGATTGTACGGGCTTTAGTATCGCCATAGCGTGGCCATTTCCAAAAGCGATCCCAACCAGAACGACCACCGCGAGCGGCTGGTGTCGGCGGCACCGGTCGAGGACGATTCTTCGTTCGAACTGAAGCTGCGACCGCAGCGGCTGGGCGAATTCATCGGGCAGTCCAAGGTCAAGGAGAATCTGGCGGTGGCCATTGAGGCGGCGCGCTCGCGCGGCGAGGCCATGGATCACGTTCTACTCTACGGCCCGCCGGGGCTGGGCAAGACTACGCTGGCCAACATCATCGCTAACGAACTGGGCGTGCATTTTCAGCCTACGGCAGCGCCGTTGCTGCAGATCAAGGGTGACCTCACGGCGATCGTCACCAACCTGCGGGACAAGCAAGTGCTGTTCGTGGATGAGATACACCGTCTGCAGCCGGTGCTTGAGGAGTTGCTGTACTCTGCGCTGGAAGATTACAAGCTCGACATCATCATCGGGCAAGGTCCGTCGGCGCGCACCCACACGCTGGAGGTGAAGCCGTTCACGTTCATCGGCGCGACCACCCGGGCCGGGCTAATCTCGTCGCCCTTGCGGGCGCGGTTCGGGATTGTGCTGCGACTGGAGTTTTACACGCCGGAGGATCTGCGCGTGATCGTGGAGAGATCGGCCGAGATCCTGGGAGTGGAGATCAACGACGCGGGGGCGCGGGAGATCGCTGGCCGTTCCCGCGGTACGCCACGCATTGCCAACCGGTTGCTGCGACGCGTGCGCGATTTCGCCCAGGTTCGGGGTGCGGGCAAGATTGACGAGCCCACGGCGAAGTCGGCGCTCGAAATGCTTGAAGTGGATCAGTATGGGTTCGATGAGGTCGACCGACGGCTGCTGCTAACCATCATTGAGAAATATCAAGGCGGTCCGGTGGGCGTGAACACGCTGGCCGCGGTGCTGGCGGAAGAGCCCGACGCGATCGAGGAAATCTACGAGCCCTTCCTGATGCAGATTGGGTTTCTGAACCGCACGCCACGCGGACGTGTGGCCACGCAATTGGCCTACGATCATTTTGGGATAGCGCCGCATCGCCGGCAGAGTTCGTTGTTCTGACCTTCCCTGTTCTCCAAGTTATGGCCTGCCGTTCGGTCCGAAGTACCGGTAGTGTCCCGTGATCTTCCAGTTAAAAAGAACGTCTTCCATCCTGGGACCCTGGCCGATGTTGTGGACCACCATGTAGCGCCCGCTCCACCGCGTCTTTTGATCGACGACGATGCCGATGTGCGGCACATTTCCTCCGAGATCCCAGGTGACCAGATCGCCGGGCGCATAGTCGATGGCGCGGGTCGTGATCGTCAGAGATTCACCTTTGCGCTGGAAGAACGCCATCAGGTTGGGCACGCGGCGATGGTCAATGTTCGAGTCGGGATGGGCCAGCCGCCAGCGCCTCTGGTTTGGATAGGCGGAGAAGTTTTGCACCATGTCTTCGTGGACTTCCTTTTGCAAATCGACGCCCACCGCGCGGTAGCTCCGAATAACTTCGTCAGTGCAGACGCCGGTATCGGCAGGCACGTCCCCGCCGGGATAGGGAATACGGACATAGTCGGAAACGTAGCGAACAGAGTGGTGCGTGCGCTCGATCGCGGCGGCGACCAGGCGGCGCGTGAACTCCCGGCGGGACGTGGTGGACGCGGTCTGCGCCCAACCGTAGACGCCGAGGGCAAGGACAAAGAGGATCGACCAGTTCGCCGGGACCTTCCCCATGGCGCCGATTGTAACCACACCGACCTGAGAGGAGAATAGACATGGAGAACCGGGCGGCCGACCTGCGGTGCTAGAATCATACGTTTTGTGTTTGATCGGTTTTTTGCATATTTAGTCGATAGGTGGCACTCATGGCTACAACAATGCTGGCGGTGGTCAAGCCTGAAGCGGCGCCGGGCGCGGACGTTCGAGAGGTGAAGATTCCCGCCTTCGGGCGGACCGATGTGCTGGTCAAGGTCAAGGTCGCTTCCATCTGCGGCACCGACCTGCACATTTATAACTGGGATCGCTGGGCGCAGAACCGCATTCATCCGCCGCTGATTCCCGGACATGAGTTTTGTGGCGAAGTGGCGGCGTTCGGCGATGAAGTCACCAGCGTCAAGGAAGGCGACTTCGTTTCCGCGGAGATGCACGTGGCTTGTGGCAAATGCTTACAGTGCCGCACGGGCGAGGCGCACATCTGCCAGAAGGTGAAAATCATTGGCGTGGATGCCGACGGAGCCTTCGCCGAGTACGTGGTGATTCCGGAGTCGAACATCTGGAAACTCGATCCCGCGATTCCGCAGGAGTACGCCTCGATTCTCGATCCTCTGGGAAATGCAGTTCATACGGTGCTGGCGGGAGAGATCGCGGCCAAGACCGTGGCCATCACGGGCTGTGGGCCGATTGGGCTGTTTTCTATTGCTGTGGCCCAGGCGGTGGGTGCGACTTCGGTCTTCGCGATTGAGGTGAACGAGCACCGGGCACGGATTGCGCGTGAGATGAAGGCTGACTACGTCATCAACCCGGCCAAAGAAGATGTTGACGCCGTCGTGATGGAAAAGACAGGCGGCCTGGGCGTGGACGTCGTGCTCGAAATGGCGGGGCATCGGGATTCGATTCGAACCGCGTTCGATATCGTGCGGCGCGGTGGAAGAATTTCCCTGCTGGGCCTGACCTCGAAGCCCATCTCGCTGAACTTTTCCGAAGACATTATCTTCAAAGGCATCACCGTGCAAGGGATCAATGGGCGCCGCATGTACCAGACTTGGTATCAGATGACCGCGCTGCTGAAAGCCGGCAAACTCGATCTGCATCCAGCCATCACCGACCGTATTTCGATGAAGGATTTCGGGAAGGCGATGGAGCGGCTGAGGACCGGAGAGGCGAGCAAGATATTGGTGTACCCGAATGGGGTGCGGTGAGTTTGGTTGCCGCCTTCTTTGGGCTTGTCATTCTGGGCGAAGCGAAGAACCTGTGCATTGGCTGGGAACGGCAGAATTGCACAGGTCCTACGCGCAACCAACACGCTCAGCATGACAAGGCAGAATTAGGCATGGTTTCCCCTTCCGCATTGCGAGATTAGATTGATTTGTTGGACCCGTTGTGAATCCGTGCAAATCCGTGGCGAGGTTCTCCGATGACCACCGCAACCCGCACCAATCCACTTTCTTATCTCACCCAGCAGCTCAACGAACTCAAGACCAAGGGCACGCATTTCAAGCTGCGCGTGCTTGAGGACGAGCAGGCGCCGGTCTGCACGTTTGATGGCAAGAAGGTCATCAACCTGGCGTCGAATAATTATCTGGGACTGACGACGCATCCCAAGCTGCGGGAGGCGGCGCTGGAGGCGACCCGCAAGTTCGGCGTGGGTTCGGGCGCGGTGCGCACGATTGCCGGCACGATGAAGATCCACATGGAGCTGGAAGAAAAGATCGCCCGCTTCAAAAATGTCGAGGCTTGTGTGGTCTTCCAGTCGGGCTTCGCGGCCAATGCGGGGACGGTCGCGGCGGTGCTGGGCAAAGATGACTTCATTATCTCCGATGCGCTGAACCACGCCTCGATCATCGATGGCGCGCGGCTGTCGAAGGCGAAGATTCTGGTGTTTCGCCACAAGGACATTGCGCATGCCGAAGAACAGCTCGTCAGCGTGAAGAACGAGCCGGGTAAGAAGCTGCTCATCACCGACGGCGTGTTCTCGATGGACGGCGACATCGGGCCGCTGCCTGGGCTGTGTGATCTGGCCGAAAAATACGGCGCCATCATGATGGTCGACGATGCGCATGCTTCCGGCGTGCTGGGGCGCAACGGACGCGGCACGATCGACCATTTCGGCATGCACGGGCGCGTCGACATCCAGGTGGGAACGCTGTCTAAAGCGATTGGCGCGCTGGGCGGATACGTGTGCGGCACACGCGATCTGATTGATTTTCTCTACCACCGGGCGCGGCCGTTCTTGTTTTCGACGTCGCATCCGCCGGCGGTGGCGGCGACGTGCATCGCGGCCTTCGATGTTCTCGAAAACGAACCCGAGCGGATGGAACAACTCTGGGAGAACACGCGCTTCTGGAAAAAAGAACTCGGTCTGCTCGGCTTCGACATCGGCGGGCGCGCGACCCCGGCCAGCGAGACTCCCATTACGCCGATTATTATCGGCGACGGCAAACTGACCATGGATTTCTCCCGCGAGCTGTTCAAAGAGGGCGTGCTGGGGACTGGGATCGCATTCCCCACAGTGCCCGAGGGGAAGGCCCGCATCCGCACCATCATGACGGCAACGCATGCGAAGCATGAGTTGGAGCGGGCGCTGGAAGTGCTTGGGCGCGTGGGAAAGAGAATGGGGATTGTAAAGTAACAACTCTACAGCCGCTATCGCGGTGCAAAGAAATTGATAATAAGGCGGCGGGTAGCTTTAATTTTTCTCGGTTTTCCGGCACACACTCCACTCCTCGCGCAGCAAAGGACAGTCGTGCGGCGCTAGGCCGGTTTTCAGGCTTTTTCCAAAAAAGTCCCTGGAGCAGGCTCGCCAACTGATTGATTCTCCGATTCTCCAACGTTGGCCGTCAACCGTGTACTTGCTCTAACTCTCACGGTCTATCGCTGTGGCTAAACGAAACGAGGCTTCTGCAAGCTGATCAATATTGATCAGACTGTTTTGATTCGCACCGGGTATTGTTGTGCTCTTAAGTGTCCATCAGTGAAGGAGGCATCCGTGCGTGCCTACCAGCAAGAACATGAGAATGGTCCAGTCTCTTTGCAATTAGACAATCCGAAACAGGCAGACACCTTAGTTGCTGGCAAAAGCGCAGCACCTTCTTACGAGAGCACTCTGGTTGCCGAAGCCAAGGCGGTAGCTCGATTCCGCTTTCGCATCTTAGTGGTGGAGGATGAACCCTCAATACGTGAAACGGCAAGGCTGATTTTGGAAGGCGAAGGCTATGAGGTTCTGACGGCGGCCGACGGAGTTGATGGCCTGCACGCGCTCAGCGATTCCTTGCCTGATTTGATCATTTCCGATCTGAATATGCCTCGCATGTCGGGTTGTGAATTTCTGGCGGTTGTACGACAGCGGTTTCCGCACATCGCGACGATTGCGATGAGCGGAGGGTATAGCGCGGGCGAAATTCCAGTAGGAATTTTGGCGGACGGTTTCTTGCAGAAAGGAAATTACACAATCAAGGAGCTTTCCTCCCAAGTTGGGAAGCTTTTAGCGGTTTCTCCCATCAGGGCAGAAAAAAGGAAAAGTGAGATCGCTCCACTCTTCGTACCCAGAGACAGGGAGGGGTATCTATTGATCGCGTGTCCCAACTGTCTGCGGCCGAACAAACTGCAAGCAATGAGTTTGAATGGTGGGTTGCATCAAACAACTTGCCGGTCATGTGGCGCGCTAGTGAGATTTGAAATTGATCACGAGATTGAGCCGTTAGTAGAACGCAAACCCGCCTGAACGGGCGTCGGAATGCTGCTCTGGGCAGTGTTTCTGAACCCTCAGATGGCTTCGGACTTTGGGTCGCTACCAGCACCGCCAAGATACTCGCGGTGTTGCGAATGCTCCCGCAATCGTCACCAGTGCTTCCGTTCTGGATTCACGCGAAAAACCTGCGGCAAAGACAAGTGCACCATATTAAGACAGACGGAGCTGCTTAGGCTTAAGCGAGGCGCGGGCGGCTCCACCACCGACATTCGGACTGATGATCAGTTCGAGTACGGTAACGCCTGAGAGCTGTACCTGATATTCTTCCAACTCGCGTACCGAGTCGGGTGGACTGAAGTTACACTGTTGTCGCACAATTGCTTTAACGGACCTTCCACCATCAGGAGATTTAGGCGTGTGCTACGGTCGATCCTTTGCGATCCATACGCGGTCGCGATGCGGACTGGTGCGCGGTTGCCCAGTGCTGAGTTCACAATTCTCTCCCGGAGCAGCCCCACAGGTCGGACATCGGACGGCGAGCACCTGCTTTGGGCTGAGTCCTTTTGTCACACAAACCTCCACGTACAATAGGGTCGTCAATTAGACCAGTTCCGGGAAGCCCATCTGGACGGTCTACGCCCTCCTGACAACGGACATCGGCCGATTCTGCAGAAAGGCACTGATGAGTGCGCTATTTACTTGCAAGCCGCCATTATAGCTAACGAAGCCTTTCTTCTTGAACCCATTCATAAATTTGCTTACCCTTGCGCGGGTGGTACCGACCATCTCCGCCAGGGTTGCTTGGCTCACTTTCAGGGGGTTCTCTGGCTTTGATTCCTTGGTTATTTGCCCAAACAACAACAGAACCCGTGCCAGTCGCTTTTCGCTGAAATTGAAGAATTGATCTGCCAGGTCTTCCTCGACTCGAATAACTCGGGAAAGAAGATATGCATTAAGCACCGCTGCAAACTGCGGGTCGTGCTTGAGCGTGCGAAGCGTGCTCTCCTTCTGCAAGCGAGTGATGTTGGAGGGCCCAATTGATCTTGCCGTGTACATCCGCAGCGATTGCCCTCCAAGACAGCCTTCGCCAAAAAAGCTACCCCGCAGCAGGACGGCGATGATCGCTTTTTTGCGACGCGTAGCCGCCATCGTGAGCTTCACCGTACCGCTCTGGATATAGAAGACTGCATCGGCTCTGTCCCCTTGCGAAAAGATGATCTCGTTGTCTCGATAGCTCCGCACAGTCATCGCAGAACGGAACTTTTTGCGGAAAACTGTGGAACTGAAACCGAGAGTTTGTTCAGTTGCCATCCGTCTCCTCGGTACAATCAATTCAATTGGGAGTACCGTCCTCCGTAAAATAAATCATATGGCTCGGGAATATAGCGTGCATGGTCAATAAAGCTCATACACAATTGCACACTGTATCTACGTGGTAATCTCGGGCAGACTGCTCTGACCCGAGGCTCCACATGGGTGCGCAGCCAGTTCGCAAAAGGCCCTAACTAGTGGCCTGTCGGTGAAGCAGTGATTTCGCGCCGCGGGTGGAAATAACAGACCGAAGACTGGAAGCAGATGGCCGCGATCCCGCTGGGAAGGCATGATTGCAGCCCGACTGGGGACCACTCACAAAGTTTAGGGTCGGCGCCGAGGATTCCGAAGGCGGCGCCAGCCGCAGCGGAGTGTGCCGGTTTCAATAGCTGATCCTACTGGTCCAGTAGCACTCCCATTTGATCGCCCTCAGCCCACGCCTTAACGTATTGCGCTTTCCCGATCGTCCCGGGGCCATTGGCCCCATCTCGTAATAAACCGTCGCCTCCAACGGGAACTGTTTCAAGGCTTCTGTCAAGTCTTTCACGGTCCACTGTGTCTTTTCCATATGCTCTCCCATTACAGGGCCTGCTGAGTATCACTGTGCAGGGGTGCCGCCACCGCCGGCATCGGTGCTAGGGTGGCTCACGAGCGTCTGCAGGCGCTGGTTCTCTTTCTGCTGCTGTTTGGCGCTAAGAGCACGGCCGTCAATGGAGAGGAGTCGACTGAGAGAGCCATCTTTTGTCTTGAGAATTTCTTGTACCTGATTTCTCCCCGATTCCTCCTTTTCAAGCCGGTACATCCAGTGGCCTTGATCATCAGCTTGGAATTTCAGCTCATTGGCGATTACCCTCCGGGCCAGTTCGTTCGGCGACATTCCGAGTCTTCCGGAATCCGACTGGGGGAATGTGTTGCATTCCAGCAGAATGATTGTCACTATGACGGTTGCAAGGCCCTGTACTAGTCTCACAACCAATGACGATGCCAGTCCCGCGCGGCACGTTTTGAACCCGCTATGCATCTCGCCATTCCTCCAATAGGGCGGACACGAACGACCCGAAGGTTCGTGCCGCAGCGGTTGGGTCCTCACACTTTGATCATGGAACGAAGTGCGTGCAAAACTGGTCAAAATCGCGCACTCTCCATGGCAGCATTTCACGTACTCGCAGATTGACCTGACAGTGCACCAAACAGCCGTGTCTCAAACTTTGGGCTGGGGAAAAGAGGGCTCGCGAAACAGGCAGCTCCGAAGGTGCCGGAATCACCACTGAATTGCTTTCGCTCGTCGCAGTCCGACATTTGGCCGGCCTGGGATTTGCTTGTAAGTGAGCCATTCCGATTACTTCTCTGGCCCTGTACAAGACGATCAATTCTGACCAGAGTCCCCGCACTTTCAGCTAAATGCTGTGGCGCTGATCTATACCCGACAGTCACCGCTTCGCAGTCTGCTCCAGCTTAAATAAGATTGGCTGTATTTCCGAGAGTGCGGCGGCGTCTCCCTTCGCCAGATCACCTGTGATCTGATCTCGGCTTGCCAGGATGTCACGAAGCAAGGGTTGGAGCTCGGGATCTCCCGTGCTGCCTCCAATTCGCTGAGCTTGATCAAAAAACTCTTTCGCGTGCTCCCCCGCCTTCCCGTAGTTCTTTTGCACCACCTCCAGATACATCATCGTGCCTTTGTCGCGAAGCTTGGATAATTGTTCACTGGACCGACAGGATCCTAATTGTTTTGTCGCGGCAGACAGTTCCTGATGCAAACGCTGGAGTCGGGCATATTGCAGAATGAACCCAGTAAGAAATCCAGCAATCAATAACACACACTAGAGGGCGAATTTACTTCGCATGGATTTCCAGTCTCTTTTCTACGTTTTTCTCGCGAAGGCGGACCGGTTCATTCAAAGAAATGGTTGTCGGCCCGTGGTTCTATCGGGGGCCGTAATCTAATAGATTTCCCCCGGGTCGAGACCCAGCCTGGCCAGGACGGCTAAACTTTCTTGAGCGACGGCTGATGGAGTCTTGTACGACCATCATCATCCCATTTGACGACCGCGTCATCATCGTTAGTCTGCTCAACCGTGCCGAATTCTCCCGTCGGC